>Ga0247823_10000022_pt1 | contig 103155 bp, 110 predicted proteins | sample 13C_PalmiticAcid_2_FD_192426 | JGI IMG/M metagenome (GOLD analysis project Ga0247823, IMG submission 192426) | Soil microbial communities from agricultural site in Penn Yan, New York, United States - 13C_PalmiticAcid_Day30 | ecosystem: Environmental > Terrestrial > Soil > Agricultural land... | reverse complement strand
TCGCCGGACTGGACGGTGTAGGTCTGCGGGCCGCCGCTGACGTCGACGACCTTACCGCCGGTGGTCGTCACCACGACCGGGCGCATGGCAGGCTGCTGCACGGGCGCCGGGATCGGACGGCTGTCGGCCGGCGGCGGGGGCGGCGGCGGAATATCGGAGGGCACGGGCGACAGCGGCTGGCTGGACACGGCGCCGGCGGCGACCGGCGCGGTCACCGGCGGGGCGTCGTCCTCAGGCGGCTGGGCGGCCGGCGGCGCGGTCTGGACGGCGGGCGGAGCCTGGACGAGCGGCGGGCTGACGCCGGCGTCGGCGCGGGTGGGATACTGGGCGCCGGTCGTCTCGCAGGCCGCGAGCGTTCCAGCCGTCAGCGCGATCACCGCCGCTTGCGTCCACAACTGCCTCATGACCTCTCCTTTCCTCGCGGAGCCTTCAAGTCGCCGCCGCAAGGGTAAATCAAACCTTAACCAAATACGCGCGACGTCGCCGAACCTGTGGACGCCGGGCCCGCACTACTCGCGGGCGACGCCTTCCAGGATCGGGACGAAACGCACGTCGCACAGGGCTTCGACCGTGAAGCCCCCCTTCCCGTCGCCGGCATAGCGGCGAAGGCTCTGGACAGGCCCGCGACCAACGGGCGCGACGAGCACGCCGTTGGGCTTGAGCTGAGCCAGGAGCCCCTTAGGCTCTTCCTGCGCCGCAGCCGTGACCATAATACGGTCAAAAGGCGCCTGCTCGCGCCAGCCTTCCCAGCCGTCGCCGAACTTGGTGATGACGTTGGTCAGGCCCAGGGTCGCAAAGCGCGCCTCGGCCTCCTTCATCAGCGTGCGATAGCGCTCGACCGTGTAGACGAGGCGCGACACTCGGCTGAGGATCGCCGTCTGGTAGCCCGAGCCGGTGCCGATCTCGAGCACGCGGCAGCGCGGCTCGACCGTCAGGGCCTGGGTCATCAGGCCGACGATGAACGGCTGGCTGATGGTCTGGCCGCAGGCGATCGGCAGGGCCGAGTCTTCCCACGACCGCTCCTTGAAGAGATCGGGCGTGAACAGGTCGCGCGGGGTCTTCTCGATCGCCGACAGCACGTTGGGATCGGTGACGCCTTGAGCCCTCAGGGCGTCGAGCAGCCGCTTCAGCAGCGCTTCAGGCGTTTCCGGGCGCTTGGCGCTCGCCATCACAGGCCGGGCTCCGGCTTTGGGGCGAGCTTAGGCGGCGCTCCGCCCAGCACGCCCTTGAGGGCGGCGACGGTGGCGTTGTGCGTCAGGTCGATATGCAGGGGCGTCACCGAGATGCGCCCTTCGTACACGGCCTTCAGATCGGTGCCCTCCGGCGGATTGGACGGCTTGGCGGTGAAGCCGGTCCAGTAGTAGTCGCGACCACGAAGGTCCGTCCGCTTTTCAATGCGCCGCAAGTGCGAGTCGCGGAAGCCTTGGCGGGTCACTTCCACGGCATCGACGCGCTCGGGCGGGATCGGCGGGAAGTTGACGTTCATCACCACGTCGGACGGCCAGCCCACTTCCAGCAGGCGGCGGATGATGCCAGGCGCGAAGTGCTCGGCCGTTTCCCAGTGGGCGACGACCTCGTCGGCGAAATAGGTCATGGCCTGCGACAGGGCGATGGCCGGAACGCCCAGCACCATGCCCTCGATGGCGCCGGCGACGGTGCCCGACAGGGTGACGTCCTCGGCCAGGTTCTGGCCGCGGTTGACGCCCGACAGGACGAGGTCGGGCTTGCCGCCCTCGACCAGTTCCTGGAAGGCCAGCGCCACGCAGTCGGTGGGCGTGCCCTCGACGGCGAAGCGGCGCTCGCTGATCTTCCGCACCCGCAGCGGGTCGGCCAGGGTCAGGGCGCGGCTGGCGCCCGACTGCTCGTATTCCGGCGCGACGACCCAGACGTCGTCCGACAGGGCCGCGGCGATGCGCTCCAGGCTGGCGAGGCCCGGAGCGTGGATGCCGTCGTCGTTGGTGAGGAGGATGCGCATCTTACTGCACCTCCCCCGGGAAACGGGGGAGGTGGCGCGGCGCCATCGGCGACGTGACGGAGGGGGCGACCGCCGCAACAGCGCCCAGCCTCGCCCCCTCCACCACTTCGTGGTCCCCCTGCCCCGTTTCACGGGGGAGGAACTTGAAGGCGGATCCGATCACGCAGCGCCCCCGATGTGGGTCAGGCCGCCCATGTAGGGCTGCAGCACGGCCGGGATGGCGATGCGGCCGGCTTCGTCCTGGTAGTTCTCCAGCACGGCCACCAGGGTGCGGCCGACGGCCAGGCCCGAGCCGTTGAGGGTGTGGACGTAGTGCGTGCCCTTCTCGCCGGCCTTCTTGTAGCGGGCGTCCATGCGGCGGGCCTGAAAGTCGCCGCAGTTCGAGCACGAGCTGATCTCGCGATAGGTCGCCTGCGACGGCAGCCAGACTTCGAGGTCGTAGGTCTTGCGGGCGCCGAAGCCCATGTCGCCCTTGCACAGCAGCATGGTCCGGAACGGCAGTTCCAGCTTCTTCAGCACGGTCTCGGCGCACTCGACCATGCGCTCGTGCTCGGCTTCCGACTGGTCGGGCGTGGTGATCGAGACCAGCTCGACCTTCTGGAACTGGTGCTGGCGGATCATGCCGCGGGTGTCGCGGCCCGAGGCGCCGGCCTCCGAGCGGAAGCAGTAGGTCAGCGCCGTCAGGCGCAGCGGCAGCTCTTCCTCGCCGGTGATCTGCTCGCGCACGAGATTGGTCAGCGACACCTCGGCGGTGGGGATCAGCCAGTGGTCGCCGGTGGTGCGGAACAGGTCTTCCGCGAACTTCGGAAGCTGGCCGGTGCCGAACAAGGCCTCGTCCTTGACCAGGACTGGCGGGCTGACCTCGGTATAGCCGTGCTCCACCGTCTGCAGGTCGAGCATGAACTGGCCGAGCGCCCGTTCCAGCCGGGCGATCTCCTTCTTGAGCACCACGAAGCGCGCGCCGCTCATGCGGGCGGCGGCCTCGAAGTCCATGCCGCCGAGGGCCGCGCCGAGATCGACGTGGTCCTTGGGCTGGTTCAGGCGACCGGCCGGCAGCTTGGACGCGTCGCCCCAGCGGCGCTGCTCGACATTGCCCGCCTCGTCCTCGCCTTCGGGCACTTCGGCGGCGGGGATGTTGGGCAGGCTGGCCAGCAGGTCCTTCAGCTTGGCGCCGACGAGATGCTCTTCTTCCGAAGCCTCGGCCATGCGGCCCTTCAGCGCCTCGACCTCGGCCATCAGGCGGGCGGCTTCGGCCTCGTCCTTCTTGGCCTTGGCCATGCCGATCAGCTTGGAGCTTTCGTTGCGCTTGGCCTGGGCTTCCTGCAGGGCGGTCTGGGCCGCGCGCAGCTGGGCGTCGAGCTTGACGGCTTCCGACGCCGCGCCCGAACGGCCCTTGGCCGACCAGGCGGCTTCGTAGGCTTCGGTGTTTTCGCGGATGGCCTTGATGTCGTGCATCGGAGTGAGCTCGGCAGGAAGTCGTTAAGAAACGCCCTTCTCTAAGGCGCGTCGGCAAGGGCGCCAACCTTTTCGCGCGGCCTCAGCCGACAGGATTGGCGCTCCAATCCTCGTGAGCATGCCGAACGCGGAGCACGCGTACGCCGCTACCGTCCACCATGTAGACGATGACATGCGACTTGTAGGGATGGATGCGGACCGGCGGCGTGATGTCCGCGCGTTCAGTCGCGGCCCGTGGAAAGGCCTTCAGAAAGCCGAACGCCTCTTCGAGCCCCGCATGATAACGCTCGGCCCGTCGCCGGCCGAAAGCGCGTACGCCTTCGATATAGATATCGACAAGATCGTCCCTGGCTCGGCGGCTGAGCCTAAAGGCCAAGCGCGCTGGCCCTCGCCCGGGCGATCTCCAAGATCTCGGACATGCTGTGTTCGCTGTCGCCCGACGCCAGGGCTTCGTCGACCCGCGCCTGCATCGCCTGGATCTTGGCGTGGCGCACGCGGTCGCGCTCGATCAGGTCGCGCACATAGTCGGCAGGCGTGTCGTAGCGCTCGGTCCGGGCCTGTTCGTCGACCCAGTCCTTGGCGTCTTCCGACAGAGAGACGTTCATCGTCGCCATGGGTTCAGCCTGAGACCGGCCGCCCGGATTGTCAAACGACAGCCTAGACCGCCACCACGTCCTTGCTTTCCTCGGCCTCGCGCTTGGCGCGGCTGCGCTCGATCAGCCACACGCACCAGATGCCGATCTCGTAGAGCAGGCACATTGGGATCGCCAGGGTCAGCTGGCTGATGGGATCGGGCGGGGTCAGGATGGCGGCGGCGATGAACACGCCGACGATGGCGTAGCGGCGGCCGGCCCGCAGCATCTTCGAGTCGATGATCCCGGCCATGCCGAGCAGCGACACCACCACCGGCAGCTGGAAGCACAGGCCGAAGGCGAGCAGAAGCGAGGTCACCAGGGTCAGGTAGTCCGAGACCTTGGGCAGTAGCTGGATGTTGATGGCAGTCGTCGAGATCTGCTGGCTCATCGAGAACCACAGCACGAACGGCAGCATCACGTAGTAGACCAGCGCCGCGCCCAGGATGAACATGAACGGCGAGGCCAGAAGGAACGGCAGGAAGGCCCCCCGCTCGTTCTTGTAGAGACCCGGCGCCACGAAGCGATAGAGCTGCCAGGCCAGGACCGGGAAGGTCAGGACCACGGCGCCGAAGCCCGCCAGCTTGATCTTGGTGAAGAAGAATTCCAGGGCGGCGGTGTAGACGAGCTCGAGGGCCTTGGCGTTGCCCATGGGGATGTCCTTCAGCCCGACGAGCGCCAGCAGCAGGTCGAACGGACCGTGCTTGCCGCCCGAGTGCTGGGCCGCCAGCAGCTGCTGGCCGACGGTGAAGGGCTTCACCAGGAACAGGAAGATCTGGTCGGAGAAGTAGAAGCAGACGCCGAAACCGACGAACAGCGCCACGACGCAGACGATCAGGCGCGAGCGCAGCTCGGTCAGGTGCTCGAGCAGCGGCGCGCGCGAGGCCTCGATCTCGTCTTCGGGATCATGTCCGATCGAATTGGTCACGAGACGATGTCCGAGCTGGAGGCGGAAGTCTTGGTGGTGCGCTTGCGGGCCGGCTTGGCGGCCGGCGCGGCGACTTCGGCCTTCGGGGCCTTGGCTGCCTTCGGTTTGGCGGCGACGCCGATGTCCTTGGAGGCGGCCTTGGCGCGCGGCTTCTTGGCGACGATCTCGACCGTCGGCTCGGCCACGGCCTTGGGCGCGCGCTTGCGAGCGGGCTTGGCCGGCGGTTCGAGCGTCGCGGCGGCGTCGGCGGCCGGCTCGGGGTTGTGGGCGGCGTAGGGATGGGCCTGCACCGAGCCGCTGTTCAGGCTGGCGTCGATGTCGGCGAACACCTGGTCGACCCCGGCGTCCTTGGCCTCGTCGACGGCGACCTGCACCGGATTGGCGTACTGGCCGGCGCGCATGGCCTCGACCTCGCGACGCAGGTCGTCGAGCTCGGACTGGCGGGCCATCTCGTCGAAGCTGGCGCGGAACTCGTTGGCCATGCCGCGGATCTTGCCGACGAATTGGCCCAGCTTGCGCAGGAGAACAGGCAGGTCCTTGGGACCGACCACGATCAGGGCGACCGCGGCGATGACCAGGAGTTCTGCGCCGCCGATATCAGGAAGCATGCAACCGCCTCAGACCGGCCCGGCTCTCCGCGGAGGGCCTGGGCCGCGCAGTATGAAAAACGCGGCCGCGCCCCAGCTTGCGAAGGCGCGGCGAACAGAGACCTTACGACTTGCGCAGGTCTTCCTTCTCGGCCTCGGTGCGCGGCAGGGCGCCGGTCGACTTGTTGTCGGCCACTTCCTGGCTGCTGTCGTCCTTCAGGCCGTCCTTGAACGCCTTGATGCCCTTGGCGGCGTCGCCCATGATCCCGGACAGCTTGCCGCGACCGCCGAAAAGCAGGGCGACGACCGCGATCACGATCACCCAGTGAATCCAGCTCATGCTACCCATAACGGCGGTGCTCCTTGCGACAGCGGCGCTTTAGCCGCTGCGGCGTGTCGTTACAATGTCTCAGATAATATAGGCGTCCGCGTGGCGTAGAGCCAAGCGGAACGGAATGCGGCGATTGCGCCCCGGCCCAGCCAGGCTAGGCCTTGTCGCCCCCTTCCAGCTCGCCTAGGAAATCCTGAGCGAATTCGGGGGTCTCGCCCTCGTCCAGCGGATCCTCGCCCTCGTCGTCGCGCAAACCCAGGGGATCGGGCACGGTGAAGCCCGGCGGCAGGTTGAGGTCGAGCAGGCCCGCGGCCTTCATTTCGGCCACGCCAGGCAGGTCGCCCAGATTCGCCAGGCCGTAGTGTTCGAGGAAGGCGTCGGTGGTGCCGAAGGTCACCGGCCGGCCCGGCGTGCGACGGCGCCCGCGCATCCGGATCAGGCCCAGTTCCAGCAGCACGTCCAGCGTGCCGCGGCTGGCCTGCACGCCGCGCACGGCCTCGATCTCGGCCCGGGTGACAGGCTGGTGATAGGCGACGATGGCCAGGGTCTCCTGGGCGGCCTTGGACAGACGGCGCGGCTCCTCGCGCTCTTCCGTCATCAGGAAGGAGAGGTCGGCGGCGGTCTGGAAGCGCCAGCGGCCGGCGACCTCGACCAGCTCGACGCCCCGACCCGCCCAGGTCAGGCGCAGGTCGGCGACGCCTTGCTTGATGTCTGCGCCATCCGGCAGGCGCTTGGCCAGATCCTGGGCGCTCAGCGGCTCGGCCGCCGCGAACAGCAGGGCCTCGATGCAGCGTTCGGTGAAGATGGGGTCGAGGGTCATGCGAGGTCGGCGCCAAGGAACCTCCCCACGTGGGGGAGGCGATCGCGCAGCGATCGGTGGGGGGAGAGACCACGAAACAGGCCAAGCGCGGCGGAAGCTGAAAACGCCCCCCCACCGGCCTGCGGCCGCCTCCCCCACGAGGGGAGGTTCCTCAGGGACGCGACCATCACAACAGCCCCTCCCCTCCATCCGTCCGGGTGCGCAGGTAGATCTCCTCGAACGCCCCCATCTGGCGGACGGTCAGCGCGCCCTCCTTGGCCAGTTCCAGGCTGGCCGACAGGGTCGAGGCCAGATAGCTGGCCGGCGTGGGGCCGTCGGGGTCTTCCTCCCAGCGCTCGACCGGGGCGACGCCGGACAGGGCCGTCCACTCCTCCATCCTCGGCAGGAAGGTGCGCAGGCGGTCGCGGGCGTCTTCCAGCGGGTAGGCCTGGGGCGGGCGTGGCGCGTAGTGACGGCCGTGCTCGCGCTTTCGCTGGCTGATGTAGGCGCTCATCAGGGCATAGAGGTCGCCCTCGAAGCGGGTCGAGGAAACGATCTTCACCGCGTCCGGATCGCCGCGCGTGAAGACGTCTCGCTTGAGCTGCGGACGCTCCTTCAAGGCTTCGACCGACCGGCGCATGGCGTCGAGCTTGGCCAGCCGGAAGGCCAGCTGGGCGGCCATCTCCTCGGCCGGCGGCTCCTCGGCCTTGGGGCGTTCGGGCTTGGGCAGCAGCAGGCGCGACTTCAGGTAGGCCAGCCAGGCGGCCATGACGAGGTAGTCGGCGGCCAGCGAGAAGCGCACCCGGCGGGCCTGCTGGACGAAGGCCAGGTATTGCTCGGCCAGGCGGGTGATCGACAGCTGAAGCAGGTCGACCTTCTGGTTGCGGGCCAGGGCCAAGAGGACGTGCAACGGCCCTTCGTAGCCATCGATGTCGATGACCAGGGCCGCGCCGTCTTCGGCCGCCTCACGGGCGGCCGCGAAGTCGAATGTGGGCTGAAAGCCCGTGCTCACCCGGCGTACCGGCCGTCGAAGGCGGCGTCGAAGCGGGCCCGGGCCTCGGCCACGTCGAGCGGCTCGGGAACCTTGACCAGGCGGCCCATCACGGCCTGGGCGCGGCGGCGGGCCTCCTTGGACATCTTGCCGACGCCGGCCATCACGGCCTTCATCTCGTCCATGTCGCCGTTGCAGTGCAGGACGACGTCGCAGCCGGCCGACAGGCTGTCCTTGGCGCGCTGCTTGAAGTCGCCCGACAGCGCCTTCATCGACAGGTCGTCGCTCATCAACAGGCCGTCGAAGCCGAGCGAGCCCCGAATGACCTGCTTGATGGCCTTCTTGGACGTGGTGGCCGGGCGGCGGCGGTCGATGGCCGTGTAGACGACGTGGGCGGTCATCGCCATCGGCATGTCCGACAGCACCCGGAACGGGGCGAAGTCGCGGGCTTCCAGCTCGGCCAGCTTGGCCTTCACCACCGGCAGCTCCAGGTGGCTGTCGGCCATGGCGCGCCCGTGGCCGGGGATGTGCTTGATGATCGGCAGCACGCCGCCGGCCAACAGGCCCTCGGCGGCGGCGCGGCCCAGCGTGGCCACCTGCTCGGGCGTGTCGCCATAGGCGCGGTCGCCGATGATCTCATGACCCTTGGGGTCGGGCACGTCCAGCACCGGCACGCAGTCGACATTGATGCCCAGCGAGGTCAGGTCGTGGGCGATCAGGCGCGCGCCCAGGCGGGTGATCTCGCGGGCGACCAGCGGATCGTTGGCGACCAGCTCGCCATAGGCGCGGCCCGGCGGATACTTTCCCCAGTGCGGCGGCTGCAGGCGGGCGACACGGCCGCCCTCCTGGTCGATCAGGATCGGCGCGTCAGGCCGCCCGACCGTCTCGCGCAAAGCCGAGGTCAGCTTCCGAACCTGGTCGGGCGTCTCGATGTTGCGCTTGAAGAGGATGAAGCCCCAGGGCCGCACATCGCGGAAGAAGGCGGCTTCCTCCGCCGACAGGACGGTCCCGGCGCAGCCGAGGATGGCGGCGGTCGACGTGCTCATAGGGCCCTCGCCTACTTCACGAAGCAGGATTTGCCCGCGGCGCTCAGGGCGTCGCAGAACGCCTTGGCGTCGGCGCGGCTGGAAAAGCCCGTGACCGAGGTGCGGTAGAGGGTGGTGCCGTTCTTGTCGATCGCCTCGACCTTCTTGCCCTTGCCTGCGGCCAGGCCCGGCGAGATGCGGGCCGCGTCGTTCCAGGCCTTGTCGGCCAGGGCGGTCGACGACAGGGCGCCGATCTGGACGCTGGCCGGACCCGAGGCGGCCGCGGCGGGCTTGGGCGCGGCGGCGGCCGGCTTCGGCGGGGCCACGGCGGCGGTGGCCAGGCTCTCGATGCTGGGCGCCGGCGCGGGCTTGGCGGCCGGCTTGGCGACCGGCGGAGCGGCGACCGGGGCGCTGGGCGCCGTGACGGCGGCCTTGGCCGGCGGCAGGCTGGCGCTCTGCACCGGAGCGGCCGGCGGCGGCGCGGTCGGGCGGGCCATCGGCTCTTCCGGCGGCGCGGCGTAGGTCGGCGAGGCCGTCGGGTTCTCGTGGCTGTAGATCTGCAGGCCGGCGGCCTCGTCGGGCTTGTTCTGGTCCGGCGCCGGCGCGGCCTTGATCTCGGCCACGGGCTCGCCGACCGTGCGCGGGGCGTCGTTGGGACCGCGCACGCCGTTGCGGTAGATCAGGAACACCGCCACCAGCAGCGTGCCCAGCACCACCGCGCTGATGATCAGGGTCAGCGGCAAGGGCCGAGACCCGCGCACCGGCTGGCGCGCATCGAACGAAAGCGGCGCATCGGTGGGCGGCGCATAGGCGCCGCGGTGCGGGTCGGACATCGAAAAAGGCTCCAGAATTCCGGCGCGCGTTCACCATGTGCGAATCACGCGCGCAAGTACCTACTCTACTGGACCCGATGGCCGTTCAGAACTGTCGCACCCTCGACGGTCGTGGGTCACCCGGCGCGCGAACTCAGCTCCACACATCCAAATGGAACAGCTTGCGGTGTTCCTCGATGGCGAAGCGGTCGGTCATGCCGGCGATGTAGTCGCACACCACGCGAGCCCTTCCGGCTTGGTCGCGGTTCTGCGACTTGGCGAACCATTCCGATGGCAGCACCTCGGGTTCGGCCAAGAACAGCGTGAACATCTCGGCCAGAATGCGGCGCGCCTGGCTGCGGGTGCGGTTCACGCGCCAGTGACGGTACATCCTGGCGTGCAGGAATTCGCGCAGGCGGGCCAGGTCCTCCAGCATGTCGGACGAGAACGACACCAGGGCGTGCGGCAAGGCCCGCACTTCATCCGCCGACGAGACGCCCGTGATCGCCGCGCGCTGCAGGGTCTCGCCCATGACGTCGTCGACCATGGCGCCGATCATCCGGCGCACGGCCTCAAGGCGGGTGATCCGGGCGTCGAGATCGGGCCGCTCGCTGCGCACGGCCGCCAGGATCGGGCCGATCAGCGGCACGTCCATCAGTTCGTCCAGCGAGAACAGCCCCGCCTCGACCCCGTCGTCGATGTCGTGGTTGTTGTAGGCGATGTCGTCCGACAGGGCCGCCACCTGTGCTTCGGCCGACGCCCAGGTGTCGAGCTTGAGCCCGTACTCGCCGTCGTACTTGGAGATCGCCTTCCAGGACGGCTGCCCCAGCTTATGGATCACCGGGCCGTTGTGCTTGATGACCCCTTCCAGCGTTTCCCAGGTCAGGTTCAGACCGACGAAGTCGGGATAGCGGTGCTCCAACTCGGTCACCACGCGGAAGGTCTGGACGTTGTGGTCGAAGCCGCCGAACTCCTTGGTCTGCAGCTCCAACTCGTCCTCGCCGGCGTGGCCGAACGGCGGGTGGCCCAGGTCGTGGGCCAGGGCGATGGTCTCGGCGAGATCGGCGTCCAGCCCCAGCGCGGTGGCCAGCGAGCGGGCGATCTGCGCCACTTCCAGCGAGTGGGTCAGGCGGGTGCGGAACTGGTCGCCCTCGTGGGCGACGAAGACCTGGGTCTTTTCCTTCAGCCGGCGGAAGGCCGAGGTGTGGATGATGCGGTCGCGATCGCGGGCGAACGGCGTGCGGGTGCGGCTCTCGTCTTCCTGATAGCGCCGGCCGCGTGACTTGGCCGGATCTTCGGCGTAGGGGGCGCGGGGGACGGCGAACGGAGACGTCGACATGAGCGGCCTTTGCTGATCGCCCCTTTTCCCGGAGCGCGGTCGCCCTCATATATGCGATAGATCAAGTTTCCACAGCCATGACCGACATCACCGTTACGCTTTCTTCCAACGCCGCCCGCCGGCTGCACGCCCTTTCCGAAGCCGAGGGGCGCGAGGTGATGCTTCGCGTGGCGGTCGACGGCGGCGGCTGCTCCGGCTTCCAGTACCGGTTCGACCTGGTGGAGGCCGCGCAGGACGACGACCTGAAGATCGAGCGCGACGGCGCCGCGGCCCTGGTCGACGTCGTGTCGCTGGCCCTGCTGAAGGGCTCGGAGATCGACTTCGTCGACGAACTGGCCGGCGCCGAGTTCCGGGTCAGGAACCCCAACGCCAAGTCCAGCTGCGGCTGCGGCGTCAGCTTCTCGATCTGACGCCCCCTTCCGGCTCCTCTCAAGTTTATGGCGTGACACGCGCCAAACTAGGCTCTACGGTCCCCGCCATGATCCTCGCCGCCAGCCAACAGCTGTTTTGGTACTTTAGCTATCCGACGCCTCTGGCGCCGGGAGGGGATCGTTTGGCCTGAGATCAGGCCGCCAAAAACGCCTTTCACCAGCCGCCAGGGGTTCCCCGGGCGGCTTTTTTAATGGCCGCCGGACCCCGCGAATTTTCCGGAGCACGCCATGCCATCCTCGACCGCCGCCACCCTCGTCTCGCTGCCCGTCCCAACCGACGACCTGCGCATCCAGAAGCTCCAGACCCTCAGCCCGCCCGCCCAGGTGATCGGCGAAGCGCCGGCCACCTCGACGACGGCCGAGATCGTCGAGGGATCGCGCCAGGCGGTGCACGAGATCCTGCACGGCCGCGACGACCGGCTGGTGGTGGTGATCGGTCCCTGCTCGATCCACGATCCCAAGGCCGCCATCGACTACGCCACCCGCCTGGCCGCCGAGCGCGAGCGCCACGCCGGCGAGCTGGAAGTCATCATGCGCGTCTACTTCGAAAAGCCGCGCACGACGGTCGGCTGGAAGGGCCTGATCAACGACCCGGGCCTGGACGGCGGCTTCCACATCAACGAGGGCCTGCGCCTGGCGCGCCGCGTTCTGCTCGACGTCTCGGCCCAGGGCCTGCCGGCGGCGTGCGAATTCCTGGACGTCACCACCCCGCAGTACATCGCCGACCTGGTGGCCTGGGGCGCGATCGGCGCCCGCACCACCGAAAGCCAGATCCACCGCGAAATGGCCTCCGGCCTGTCGTGCCCGGTCGGCTTCAAGAACGGCACCAACGGCGACGTGAAGGTCGCGGTCGACGCGGTGACCGCCGCCGCCCAGCCGCACCATTTCCTGGCCGTGACCAAGGAAGGCCGCGCCGCCATCGCCACAACCACCGGCAACGCCGACAGCCACGTGGTGCTGCGCGGCGGCAAGACCCCCAACTACGACGCCGCCAGCGTCGCGGCGGCGGCGGAAGCGCTGAGCAAGGCCGGCCTGCCGCCGCGCCTGATGGTCGACGCCAGCCACGCCAACAGCGGCAAGAACCACGAGAACCAGCCGGCCGTGGTCGCCGACATCGCCGCCCAGGTGGCGAGCGGGGCCTCGCCGATCATGGGCGTGATGATCGAGAGCAACCTGGTGGCCGGCCGCCAGGACATCGTTCCCGGCAAGCCCCTGACCTACGGCCAGTCGGTCACCGACGCCTGCGTCGACTGGGATGCGTCGGTGCGCATGCTCGAAGACCTGGCGCAAGCCGTCCGTGCGGGTCGCCTGGCGCGCAAGGCCTAAGACGCCTAGACGGAGGGATGCCCCAGGGGCGTCCCTCCCTATCCCCCGAAATCTCGCCCGCATGGCTTGAGCGCGAGGCCGCCGCCCCCTAGCCTCCGCCCGCCTATCGGAGCCCGCCATGCGCATCGCCACCTGGAACGTCAATTCGGTCAACGCCCGCCTGGAGAACGTCCTGGCCTGGTTCGAGGCCGAGGCGCCCGACGTCGCGGTGCTGCAGGAGATCAAGTGCGTCGACGAGAAGTTCCCGGCCGAGGCCTTCGAACGCCTGGGCTACAACGTCGTCGTCCACGGCCAGAAGACCTACAACGGCGTCGCCCTGCTCTCGAAGCATCCGGTCGAGGACGTCCGCAAAGGCCTGCCGCTGCTGGACGGCGACGCCGAGGACGAGCAGGCGCGCTATGTCGAGGCGGTGATCTCGGGCCCCAAGCCCGTGCGGGTGATCGGCATCTACCTGCCCAACGGCAATCCGATCGGCACCGAGAAGTTCACCTACAAGCTGTCGTGGATGCGCCGCCTGCACGAGCACGCCAAGGGGCTCCTCGCCTTCGAAGAGCCCTTGGTCATAGCCGGCGACTACAACGTCATTCCCGAGGTCGAGGACGTGGCCAATCCGGAAGCCTGGCTGAGCGACGCCCTGTTCCAGCCCGAGAGCCGCGCGGCCTTCCGGGCGCTCAAGAACCTCGGCTTCACCGACGCCTACATGCAGGCGGACGGAACGCCCGGCGGCTACACCTTCTGGGACTATCAGGCCGGCGCCTGGCCCCGGAACCTGGGCATCCGCATCGACCACCTGCTGCTCTCGCCCCAGGCGGCCGACAAGCTGGCCGAAGTGAAGATCCACCGCGACGAGCGCGACAAGGAAAAGCCGTCTGACCACGTGCCGGTCGTCGCGACCCTGAGGCTCTGACGGCTGGAGGACCGGTAGCCGGCGCCTCTGTCGCGAATCCGCGAACGCCGCTAGCCTCCGCGCCATGAGCGAGTTCTGGCGCCTCCTGTTGCTCGTCGCCATCGCCGGGTCGGCCGTCACCTTCATGGGCAGCGCGGCCATCTGGTTCATGGACGAAGAGCGTCGCATCCGCCGCGCCCTCCGCCACGTGCTGAAGGGCGAGCCGGAGACCGTCATCATCGCGCGTGGCCGCGGCAAGGGCGTTGGCTTCTCGTTCGACACCAACACCGCCGCCGTGGCCTGGGACAGCGGGACCTGGTGCCTGCTCTACCGCATCGACGAACTGATGGGCGCCGAACTGTCGGTCGACAATCAGGTGGTGGGTCGGGTGTTCCGCGGCGAGCAGCGCCGCGCCATCGACCAGATCGTGCAGCAGGCCGCCCGCGTCTGCCTGCGGCTGATCTTCGACGACCCGCGCCATCCCGACTTCGAGCTGGACCTGTGGCTGGAGGGCGACGAGCAGCAGCGCCAGAGCCGCTCGCCCGCCCTGGCGATCCAGGAGGCCAACCGCTGGCTGGCCCGGGCCGAGGCGATCGTGCGCCGCCCGCTGGCCCCGCGCGGCCCCTCGCCGGCCGCCGCCAAGGCCGCCGAGCCCGAGATCGCCCGCCGCGCCGAACCCGCCGCCCCAGCCGACAAGCCCAAGCCCTACCGCTCGGCCCGCGAGGCCGTGACGACGGGAGCCGGCGCCGCCGCCGCGGCCGTCGCCACCGCGCCCCTGTTCGAGGAAATCGACGACGGCCCCGAGGCCGCCGATCCGCCGTGGTCGGATCCCGACGCCCCCATCCACGCCTGGGCCGACGACGGCGACACCGCCGACGAGCCGGCCTACCTGCCGCCCGACCGTCCCTACAAGCCGGTGTCCAAGGCCGCCCGCGACGCCAGGGGCGACCAGGACGAGCTGCCGTTCGACCTGGACGACGAGGACGAATACTGAGGCTCCCGCCCGGGTTGCATGGCGCCGCCGCCTGAGGCACGCTCCCGTTTCTCGTGGAGACGCGCCATGATCCGCTTCGCCGCCCTCGCCCTGCCCCTGCTGCTGGCCGCTCCCGCCCTGGCCCAGACGCCGGCCGCCGCTCCTGCGCCGCAGAGGCTGGTGCTGAACCTGGCCGACCGCGACGGCGACGGCGTGGTCAGCCCGGCCGAGGCCGCCGAGCATCTGGCTGCCGCCGACGCTGGCGAACTGCCCGCCGCCCAGCCGGCAAGCGCCCCTCATCGGGGTCCCCGCTTCAAGCCGGCACGCGCCACGGCCGAACCGGCCGACGAGGCCGGCTTTCCCGGCCTGTCGATGAAGCGTCGCTTCGTCGAGGCCAGCGAGTTCGAGCAGGCGCTGGAATATCGCTTCCTGGAAGAGCTGAAAGACCGACGCAAGTAGCGGTAAGCCCTTGCCGGACTCAGGCTCGTCGCGTCCACCCAAATTCCGCCCATTTTTTGCCGACTGCGGCCATCCCGTAGTTGCGAGTCGATCTCAACGCGCCTAAGACCCCCGCCCTTAATTGCGATTGATACGCACGAGCGTTGGTACGGGGCGAGCAGATGAAGCAAGCGATGATGACGACCGCGGCGATGGCCGTGGCCCTGGGCGCGGCCGGCCAGGCCTGGAGCCAGGACGAGAAGGCCGAGCGCCTGCCGAAGGTCAGCATCGAGGCGACCGCCGCCGCCCCGCCCGCCGGCGCCTACGAGGCCAACGACCCGGTCGACTCGGGCACCTCGAAGATCACCCGTCGCGCCATCGAGGACCGCTCGCCCGGCGCCGGCGACGTCATCGAGACCCTGAAGATCCTGCCCTTCGCCAACTTCGACTCCGACCAGGGTCTGGCGACCCAGGAGAGCATCCAGGACATGCGCCCGGCCAAGGTGTCGATCTCGGGGGGCCAGTTCTATGACAACTACTTCTCGATCGACGGCGTGGGCGTGAACAGCCGCCTGGACGTGGTCGATATCGGCAACGCCCAGGACTACAACGAGGCCGCCGGCGGCAGCGCCCAGTCGATCTGGCTGGACAGCAACCTGCTGGAATCGGTGACCGTGCGCGACAGCAACGTCTCGGCCCGCTACGGCGGCTTCACCGGCGGCGTCGTGCAGATCGAGACCCGTCAGCCCGCGCGCGTCTTCGGCGCCTCGGTCACCGGCGGCTGCAGCAACGACAGCCTGACCTCGTTCAAGATCCCCGGCGTGGTCCGCGATGCGCTGAACGGCGTCGAGCCCGAGCCGCCGAACTACGAGAAGTGCCGGGTCAGCGGCTCGGTCGACCTGCCGATCAACGACAAGGTGCGCGTGCTGCTGGCCGGCGGCCGCCAGCAGACCGACATGACCTACTACCGGCACGCCAACTACGGCGGCACGCCGTTCGGCCTGAAGAGCCGCACCGACAACGCCATGGCCAAGGTCGAGGTCGACCTGGCGCCCGACCTGACCCTGCGCGGCCAGGTCACCTACAGCCCCTATACGAGCGAGAACTCGGCCAACAACTCGCGCAACGCCGTGATGACCCAGAAGGGCGGCGGCCTGACCAGCAAGATCGAGCTGCTGGGCAAGCGCGGCGAGGCCGACTGGTCGCTGACCGCCACCTACGCCAAGGCCCGCAGCGGCCGCGACGCCCCAGGGACCCTGTTCACCTGGTCGTCGACCGCGGCCTACGCCAACTGGTGCTCGTCGACCAACTGCGTCGAGGGCAGCTTCGGCGACCTCGACCAGTGGCAGGAGGACATCGGCCTGCAGGCGCGCTGGAACCAGCCTCTGTTCGGCGGCGACGTGCGCCTGGGCGTCGACTACGGCCACGTGGAGGCCCGCAAGAGCCGCCCGGTCGACAACTACGCCTACCGCACCACCGTCGCCGACAGCCGCATCGTCTGCTCGCAGGGCGACCCGGCCTGCATCGCCGGCGACGCCGCCCTGACCGTCTACAGCCTCTACAAGGCCTATGACGCCTCGGCCGAGGTCGACACAGTCACCGCCTTCGCCGAGTACGAGGTCAGCCGCGGCCCGCTGACCGTGCGCGCCGGCGTGCGCTACGACCACGAAAGCCTGATCTCCAAGCACAACTTCGCCCCGCGCCTGTCGGTGGTCTACGAGATGCCGTGGGACGTCACCGCCACCGTCGGCGCCAACCGCTACTACTCGCGCGACTTCCTCGGCTACGCGATCAAGTCGCAGTACCCGGGCAACTACGTCTACAATCGCACGAGCTCGATCGTGAGCGGCCAGCGGGTGATGGGCGCCTGGACGCTGAGCTCGCACTCGGTGTCGGCCGGCCTGGCCGGCTCGGGCCTGGCCATCCCCTATTCGGACGAACTGACCTTCGCGCTCTCCAAGCCGCTGTTCGGCGGCGTGGCGCGCCTGAAGGGCGTGGCCCGCGAGACCCGCGACCAGTTCACGGCCGGCGTCGAGGAGGTGCAGAACTACGTCCGCGAGACCAACGGCCAGACCTACACCTACCGCACCACCTATCTGGGCAACGACGGCGAGACCTCGTACCGCGGCCTGTCGGCGGAATGGACCCGAGGCGTGGGCCGTCACACCTTCAGCCTGAACGGCTCGTGGTCGAAGACCGAGGACAACATGGGCGACAACACCCTTGTCGATCCTTCGGACGAGGCCGAGTACGGCGACGAGATGGTCTACTACAAGGGCGAGGTGCGCAGCCTGCTGGGCGTCATCGCCACCAACCAGCGCCTGAACTACGCGGCGCCGGGCCTGGCCAACGCCGACTGGAGCGCCGACTGGTGGAAGGGCCGCATCCGCACCAACCTCAACGCCCGCTGGCGTTCGGGCTACGACCAGATCGAGGAGACGGGCGCAACCCAGACCGTGGGCGGCGTGCGCTACGCGGTGTGGGACGTGATCCGCTACAAGGCCCAGACCACCTTCAACGCCAACGTCTCGGCCCTGGTGGCCAAGACCGCCTATGGCGAGGCGCGGCTCGACGTGCGGGTGACCAACCTGTTCGACACCCTGCCCCAGACGGTGACCGCCTCGTCGACCAGCCAGCCCTACCGCATGGGCCGGTCGTTCTGGGTGGGCATGAGCTACAAGTTCTAACCCATGAAGCGCGCGGCGAATCTCCTTCTTCTGCTGGGAACGGCGGCGGCCCTGATCGGGCTGGCGCCGGCGCCCGACCCGACGGCGCTTCGCCGCGCCGCCTTCGCGGGCAAGCCTGAGACCTGGCCCGCCCCCACCCTGCTGCCGGGGGCCAGCTTCACGCCCTTCGGCGCCCTGCCCGCCCCCGCCGTCCCGGCCGACAATCCGCAGACGCCGGAGAAGGTCGCCCTGGGCCGCAAGCTGTTCGACGATCCCAAGCTGTCGGGCTCGGGCCAGATCGCCTGCGCCTCGTGCCACAATCCGGAACTGGCCTTCGGCGACGGGGTGAAGACCTCGTTCGGCCACGACCGCCAGCGCGGCCGCCGCAACGCCCCGACCCTCAGCGTCGTGGCCTGGCGCACGCCGCTGTTCTGGGACGGCCGCGCCGGCAGCCTGGAGACCCAGGCCCTGGGTCCCGTCGTCGACCACAAGGAGATGGCCGGCGACCCGCGCGAGATCGAACGGCGCCTGGCCGCCGATCCCGACTATCGCAAGGACTTCCAGGCCGTGTTCGGGACCCGGCGGCCGACGATGCAGGACGCCGCCAGGGCCCTGGCCGCCTACCAGCGCACCCTCAAGCCGCGCAGCAGCAAGTGGGACCGCGTGCTGTCGCTGGGCGGCCGGGTGCTGACCGACCAGGAGCTGCAGGGGCTGGAGCTGTTCCAGGGCAAGGCCGGCTGCGTCAACTGCCACAACGGCCCGCTGCTGTCGGACGGCAAGTTCCACAACATCGGCCTCAGCTTCTACGGCCGCAAGCTGCAGGACCTGGGCCGCTACGAGGTCAGCGGCGACCCGGCCGACGTCGGCGCGTTCCTGACGCCCTCGCTGCGCGGGATATCCAAGACCGGCCCCTACATGCACAACGGCATCTTCCCCACGCTGGAAGGCACGGTGAACTTCTACAACGAGGGCGGCGCCCGCCCCCGCCCCAAGCCCGAACAGGCCGCCGACCGCCTGTTCCCGACCACGACCCCGCTGCTGAAGCCGCTGGGCCTGAGCCGCGAGGAGAAGGCGGCGCTGGTGGCGTTCCTGGAGACGCTGTAGGCGCGCTTCGCGCGACCCCCTCCGGCCCTCCGGGCCACCTCCCCCAGAGGGGGAGGTTCCTCATGGGCGCCTTCCTGGGCCTTTTGCCCAAGATCCAGGGTTCAGCCTGCTCAGACCTTTCGCGCACGGCCGTGCTGGTGGGCGGGGAGAAGCGTAAAACACCTGGGTCCCCGCTTTCGCGGGGATTTTACGGGGTGAGGGCATGCTTGCGACGGCGGCGCAGGCGGAAGCGCGGCGTCACCCCCATCCCAACCCTTCCCCATCCGCCAACGGGAAGGGCTTTGGCCCTACCCCTTCACCGCGTACGAGATCGGGGTCTCGAAGCGGCGGCGGTTCCAGTCGGAGTCGCGGGGAGCCTTGGGGAACGGGGCGGCGGCGGACAGAAGATCCATGGCCGCGGCGTCGAGCGCGCGGTCGCCGCTGCTCTCGACGATCACCGCCCGCGACATCCGGCCGAAGCGGTCGAGGGTGAAGGCCACGACGACGACGCCCTGGGTGCGGCGGCGCTTGAGGCCCTCGGGCATCACCTTGCGGGCCTCGATCCACGACAGCACCTGGGCCGCGTAGGGATCGTGGGTCTTGGCGGCCTCGCCGCGCACCTGCACCGGCGCGCCGCCGCCGGCCGGCGCCGAGGCGGCCGAAGCGGCGACAGCCACCGGCGTCGCGGTCGAGGTCGAGCGGGTCTCGACCGGCTGGGGCGCCACCTGCGGGGCGGCGACCAGCGGGTCGGGCGCGGGAACGGGAACCGGCCGCGGCCGGATCGGCGAGGCCATGCGGGCTTCACGGGGCACGGCCTGCTCCCGCCGCTCGCTCGACGCCTGGGACGGCGAGGGCCGAGGGCTCGGGGTCATGGCCTCGAACAGCGCCGCCTCCATGGCCGGCGGCTCGGAAAGGCCCGGCATGGCGCGGACGAAGCCGACCAGGCCGACGATGACGGCCGCATGCAGCGCGACCGACACGCCGGCGGCGAGGACCTTGTCCCCGCCCCGCCGGCCCGACCGGGGCCGCCTCACGCCTATGGATTCCGCGACACTCATAAGAATGCGTCGCATCTACAGGATGGACGGCCTTGATACAACGCCCGGAGGGCTACCTCGTCAGGCGGCCTTGAGGGTCGCCGAGCAGACCTCCGGCGCGAAGGCCGGATAGAAGGTCGCCAGCATCCGCTCGGCATAGGCCACGAGATTGCAGAACCCCTCGGCCCGGCGACGGATCGGCGAGTCGAAGAACGGCGTCAGGATCTGGGCCAGCATGGCGAACACGATGGCGTCGACGCTGGTCGGCCGCTCGCCCATCATGAAGGCCTTGTCGCCCAGCAGTTCCGAGAGCGCGGTCAGAGACCAGGAGGCCAGCTCGACGATCTCGTCGGGCGAGTGCCGGCCAATGCCGACGGCCTTGAGGTTGGCCTCGACCGTGTCGAGCAGCCCCGCCTTCAGGTCCTGCCGCATGGCTTCGGGCGCGCCGTCGAACCAGCGAGCCGGTCCCTTCTCGAAGTTGTCGAAGTCGAAGAAGCGGAAATAGCAGTTGGCCCAGCCCAGCTGGTTCTCGACCATCCGCTCGATCGTCCAGGCCTGGGCCCGCTCGACACGGGTCAGGCCGGCATCGAGGTCGACGCCGTAGCTGCGCTCGATATAGGCGTGGATGAAGGTCGAGTCGGCGACCTTGACGCCGTCGTCGTCGATCCAGGGCAGCTGGCCCTTGGGCGAGGTCTCCGGATGGGCCGGGACCTTCTGGTAGCCGAGGCCCGACATCATCAGGTGGATCTCGGTCTTGGTGACGTAGGGGCTTCCCTCAGGCAGGCCGTAGGCCGGGCCGGCGGCGTAGAGCGTGATCATCTCGAGGTCCCTCTCGTGCGGTATTGCGATGAGGAGAGACTGCCGCCACCCTGCTGCCAGCATGCTGTCAGCAACGATCCGGCACAGTGAGACCCATGAGACGCGCTGAACGCCTATTCCAGATCATCCAGATCCTTCGCCGCAGCCGGGCGCCGGTCACCGCCGACGCCATCGCCGCCGAACTGGAGACCTCCAAGCGCAGCGTCTATCGCGACATCGCCGCACTGGTCGGTCAGAGGGCGCCCATCCGCGGCGAGGCGGGCGTCGGCTACGTGCTGGAGGCCGGATACGACATGCCGCCCCTGATGCTGACGCCGGACGAGATCGAAGCCGCCGTGCTGGGCGCCCAATGGGTGGCCGGCCGCGGGGATCCCGCCCTGGCCACCGCCGCCCGCGACCTTATTGCAAAGATCGCCGCCGCCGTGCCCGACAACCTGCGGCCCTACGTGCTGGAGCCGGCCACCCGCGCCCCCGCGCCATGGAACCCCGCGCCCGACAACATCGACATGGCCCAGACGCGGGCCTGGATCCACGCTGGCCGCAAGATCCGGCTGGACTATCGCGACGAGAAGGGCGCGGTCAGCCAGCGCGTCGTCTGGCCGGTGACCGTCGGCTACATGGCCACCACGCGCATGCTGATCGCCTGGTGCGAGCTGCGCGACGACTTCCGCAACTTCCGCACCGACCGGGTGGTGGCCGCCGAGTTCCTCGACGACCGCCACGGCCAGCGCCCCGCCGTGCTGCGCGCCCGCTGGCAGCGGCAGATGGACGAGGAATGGGCCGCCTACGACGCGGCCAAGGCCGCCGGGGGCGCTCCGCCCGCCCTGCCCTCGGGCTCATGATGCCGGCGCGCCATAGCAGATCACCGCTCCACGGCCACAATTGCGAATGAGTTTGCGTTTGACTCGCAATTAAACCACCGTTAGCTGCGACCCGTTCTTAAATAACGGGGGAATGCATGAAGTCGCGGTTGATGATGGCGAGCGCCGTCGGCGTTTGGGCGGTGCTGGCCGGCGCGGCGTGGGCCGAGGCCCCGGACGCCACGGCGCCCGAGGCGCCGACGCAGGTCGACCAGGTGATCGTCACCGGCGAGAAGGCCAGCCGCAGCATCCAGGACACCGTCACCAGCGTGGCCGTGACCACCGCCCGCACCATCGAGCGCGAGCAGATCCGCGACTTCTACGACCTGGTCGCCAAGACCGCGAACATGAGCGAGACCTACGGCAAGAGCGGCTTCACCATCCGCGGGATCGCCAACAACAACGTCTCGGGCGGCGGCACCGGGGGCCTGGCCACCGTCTATGTCGACGGCGCGGCCATTCCCGAACGCGCCATGTACGGCGGCCCGCTGGACATGTGGGACGTGGGCCAGGTCGAGATCTTCCGGGGTCCGCAATCGACCCTGCAGGGCCGCAACGCCCTGGCCGGCGCGGTGATCGTGCGCACCACCGACCCGACCTTCGACTGGAGCTTCAAGGTGCGCGGCATGGCGGCCAGCGGCGACGACCGCTCGATCGCCCTGGCCGGCGGCGGCCCGATCGTCGAGGACCAGCTGGCCTTCCGCCTGGCCTTCGAGGACCGCAAGAGCGACGGCTTCATCTACAACACCACGCGCAAGGTCGACGACGACGCGCTGGACACCCGCATGATCCGGGGCAAGCTGCTGCTGACCCCGGCGGCGGCCGAAGGCTTCAAGGCCATCGCCACCATGAGCCACAACGAGCGCAAGTCGGGCTATCTCTACACCTACAGCCGCACCGACACGCCGGACCACTACGACCACCGCGTCACCACGACCAACGACCCCAACACCAGCGACATCACCACCGACATCGCCACCCTGGAGCTGGAGCAGAAGATCGGCCAGCGCTTCACCCTGTCGGGCGTGGCCTCGTGGAGCCAGGTCGACCTCGTCCAGCGCTACGACGCTGACCTCGGCCCGCTGCGGCTGTCGTACGGCGGCCAGGACGAGATGATCGAGACGGCCAGCCAGGAGGTGCGCCTGAACTATGAGGGCGAGCGGCTGAAGGGCGTCGTCGGCCTCTATCACGCCACCCGCGACGCCGAGCGCAAGTCGGCCAGCCTGACCAATGTGGAGTTCCCGCGCGCCACCCTGGTCAGCGTGCTGACCTCGACCCTGGTGGGCATGGGCTATTCCCAGAGCGTCGCCGGGGCGACGGCCAACCAGTTCGCCAACGCCTACATCGCCCAGCTGCCGGTCATTCCGGTGGACTACAGCTCCAACGCGCCTGAACTGGTGGAGACCACCGCCCTCTTCGCCGACGGCAGCTTCGAGGTGACGCCCAGGCTCAGCGTGCTGGCCGGCTTCCGCTACGACCGCGAGAAGAACACCCAGAGCTCCAACCAGACCGCGGTGTTCGCCGGGACCTATCCCAACCCCGCCAACTTCCCCACCGCCTTCGCGCCGTTCGTGGTGCTGGTGAACCAGTTCGTCGGCTCGATGGTCGCCCAGGCCGGCGCGCCCTCGCCCGAGACGACGCGCGAGTTCGAGGCCTTCCTGCCCAAGCTGGGCGCCAAGTACGCCTGGACCGACGACATCTCGACCAGCTTCGTGGTGCAGCGCGGCTACCGCTCGGGCGGCACGGCGATCAACACCGCCCGCGCCACCGTGGTGCCCTATGATCCGGAATACACCTGGAACTACGAGCTCTCGCTGCGCACCTACTGGCCGCAATGGGGCCTGACGGCCAACGCCAACGCCTACTATGTCGACTGGACCGACCAGCAGGTGTCGCTGAACCTGGGGCTGAACCAGTACGACTACCAGGTCGAGAACGCCGGCAGCTCGCACCTGTACGGCTTCGAGGTCGAGCTGGCCCAGCGGCTGTCGGCGAACGCCGGCTGGTACGCTTCGCTGGGCCACACCAAGACCGAGTTCGACGAATTCAACGTCCAGATCGGCGCCGACAACCGCAACCTGTCGGGTTCGGAGTTCCCCTACGCCCCGCACTGGACCTTCTCGGTGGGCGGCGACTACCGCTGGAACAACGGGCTGGTCGCCAATCTGAACGCCAACTACCGTTCGAAGGCGTTCACCGAGGCCGGCGGCGCCCAGGGGCAGGACGGCCGCATCGCCGACGCCCGCACCCTGGTCAACGGCCGCTTCGGCTACGAGAGCGACCGCTGGGGGGCCTATGTGTTCGGGAAGAACCTGCTGAACGAGACGTACAGCCAGTACACCCGTCCTGACGCGGGCGTAGCCCTGCTGGGCGAGCCGCGCGTGCTGGGCGTCAGCCTGGAGGCGCGCTGGTGATCGGGCTCGGCGGATTAGCCCTCGCCCCGCTGGCCCTCGGGGGCGCGCTGCTGCTGCGGCGCGCCTGGATCCATGCCGACGCGCGGCGCCCCTGGCTGATCGTCGGCGGCTGGGCGCTGCTGGCGCTGGCCATCGCGGTCTCCGTGCCGTTCCTGGGCGCGGCGCGCGGTCCGTCTATCGTGCTCGCCCTGGCCTCCACCGTCGCCCTGGCCCTCGTCGCCGCCGGGATCGAACTGCGCGAGGCCAGGCGCAAGGCGCCGCGCGAACTGGCCCTGGAGCCGTCCGACCGCCGGCGCGTGGCCTGGCGCGGCTGGCTGCGCGGCTTCCTGGCCGGCCCGCTGGGCGGCGCGGCCGCTATGGCCGTAGGCCTGGCCGTGGCCGTCTGCTTTCCGGCCGAGGTCAAGACCCGCCTGATCATCGGCGGCATGCTGGTGCCGTTCCTGTGGGCCGGCGGCATGGCCTGGACCCTGTCGGACGACAAGATCCTGCGCGCCCTGGCCGTGCTGGTCGGCGTCACCGTCGCCGGCTTCGGCGCCGTGTTCCTGAAGGGCTCCCTCTGATGCACGCCCCGCAACAAAAGAAGACCGCCGGCAAGCCGATCTGGCCGAGGATCCCAGCGCCCTTCGTGCGCGCCATGCTGGCCGGCCACTCGGCGCTGGGCCTGGCGTTCGCCGCGCTTATCTACCTCGTCTGCTTCTCGGGCGCGGTGGCGGTGTTCACCAACGAGTTCAATCGCTGGGAGCAGCCGACCGCCCCCGTGCTGCACGGCGTGACGCCGGCGGCCGTCGGCGCGGCCTTCGACGAGGTGCTGGCCAGGAACCCCAAGGCTCACGACCTCTTCATCCGCATGCCCGAACCCGCCCTGCCCCGCCTGTCGGTGCACGGCGACGACGCCAAGGGCGGCGAGCACACCTGGTTCGCCGACGCTTCCGGAAAGATCGTCGCCGAGCAGCGCACGCCGTTCAGCGCGTTCCAGGCCAGGCTTCACACCGCCCTGCACCTGCCGGGCAGCTGGGGCTTCTTCCTCGTGGGCCTGACGGGCGTTGCCTTGCTGTCGTCGCTGGTCTCGGGCGTGCTGTCGCATCCGCGCGTGTTCAAGGACGCCTTCGCGTTCCGCTGGGGCGGCTCCAAGCGCCTGCAGGAGGCCGACCTGCACAACCGCATCTCGGTGTGGGGCCTGCCCTTCCACGTAGTGGTGTCGCTGACCGGCGCGTTCCTGGGCCTGTCGGTCCTGATCGTCGGCGTGCTGGCCATGGTGGTGTTCGACGGCAATCGCGAGAAGGTGTTCGCCCTGTTCAGCGGCCCGGCCGTGGCCGACGACCCGCGCCCGGTCCCGGTGGTCGACGTGGCCAAGGGCCTTTCCGTCCTTCAGGCGAAACATCCCGAAGCCGGCTTCAACTACATCTTCGTCGAACATCCGGGCGAAACCGGCCAGCACATGAGCATCAACCGCGTCACGCCCGGCAAGCTGTCGCGCGGCGAGATGTTCATCGTCGACGGCAACGCCAGGGTGCTGGGCGAGACCGGCTTCGAGAGCGGCAATGTCGGCATGGCCATCTATGCCAGCCTGACCCCGCTGCATTTCGGCTGGTTCGGCGGCTGGCCGGTCAAGGTCGCCTACTTCCTGCTGGGCCTGGGCCTGACGGCGGTGACCGCCAGCGGCGTCGCCATCTGGCTGGCCCGCCGGCGCGACAAGGGCCGTCCAGCCCCGCGCTGGGAGCGGGTGTGGGTCGCCTTCTGCTGGAGCCAGCCGCTGGCCTACGGCGTCGCGGCCATGGTCGCCCTGCTGGCCCCCGGCGCGCCGCCGGTGGCGGTGTGGGGCGGCGTCACCCTGCTGGCCAGCGCCAGCGCCTTCCTGTGGACCCCGCAGGTGATCTCGATCCGCCTGCGCCTGGCCTCGGCCGTCAGCCTGGTGCTGGTGGCGCTGGTGCATCTTGGCCTCAACACCGGTCGCTCGGTCGATCCGGTCGCCTGGATCATGGACGCGTCTCTGGTGCTGGGCGCCGTGCTGCTGGCGGCGTCGGTCAAGCTGACCAAGACGCCGACCGAGGCCTGATCACACTAGCCCAGAACAACGAAGGCCCGCCGGCGACGGCGGGCCTTTTTCGTTGGCTGTGAAAGCCTGTCCTTCAACGCTTGAGCGACGCGGCAAGACCGGCTAAGCACGACCTCCACGGTCGCTCGCGACCCGTGCGGGCGTAGTTCAGAGGTAGAACGTCAGCTTCCCAAGCTGAATGTCGGGGGTTCGATTCCCCCCGCCCGCTCCAAATCTTTCAATAACTTAGCCGGTTCCTCCTGTCCCTCGTTGGACGATTTTGGGAGAATTTTGGGAGCCGGCGATCCGGCTTCGTTCCCCTAACCGCTGTTCTCGCGACATTGACGTGCGCTCCTCACCGGCGCAGCCTCACTCTCAAACAGACGTTCGGGAGGAGAACGCGATGGCCGACGGCGAGGATCATCCCCGCGCGCGCTTCCACGCCATGACCGAGGGCACGGCCGAGGACTGGGGCATCATCGCCCAGGCGGCCGGCGAGTACGGGCGCGAACTGCCCGATCGCCTCATCAAGCATCTGCAACTGCTGCAAGGCGACTGCGGGGGCTTCGCCGTGGACCGGCTGGAGCACAGCTTGCAGACCGCCACCCGGGCCCACCTGGCCGGCGAGGACGAGGAATACGTCGTCTGCGCCCTGCTCCACGACATCGGCGACATCCTGGGGCCGCGCAACCACGCCGACATCGCCGCCGCCATCGTCCAGCCCTTCGTGTCGGAGGCCAACCACTGGATGGTGGCCAACCACGCGATCTTCCAGGGCTACTACTTCTTCCATCACCTGGGCCTGGACCGCGACATGCGCGAGGCCTTCAGGGGCCATCCGCATTTCGAGCGCACGGCCAAGTTCTGCCACCAGTACGACCAGCCGGCCTTCGATCCGGCCTACGAGACCCTGCCGCTGGAGGCCTTCGAGCCGATGCTCCGGCGCGTGATGAGCACGCCGAAGCGATCGATCTATCTGCGGGCCGCTGGGGGCTGAGCGCGTCCTACTGGACGCGCTCGACCTTGATCCCGCGCTTGCCCAGCAGCGTCTGGACGCTGTCGGGACCGACGAGGTGGCCCGCGCCGACGGCGACGAAGCTGACGCCCTTGCCGTCCAGCTTGGTCTTCAGCTCATCGGCCCAGGCGGTGTTCCGGGCGACGATCAGGGTGTGGTAGAGCGGCTTGTACTTGGTGCGCATCTCGGTGACGAACTCGCTTTCGAGAGACTTCACGTCGCCTTCGGACCAGGCCTTGACCAGCTTGTCGAGCTTGGCGGGGCCTTCATCGACCTCTTCCAGGGTGGCCTGAAGCAGCGACACCTCGTCGGCCTGCGGCATGTCGGCGAAGAAGCGGATCTGCTGCTCGGCCGTCTCCAGCGAGGCCAGGCCCTTGCCGTCGGCCTTCAGTTCCGTTGTCAGCACCTGCTCGACGCCCTTCTTGGGATCGAAGCCGGCCTTGACCATCGGCGCCATGGCCAGGGTGATGGCCGCCATCCACGGACGGAAGGCGTCGAGCGCCGCCGCCGGCATGCCCATCTCCTGGCCGTAGGTCTTGGTCTTCTCCCAGTCGGCGGGCGACAGCTTCTTCGACAGCGGCGTGGCCTGGTCGATGCCGTACTTCATGACCAGCGGCTGCATGACGGCCATGTCGTCGGCCCCGATCACTTCCAGCACCAGTTCGTCGGTCGACTTCAGGGCCGCGTCCAGCTTGGGCGAGCGCCACTGGGTCTCGGGCCGCAGCACGTGGACGGTGCCGAAGAGATAGATGGTCGAGTCGTGGTCCTGGATCTTCCACAGCGCCGGATCGGCCAGGGACGGCGTGGCCGCGCCCAGGGCGAGGACGGAAACCAGGCCGACGACGACGCGGCGGGCGGCTTTGATGGACGAACGAAGCATGCGGATCCTCTCGGGTGAAATCGGTTCGGAAAGGGTTGGGCGCGCGGCTAGTCGACGAAGCCCCGTCGCCAGGCCACGATCATCGAGATCAGCAGATAGGCGATCATGTTGACGTTGACCGCGTCCCACAGCGTCAGCGGCGGCAGCAGGGAAAGCTTCTCGCCGGCGGCCCACAGGAACAGCAGCCCCTGCAGCAGGACGTAGGAGACGGCGGCCGTCTCGGCCATGGTCCGGCGCATCAGCTCGTCGCTGCGCACCCAAAGGGAGATGTTGCCGGCGGTCTGCACCAGAAAGAGCGCGATCAGCCCGGTCATCACCGCCGAGGCCAGCAGCGGCGACAGCGGCACGAACAGGGCGCCGGCCAGCGGCGGGGCGGCCAGCATGCCAGCGGCCAGCACCAGCACCCCGCCCTGCCCGGCATAGAAGCCGGCCTGGGCGGGCGTGGCGGCCCGCGCGGCCTCGTCGCCGTTGATCCGCCGGCCCAGCGCCTTGCGGCTGAGGCTGACGGCCATGGTCACCAGACCCACCGCCGCCAGGAAGGCCGCCAGGCCCAGCGAGACGACGTCGCTGGTCGAGAACTCAAGGCCATGCCAGTAGCCCTGGCGCTTCAGCCACATCAGGGTCCGGCCGGCGAAGAAGCCGACCGGCGCGCCGACGGCCATCAGGATCAGCGCCCGGCGCGCCCGGGGCGACAGCTTCTGGGCGTTGGAAGCGACGCTCATCTCAGTCCTCGTCCTGGAAAATGGCTTCGATGGGCTGGCCGAACAGGCGGGCGATCTTGAAGGCCAGCGGCAGGCTGGGATCGTATTTGCCGGTCTCCAGCGCGTTGATGGTCTGGCGCGAGACGTCGAGCCGCTGGGCTAGGTCGGCCTGGCTCCAGTCGCGTTCGGCGCGCAGCACCTTGAGGCGGTTCTTCATCCTGGCCTCAGCGCCGCGCCAGCCACCAGCCGGCCCAGAACAGGCCGTAGCCGGCCAGTTGCAGGCCGCCGAGAAGTCCCATGCCCAGCACCACCGCCTGGGCCGTGGTCAGGTCCGCCGGCAGCATCGCCTCGACGGTCTCGGGCATGGTGTAGAGCAGGATGAACGGCACGCCGCCCAGGGCCAGGCCGGTCGAGCCGCCCCAGTACCACGACCATTTATGGGCCTCGCGCGCGGCTTCGTCGGCGGCGCGCCACCAGCGCGCGGTGAGCCAGAGCATCAGGGCCATGACCGCGACGACCGACAGCGCGATGGCGACGAACGCATAGACGGTCAGTTCAGGCTTCAGCTTGCCCAACTCGGCGACAATGGCGGCCACGAAGCCCAGGACCAGGGCCGCCCCGAACGAAGCCGCGAAGGTCACCAACAAGCGTCGTCGCGCCACTCCCTGTCCGGCCATGCCAAGTCCCCTCGTCAAAATGACAAGGAACATTGACATCAAGACGCAGAGTCGTGTCAAGGACCCTAGACAGAATTCTCGCTTAAGCCGCGATGCGGCCGCTGCGCCAGTGCAGCGGCGCCGGGGCGGCGACGCCCAGGGCCTTGGCCAGCCAGTGGGCCTTGGGATCGGCGTGGATCAGCCAGCCATATTGCGAGAAGCGGTCGCCGTAGTCGTCCCAGCGGATCACCCGCCCGTCGGCGTCGAGGCGCCACGCCGCCTTGTCGCAGCCGGGGATACGCTCGGCGCGCTCCCAGGCGGTCACGCGCTGGCTGTGGGTCGAGAACGGACCGGAGAAGAGGCGGTTCATGACGCAAGGCTCCCGTCGACGCGGCGCGGATCCGAGGAACGAATCTGCGTGTAATCGCAACAACACGACACTAGCCCTTGGTGACGGTTAACGCAGCTAACACCACATGTAGTGCGACGCCATGCCGCGCGACAGCTTGAACATGTTCAGCGACTTGCGCTTTGCGCGACTCAGGACGGGGTAAGCGGTCGCCGCCTCGCGTTCAGCGCCACGTGCAGGTCGGCCCGTTCCGGCAGGTCATGGGCGCACCACGCGGTCAGGCGTTCGTAGTGATCCAGGAACCGCTCCAGCGCCACAGGATCCAGGCCGCCGCGCTCGCCCCGCGCCGCCAGCCGCGCTTGCAGCTTGGCCTCCTGCTGCCGGCGCCAGGCGCGCACCGTGGCAAAGTCGGGCGCGGTCAGCACCGCCAGCCAGTCGATGCGGCCGAAGAGATCGCGATACGGCCCCGCCAGGGCCGCGTCGATGTAGCCGCGCCAGGCGCCGTCCGGGTCCTCGTCGCGCTCCAGGGCGTTGACAGGGCTTGTCAGCGCCGCCGCCCCCTGTGCTTGCGCGCCCAGGCACCAGCCTTCCAGCAGCACCACGTCGGCGGGACCGTCGAACACCGGCCAGGCGTCGCGCGGGGCGCGATCGTCGGCGGCCTTGTCGAAGCGCGGCAGGGCGATCGCCCCCTGCCCCGCCAGATCGTCGAGCACCGACAGGCCAAGGGCGACGTCGTGCGTGCCCGGCGGTCCGCGCGTGGCCAGCAGCGGATGGACGTCGCGCGCCAGGGCCTGGCGCTCGGCCCGGGTGAGGTAGAGGTCGTCCAGCGACAGGACGGCCACCTTCAGCCCCTCGTCCTCCAGCAGCCGGGCGACCGCCGCCACCAGCGTCGACTTGCCCGCCCCCTGCGGTCCCGACAGGCCGGCGACGAAGCCCGGCCGGCCATGGGCGCGGGCCGCCGCGACCAGCCGCTCGGCCAGGGGTCGGTGCAGGATGTGGAAGGTCTCGACGAAACCGGCGTCCAGGCGCTCGTCGCGCATGAAGTCGGGCAGCCAGGCGGGGTCGGGCGCGTTCATGGCCCGACCATGCACCGGTTCGCGCGGCTACTGCACCCGCCGCACGCGATAGCCGCGGGCCTTCATCAGGGCCGGCAGGCCGTCGGGTCCGGCCATGTGCAGCGCGCCGACCGTGACCAGCTCGACGCCGGAGCCGGCCATCTCGCGGTCCAGAACCTGCGCCCAGGCCAGGTTACGGCGCTTGAGCAGGGCTTCGTAGAGCTGCGGCCGGTCGCGACGCATGCCCTCGACCAGAACCGCGCCCAGGCGGTCGACATCGCCCCTTAGCCAGGCCTGCTGCAAGTCGACGCCCCGGCGCGGCGGCGCGACCTGCTCGGCGGCGACGTCGTCCAGATACTGCACCTCGACCGTCTCGGGCAGTTCGGCGAACAGGCGCAACTGCTGCTCGAAGCTCTCGAAGGCCAGGACCGGCTTTTCGGCCCGCACGGCCTGGCGGGTGACGGTGGCGTCGGCGCCGTCCTCCACCGAGCCGCCGGCCTGGGCCATCGGCAGCACCGACAGCATCATCGCCGCCGCCCAGGGGCGCAGGCGGTCGACGCGGTCGAGGCTGGCGCCGCGGCTGTCGAGCGCCGCGCGCAGGCTGGCCACGGTGCGCGGCGGCAGCTTCTCGGTCAGGGAGCGGTCGAGATCGACGCCGTAGCGGTCGACCAGCGCCTTCACGGCGGCGGGATCGGCGTCGACGCGGGTCTCGAACCACAGCTTGTCGGCGCGGGCATAGGCGCGGTCGAAGGCCGGGGTGCGCCAGCGCACGTCCGGCGACAGCACGTGCATCGAGCCGAACAGGTAGATGCGGGAGTCGCCGTCGCTGACCTCCCACATGGCCGGGGCCGCGCGGGCGACGCCCGACAGACCCGCCAGCGCGACGATGGCCGCCGCCGCGCCCCTAACCCAAGCCAGAACCATACGCCGTCCCCGACACAAACTCGGAGACCACGCTAGGCGAGAGCGGGTTAACCAGGCGAGCGCCGGCCGCCGCGGCCTAACGCCACGCCTTGAAGTGCTTCGAAAGCTTCAGGCCCTGGCGCTGATAGTGCGAACCGCCTTCGCCGTAGAGGCGCGCGGGCCGCTCGGTCAGGGGCTCGTAGACCAGGCGGGCGACGGTCTGGCCGTCCTCCAGCAGGAACGGCGTCTCGTGGCTGCGCACCTCGAGCACGCCCTTGGAGCCGACGGCGCCGGCTTCTTCCGTGCCGAAGCCCGGATCGAAGAAGCCGGCGTAGTGGACGCGGAACTCGCCGACCGACGGATCGATCGGGGTCATCTCGGCCGCTTCCATGACCGGGATCTCGACGTCGTCCTTGGAAGCCAGGATGTAGAACTCGCCCGGATCGAGCAGCAGTTCGCCGTGGCGGGTTTCCAGCGGCTCCCAGAAGTCGCGCGGGTCGTGGCCGTCCTCGTGGTCGAGGTCGACGACGCCGGCGTGGCGACGGCCGCGGAAGCCGACGATGCCCGTGTCGCCCGGCGTCAGGTCGACGCCGACGCTGCGGATGGCCAGCTTGACCGGGTCGCCGCGCTTGAGGCGCAGCTGGTTCAGGCGCGTGCCGGCGCGGACCAGCACAGAGAAGGTCTGCGGCGCGATCTCGATATAGAGCGGACCCTCATAGCCGGCTTCGATGTCGTCGAAGGCCTTGGAGTGGTCGCTCAGCAGGCGGACGAAGACATCGACCCGGCCCGTGGAGCTCTTGGGATTGCCGCGCGCGGCGACATTGGCCGGCAGGGCCAGGCGTTCCTGGATCTCGGCGATGTAGACGCAGCCCTTCTCCAGCACCGCGCCCTTCGACAGGTCCAGCTCGTGCATGGCCACGTCCTTAAGGCGGTCGGGCACGCGGCGCGAGACGCCCGGCAGGAACGAGGCGCGCACGCGCCAGCAGCGCACGCCCAGGCGCAGGTCGAGGCTGGCCGGCTGGACCTGGTCGCGGTCGAACGGGGTCTGCGAGGTGATCGCCTCCTGGGCGATCAGGGACTCGATGGTCTGGCAGGGCAGAATCCCTGCGGCGTGGGCGTCGGTCATCGGCGGCACACTCTCTAAAGCGCCGCCGCGAGGCAAGGGCGGTATCGGAGCCGTCGCGAGAATCTGGAGGCCGTCAGCCCTGGCGGAGCAGTTCGTCGAGATGCAGCGCGCCGGCCATGGCCCCGTCCTCGCCCCGAAAGACCGGCGCCAGGCCCCGCGCGGCGGCGGCGTAGGCCGGATCCTCCAGCACGGTCCTCAGCGCCGCGGCCGCGCCGCCGCGCTCGTAACGCTTGGGCCGAAGCCTGCGGCCAACGCCCAGCCGCCTCACTCGTCGGGCGTTGTCGTGCTGGTCGCCCAGGAACGGCGTCACCAGTTGGGGGCGTCCCGACCGCAGGGCCTGGGCGGTCGTGCCGATCCCGCCGTGATGGACGATGGCCGCGGCGCGGGGGAAGACCAGCGAATGGGGAGCGTAGGAACCGACGAACACGTCGCCTCCCCCCGTTCCCGCACCCGCCAACCGCTCGGCCTCCTCGGCGCCGGCCAGCAGCAGCGCCCGGCGACCGAGCACCCGCGCCGCCTCGAGGCTGGCGCGATAGAAGTCGCCCGGCGCGTGCACCGCGAAACTGCCCAGCGAAAACACGATGGGCGCCGGTCCCGCGTCGAGAAAGGCCGCCAGCGCGGGATCCAGCGCGGGCTGGCCTCCCGCCTCGCTGTCGTAGGACGGAAAGCCGACGAGGGTCAGGCCGGGCGGGTGGTCGGGCTGCACGGGCCCGAAGACAGGCGAGTAGAGGCCGAGCACCGGCGCGCCGTCGCCGTGGCCGCAATCGAACATGGCGTCGGCGCCGGCATGGGCGACGCCGAGCCTGCGGCCCAGATCCCGCAGGGGCTTCAGCGAGGCGGCGATACGCCCGCGCACCAGTGCGCGGACGAACCGGTTCCATCCGATCGCCGCGGCCGAGCGCGGCGTGAAGACATAGGGCGCCGGCCCGGTCTCGGACGGATCGGTCGCCGACTGCATGAAGATCGGAGCCAGGGCCACGCGAACCAGCGGCAAACCGAGCGCCCGGGCCGCCGGCGCCGCGCCGAAGACGATGTTGTGCGCCACCACCATGTCGGCCCCCAGCGCCGCCGCGCGGACATCCTCGTAGGTCTCCGACAGGAAGGGCATCTGCAGGTCGCGCAGCAGGAAATCGGGGTCGCGGCTCATCCGCTCGAACACGTCGGCTATATCGAGACCCAGGCGCTCCTGGATCTGCCGGGTGCTGGGCCGCAGCGGGGCGAAAGCCAGGCCCTCGGCCTCGACCTTGGCGCGATGGTCCTCGTGGGTGGCCAGCAGAGGCGCATGGCCAAGACCTTTCAGGGCGAGCGCCAGGGCCAGGAACGGATGCAGGTCGCCGAGCGAGCCCGTCGTCGCCAGCACGATCCGTCGTCCCGCCGCCATCCTCGCCCCCGCGCGCCGCACCGCCGGATGGGAACCGCAACCGGCGCGCCGAGGCAAGGCCCGTCACCCCCGCCAGGCGACCTTTGCCGCCCCGGCGCTCGCCCGACGCGCTCGGACCGTGACGAAGCAGTGAAAGATCGCCTATACCCACCGCGATTGCGTCGGCGGTAAGTTGCCGGCGCGGGCCTTTTCGTCGTCGGGAGTACGCCGTGTCCGAAGATCCGAAGAACTGGGACGTCGCCACCAAGCTCATCCGTGGGGGGCTGGCCCGTTCGCCGTTCATGGAGACCGCCGAGGCGCTCTACCTGACCCAGGGCTTCACCTACGACAGCGCCGAGGGCGCCGACCGACGCTTCTCGGGCGAGGACCCGGGCTTCGTCTATTCGCGGTTCAACAATCCGACCGTGAAGATGTTCGAGGACCGCCTGGCCCTGCTGGAAGGCGCCGAGATCTGCCGCGCCACCGCCACGGGCATGGCCGCCGTCCATTCGGCGCTGATGGGCCTGGTGCGCGCGGGCGACCACGTGGTGGCCGGCAACGCCCTGTTCGGCTCGTGCCGCTGGCTGATCGCCGAGTGGCTGCCGCGCTTCGGCGTCGAGACCACCTTCGTCGACGCCAGCGACCTTTCGGCCTGGGAAGCGGCGATCAAGCCCAACACCAAGGCCGTTCTGATCGAGACGCCCTCGAACCCGGTGCTGGAGATCACCGACATCGCCGCGGTGTCGAAGCTGGCCCACGCCGTCGGCGCCAAGGTCATCGTCGACAACGTGTTCGCCACGCCGATCTTCCAGCAGCCGCTGGAACTGGGCGCCGACGTCGTCGTCTATTCGGCCACCAAGCACATCGACGGCCAGGGCCGGGTGCTGGGCGGGGCGATCCTGACCACCGAGGCGATCAACGAGGAATTCTACCGCGACAGCATGCGCCACACCGGCCCGTCGCTGTCGCCGTTCAACGCCTGGGTGATGCTCAAGGGCCTCGAGACCCTGGACCTGCGCGTGCGCCGCCAGACCGACACCGCCGCCGCCCTGGCCGACGTCATGGCCGAGCACAAGAAGGTGACGCGGGTGCTCTATCCGTTCCGCACCGACCACCCGGGCTACGACGTCGCCAAGAAGCAGATGACCGGCGCCGGCACGGTGATCGCGCTGGACCTCGGCTCGCGCGAGGCGGCGTTCAAGTTCCTGAACGCGCTGGAGATCGTCGACATCTCCAACAACCTGGGCGACGCCAAGTCGATGGCCACCCACCCGCCGACCACGACCCATCGCTCCGTTCCGGAAGAGATGCGCCCGCTGCTGGGCGTCACCGAGGGCGGCGTGCGCCTGTCCGTGGGCCTGGAAAGCCTGTCCGACCTGACGCGAGACGTGACCCGTGCGCTCGACCAGGCGTGAGTCCAGCCCGCCGCTGAAGCGGATCCGTCGGCGCCGCGGCCCCGACACCGGCATCTACGAGGCCCGCACGCGCGATATCGTCGTGCGGGTCGCGCCCTGCTACCTGGCCGAGGAATCCTCGCCCGAGCAGGGCCTGTACCTCTGGGCCTACACCGTCGAGATCGAGAACCACGGCGTCGAGACCGTGCATCTGGTCGCGCGCTGGTGGAAGGTCACCGACGCGATGAACCGCAGCAACGAGGTCGAGGGCTCGGGCGTGGTCGGCGAGCAGCCGGAACTGAAGCCGCGCGAGGCCTTCCGCTATGTCTCCAACTGCCCGCTGCCGACGGCCTCGGGCACCATGGTCGGCCGCTACCAGATGGTCACCGAGGCCGGCGAGGCGTTCGACGCGCAGATCCCCGAGTTCTCGCTGCACCTGCCCGGCGCCTCGCGCCGGGTGAACTGACGGCAGGATCGCGTTTCCGAAAACGCAACCTTGAGATAGTACGTCATCGTTCGCGAACCTGCGGGGGAACCGAGCGATGACGTCCTACACCATCCAGATCTGGAACCAGTCCCAGGCCGCCAAGAGCTATGTGCTCTTCCTGCGGCAGCCGGAACTCACCGCCAACGGGGGCTCGCCCCAGGTCTACACCAACGCCTGGGCGACCTTCGCCGGCGTCACCAACGGCGGCTTCGACCGCATCACCTTCGACGAGACCGTCTACGCCTACTGGAGCCATCCGCCGGTGGGCGGCCAGATGCTCAGCGGCGGCGTCATGCAGGTCAGCACCCAGACCCAGGACACGGTCGCGTTCAGCGGCGGCTCGCCGACCGGCTTCACCACGCTCACCAGTCCGGGCACGGCCCAGCCGGGGTCGTTCGCGATCGTCACGGGCTCGGACTTCACGCCGGCCAGCGGCTACGTGCTGGGCATGGCCCGCATCGCCGGCACGCCGATCCCCGTGCCCACGACGACCTTCCCCGCCCTGCCGAACACGATCAGCAACATCAGGCCGATCCACACCTACTATGTGGCCGAGGGGGCCTATGCGCCGGGCGAGGTGATCGACGCGGCCCAGCTCACCGCCAGCGCCGAGATCGACTTCACCGGAAAGCTCCAGACCACCGCCACCGTCATCCAGCAGGCGAACGGAACCTTCTCGGTCACCTACAGCTGACGGCTTCGCCGAACGGCGCCGTTGCCAAGTAACAATGTTACGCGTTTACTTCCCTCAGCGGCGTCAGACCGCGAACACATAGGGAGGTTGCGGCGTGGCCGACTACGAGCTCACCCTCATCAACCAGAGCGACGACGTCCAGAACTCGACGGTCGTGGTGTTTCAGAAGGCGCCGACCAAGCCGGTGAGCCTGGCGCGGTCGATCCCGCCGGGCGGCTCGTCAAAGATCAGCTTCAACAATCTCGAACCCAGCGCCCAGGCCTACCTGGTGCTAGGCGAGCGGCCGCACCTCGACAGCGGCGGCCCGCCGGCCGGCTCGGTGCGGCTGGATCTGGACCTGACGCACGAGTACGTCATCCGGCGGCCCGAGGGGCGGCACTGAAGGGAAAGACGCCCTCAGTCGCTTCGCGACAGCTCCCTACTCCTCCCCCGTGAAACGGGGGAGGTGGCGCGGTGCGGATACGCGCCGTGACGGAGGGGGCGACGGCCGCCACTGAGCCCAGTCTCGCCCCCTCCACCGCTTCGCGGTCCCCCTCCCCCGCAAGCGGGGGAGGAAGTTTACGCCTCGCCGTTCGGCTCCAGCGCGTAGACCCGCGAACAGTATTCGCAGGTCACGTGGATTTTGCCGTCGGGCTCGATCATCTCGGCCTTCTCCTCGGGCGAGAAGGATTGCAGCACCACGCCGATCCGCTCTTCCGAGCAGCGGCAGAAGGCGCGCAGCGGCTTCTCGTCGATCAGGCGCACGCCGTCCTCGTTGAACAGGCGCCACAGCAGGGTGGTGGTCGGCACGGTGGGGTCGATCAGCTCGTCCTCGCCCGTGGTCTCGAACAGCGCCTGGGCGTGGTTCCAGGCTTCCTTGGTCTCGCCGCGCGTCTCGTCGCCGGCGATGGTCTGGATCAGGATTCCGCCGGCGCGCCAGGACAGGCCCTCGCCGGTGTCGACCTGGCCGACGGCCAGGCGCACGCGGGTCGGGATCTGTTCCGACTGCATGAAGTACTGCTCGGCGCACAGGGCCAGGCTCTCGCCCTCGATGGCGGTGACGCCCTGGTAGCGCTCCATGTCCTGGCCCTGGTCGAGGGTCATGATGAACACGCCGCCGCCCAGCAGGGTCTTGGCGCCGGGACGCGCGAAGCCTTCCGAGACGGCCGCCACCTCGTCGGGGTCGAACCGGCAATAGCCGCGCAGGCCGCCGGTGGTGTCGTAGTCGACGACCACGTAGCGCACCGGGCCGTCGCCCTGGGCCTGCACGATCAGGCGGCCCTCGAACTTCAGGCTCGAGCCGACCAGGGCGGCCAGCGCGCAGGCCTCGCCCAGCAGGTTGGCCACGGGCTCGGGATAGGAATGGCGGGTCAGCACCTCGTTGACCGCCTCGCCCAGCCGCACCACGCGGCCGCGCACGGGCAGGCCTTCGATCTGGAAGGCGGAAACGAGGTCGTCGGACAGGATCGGGGGGGCGGCGTCGGTCATGGGGCGGTTAGATAGGGGGTTTGTGGGAAAATCCAACCTCCCCCGTTAGGGGCCGCCGCACTGAGATCCTCCCCCCGAAGGGGGAGGTGGCCCGGAGGGCCGGAGGGGGAAGGCTCTGCTGACGTCAAGAGGGTTGCCGCCTCACAGGCCACATCCCCCTCCGTCGCCTTCGGCGACACCTCCCCTTCAGGGGGAGGATCTGGGCTTACTTCTTCGCCAAATAATCCAGCGCCATGAACACCTCGGCCTTCACGCCCGTCTCCAGCACCGCCTCGTCGATGTCGAAATAGGGCGAGTGGTTGGCCGGCGCGCCGGCGGCGGGGACGTCGGCCTTGCGGCCGCCGAGCTGGACGAACACGGCCGGGACCTTCTGGCCATAGAGCGAGAAGTCCTCGGCGCCCGTGACGAGGGCGGCCTGGTCGTCGACCTTGCCGGGCGAGGCCTTCTCCAGCGAGGCCTTCACCCACTTCGACAGGGCCGCGTCATTCCAGGTGACCGGATAGGGCTGGGTGAACACCGCCTCGGCCTTGGCGCCATAGCGGTCGCCGATGGCGGCCACGGCCTTCTGGGTCTTGGCGATCACCTCGGCCTTGCGCTCGGGGGTGAAGGTGCGGAGCGTGCCGCTCATCACCAGGTCTTCGGGGATGATGTTGTTGCGCACGCCCATGTTGATGGTGGCGATGGTCAGCACCGTCGGCGAGGTCCCGACGTCGATCTGGCGGGCGGCGATCTGGTTCAGGGCCTGGACGATGTCGGCCGAGATGCTGGCCATGTCGATGCCGGCCCAGGGCCGCGCGCCGTGGGTCTGCTTGCCCTTGACGGTGATGGTGAGACGATCGGCGCCGGCGTAGAAGCCTTCGGGACGGTAGTTCAGGGCGTGGGCGTCGCCCGGGCCGATGTGCAGGCCGAAGATGGCGTCGACCTTGGGATTGTCGAGCGCGCCGTCGGCGATCATCAGCTTGGCGCCGCCCTCGTCGCCGGCCTGGGGCCCCTCTTCGGCCGGCTGGAAGACGAAGACCACCGTGCCGGCGATATCGTTCTTCATGCCCGCCAGCACAGTCGCGGCGCCCAGCAGCATGGCCACGTGGGTGTCGTGGCCGCAGGCGTGCATCACCGGAACCGTCTTGCCTTCCCAAGTGGCGGTTGCCTTGGACGCGAACGGCAGGCCGGTCTTTTCCAGCACCGGCAGGGCGTCCATGTCGGCGCGCAGGGCCACGACCTTGCCGGGCTTGCCGCCCTTCAGCACGCCCACGACGCCGGTCTTGCCCACGCCCTCGCGGACCTCCAGGCCCAGGGCCTTCAGCTCCTTGGCCACCAGGGCGGCGGTGCGGACTTCCTGGTTGCCCAGTTCGGGGTGCTCGTGGACGTCGCGCCGCCAGGCCACGACCTTGGGCTGGGCCGCCTTGGCCGCCGCCTCGACCTTCGCCGCGGAGGGCGCGGCCAGCGCGGGAACGGAGATAGCGCTCGCCGCCATCAGGGCCAGAACCGAAACCTTCGCGCGCACGCCCATTCCCGACTCCTAGAGAAGACTTTGCGGGCGAGCTTGGCGGTTCCTGGGACCGGGTCAAGGGCGGCGGCGCTTTACCTAAGGAACGGCTTTGCAGAACCGTCGCGAAGACTAAGCTTCGTCCATGACCGAGCCCGCATCCGACTCCCCAACCTTCGACTCGAAAGACGACGGCGAGGCGCTGGATCCCAATTCCGGCGTCATTCGCCCCCGCCACGCCGCCACCCTGATCGTGGTGCGCGACGACGGCCCCGCCCCGCGGGTGCTGATGGGCCGGCGAAGCCGCGGGCACGCCTTCATGGCTAGCAAGTGGGTGTTTCCGGGCGGCCGGGTCGATCGCGGCGACTTTGGCGCGCCCTCGGCCACGGAGCTGGATCCCGAGGTGGCCGCGCGGCTGGCCGCCGAGCCTCGCCACCCCTCCCCTGCCCGCCTGGCCAGGGCCCTGGCGCTGGCGGCCGTGCGCGAGACATTCGAGGAGACCGGCCTGCTGCTGGCCAAGGCCGCCCCGGCGCGGCCCGGGGCCGGCGCCTGGCGGCCGTTCCTGTCCCAGGGCGCCCTGCCCGACCTGTCGCCGCTGAGCTTCGTGGCCCGCGCCATCACCCCGCCCTATCGCCCGCGCCGCTTCGACGCCCGCTTCTTCATGGCCCCGGCCAGCGCCCTGCTGAGCCTGGAACGCCAGCCCGACTGCGGCGAGCTGGACGAGATCGCCTGGGTGACCTTCGAAGAGACCCGCGACCTTGATCTGCCCAGCATCACCCGCATGGTGCTGCGCGAGACGGCCCTGCGTCTGAAAGACCCCGGCCGTCCCGCGCCGTTCATGCGCTTCCTGCGCGGCAACGCCGTGATGACGGAGCTTTAGGCCATGCTCGCCCTCATCCTTGCCCTGCAGGCCGCGCCAGCGCCCGCCATCGACCAGGCCGCCTTCCTGGCCGGCTGCTGGAAGCAGGAGCGCCCGAACGGCGTCGTCGAGGAGCAGTGGCTGGCCCCCGGCGGCGGCCTGATGCTGGGCATGAGCCGCACGGTGCGCGACGGCAAGGTCAGCACCTACGAGTTCACGCGGATCCAGGAGGCCGACGGTCGACTCACCTTCTTCGCCATGCCCTCGGGCCAGGCGCCGGCCGCCTTTCCGCTGAAGAGCGTCGGCCCAGGCGAGCTGGTGTTCGAGAACCCCGGCCACGACTTCCCCCAGCGCGTGATCTACAAAAGCCAAGGCGTGGACGGCCTCCTGGGCCGGATCGAGGGCGAAATCGGCGGCCAGGCGCGGTCGGTCGACTTCCCCTACAAACGATGTTCAGGCGCCGATTGACTTTGCCCCGTTCATGAGTATGTTCCGCGCCTCTCATTTCGACCGCGCGGGGACCTGCGCGACCACCGCAGGGATTCGACCATGGCCAAACCGGCTTCGATCAAGATCCGCCTGAATTCGACGGCGGACACCGGCTTCTTCTACGTCACCAAGAAGAACGCCCGCACCAAGACCGAGAAGATGGTGCTGAAGAAGTACGATCCGGTCGTGCGCAAGCACGTCGAATTCCGCGAAGGCAAGATCAAGTAAGATCGCCTCGTCGCACCGACGATTCTCGAAAACGCCCGGCGGCAACGTCGGGCGTTTTTGTTTTTCCGGTCTCCAGTCTAGGATTTCCGCGTGATCGTTCGCCTCGCCCTCGCCTTCTCCGTCATGGCCGCCCTGCCCGCCTGCGCCCAGCCGGCGCCGGTGCAGAGCTACGAGGTGGTCCGCACCTATCCCCACGACCGCCAGGCCTTCACCGAGGGCCTCCTGGTGCGCGACGGCCAGCTCTACGAGAGCACGGGCCTGGAAGGCCGCTCGTGGGTGCGCAAGGTGGACCTGGAAACCGGCGCGGTGCGGCAGCAGGCGGACCTCGATCCGAAGTATTTCGGCGAGGGAATCGTCGACTGGGGCGACGAGATCGTCCAGCTGACCTGGCAGAACGGGATCGGCTTCGTGCGCGACCGGGCGACCTTCGCCGTCAAGTCGACCTTCAGCTACACCGGCGAAGGCTGGGCCCTGACCAAGGACGACCGCCGCATCATCATGAGCGACGGCACCGACGAGCTGCGGTTCCTGGATCCCAAGACCCTGAAGGAAACCGGCCGGGTGAAGGTGACCGACGATGGTCGCCCCGTCGACCAGATCAACGAGCTTGAGTTCATCAAGGGCGAGGTCTGGGCCAATGTCTGGCAGACCGACCAGATCATCCGTATCGACCCCAAGACCGGCAAGGTGGTCGGACGGCTCGACCTGTCGGGCCTGCTGACGCCGGAGGAGGCCCGACGCGCCGACGTGCTGAACGGCATTGCCTACGACGCCAAGGCCGATCGGATCTTCGTCACGGGCAAGTTCTGGCCGTGGCTGTTCGAGATCAAGGTGGCGAAGTAGGCGCCGCTCAAGCCGCCTTGCAGACCACGGCGTTGCGGCCGGCGGCCTTGGCTTCGTAGACGCCGCTGTCGGCGCGCTTGAGCAGGGCCTCGGGGGTGTCGCCCGCGCCGGTGGTGGCCGAGACGCCGACCGAGATGGTCACCGTCAGCAGTTCCTGGCCGCCAGCCACGCGGAACGGCGAGCCGGCCACGTGCATGCGGATGCGCTCGGCGATGCGCACGGCGTCGGCCAGCTGGGTGTCGGGCATGATCACCGTGAACTCCTCGCCGCCGTAGCGGCAAGGCAGGTCGATGGCGCGGACATTCGAGGCCAGGCGCAGGGCGAACTCGCGCAACACCTCGTCGCCGACGTCGTGGCCGAAGCCGTCGTTGATCTTCTTGAAGTAGTCGATGTCGATCAGCAGGGCCGAGACCGGGTCGCCGCCCATGGTGGCGCGGTTGACCAGGGCCGACAGCTGGCCGGTCATGTAGCGGCGGTTGTGCAGGCCGGTCAGCGGATCGGTGACGGCCAGCTCCAGCGAATGGTCGAGATTGTTGCGCAGGTAGTCGGTGTAGCGCTTGCGGCGCACCTGGGTGCGGACGCGAGCGGCCAGTTCCTGCGGGTCGATCGGGCGCGGCAGCACGTCGTTGACGCCGATGTCCAGCGCCTTGACCATCCGCGGGCGGTCGTCGGGATCGACCACGGCGAGGACCGGCAGGTGGCGGGTGCGCTCGCTGGAACGCAAAGTCGCGGCGAAGCGCAGGCCGTCGAAGCCGCGGGCGGCGGCGTTGACGATGACGAGGTCCACCGGCCCGCCGGCGCTGATCTCGGCCTTGGCCAGGTCGGTCTCGATGACCGGACGGTGCTCGACGGCCAATTCGGAGGCCACGCGCTGGGCCTGGCGTTCGTTGTCGTCGACGATCAGCACCCGGCCGCCGATGCCGTCGAGGCGGGCGGCGGCGCCGGCGATCACGCCGATGCGGCGGCCCGAGGCCTCGCGCTGGCGCAGTTCGTCGATGACCATCTTCAGGCGGGTCAGGCTGCGCACGCGGGCGAACAGCATGACGTCGTCGATGGGTTTGGTCAGAAAGTCGGCGGCGCCCGCCTCCAGCCCCTGGATGCGGTCGGCGCGGCCGTCCAGCGCCGTGACCAGCACCACCGGGATATGGCGGGTGGCGGCGTCTTCCTTGAGCTTGCGGCAGACGGTGAAGCCGTCCATGCCGGGCATCATCACGTCCAGAAGGATGATGTCGGGCAGTTCCTCGGCCGCCTTCGCCAGGGCCGTCGGGCCGTCATAGGCGTAGGAGACCTGATAATATTCGGCCGACAGCTTGGCCTCGAGCAGGCGCACATTGGCCTCGATGTCGTCGACGACGAGGATTCGCGCGCTCACGACCTGTTACCTCTCCAGCAGCCGGCGGATGGTTTCGAGAAAGTGCGACACCGAGATCGGCTTCGAGATGTAGGCCTCGCAGCCGCCCTCGCGAATCCGCTCTTCATCGCCCTTCATCGCAAATGCCGTAACAGCGACCACGGGTATATGTGACAGATCGTCGTCCTCCTTGAGCCACTTGGTCACTTCCAGGCCCGAGATCTCGGGCAGCTGGATGTCCATGAGGATCAAATTCGGGCGATGTTCACGGGCGATCGACAGCGCCTGCAGTCCCTCACGGGTCTGCAGGGTCTCGTAGCCCTGGGCCTCGAGCAGATCATGAAACAGCTTCATGTTCAGCTCGTTATCCTCGACGATGAGGACCTTCTTCGTCATCCTGACCCCGACCATACGGTCCGTGGCGACACGTGAGGGATTCGCGCCGCTTCTTCATCCTCAGATCGCACGAATATCCTTAAGCCCGCGCTAATCGCGTTTCCAACGACCGATCGCACACAAATGGACGCCCGCTCTCTCGACCTCAAGACCTGCACGCTGGATGCGCACCGTCCGCTCGTCATCGTGGATGTCGACGAAGTGCTGGCCCAGTTCATGGCCGGCTTCGGCGCGTTCATCGGCCGGCACGGCTTCGAACTGCGCGTCGACCGCTTCGCGCTGTTCCAGAACATCTACCGCCCGGGCGAGACCGAGCACCTGGACCTGATCGCCGGCCGGGCCCTGTTCGACGACTTCTTCCGCGACGGCGGCGAGGACCTGCTGCCCGCCGAAGGGGCGGCCGACGCCCTGGCCGACCTGTCGCTGGACGCCAATGTGGTGATCCTGACCAACGCCCCCGAGCACGGCCGCCAGACCCGCGCCCGCTGGCTGAAGACCCATGGCTTCGACTATCCGCTGATCATCAATTCCGGCCCCAAGGGTCCGTCGGCGGCCGACCTGGCCGGACGGGTCGAGAAGCCGGCGGTGTTCATCGACGACCTGCTGCCCCAGCTCGAATCGGTGGCCGAGTACGCCCCGAGCGTGGGCCGCTTCCAGATGGTGACGGACGAACGCCTGCGCCCCCTGGCCCCCAGCGCGCCCGACCGGCACAGGCGCATCGACCTGTGGCCCGACCTGAAGGTCGCCCTCCGCGAGGCGCTGGCGCTCGACGGGCGATGAAGGCCCCCGGATGAAAGCCCTCTGCAGAGACTGCCTGTGGACCGGCGAGCGCAAGGCGCCGCGCTGTCCGTCGTGCGGCTCGCCGCGCACGGTCTTCCACGAGGAGCTGGGCGCCCTGTCGATGGCGCACCTGGACTGCGACGCCTTCTACGCCTCGGTCGAAAAGCGCGACGATCCGAGCCTGCGCGACAAGCCGGTGATCGTCGGCGGCGGCAAGCGGGGCGTCGTCACCACGGCCTGCTACATCGCCCGGATGAGCGGGGCGCGCTCGGCCATGCCGATGTTCAAGGCGCTGCAGATGTGTCCCGACGCCGTCGTGGTGAAGCCCAACTTCGCCAAATACAAGCACGAGAGCGCGCTGATCATGGCGCGCCTGTCGAACCTGACGCCGCTGGTCCAGCCGCTGTCGCTGGACGAGGCCTGGATCGACCTTGCGGGCACCGAACGCCTGCACGGCGCGCCCCCGGCCGTCATGCTGGCCAAGGTGCAGAAGGAAATCGAGGCCGAGCAGAACCTGACCGTCTCCATCGGCCTGGCCCCCAACAAGTTCCTGGCCAAGATCGCCTCGGAACTGGACAAGCCGCGCGGCTTCTCGGCCATCGGCGCGGCCGAGGCGGTGGCGTTCCTGGCCTCCAAGCCGGTGTCGATCCTGCCGGGCGTGGGTCCGGCCACGGTCTCGACACTGGCCGGCCTTGGCCTGCGCACCGTCGGCGACATCGCAAACGCCGACCTCAAGACCCTGGCCCAGGCGCTGGGAACCGGCGGCCTGCGCCTGCATCGGCTGGCCCACGGGCAGGATGCCCGGGCGGTCGATCCCGACAGCGTGCGCAAGACCATCAGCGCCGAAACCACCTTCAACGACGACCTCTTCCGCCGCGAGGACCTGGAAGACCAGCTGTGGCCCCTGTGCGAGAAGGTGGCCCGGCAGGTGCGCCGCGAAGAGGTGGCCGGCCGGGTGGCGACGCTGAAGCTGCGCACGCCCGACTTCAAGATCCACACCCGCCGCCGCACCCTGCCCGTCCCCACCCAGACGGCCCAGACCCTGTTCCAGGTGGCGCGCGAACTGCTGGCCGCCGAGCCGCCGGGCCGGTCCTACCGCCTGATCGGCGCGGGCCTGACCGAGTTCGTCCCCGCCGCCGGCGCGGCCGACGACTTCTTCGCCGGCGACGAGCGTCGGGCGCTGAAGAGCGAGACCGCCATCGACGCCCTGCGCGGCAAGTTCGGCCTGGGCGCGGTCGTCACCGGCCGGGCGCTGAAGAGCAAGTAGCCTCCGCCAGCGCCTCTCCCGCCGTGGTCCGCACCGCCGCCGTCAGCCGATCCAGCAGCCGCGCCGACAGCCGCGAGCGCTGCCAGTAGAGCGTGACCGCGATGGCGTGGCCCGGCGGCAGCTCGACCAGTCGTCCAGACGCCAGGTGCGGCTGGGCGAGGGTGCGCGGCGTCATCGCCCAGCCCAGGCCGGCCAGGTTCATGTCGAGCATCCCTTGCGTGGCCGGCGTCCAGTGCACGGGACCTTCGGGGCGTATGCCCAAGGCTTCCTGCGCCCAGCGGGCCTGAAGGCCGTCGCGGCGGTCGAAGCGCAGCAGCGGCGCAAGGCGCAGGCGCTCGGCCCCGAAACCGCCCGGGAAGACCCGCGCCATGAAGACGGGGCTGGCGGTGGCCACGTATTCGATCGCCCCGAGGGGATAGGTCTTGCAGCCGACCACCGGCGCGGGATCGGCGGTGACGGCGGCCAGCACCTCGCCGTCGCGCAGGCGTTCGGCGGTGTGGGCCTCGTCGTCCATGACGATGTCGAGCATGGCCCCGGTCTCTTCGGCGAAGCGTGCTGCGGCGAGCGGGAACCAGGTGCTGACGCTGTCGGCGTTGACGGCGATGCGGACCACGGCCGGCCCCTCGGCCAGGTCGGTCAGGCGCGGCAGGTCGGCGACCAGGTCGCCCTCCAGCAGCCGCACCTGCTCCACATGGGCGCAGAGCCGCGCGCCGATGGCGGTGGGGCGGCAGGGCTGCCCGCGGGTCAGCAGCACCGCGCCCAGACGCTCCTCCAGGCCCTTCACCCGCTGTGAGACGGCCGAAGGGGTGACGCCCAGCGCAGCGGCCGCCTTGTCGAAGGCCCCCTCGCGGGCGACCGCCGCCACCGCGGCCAGCGACGCATAGTCCAACATTAGCCAGCCTAATTTCGATTTAGCATCCTTAGTTAGACTACAGCCGTCGCCGCCGTCATCAAAACGGCCATGAGCACCGCCCTCCTCCCCGCCTTTGCAAAAGGCTTCGCCCTCTCCGCCGGCCTGATCGTCGCCATCGGCGCGCAGAACATGTTCGTCCTGCGCCAGGGGCTGAAACGCGAGCACGTGCTGCCGATCGTGCTGTTCTGCGCCCTGGCCGACGCCGCGCTGATCATCGCCGGCGTCAACGGGCTGGGCGCGGTGCTGGCGCTGGTCCCGGGCCTGTCGCTGGCGCTGAGCCTGGGCGGCGCGGCGTTCCTGGCCTGGTACGGCGTGGGCGCGCTGCGGCGGGCGGCCAATCCCGAGGCGCTGGCCCTGGCCGACCAGCCGAGCATCACCCTAGGCGCGGCGCTGGCCGGCACGGCCGCCTTCACCTTCCTGAACCCGCACGTCTATATCGACACGGTGATGCTGATGGGCGCGGTCGGCGCCAGCCTGCCCGTCGCCGAGCGGCCGCTGTTCATGGCCGGCGCGGCCCTGGCCAGCGTCTCCTGGTTCTCGGCCCTGGGCTTCGGCGCCCGCTTCCTCGTTCCGCTGTTCGCCCGCCCGACCGCCTGGCGCGCGCTCGACCTCGTCATCGGCGCGGTGATGCTGCTGCTGGCCGCCAGCCTGCTGGTCGCGGCGACGGGTCGGTAGGCTGGATCCGCCGTCCCTCCCGTGCCCTTCCTGATCCGCACTTCCCCGCGAAGGCGGGGACCCAAGCCGAGTCGGCGGCTCATTCACCGCCCGGCCCTATCCTGAAGTCCAGCTTGGATTCCCGCCTTCGCGGGGATGCTCGGAAAAGAGCCGAGAACCCAATCAGAGAACTCTGCTTGACAGAGTTACTCCACAGCATCACTCTGTGCTACAGAGAGCTTTGAGGCTCCATGGAGGATGTGATGGTGCTGACCAAGAACGAAGCGGCCGCGGCGCTGGCCGACATTCAGGAGACCACCCGCCGGGGCGCCACCCTGCGCGGCTACCGCATCGGCGGGCCGATCCTGATGCTGTGGAGCGTGGTCTGGGCCCTGGGCTATCTCGGCATGGGCCTGCTGCCTTCGCACCAGTGGGGCTGGGTCTGGCTGGTGCTCGACACGATCGGCGCGATCGGCTCCATCCTGCTGGCCCGCCCTGCGGACAAGGCCACGCGGGCCGCCGGCATGAAAAGCCAGGGCAACTCCCTGAAGATGATGGGCGGCATGGCCGTGGCCATCGTCTTCGTGATGTCGACCTTCTACGTGCTGCGCCCCACGGATCCGGCGGCCTACCTGGCCTTTCCCGGCCTGATGGTGGGGGCGATCTACGCGGCCGTCGGCGTCTTCGTGGCCGGGCGCTACCTGGGGATCGGCGCGGTGATGTTCGCGCTCACCCTGGTCGGCTTCTACGCCTTCCCCGAAATCCTCGCCTTCTGGATGGCCAGCGCCAGCGTGGCGCTGTTCGTCAGCGGCGTCTGGCTGGCGAGGGCCTGAGCATGGCCCAGGCCGACGACCTGATCCACCAACCCCTGCGCCTGAAGATCATGGCCGCCCTCTATGCCGAGCGCGACGGCGAGCCGCCCGAGTTCTCGCGCCTGAAGGCGATCACCCAGGCCACCGACGGCAATCTGGGCAGCCACCTGACCGCCCTGGAGAAGGCCGGCTATGTCGAGATCCTGAAGGACCACGTCGGCAAGCGCCCCCGGACCCGCGCCAAGGTGACGGCGGACGGCGCCAAGGCCTTCAGGGGCCATGTCGCCTACCTGCGGGAGCTGGTCGAGGGGATCGACTGACGCGCCCCTGGCGGGACTTCAGCTGCCCGCCGCGTCGCGGCTCTTGCCCGCCTCGCGCATGCTCTCCAGGAACTTCGCGACGCGCTCGGACTTGCAGACCTCGTGGCTCTTTCCCTTGGCCTCCAGGTCCACGCATTGGTGCGCGGCCGCCATCGGCGGGATCATGTCGATCGGTTCGGCGCTGGCGTCGCCCCGGTCGACCGCCGCGCCGAGCTTCTTCAGGAAATTGAGTATTCCGCGACGGTTGGCGACCGCCTCGGGCTCCTGCCCTTCCGCGGGCGGCGCGGGCAGAGCGGCCAGCTGCTTGTCGACATCCAGCCGCGCCAGATCGGCCTTGGCCGCGTCGAACTCGCCCAGCTCCCGGCGCGCATTGACCACCTTGGCCATCATGCCCAGCCACTGCAGGTCGTCGGGCTTGGCGGGCAAGGCCTCGGCGCCCGCGATGAACGCGCGCTGGTAACGCGCCTTGCGCGCGGGGTCCGCGTCGCTCTGCCAGCTGGCCTGAAGCACCAGCCACAGCGGATCGCCCTCGCCCTTCAGGGCGCGCTCGAGCCAGGCGGCGCGGTAGTAGCTGGTGTCCTCCTGGACCATCCGCCGATAATCGTCGGAGGCGAGCAGAGCCGGCAGCGCCTTGAGCTCGGCCTTGGAGAACGACTTGTAAACGACAAGACCGTTGCCGGGGCAGGTCGGGATCGGGCGCGGGAATTCCCAGCTGCCATATGGCTTGCCGTCAGGCCTTTGGCCCCAGGTGCTGTAGGACATGGTGTCGGTGTAGACGAAGCTTTCGCCGCCGACGGGGCACTTCATCTTCACCGGATAGGGCGTGCCCGCATGGGCCGCGCCGGCCAGACCCGCCACGGCCGCGGCGACCGCGATCAACCAAGACTTCATGAATTCCCTCCCCACTCGGAGGGCGAGACTGGCGCCAAAATTGACGCGCGTAAATAGACAGTCCGTGCGCCAGGGCCGACTACATCAGCGAGCCCTTGCCGCTGGTGACTTCGGTGTAGCGGTGCACCCGCACGGCCTGGACGAGGCCGAAGCCGATCATCACCGTCATCATCACGGTGCCGCCGTAGGACAGCATCGGCATGGGCACGCCCACCACCGGCGCCAGGCCCATGACCATGGCCCCGTTGATCAGCACGTAGAGGGCGAAGGTCGCCGTCACGCCCGAGGCCGCCAGGCGCCCGAAGTGGCTGTGGCTGATCGAGGCGATGCGCAGGGCCATGAAGATGACCACGCCGTACAGCGCCAGCACCCACAGGCAGCCGACGAAGCCGAACTCCTCGGCCAGGGTGGCGAAGATGAAGTCGGTCTGCTTTTCCGGCAGGAAGTTCAGCTGGCTCTGCGAGCCGAGGCCGAAGCCCTTGCCCAGCAGGCCGCCCGAGCCCAGGGCGATCTTCGACTGGTAGATGTGGTAGCCCGAGCCCGACTGGTCGGCCTCGGGGTTGAGGAAGGTCAGCACCCGCTTGCGCTGGTAGTCGTGCAGCACGAACAGCACGAAGGGCGGGATGGCCACCAGGGCCCCGATGACGCCGGTGGCGATCACCCGCCAGGACAGGCCGGCGAGCACGACGATGGCAAGGCCCGTCATGACGATCAGCATGGCGGTGCCGAGGTCCGGCTGGTGGGCGACCAGCAGCACCGGCGCGCCGATCATCGCCGCCGGGACCAGCAGCCGCCAGGAGAACCGGGCGCTGTCGGCCGACAGGCCGTGGTAGTAGCGGGCGAGCGCCAGCACCACGCCGATCTTCATGATCTCGGACGGCTGGAAGCGGAAGCCGCCGATCGACAGCCAGCGCTGGGCGCCCAGCGACACGTCGCCGACCACCTCCACCGCCACCAGCAGCAACAGGCCCACGCCGTAGATCGGATAGGCCAGGGTGAACCACACCCGCAGGTCGACCATCGCCAGGATGATCATCATGATGAAGTAGAGGCCAAAGCGCAGCAGGTGCTTGTCGGCCCAGGGCTCCCAAGAGGCGCCCGCGATCGAGAACAGCATCAAGGCCCCCGAGCCCGCGATCAGGCACAGGAGCAGGCAGAAGGTCCAGTCGATCTCCATGAACTTGATGATCGGCCGGTCGCGTTCGCCGGGCCGGGAAAGGCCGCCGCTGAGGGTCATATGTGGCCTCCCTGGGGTGGCTGGCCGGTCGTCGGCGGGGTCACCTCGGGGGGCGGCGGAGCGCCCTCCTCCGGCTCGTCGGGCGCGGCGCCTTCGACGACGCCGTCGGCGGTCTCGACCGGGGCCTCGGGCAGAGGCATGGGACGCTCGATGCGGGCGCGGATCTCCGGATCCTTCAGCAGGGCCACGCGCATCACCTCGCGGGCGCGGGGGGCGCCGGCGGTGGCGCCGCCGAGGCCGCCGTGCTCGACCAGCACCGCCACGGCATAGCGCGGGTCGTCATAGGGCGCGAAGGCCACGAACAGGTTGTGGTCCTTGAGCTTCCACTGCACCGAGGCGCTGTTGCGGCTCTTGGCCTTGTCGTAGCTGCGGACCTGGGCCGTGCCGGTCTTGCCGGCCATCTGCACGTCGCCCAGGCCCAGCTGGCTCTGGCGATAGGCCGTGCCGCGCACGTCGTTGGCCACGGCGGCCATGCCGCCGCGCACGTAGTCGAGGTGCTCCTTGGAGAACGGCATGTCGGGCACGTCGGCGCCGCTGGGCTGCTCGACGCCGCCGACCGACTTGATCAGGCGCGGATTCAGGGCCTTTCGGCCGTTGGCCAGTCGCGCGGTCATCACCGCCAGCTGCAGGGCGTTGACGCTCAGCGCGCCCTGGCCGATGCCGTAGCTGGGGGTCTCGCCCGGAAACCAGATCTGGTTGGCCGGATTGCGCTTGAAGGCCCGCTTCTTCCACTCGCGGTCGGGGACGATGCCCTTCTTCTGGCCGGGAATGCCGATGTCGAAGATTTCGCCGAAGCCCATGCCGCGCGCGGCCGTGGCGATGGCGTCGGGGCCGATCTTCAGCGCCGTCTGGTAGAAATAGATGTCGCACGAGTTCTTGATGGCGTCGTGCATGTTCTGGGCGCCGTGGCCGCCCTTCTGCCAGCAGCGCCAGGTGCGGCCGCCATAGTACCAGCTGCCGGGGCAGTTGATGCGGATGTTCGGATCGATGCCGGCCGCCAGGGCCGCCAGGCCCACCGTCGGCTTGAAGGTCGAGCCCGGCGGATAGGTGCCGGTCATCGCCTTGTCGAGCAGCGGCTTGCGCTCGTACTCCGACAGCGCCCGGTATTCGGCGCCCGACAGGCCCTTGACGAAGCGGTTGGCGTCGAAGCTGGGGGCCGAGACCATGGCCAGCAGGTCGCCGTTGCGGATGTCCATCACGACGATGGCGCCGCTTTCCTCGCCCATCACCTCGAGAGCGCGGTTCTGGATGTCGGCGTCGAGGGTGAGGCGCACTTCCTTGCCGGGCGTGGCGGGAATGTCGCCGGCCGGGTCAAGGCTGACCACGCGGCCTTGCGCGTCGACCTCGGCCTTGATGGCGCCCGCCCTGCCCCGCAGGTCCAGATCGAAGGCCTTCTCCACGCCCTGGCGACCGATGCGGAAGCCGGGGTTGTGCAGCAGTTCCTGGTCCTGGGTCGGATCCTTCCTGGCCGCCTCGACGTCGCGGTCGGAGACCTTGGCGACATAGCCGATGACGTGGGCGAAGGCGCCGCCGAACGGATAGACCCGCACCTCGCCCATGTCGGCGCTGATGTTGGGCAGCTCGGGCGCGCGGATGTTGATCCGGGAGAACTCCTCCCAGGTCATGTCCTCCATCACCACGACCGGCGCCTTGCGCGGGGCGTTGTTGATCTCCTTGAGGAGACGGGCGCGGCGCGTGCCGTCGATCGGCACCAGGGTCGCCAGGTCGTCGAGGGTGGCCTCGACGTCCATGCCCTTCTCCTTGATCACCATCAGGCGGAAGTTGGGGCGGTTGGAGGCCAGGGCCACGCCGTTGCGGTCGAGGATCAGGCCGCGCGGCGGCGGCACCAGGCGGTAGTTGAACTGGTTGCCGGCCGAAAGCTTCTGGTAGCGCTGGGCTTCGACCAGCTGCAGCTGGGCTAGGCGCCCGGTCAGGGTCAGCAGGCCCGCGCCGGCCAGGCCGCCAAGCAGGAACGCGCGGCGGTGGAAGACCCCCTGCCGCTCGTTGACCTCGAAGAAGAAGATCGACGGTTCGCTCATCGCCTCACCGGAACCGGACGTCGGCGTCTTCGAAGCGATCGATCAGCCGGTGAGCGAACGGGAACAGCAGCGCCGTGGCCAGGAACTGCCAGAACACGGCCACCAGGCTGGGCATGGCCAGGCTGTCCATCATCGTGAACAGGAAGCCGGCGGTCATCGACAGCGCGCAGGCGCCGGCATACCAGACCCACAGCATCGGCCGGCTCTGGCCGGTCAGCATGTTGCGCACCGCCAGCACCGACGCGTAGGCGACCAGCAGCGACAGGCCCCACAGGCCCGTGGGGCCGCCCCAGAAGGTGTCGAGGAACAGACCCAGCAACAGCAGGGCGAACGGCGCCAGGATCGACGGGCGGATCACCGCCCAGGCGAAGGCCGGAACCATGGCGAAGACCGGCTCGGGCAGTTGCAGGCCCCACATGCGGATCGGGGCCGCGAACAGGATCGTCGCCAGGACCACGAACAGCATGGGGACGCCCAGCCAGCGCCCCGGATTGAGGGGCCGGGCGCCGGTCATTGCGGCGTCCTGGCCGGCGCGGTCGTCGCCGGGGTCGTGGTGGCGGGCCTCGTCGTCGCGGGCGGCCGGGTGGTCGCGGGCCTGGCGGCCGTCGGAGCGGGCGTGGTCGGCCGGGCCGCGGCGGGAGCAGCGCCCGTCGTCGCCGGGGCGGCGGGCGGCGGGGCCGCCGGACGGGCCGGACCGAGGATCGACTGCTCGGGGTTCTCGGTGATCACCGGCGGCAGCACCTTGGCCGCCAGGGCCTGCTGGTCGGCCAGCTGGGCGAAGTCCTTGAACAGCAGGATGCGGATGTAGTCGATCGAGGCGCTGTCGGCGAACAGCACCACGCGCCAGCGGCCGTCGAGGCCCTTCACGGCCGCGCCCACCGGCAGGCCGCGCGGCACGACGCCGCCGTCGCCCGAGGTGACGACCCGGTCGCCGGCCTGGATCGGCTCGGAACCACGCAGGTATTCGAGCTTGGGATTGGGGCCGCCGTCGCCGGTCAGGATGGCGCGCGAATTGGTCCGGTCGATCATCACCGGCGTGCGCGAGGCGATGTCGGTCAGCAGCAGCACGCGGCTGGCGCCGGGCGCGACGCCGACGATGCGGCCGACGAGGCCGCGCTCGTTCATCACCGGATTGCCGACGACGACGCCCTTTTCCTTGCCGGCGTCGGCCAGGCGGGTGTTGGCGAAGGGGCCGCGGCTGTCGGCCACCACGCGGGCGGCGACCATCGGGATCGGCGGATCGGTCTTCAGGCCCAGCAGCGACTTGTAGCGCTCGTTCTCGTCGACGAGGGCCAGGTACCTGTCGCGATAGGCCCGCATCTCCTTGAGCTCGGTCTTCAGCCGTGCGTTCTCGGAGCCGGCGAAGAAGTAGTTGCGCACCGCGTCGACGCCGACGCCGGTCCAGCGGCCGGGCGCGGCGATGACGCCGCTGACCGGCTTGGACACCGTGTCGACCGTCTGGCGGGTGACGCCGTAGGCCTGCTGCTGCAGCGTCTCGCGCCGGTCGGCCAGGAGGAAGGCCACCGCGATCACGACCGCGACGATGAGCGCCACGGCCGCGGTCCAGGTGAGCGGCACTTTCAGGTCGCCGAGCGGACCTTCGCGAAAGGGCACGAACTGTTCTCCTGGCGCCCCCCGGCGCCGATGCGGATTGTACTAGGGCTTAGGCGAGGGTCGATTCCAGGACGCCCTTCATCCACTTGGGATGCTCGAGCACCTTGCCGCAGCCCAGGGCCACGCACGACAGCGGGTCGTCGGCCACGGTCACCGGCAGGCCGGTGTGGTCGCGGATCTCGGCGTCCAGGCCGCGCAGCAGCGCGCCGCCGCCGGTCAGCATGATGCCCTTGTCGGCGATGTCGCTGGCCAGTTCAGGCGGGGTGGCTTCCAGGGCCACCTTCACGGCTTCGACGATCTGCCCGACCGGTTCGGCCAGGGCGTCGGCGGCCTGCTTTTCCGAGATGCGGACTTCGCGCGGCACGCCCTGCATCAGGTCGCGGCCCTTGACGTCGATCGACAGGCCTTCGCCGTCGGCCGGGGCGCGGGCGGTGCCGATTTCCTTCTTGATGCGCTCGGCGGTCGTTTCACCGATCAAGAGGTTATGGTGGCGACGCATGTAGCTGATGATCGCCTCGTCCATCTTGTCGCCGCCGACGCGGACCGAGCGGCTGTAGACGATGCCCGACAGCGACAGCACGGCCACCTCGGTGGTGCCGCCGCCGATGTCGACGACCATCGAACCGGTCGGCTCGTGGATCGGCAGGCCCGCGCCGATGGCGGCGGCCATCGGCTCGTCGATCAGGCCGACGCGGCGGGCGCCGGCGTTCAGGCAGCTGTCGTTGATGGCGCGGCGTTCCACGGCGGTGGCGCCCGACGGCACGCACACGATCACCTTCGGGTTCACGAAGCCCTTGCGGTTGTGAACCTTGCGGATGAAGTACTTGATCATCTCCTCGGCGACTTCGAAGTCGGCGATGACGCCGTCGCGCATCGGACGGATGGCTTCCATGTGGCCCGGGGTGCGGCCCAGCATCTGCTTGGCCTCGATGCCCACGGCGTGGACGACCTTACGGCCGCCGACGTTGCGCAGCGCCACCACGGACGGCTCGTTCAGCACGATGCCCTTGCCCTTCTGGTAGATCAGGGTGTTGGCGGTGCCCAGGTCGATGGCGATGTCGTTCGAGATGACGCCGAAGAGGGAAGAGAACATCGAAAACCCTGACTGAGGGGTAGAAGGGGCGAGACGTCAAAAACCACGGTGAGACCGCGGTGCGGAGCCTATTCCGCCGAATGACCGGAGGAGCAGGCGAGAAAAAGGCTCCTACTGCAAATCAGGAAGAGGACAACATGATTCCCCGCGTACGCGGATCATCGTCCCTTCCCGCCTTGCGCCTTCTTGTGGCGACGGGAGCGCCGCCGCCGGGCCGCGCCGTCGTCCAACCACCGGAAGAGTGAGGGAGACGCCGCCCGTTTGCACCGCGAAAGCGTTGATTTCAAGGTCTATTCGCCAAGCCTTCTCACCTGTTTCAAACTCGTGTGCGAGCCGGCAGGGGGAACGCATAAAAGTGTCTATTTCTAGCCGAGCGCGGCCATGACGACTCCGACCGCCGTGACGAGGCCGGCGGCCATCTGAAACAGGCTCAACCGCTCGGCGAAAAGGCGTCTTCCGGCCAGGGCCGCCATCGGCATCTCAACGACGCCGACCGCCCTCACCGGCCCCACGGGGCTCAGCGCCATGGCCGTGAACCACAGGCCCGAGGCCGCAGCCCCGCAGAAGCCCGCGCCCAGCGACTTGCGCCAGGCGGCCAGCACGGCGACCACCGCGTCGGGATTGCGCGCCAGCAGGATCGAGGTCAGCACCGCCGACTGGATGGCCTGGACGACCATGACCGTGACGAAGGCCGAATAGGCCAGGTGGGCCGGATCGAAGGTCAGCGAGGCCTGGCGGAAGCAGTTGGCGCTCAGCGCGAACATCGCGCCCGAGCCCAGCCCCGCCAGCACCGCGCCGCGCTTCAGGGTCACCGCCCCGCGCGGCCACGACAAAGCGGCCAGGCCCGCGGTGGCCACCAGGCCCCCGCCCCACTGCATGGCGGTGATCCTGTCGCCGAACAGCAGCGCGCCCCAGACGAGGGCGAACGGCAGGCCGCTCTGCTGCATGGCCGTGCCCAGGGCGAACGACGAGCGCTGCATGGCGACCAGCAGCGCGGCGGTGGCCGCCATCTGCAGGCCCGCGCCCGCGAAGGCGCCCAGCCAGAAGCGCATCGTCAGGTTCGCCTGCAGGTCCTTGGTGACCAGGAACGCGATCCCGGCGAAGACGATCGCGAACGGCAGGCCGAACAGGAACCGCACGAGGGTGGCGCCCCAAGGGCCCGCCCCGCCCATCACCGAGCGCTGCGCCGCGTTGCGGGCGACCTGCAGGGCCGCGGCGGCGATGGTGATGGGGATCCAGATCATGCCGCTCTTTTCGCCGCCACCAGCACGCCCGAGGCCCAGTCCATGCCGACGATCGCGAAGCGCGGATCGCCCGCCAGGCGCAGCACCAGGTCGTCGACCCGCGCCTGGTGGCCCTCGGGCCAGTTCGGCTGGGGCGACATGTCGTCGACCACGTAGACGCCGCCGACCTGCAGCAGGCGCAGGGCGTCTTCCAGGCCCTCGTACTTGCCCGGCATGGCGTCGGCGAAGATCAGGTCGAAGCCGCCGTCGTTCTGGCCGGCCAGGTAGGCCGCGCCGTCCTCGGTGATGAAATCGACGCGCGGGTCCTCGCCCAGCACTTCACGCGCCACGGCCTGGACCTTGGGATCGTTGTCGACGGTCGCCAGGCGCGCGTCCTCGTCCATGCCGTCCAGCAGCCAGGCGGTGGCCGAGCCGGTGCCCGTGCCCATCTCCAGCAGCGCCTTGCGGCCGACGGCGAGCGTGCGGAGCATTTCGCCGATGCGCGCCTCGGACGACATGTCGAAGCCGGCCTCGATGGTGCGCCTGGCGATCTCGTGCCAGCGGGGCGGCGAAGCAACGCTGTTTTCCAAGGTCGAACCCATCGATCGGCTCCTTATGCCGCCCTTACGCCGGCGGCGGGTTTACGAATGGCGCCCTGACGCGGGGCGGCGTCAGAACAGCGGGGTTGGCGCACATAAGCTGCGTTTCCTAACAAGGCGTTCACCATGTCTCTCCATCCGCTCCGTCAAGCCGCTCAGTTTCTGCTGGGCGTCCCGACCGACGGGATCGATCCGACGCTCGACCGTATGCTGGAACTGGCCCAGGCCACGCCGCTGTGCTTCGTGGCGGTGACCGGACCGGACGCGCCCGAGGCCATGGGACAACTGTGGCGGCGCGGCTACCAGCGCGTGGAAATCGCCCGCCGGGCGACCTGCGCGGCCGCCGACGAACGCAGCGACGTGCTGCTGGTCGTGGGCTGCCGCACGGCCGAAGACATGCGCGCGACCGCGGCCTCGACCCTGGGCCTGCTGCGCCCGGGCGGGGTGATGGTGATCGACGTCGGCGCCCTGGTGGACGCCGAGCAGCGGATCGCCCTGTGCGAAGGCCTGGCCCAGCTGGGTCTCGACGTGCAGCCGCAGGCGCACCTCGCCGCCGAGATCCTGGCGACGCGTCGCTGGGGCTGGCGCAAGGCGGCCTGAACCACCCTTCCCCTACTCGTCCGCAACGCATCGCCCGGCTCGTCCGGGCGATGTCGTTTCAGGACTGGATCAGAAGCCGCTGGCGATGGCCGCCGGCGCGCTCTTTTCCTTGCGGGCGAAGAGGTTGTTGAGGGCGTTGACGTAGGCCTTGGCCGACGCGGTCAGGGTGTCGGTGTCGGCGGCCGCGCCGGTGGCGATGCGGCCGTCCTCTTCCAGGCGCACCGAGACCTGGGCCTGGGCGTCGGTGCCTTCGGTGACCGCGTGCACCTGGAACAGGCGCAGGGCGGCGCTGTGCGGCACGATCTTGTGGATGGCGTTGAACACCGCGTCGACCGGACCATCGCCCGAAGCCTCGGCGCTCTTGGCCTGGCCGTCGACGTCCAGCGTCAGCTCGGCCGACTGGCCTTCGGTGCCGGCCACCACGCGCAGGTGCGAGACGCGGATCTTCTCCGAGCCGCGCGCCAGGGCGTCGTCGACCAGGGCGATGATGTCGTCGTCGTAGACGTGCTTCTTGCGGTCGGCCAGGTCCTTGAAGCGGCCGAAGGCCTCCTTCAGGGCGTTCTGGCCCAGCTCGTAGCCCAGGTCCTTCAGCTTGGCGCGGAAGGCGTGGCTGCCCGAGTGCTTGCCCATGACCAGGCTGGACGGCGCCTGGCCGACCGACTCCGGGGTCATGATCTCGTAGGTCTCGCGGTTCTTGAGCATGCCGTCCTGGTGGATGCCGCTCTCGTGCGCGAAGGCGTTCTTGCCGACGATGGCCTTGTTGTACTGCACCGGGAAGCCGGTGATGGCCGATACGTAGCGGCTGGCGCGGGTGATGTGGGTGGTGTCGATGCCGGTCTGGAAGGGCAGCTTGTCGCCGCGCACCTTCAGGGCCATCACCACCTCTTCCAGCGCGGCGTTGCCGGCGCGCTCGCCCAGGCCGTTGATCGCGCACTCGATCTGGCGGGCGCCGCCCTGCACGCCGGCCAGGCTGTTGGCCACGGCCAGGCCCAGGTCGTTGTGGCAGTGGGTCGAGAAGATCACCTTGTCGGCGCCCTCGACATTGTTGACCATCCAGTTGAACAGGTCGGCGTATTCCGACGGATAGGTGTAGCCGACGGTGTCGGGCAGGTTGATCGTCGTGGCGCCGGCCTTGATGGCGGTCTCGATGGCGCGGCGCAGGAACTGGCGATCGCTGCGGGTGGCGTCCTCGGCCGACCACTCGACGTCGTCGCGCAGGTTGCGGGCGTGGGTCACCGAGCGGGCGATCACGTCGATGACGGCGTCCGGTTCCATCTGCAGCTTGTGCTTCATGTGCAGGTCGGAGGTGGCGATCACCACGTGGATGCGACCGCGCTGGGTGGGCTTCAGGGCCTCGGCGCAGCGGTCGATGTCGACCTGGTGGGCGCGGCACAGGCCGGCGATCGTGCTGTTCTTGACGATCTTGGCGATCTCGTTGACCGACTGGAAGTCGCCGTTCGAGGCGATCGGGAAGCCGGCCTCGATGATGTCGACCCCCATCTCCTCGAGGATCTTGGCCAGCTCCAGCTTCTCTTCCAGCGACATCGAGGCGCCGGGCGACTGCTCGCCGTCGCGCATGGTGGTGTCGAAGATGACGACGTTGTCGCGGCCCGACCCGATTTTGGAGTCAGCGGCGACGGGCGAGATGGGGGCGGTCATGGAGGTGTCTTTCGCGAGGTCCGGAGGGCTGAAGGGTGTTGTCCCCTGAGCGACCGGCCGCGACGATACGTACGCGCGGCTAGACGGACGCCCAGGGGCGGCTAAGCCCCAGCGCAAAGGGAAGAAGGTTGTCGCGTTCGCGGCACATGCCGGTTGTATTACCCAACCACGCCAAATCCAGCAAGCCGTTTGCTCACAAGGCAGTCAATTCGCCGCGACAGGGGCAATAATTGCCTCAAACCAGATTATTGGTCGGCTTGTTCTTCCTTGGCCTTCAGCCAATTGCGGGCGACCCAACCCGCGCCGATCCAGATCGCGGCCGCCACGCCCAGCAGGATGACGTGCTGAACGCCCCCTCCCCGCATCGCCTGGACGATGGTGTTGCCGGCAAACGCGGTCAGGGCGATCTTCGGAATGATGCCGATGGCCGTGCCGGAGACGAAGTCACGCACCCTCATCGGCGTGACGCCGGCGGCCATGTTGACGACGATGAACGGCGCGGACGGCACCAGGCGCACGATCAGGCTGGCCATGAAGCCGTTCTTGCCGATCAGCTTCATGAACTTGTGCACGCCGTCGCTGGGCAGGCTGGCCAGCATCTTGCCGCCGAACGACCGGCCGACCCAGAAGCCGACCATCGACGAGACCAGGGTGCCGATCCAGCTGTAGGCAAAGCCGGTCCACGGCCCGAAGGCCACCACCGCCGCGGCGATCAGCACGAACTGCGGCACGCCCACGAAGGCCAGGGCGGCGAAGGCGCCGACGGCCACCGGCAGGGCCCAGGGCCCGTGCGCCGCGCTCAGCCAGTGCTCGACCGTGGTCTCGCCGTCCAGGCCCAGCAACTGGGCGCCGAACAGGAAGACGATCCCCACCCCGCCGAACAGCACGAAGGAGACGGCCACCGCGCGCCAGGCGCGGGCGTCCATGTTGGTGAAGAAATCGATGAGACGGCGGATGATCACGGCCCCTGCCTCGCGCATGGCTATCGCCGGGTCAAGCGCCCCGATGGCGTCAAAAGCGTGGCCGCTGCGCATTCGCGGTCAAACTTCGCCGTTCAGGCGGGCGCCGGCGAGCGGATTCGCCCTTCACGACATTTACGTTGCGATAACGTCGTAGAGCGACGCTACTTATCCACAGGCCTGCAGGGGGACGCGGGCGCTTGGTGAGGAAACGTACGTGAAGACCTTGGCCGTCATCTCGCGCAAGGGGGGCGCGGGCAAAACCACTCTATCCGTCAATCTGGCGATCGCCGCCCACCTGGCCGGCTGCCGCACCGTGCTGGCCGACATCGATCCGCAGCGCTCGGCGTCGGATGTGCTGCGCGGCCGCGAGGCCGACGGCCCGGCCCTGCTGGAAAGCAGCGCCGGCAAGCTGTTCCAGGCCCGCTACCACGCCGAGCACGAACGGCTGGACCTGATGCTGATCGACACGCCCGCCTCGCCCGAGGCCGACGTGGTCACCGCCATCAACACCGCCGACCTGTGCCTGCTGGTCTGCCGCCCGACCTTCCTCGACATCGCCGCCGTGGCGCGCTCGGCCGAGGCCGTGCGGCGCCTGGGCAAGAACGGCCTGATCGTCATCAACCAGGCGCCGGCCAAGCGCGGCGGGCAGGAACCGGCCAGCGTGGTCAAGGCCGCCGAGGCCCTGCGCTTCTGCGGGCTGCCGCTGGCGAGCGTGGGCCTGCGCTCGCGCGCGGCCTTCCAGCAGTCGATCGCCCACGGCCGCTCGGTGCTGGAATGGGAGCCCGCCGGGGCCGCCGCCCAGGAGATCAGCCGCCTGTGGAGCCAGGTCGCCGGCCATCTGGCCCTGCCGGTCGCCGCCCCGGCCGCCCGCGCCAGCTGAACCTTGCCCGGCCCGCCCGACGGCGGGCATGGTCGCGCCTCCCAAGAGTATCGGAGTCGCGCATGAACATCCTCGCCGTCTCGGGCAGCCTGCGGGCCGGCTCGTTCAACACCGCCCTCCTCCGCGCCGCGCAGGACCTGGCGCCCGAGGGCGTGTCGATCACCCCGTTCTCGCTGCGCGACCTGCCGTTCTTCGACCAGGACCTCGAGGCCGAGGGCGATCCCGCCGCCGTCGTCGCTTGGAAAGAAGCCGTGCGCGCCGCCGACGGCCTGCTGATCGCCTGTCCTGAATACAACGGCGGGATCACCGGCGTGCTGAAGAACGCCGTCGACTGGGCTTCGCGCGGCAAGCCCGCGCCCCTGGCCGGCAAGCTGTGCTGCCTGGTCGGCGCCTCGCCGGGCATCACCGGAACCGTCCGCGCCCAGGACGCCCTGCGCCTGTCCCTGCGCCGCGCCGGCGCCCGCACCGAACCGCAGGGCGACGTCCTGGTCGGCCAGGCCCACACCAAGATCGAGGACGGCGTGCTGACCGACGAGCGCACGATCGACGCCCTGCGCCGGCACCTGAAGGAATTCGCGGAGGCAGTGAGGGGTTGAGCCAAAATCCTCCCCCGCTGAGGGAGCTGGCCCGAAGGGCCGGAGGGGGAAGTCCCTCCGGATCCCCTTTTTTCGTAAAATCCCCGCGAAAGCGGGGACCCAGGCGTTTTATCGTCGAGCGCCGCGCGTTTCAGAAAAAGCCTAGCCCCCCGCTTTCGCGGGGGTTTTACGGGATGTTGGTCGGGTTGATCCGACGGCCGCCCTCCCGCCCCTATTTCACCTGCGACGGGTCGTAGTTGGCCCCGAAGTCCAGCACGAACAGCGGACCCAGCACCACGGTCTGCTTGGCCGAGCCCAGGTGCAGCGACACGGCCGCCCCGCCCTTGTCGGCGTCCATCGTGGCGCGGCCGCTGACGGTGTAGATCCTCCAGTCGGGGCTATCGACCTTGATCGCCCCGCCCTCGACTATGCCGCCCCACGGCTCGGCCGACTGCTGCACGCGGACATTGGTCACGGTGGCGACCGGCGCGCCGCCGTCCATCGCCTCGGCCTTGGCCCAGAAGGCCACGGTGATGACGTCGCCCTTGGCGATCTTGCCGTTGACCGCCTGGCTGCCCGACACCCGCCAGGCCGCCGCCGGATCGGGCGTGGCGATCGCCACCCGCACCCCGCCGCCGCCGACCACGGCCTTATCCTTGACGTAGGCGTTGGTCTGGCCGGGACCGTAGACGTTCCAGGCCGTCGACGGCTTGTTGATCGCGTACTTCATGATTCCCTCGTCGGCCGCCGTGGCGACCGGCGCGGACAGCGACAGGGCGAGCGCCGCGACGGCGGCTCCGAGAATCGTCTTCTTCATGTGGCTTCCCCCTTCCGAAAGGCATGATCTTGCTCGCCCGCGCGATGCGGACGAACGGCCGTCTCCTTCCCTGGGGGATTGTCGAAAATGCTCCGACCACGTCCCCCGACGCGGGGTTCCGTCGTGCGCGCGGCGGAACCTTGTTCTTCGATGGTAGCGGTAGCGCGGACGCCACAAACTGGCAAGAAGCGGCGCTTTGCGGCCCGTCCCGCGTTGCGCCGCGAGGGGGTCGGGCGTAAAGACCGCCGCAATCCTGAAACCGGTCCTTTCCAGGGGAGTCCAAGATAATGTCGCTCGAGTCCGCCGCACTGCGGCGCATCGCACCGTCGGCCACCATCGCCATCAGCGCCAAGGCGCGCGCGCTGAAAGCCGCCGGTCGTGACGTGATCGCCCTTTCGGCGGGCGAACCGGACTTCGACACCCCGGACAACATCAAGGACGCGGCCATCGCCGCCATCAAGGCCGGCAAGACCAAGTACACCGACCCCGACGGCATGCCCGAGCTGAAGGCGGCCATCTGCGCCAAGTTCAAGCGCGAGAACGGCCTGGACTACAAGCCGAGCCAGGTGCACGTCGCCCCGGGCGGCAAGCCGGTGATCTACAACGCCTTCGTCGCCACCCTGAACCCGGGCGACGAGGTCATCATCCCCGCGCCGTACTGGGTGTCGTACCCCGACATGACCCTGCTGGCCGGCGGTACGCCCGTGCCGGTGGAGACCACCGCCGAGAGCGGCTTCAAGATCACGCCGCAAGCCCTGGAAGCGGCGATCACGCCCAAGTCCAGGTGGCTGATCATCAACAGCCCGTCCAACCCCTCGGGCGGCGCCTACACCCGCGCCGAGCTGCAGGCCATCGCCGACGTGCTGCTCAAGCACCCGCACGTCTGGGTGCTGACCGACGACATGTACGAGCATCTGGTGTTCGACGACTTCGAGTTCACCACCATCGCCCAGGTCGAGCCCAAGCTCTATGACCGCACCCTGACGATGAACGGCGTCTCGAAGGGCTATTCGATGACCGGCTGGCGCATCGGCTACGCCGCGGGTCCCGAAGCGCTGATCAAGGCCATGGGCAAGATGATCAGCCAGACGACCTCGAATCCCTGCTCGATCAGCCAGTGGGCGGCGCTTGAGGCCCTCAACGGCCCTCAGGACTTCATCAAGCCGAACGCCAAGCTGTTCCAGGAACGCCGCGACCTCGTCGTGTCGATGCTGAACCAGGCCACCGGCCTGCACTGCCCGACCCCGGAAGGCGCGTTCTACGTCTATCCCTCGTGCGCCGGCCTGATCGGCAAGACCGCCCCGTCGGGCAAGGTCATCGAGAGCGACGAGGACTTCGCCGTCGAACTGCTGGAAACCGAGGGCGTGGCCGTGGTGCACGGCGCGGCCTTCGGCCTGTCGCCGTTCTTCCGCATCAGCTACGCCACCAGCAACGACGTGCTGGAAGACGCCTGCTCGCGCATCCAGCGCTTCTGCGCCAACGTGAAGTAGGCTTTCGGGCCCGTCCGGAAATGACGAAGCCGCGGTCCCGGGACCGCGGCTTTTTCATTGGCCGAGCGACGTCCTCAGTGCTTCTCGCGCCAACCGGCCTTGGCGTCTTCCTGGGTCATGCTCAGGTGCACCGCGTCGTCGTCGACATGGTCGACCCACGACAGCGGGATCATGTGGTGCTTGAGGCCCGAGCCCAGGTTGAGCTTGGTCAGTTCGATCTCCGTGCCAACCACGTGGTCGACCCGGCCGACATGCTTGCCGTCGGAACCGACCACCTCGAGATGCTCGCGGATCAGAGATGCATCCATCATCGGACATGTCCTCCCATCGTCGGCGCCTCCACCGCGCCGTCATGGGCTTCAAACGGCTGTGGGCGACCATTGGTTTCCCGATTGCCGAGGCCCTTCGTTCGCCTTACGTTCACCGGCAAGACCGCGAGGCCAAGCGGTTCAAGGAGAAGCGCCATGCTCACCCTCTTCCACGCCCCGCGATCGCGCTCGACGCGCTTCCTCTGGCTGCTGGAGGAGCTGGGCGCGCCCTACCGCATCGAGAAGGTCGACATCTTCCGCAGCATGAGCGGAACGGGCGCGCGCGACCCGCGCAACCCCCACCCGCACGGCCAGGTGCCGGCCCTGCTCGACGAGGGCGTGCTGATCACCGAAAGCGCCGCCATCGCCCTCTACCTGACCGACAAGTTCCCGACCGCGGGCCTGGGGCCCATGATCAGCGACCCGCACCGCGGCCCCTACCTGTCGTGGCTGGCCTATTACGCCGGGGTGCTGGAGCCGGCGGTGACCAATCTCTGGAAGCAGCGGCAGGACGACCAGGACAAGGCTCAGTACGCAGCCCTCGACGAGCGCCTGCGCACCACGCTGGAAAAGCAGCCCTGGCTGCTGGGCGAGCAGTTCTCGGCGGCCGACATCCTGTTCGTCAGCCTGTTGCAGTTCGCGCGCCAGATGCTGCCCGCCCACGCGGTCTATGACGACTGGCTGGCCCGCGCCAACGCCCGCCCCGCCCTCGCCCGGGCGTTCTCCAAGGACGACCTGTCTTGAGAAAAGCCGCCCTCGCCGCCGCCTTCCTGCTGAGCGCAGCCACGCCGGCGCTGGCCGGCCGCATCGACGCCGTGCTCAGCGACGACGCCCTGACCGTCACCGAGGACGGCAAGACGGTGCTGGTCTACCGCACCAAGCCGCTGGACCCGGCCAAAGAGCCGGGCCGCTCCAACTACGTCCATCCGCTGTACGCGCCGGACGGCACGGTGCTGACCGAGGACCGGCCCGCCGACCACCTGCACCAGCGCGGGGCCTTCTGGAGCTGGCACCAGGTGCTGGTCGACGGCAAGAGCATCGGCGACGGCTGGTTCATGCAGGGCCTCTCCTTCAACATCCACGACCGCAGCTTCGAGGGCGACGGCGCCGGGCGCGGCAAGCTGACGATCAAGGCCGACTGGCTCGTCAATTCCGGGCCCGAAGTGGTCTATGCGGCTGCCGAGACGACCTCGATCGTCGTCCACCCGCTGAAGGGCGGCGCGCGGCGGATCGAGTTCGACACCACCATCACCGCCCGCGCCGACAGCCTGGCCCTGGGCGGCAGCAACGACGTCAAGGGCTATGGCGGCTTCTCGATCCGCCTGATCCGGCCCGACGCCCTGGTGTTCGGTTCGGATGGCAAGCAGGTCAAAGCCCAGAACGAACCGGTCGAGGCCGGCAAGGCCATGGGCTTCGCCTGGCCCGCGGCGCCCGGCGTCCCGGCCTGGACCGTGGGCCTGAGCTGCAAGGCCAACGGCAAGCCGGTCACCCGCTGGATCCTGCGCAACGAGCTTTCGATGCAGAACTGCGCCTTCCCCGGCCGCGCGCCTTATGTGATCAAGAAGGGTGAAAGCCTGCGCCTGCAGGAAACCCTCGTCATCCGCCCGGCCAGCAAGCGCGCGCCCGCCCCTGCTCCGGCCGCCAAGCCCAAGACCTGAACCAAGACCCGATCATCATGGCCGAGATCCTCAACCTCAACCACGCCCGCAAGGCCAAGGCCAAGACGGACGCCAAGCAGACCGCCGCCGAAAACCGCGCCCGTTTCGGCCGCACCAAGGCCGAGAAGACGCTCGACGCGGCGCGGGCCGAAAAGCTTTCGCGCGGGCTGGACGGCGCCAAGCGCGAGGAATGACAGAGCCTTTCCACCGCAACCCCAGGGCGGAATCCTTCACCTCCGGCCAACGAAAGTGGGCGGAGGCGGCGATCTATGCCGGCGTGGTCGGCGCGCTGCTGGTGGGCTGTCATCTGTTCTGGAACTGGCTGATCCCACTGGATCCAGCCTGGTCGCCGCCGCCCCGTGGGCAGACTCTGATCGCCAGCGGCGTCTTCGCCAGCAGCACCGACGCCTTCCAGCCGCGCGGCTATGACTTCGTAAGCCTTGGCGGCGGCCACCTGCGCCTGCGCTGCACGCCCTATGCCGACGCCTCGCCGACCATCCGGGACAACTGCCTGGCCGGGCGCGGTCGCCTTGGCGACTACGCGGGCCAACGGGTCAGCGTGCGATACTACGAACTGCCCGGCGCCTTCGGCGGCGAACCGGAACGCATCCTGCTGAGCGCCAACGCCGGGCGGCGCTGGATCCTTTCCCCCGAGGACCAGGCCGATCGGCTGGCCGCCGGCGCGGCGACCCAGCGACGTCTCGAGGTGTCTCCGCGCACCATGACATCGTTCACGGGCGCGATCATCCTCTCCGTGATCGCCGCCATGATCTTCGATGTGGTGCGTCGCAAGACGTCCCGCCCCGCTCCATCGACCGAATGACCCAGCAGCCCCGGTCTCCCTGGCCGTTCCAGGCCCTGGCGTTCCGCTTCGCGCCGGTGCTGGTCGCCGTCATCGCCTGGAACGCGATCTGGGATTGGGCGACACCGGTCGACCCGGCCTGGACGCCGCCGCCCCGCGAACGGACGATCCTGACCATCGGCGTCTTCAAGACCGCCACCAATACGCCTCGGGCCGACGGCTACGCGTTCGAGACGGTCGACGGACGCCGCCTGCGCCTGCGCTGTCGGCCGGCGGGCGCGGCCGCCGACGATTGCCTGAACGGCGGCGGAAAGATCGGCGACCATTCGGGCCGCTACGCCACGGTGCGTTACTACGAGCGGATCGAAAGCCGGGGCGCCGCGCCCAGGCTTGTGCTGCTCGGCGCCAAGTCTGGCTCGGACTGGCTGCTGCGCACCGACGACCAGAAAGCGAAACTGACCGAACTGGGCCAGACCGAACGGCGGCGCAAGGCGCACTGGCGGACGGCGATCTCGGCCGCCGTGACCCTCCTGGCCGGCTTTATCGGCCTAGTGCTTTTCCGTCGCTTCCGGCGCTGAACGCCAGGCTCACCGCGGAACCAGGTAGCGCGCCCCCTTGGGCAGGCTGTCGCAGCAGCCGACCACCGGCGGGGGCGGGACCTCGCCCATCCGCTTCCAGGCGGCGAGCAGGCGCTCGATCGCCCACACCCAGCCGAACGTGGTTTCCTTATGGGTCTTGTGGAACTCTTCCATGGCCGCATCTCCTGTTCCCCGGCGACACAGGGAAGATCGGCCTGATCGAGGCGCGCGACAAACGTGGTTCGTTGAGCTATGGATAAGCCAGACTTATGGCTGACATCCTCGCTTCATACTCCCTCGGCGCCATTCGCGTCTTCGAGGCCGCCGCCCGGCTGAAGAGCTTCACGCGCGCCGCCGACGAGCTGGGCGTCACCCAGGCCGCCGTCAGCTGGCAGGTGAAGACGCTGGAGCAACGGCTGGGCCAGCCGCTGTTCGTGCGCAAGGTGCGCGAGGTCGACCTGACCCCGGCCGGCGAGCGGCTGGCGCGCGCCGCCACCGAATCCATGGGCCTGCTGCGCGCGGCGCTGTCGGATCTGGTCGAGGCCGACCAGGGGGTACTGGCGATCACCACCATGCAGAGCCTGGCCAACCACTGGCTGGCCGCGCGCCTGGGCGCCTTCCAGCTGGCCCATCCGATGATCGCCGTGCGGCTGGAGGGCAGCCACGTCCTGCGCGACCTGGATCGCGGCGAGGCCGACCTGGGCCTGCGCGCCGGCGATGGCCAGTGGCCGGGCCTGGCCGCCCACTTCCTGATGCCCTTCGTCCAGACCGCCCTCTGCTCGCCCGAGTTCCTGGCGCGACATGGGCCGTTCGAGCGCCCCGCGGACCTGCTAAACGCCCCGCGCATCGGCGCCTCCCGCGAATGGGAGGTGTGGTTCCGCGCCGCCGCCGTCGCGCCGCCGCAGAACCCCGAGGCCCCGCGCCTGGCGGCCGACGCCCAGTCGATCGAAGTGGCCTCGGCCCTGGCCGGCCAGGGCCTGGCCGTGGGCTCGCCGATCTTCTTCGCCGCCGAGATCGCGTCCGGGCGCCTCGTGCAGCCGTTCGACATCGCGCCGCACTACGGCGGCGGCTACTGGCTGGTCTATCCGGAGGAGCGCAGACGCGTGCGCAAGATCGCCGCCTTCCGCGACTGGATCCTCGAGGCCGTGGCCGCCGACCCGTCCATCGCCCGCTACGCGGCGGCCGACGAGCGGGCCGGCTGAGCCTTCAGCTCGCCGACGCGGTCGCCACCGGTCGAGGGGCGCGCCTCAGCACCAGCCGCAGGTCCAGCGTCTTGTGGGTCAGCACCAGGGAATCGCTGTCGGCCAGGCGGTAGTCGAAGACCAGTTCGGAATCCTCCAGCGACAGCTGCGTGTCGTTGACCAGGTAGGTCTCGGACGGATCCTCCTCGAAGGCTCGGCCCTTTCGGCGCTCGACGGTCAGCTCCTCGTCGCCGAAGGTCAGGCGATCGCCGCGCCTGAGGTCGATCTGGCCCTCGCCGCCGACCCTGGCGATCGTCCAGGCGCCCACCAGGCCGGCGGGCCCCACGGCAGGCACCTCGCCGGCATGGCCCGACAGCAGAGCCGTGCGGGTCAGCAACTGGCCGACCAGCCTGCGTTCCGGCGCCAGCTTGGGGTCGGTCTCGGCCCGCAGCCGCTCGTCGAAGCGCCTGAGCGTCTGGTAGGCTCCCTCCTCGTCGCTGTTCTCGTGATAGAGGGTGGCGACCTTGTGCAGAGACTGGAACTCGTCGATCAGCAGGTGACCGAGGCGAAGGCCGGCCGAAGGGGCCTGCGCCGGCGCGGCCACCGCCAGTTGCTGGGCATGGCTGGCCCCGCCGCGATCGACATAGTCCAAGCCCACGTCCAGAAGCTGCTCACCCGGCGCCAGGGTCGGCTCGGGCAGGTAGGTCGCGCCCTCGGCCTTGGCCAGGCCGATCATCAGGCCGCCGCCCTCGGTGGACAGGAAGGCCGTCGGCACCGAGATCGACACCGCCCCGTCCTCGCCGCGCTTGAGGCCGCCCTCGGGCGCGCCGTAGACGCCGGTGATGCGGTAGCCTGGCCGCGCCTTGACGCTGAGGTTCAGGTCGTAGGCCAGCTCCGACACCATGGTGTCGAGCTTGCCAGTGAACACCGCCTTGATGTCGCTCGCATCGCGCAGGAAGAACAGGTTGCCGCCGCGCACGCTGGAAATCTCGGTGGCCAGCGGCGCGTCGAACTGCTCGCCGACGCCGATGGTGGTCAGCCCGATCCCGCGCCGCGAGGCCTCCCTGGCCATGCCCATGAAGCTGTCGGCGTCCGTCGCGCCGACATTGGGCTGCTCGTCGGTGAACAGCATCACCCGCGTGACGCCCTTGAAGCCCGGCTGGCTGGCGAAGGCGGTGTCGTAGCCGACACGCAGCCCCTCCTCCATGTTGGTCGAGCCCTCGCTCTCGATGGCGTCGATGGCCTTGCGGATCACCGCCTTGCCCCCGGCCACCGGCGTCGGCTCCAGGTGGCGGTGCGAGCGGTCGCCGTAGAGCACGATGCTGAACTGGTCGCCCGGGCGCAGTTGGTCGAGGATCTGGCGCAGGCTCTCGCGGACCTGGTCCAGCGGCTCGCCGCTCATGGAACCCGACTTGTCGACCACGGCCACCAGGTTCAGCGGCTCGCGCTTCCAGGTCGCCGCGTCGATGCCGGAGTTGAAGCCCACGCCCACCAGGATCTTGTCGGCGGGCGACAGCGGCAGGTTGGCGCGCATGGCCTCGCCGGTGACGCACAACACCCGCACGCAGGCCTCGCCGGGGATCTGCAGGTCGTAGCCGCCCATCAGCCCCTCGGGCGTCAGGGTGTCGGGCATCGGGATCTGACCGGCTTCGGATTGGCCGCGGAAGTGGTTGATGTCCTGAGCGCCGCCCTGGCGCACCCGCATGCCGGTGACGACGACCATCTCTTCGATGACGGGTTCGTCGTCGGGGGGCGGTTGGACCTGGGACCAGGCCGGGGCCGAAACGAGCGCCAGCGCCAGGACGGAGGCGGCGGACCAAGGGCGACGCGACATCGGAACCTCCCGTTTTGATTGCAGGAAGGCTAACGCCGCGCGCTCAGGGAGAACAAGCGAAATTGCTAAGGTTCAGGCGGCCCGCTGGTAGTGCTCGCGCAGGTCCTGCGGAATGGCCTGGTAGGTGGCCGGCGGCTTGATCTCCAAGGTTCGCCGCGCCTCTTCGAGCGGCATGGCGAACAAGGCCGGATAGTCGACCTCGGGCAGCCAGGCGGCCTTGCGCCCGGCCCGCCAGGCCTCGCGCACGGCCTTGCCGTAGGGCTGGCCGTCCTTCAGGCGACGGAACTCGCGAGCGCCGGCCAGGGCGATCAAGGCAAAGCCCAGGCTGCGGGTCTGGGCGTAGGAGAAGGCCACCACGCAGACCTCTCCCAGCGCGTCCGTGCCGTAGCCGGTCAGCACATGCCAGACGTCATGCACGTCGCGCAGGCGGCGGGCGTACCACAGCAAGGGGTGGGCCGCGTCCATGTCTGCGTCGGCGACCTTGCGGCTCTCTTCGGCCAGGCCCTCGGCGGTCAGGCCGCGCGGGGCGATGAAGTCGCGATAGGCCGCGCCCACCGTGCCCGGCTGGAACTGCGCCAGCCAGGCCTCGTCCGACAGCCAGTCGGCGAACTCCTCGCGCCGGTAGGCGATCGCCCCGCCTTGCGGCGTCTTCAGCAGGCGGGCATAGCCGTCCGGGATCGCCTTGCCCGACAAGGCCCGCATGACCTCGAACACCTGGGCCGTGTCTTCCTTGTCGGCGATCAACCGACGGACGGCGCGAAACGCCCGCAAAGGCTGCAAACGGAAGCTCGCATCGCGGGCGCCCAGCGGAGGACGCGCGGAAGTAGCGTCAAGGACTTGCGCGGCTGTGCTCATCAGGCATGCTCCCGGCGTGGCGTCACTAAAGATGACACGCCGTCATTTTTAATCAAGAGCCGAACCGTCGTTCCGCCGGAGAGTTGCGCCGATGGGCAGTTTGAAGAAGCGATCGGTGAACCTGGCGGGCCACGCCACCTCGCTGGCCCTCGAGCCCGAGTTCTGGGCGGCGCTCGACCGCATCGCCAAGCAGGACGCCGTCAGCATCGCAGCCCTGATCCAGCGCATAGACGTGGGTCGCGGCGAGCGCCCGCTCGCCTCGGCCTGCCGGGTTTACGCCCTGCAGCGGGCGGGGGACTAGCCTTTAGGAACCTCCCCCTCTGGGGGAGGTTCACTATGCGCCCCTACCCCGGCCGCGGGACCGGCGACGGCAGCGGCTCGGGATTGGGCGTCGGCATCGTCGGCGGCGCCAGGTTGGGCAGCCGCAGGTCGGCGAAGTCGGGGCGCACGACCAGCAGGCCCGAGCGCCAGATCGCGAAGATCAGCAGTGCTGCGAGGAGAAAGACCGCCAGCAGCGCGGCGCCGCTCCAGGCGCCTTCGTGATAATGTCCATGATGGCGAGCCATGCCCGCCTCCTCTTTCTAGGCCGGCGCGGTTCAGCCAGGCGCCTTGGGCGCTTCGGGAACCTTCGGCGCTTCGGGCATCTTGGGCGCATCCGGCAGCTTGGGCGCGGTCGCGGTGATGTCGACGTCCACCGACTTCTTCTGGGTGAAGCCGCCGGAGAACATCACGAAGGCCAGCACAGCCACGACGACCACGAGGGCGCCGACGATAAAGGCCAGCCCGCCGTTGCCCCCGCCCGATTTGGATTCTTCCGCCATGTTCCTGCTCCTGTCTCGTCCCTGCCGATCAACGGGAGGGCCGCGGCCAGGGTTCCGTAAAGCCGCCTCTGGGGCTTAAGCCCCGGGAAGTTTGTGCTACATATGTTCCCATGTCTTCCGGCTTCGACTCGACCGACCCGTTCGGCGACCTCCCCGCTCCGCGCATCTCCGACCTGGCCCGACCGCAAGCCCCGGGCGGCGGCGGCCCTGCGCCCGACTATCTAAGCGGGCTGAACACCGAGCAGCACGAAGCCGTCGTCACCACCGAGGGCCCGGTCCTGGTGCTGGCCGGCGCCGGCACCGGCAAGACCCGCGTGCTGACCACGCGCCTGGCCCACATTCTGGCCACCGGCCGCGCCCGGCCGTGGGAGATCCTGGCCGTCACCTTCACCAACAAGGCCGCGCGCGAGATGCGCGAGCGGATCACCCACATCATCGGCCCGGAAGCCGAGGGCCTGCGGTGGCTGGGCACCTTCCACTCGGTGGCCGCCCAGATCCTGCGCCGCCACGCCGAGCTGGTGGGGCTGAAGTCGAACTACACGATCATCGACACCGACGATAACGAGCGGCTGCTCAAGCAGTTGATCGAGGCGGCGAACATCGACGCCAAGCGCTGGACGCCGCGCATCCTGTCGGGCCTGATCGACGCCTGGAAAAACCGCGGCTGGACGCCCGACAAGGTGCCGCCCAGCGAGGCCGGCGAGTTCGCCAACGGCAAGGGCATCAGCCTCTATCGCCAGTACCAGGAGCGCCTGCGCATCCTGAACGCCTGCGACTTCGGCGACCTGCTGCTGCACAACATCACGATCTTCACCGGCCATCCCGACGTGCTGGCCGACTTCCAGCGCCGCTTCCAGTACGTGATGGTCGACGAGTACCAGGACACCAACGTCGCCCAATACCTGTGGCTGCGCCTGCTGGCCCAGGGCCGCCAGAACGTCTGCTGCGTGGGCGACGACGACCAGTCGATCTATGGCTGGCGCGGGGCCGAGGTGGACAACATCCTGCGCTTCGAGCGCGACTTCCCCGGCGCCAAGGTCGTGCGGCTGGAGCGCAACTACCGCTCGACCGAACACATCCTGGCGGCCGCCTCGACCCTGATAACCGCCAACAAGGGGCGCCTCGGCAAGACGCTCTGGACCGAGGAAACCGGCGGCGAGAAGGTCAAGGTCAGCGGCGTCTGGGACGGCGAGGCCGAGAGCCGGATGGTCGCCGACGAGATCGAGAAGGCCAAGCGGGCCGGCCGCCGCTACAACCAGATGGCCATCCTGGTTCGGGCCAGCTTCCAGATGCGCGCCTTCGAAGAGCGCTTCGTGATGCTGCAGATCCCCTACAAGGTGGTCGGCGGCCCGAGGTTCTTCGAACGGGCGGAAATCCGCGACGCACACGCCTATCTGCGCCTGATCCAGTCGCCGGACGACGACCTGGCCTTCGAGCGCATCGTCAACACGCCCAAGCGCGGCATCGGCGACACCTCGGTGCAGAAGCTGCTTCAGATCGCCCGCTTGGAAGGGATCTCCACCGTCGAGGCGGCCCGGGTGATCATCGGCAGCGACGACCTGCCGGCCCGCACGCGCACGGCGCTGTCCAACTTCATCCGCGACCTCGACCGCTGGCGCGCCCAGATCGGGAACATGCACCACCAGCGGGTGCTGGAAATGGTGCTGGAGGAGAGCGGCTACACCGACGCCCTGCGCCTGGACAAAGGCCCGCAGAGCCAGACGCGCCTGGAGAACCTGAAGGAACTGGTCCAGTCGATGGGCCAGTTCGACAGCCTGGAGGCCTATCTGGAGCACGTGTCGCTGGTCATGGACCTCGATCGCGAGGCCACCGGCGACGCCGTCTGGATCATGACCCTGCACTCGGCCAAGGGCCTGGAGTTCCCGCTGGTGTTCCTGCCCGGCTGGGAGGAAGGCGTGTTCCCCAGCCAGCGCAGCATGGACGACAAGGGCGAGAAGGGTCTCGAGGAAGAGCGACGCCTGGCATACGTGGGCATCACCCGCGCCCGCGAGGAAGCCCGCATCAGCTTCGTGGCCAACCGCCAGGTCTACGGCCGCTGGACCAGCCAGCTTCCCAGCCGCTTCGTCGACGAACTGCCGCTGGAGCACGTCGATGCGGGGTCGGAGACCGGCTATTACGGCGGCGGTCCGGGCATGCAGCAGACGGTGTCGTCGCGCTGGGACGATCCGGGCACCAGCGCCTTCCAGAGCGGCAGCTACGACAGCCCCGGCTGGAAGCGGGCGCAGGACCGGGTGCAGCAGACCTCGCGCGGCTTCGCCGAAAGGGGCGGCGGTCACGCGGCCTGGCGCGGCGGCGGCTCGGCCGCCCGGGCCAGGCCGATCGAGGGCGAAGGCCGGCTGGTGGCCGTCTCGGCGCCCACCAACAGCGCCTACAGCCGCGGCGACCGCGTATTCCACGTCAAGTTCGGCTACGGCCACGTGGCCTCGATCGAGGGCAACAAGCTGACCGTCAATTTCGACAAGGCCGGCGAGAAGAAGGTCATCGACAGCTTCGTCGAGAAGGCCTGATGGCGGCGGGGGCCAAACGCGGGATCAATCCCGACAGCCCCCTCGCCCGGCTGATCGCCGGTCCCATGCGGCCGGGCCGCCTGGTCTGGATCGGCCTGCGTCCGGCCCGTCGCGCGGCCCTGGTCTCCGTCGAGCGCGCGCAGATCACGGTCGAGGCCGGCCTGGTCGGCGACCACTATGCCGGCCGCCCCGGCGGTCCGCGCCAGGTGACCCTGATCCAGGCCGAGGACCTTGCCGCCATCGCCGGCTTCCTGGGCCGCGCCGAGCCCGCCTCTCCGTTCGACCTGCGCCGCAACCTGGTGGTGGAGGGGATCAACCTGCTGGGCCTTTCGGACAAGCGTTTCCGGGTCGGCGGCGCGCTGCTGGAAGCCACCGGCGGCTGCCATCCGTGCAGCCGCATGAACGACATCCTCGGCGAAGGCGGCTACAACGCCGTGCGTGGTCGCGGCGGCCTGACCGCCCGGGTCATCGAAGGCGGCGAGATCGCGGTGGGGGATGTGGTGTCGGTAGAGGGCTGAACCCTCCCCTACCTGAGCCCCCTCATCGCCCGGTCGAGGTTGTTGGGGTCGTTGGCCACGACGCCGGTGTTGTACTGGGTGGGACGGCCCGTGGAGTCGTAGACGGTCGACGATACGCCCGGGCCGAACTCGGTCCTCCTGCGATTGTCGACGTTCTCGCCGGCCGCCTGAATCTTGCCGTTGGCGTCGCGGTCCTGCCAGGTCCCTTGCAGCGTGGTCGCCGGCTCGTTTGGACCGACGTCGACATTGACCTCGAACCCGGCGCCCGCCGGGCCCTTGTCGACACCAATGGCGATCCCGACGCGGTTGACGTCGCCATCCAGGCCCGGCGTGTGGCTGTAGGTTCCCGAGAACAGGCCGCCCAGCGGCGCGCTGACCGAGACCGTGCCGTCGCGCAGGCTGGTCGACACCGGCCCCGCCCCGACCGTGGCGTCCCAGGTCGGCGAAAGTCCCGCCGGGCCGCCGAACTCGACCCCGACCATGCCGCCGGCCGGGCCCAGCTGACCGGTGAAGCCCGCCTGGAAGCCCTCCCAGGCGCGGGGCGACATGTCGGGCGACTGCGTGAACTTCTCGGTGAAGGTGGCCGCGGCCAGGTCCTGCTCGAACTGGGCCTGTTGCAGCGGCCCCAGCTTGTCGGCCACCGCGTCGATGACGGCGGCGCGCACGTCGACCGGCGTTGCCGCCACGGCCTGCGCCAGGGCCTGGGTGTTGACGCTGCAGACGTTCCCCAGCGTGCTGACCGCGTCGGAGACCATCGCCTCGGCGGCCTTCTCGGCGGCGGTGCGGCCGGCGTCCATGGCGTCACGCGCGGCCTCGGCCCGGTCGGCGGTCGAGGCGCCGCTCGCCCCCGAGACGCCCCCGACGCCGGAGGAGCCGCCGTTGTCGTTGGAGTTGTCGGCCATGATCGGACGCCTTTCGTGAACGGGGTCCGTCATCCTGAGGCGGTGCGACCGCCGGCCGAAACTGGGGAAAACCCTAGCCTCGCCGGCGGAGGGCTTCAGGCGGGCTTCGGCGCGGGCTGCTTTCCGGCCGGCGCGGCCGCCTTTTTCTTGCGGCGCTTGGGCAGGCCCGAGGGATTGCCCCAGAAGGTCACCACCGCCAGCGTGCCGAGCAGCGTCAGGGTCAGGCCCGACACCGTCATGACCAGCCGATAGGCCAGCCCCCCGACCTTGGCCGCGTGAAGCGGGAAGTCGGCATTGGTGATGCGCGACCCCAGCGGCATGGCCTGGGCGTCGCGCGAGGCGACCATCGCGCCGGTGGCGGGATCGAACCAGGCCATGGTGCGGCCGTTGGGCAGCCACTCGGCCTGCTGGCGCAGACGGATGGCGACCAGGCCACCGGTCTTGGCCGGCAGACCGATGGTGCGCACCTCCGCGCCCGGGAAACGGGCCTGGGCCTGGCCGATCACCTTGCCCCAGTCGAGGTCGGCGGCCAGCTTGCCGCCCTTGATCTTCGGCGCGGCCGAGGCCTTGTCCATGGCGGCCGGGGCCGTGAACGGCGCGCGCAGGGCTTGCGAGAACCATTTGAGGTTCATGGTCGCCCCCGTCGTCAGCGACAGGATCAGCAGCGGCGCCACCAGCACCCCGAGGTCGCGATGGTGGTGGACGATGGCCGCCCGCTTCATCATCCGCGGCCAGGCGCGCAGGTGGAACATCCGCCGGGTCGGCCACCACAGGATCAGGCCTGTGACCACGAAGGCCAGGCCCGCCAGGCCGGCGATCCCGCCGACGATGTCGCCCAGGTCGCCGGCGAACAGGTGGTGGTGCAGGTCGAACAGCCAGATCTCGGGCCGGGCCCAGTTGCTGGTCCAGGCCTGGACGATGGCGCCGTCCTGGTCGGCATAGGCGCCCTTCTCGGTCTCACCGGGATAGGACAGCTTGTGCAGGCCCTTGCGCTCGGTCGCCAGCACGATCGAGCGCGGACGCTCCTGCGCGGCGAAGATCCGTGTCGCGGCGACCGCCAGGGTGGCCGTGTCCTGCCGCTGGACGTCGGCGGCGTGGGGCACGGTGGCGCGCAGGAAGGCGTCCTCGTGCACCAGCAGCGCGCCGGTCAGGCCCAGCACCGCCAGCAGAAGGCCGATCAGACCGCCCGACCAGCGGTGCAGGAGCCGCAGGATCTTCATCAGAAGCGCGCCGTCCAGCCCAGCGTCGCGGTGCGGCCGCGACCGGCGTAGAACTTGTCCTTGGCCGGGGCCACGGTGTCGGAGTTGTAGGTGATGTACTGCTTGTTCAACAGGTTCAGCACGCCCAGCGACAGGTCGCCCACCGGCAGCCGGTAGCGGACGAAGGCGTCGGCCAGGGTGTAGCCGTCGAAGTCGTCCTTCACCAGCGCGTTGCTCATGTTGCGCTGCAGATAGGCCCGCACCTGCAGGCGCAGGGCCCACTTGCCGGTGGCGTAGTCGGCCGCCAGGTTGATGCGGTCGGGCGAGATGTTGGCGCCGTCGAGATCGGTGTCCAGGCTGCCGTCGCCATTGGCGTCGGTCTGGCCGCGCAGGCGGGCGTAGCCGGCCGACAGGTCGAGACCCGGCACCGAGGTCCTGGTCTTCACATTGACCTCGAGACCCTCGATGGCGACCTTCTGGCGCTGGACGTCGAAGATGCCGCCGGAATTCTTGACCAGCAGCTGGCCCAGCTTCGACGACGACCAGAAATAGGCGACGCTGGCGTCAATCGGGCCGCGCTTCCATTCCCCGCCGATCTCGCGGTTGTTCGACACGATCGGCTCGATGCTGAGATAGCTGTCGACGTCGACGCCGTTGACGTTGATCGACCGCAGGATCCGGCCGACGTCGGGCACGGTGTAGCCTTCGGCGTAGCTGGCGTAGAGGCGCAGGCCCGAGGCCGGCTCCAGCACCACCCCGCCGTTGGCCAGGGTGGCCTTGAAGTCGGGATTGCCGCCGGCGACCTTGCGCGAGCCGTACGAGGCCAGGGTCTCGAAGTCGTCGACCTTCAGCTCGACATTCTCGAAGCGCACGCCGCCGGCCAGGCGCAGGCGGCCGTCCAGCAGGGCGTAGTTGCCCTGGATGAACGGCGCGATGCTCTGGAACTTGGTCGGCGGCACCCAGGCGCGGCCGGTGGCGATCAGCATCTGCTCGGTGCGGTCGCTCATGGCGTCCAGGCCGACCGTGGCGGTCAGGTTCTCGATGCCCGGCGCCTGGCGCTCGTAGCTCATCCGCGCGCCCAGCTTGCGCGAGCGGTTGGACGACTGGTCGAACAGCGTGCCGGAAGGCGCGATGCGCACGTCCTGGAAGGTGGCGTTGCGGTCGCCGCCGAAGGTGTCGCGCGAGCGGTTGTAGAAGACCTGGGCGGTGAAATCGCCGCCCAGCAGGTCGCTGTCGGTCAGCTGGGCCGACAGGGTCTCGACGCGGTTGGCGGCCGGAACGCCGGGCACGTCGCCGTGGATCGAGGTGGTCGGCAGGCGCGTGGCGCGGTTGCCGTCGGTGACGGCCGGCGGCGTGCCGGTGATGGTCACGTAGTCGCCGTCGCCCTTGAGCTCGAACCGGTTGGCGACGACGTCGAGGCGGACGGTCTCGTTCAGCTGCCAGCCGAAGCGGCCGAAGAACGACAGGGCCTTGGAATCCTGGACGTCGCCCTGGGTGTTGTCCATGCCGATGCGGCGGCCGTTGGCGTCGTAGAAGGCGCCGCGCTTTTCGTAAGCGACGCCGGCGGTGGCGTCGAAGGCGCCCTGGCGCCAGGCGACCAGGCCGCCGACCTTGGCGCCGACGCTGTCGCCCATGTCGTGGCCGATGGTGGTCTGGGTCAGCACCTTGCCCGAGACGCCGTCGCGCCTGGGCGGGCCGACCGTCACCTGGTTGACCACGCCGCCGGTGGCGCCGATGCCCTGCAGGGCGTTCGAGCCGTAGATCAGCTCGATGCGGTCGATGAAGAACGGGTCGATCGTGTAGCCGTCGCGCGAGCCGTCGCGGATCGGCGTCGACTGCGGGATGCCGTTGATGGCGTAGAGCGGCGAGCGGCCGCGCAGGCTCTCGCCCGAGCCCGACAGCTTCTCGCGGGTCGGCGAGAACGAGGCCGACAGGTTGGAGATGGCGTCGACCGCCGAGCCGCTGACGGCCAGCTGCTGCTCAAGGGTCTGGTTGTCGATGACGTCCACCGTCAGCGGCAGGGCCGTGACCGGCAGCTTGGTGCGGGCGGCGGTGACGACCACCTGCTCGACGTCGCCGGCCTGGCCCTGGGAGGCCTGGGCATGGGCGGCGGCGCCCGTCGAGAGCGCCGCCAGGCTGAGCGTCGAGAACAGGGCGCGCCGAGCGGCGGCGCGCGAGAAACGGAGTCGCATGACCATCCCCAGAAAAGAGACGGCGGCTATAGGCGCAACTGCGACTGAGTTTCAATCCTGAAATCTATCCGACAGGCGATCAGCCGCCCTGCTGCATGGCGGCCATGTCCATGTACATCAGCTCCCAGACGTGGCCGTCGGGGTCCTGGAAGCTGGCGCCGTACATCGGGCCCATGTCCATGATCGGCTTCCAGGCCTTGCCGCCATTGGCGAGCGCCTTGGCCAGCAGGTCGTCGACCTCCTCGCGGCTTTCGGCGGACAGACAGGTCAGCACCTCGGTGGCGGCATGGGCGTCGCCGATCTCGCCGGTGATGAACTGGCGGAACTTGTCGTGCGTCAGCAGCATCACGAAGATGGTTTCGGACACCACCACGCAGGCGGCGGTCTCGTCGCTGAACTGCGGATTGATCGAAAAGCCCAGGGCCTCGAAGAAGGCCTTGGAGCGGGCGAGGTCGGCGACCGGCAGGTTGACGAAGATCATGCGCATGATGGCGGCTCCCTAGTGTTTGGCTGTCGGGCCAAGGACGCTGGCCGCGGCTCCGCCCCGACACCCTGCCCGACCTTTTTGTCGGGCTTTGCTGTCAGGCCTTCACGCGGGCCGGATTGCCGACCGCCGTGGCGCCGGCCGGCACGTCGCGTGTGACCACCGCGCCGGCCCCGATCACCGCACCGTCGCCGATGGTGACGCCCGGGACGATGATCGCTCCGCCGCCGATCCAGACGTCCTTGCCAATGGTCACGGGCCGCCCGAACTCCAGCCCGGTCTTGCGAGTGTCGGCGTCGCGCGGGTGATCGGCGGCGAAGATCTTCACGTGCGGGCCGATCATCGTGCGGTCGCCGATGGTCACCGCCACCACGTCCAGGATCACGCAGCCGAAGTTCATGAACACCCCGTCGCCCAGGGTGATGTTGTAGCCATAGTCGCAATGGAAAGGCGCGCGGATGTTGACCCCGGTCCCCACCCCGCCGAACAGCTCGGCCAGCAGCGCCTGGCGCTGGGCGATCGTCTGGCCGGGGGCGTTGAAGCGCTCCATCCAGGCCAGGGTCTGCTCCTGGTCGGCGACGATCTCGGCGTCCATCGGATTGTAGAGATCGCCGGCCAGCATGCGCTCTTTGTGGGTGCGATTGTCGGTCAAGCCAGTCTCCATGGGCAACATGAGCCCCGGATTGGACCGGAGGCCGCCTGCAAACAATGAAAATGTCACGCTTGGGCCGGCCGCCGCGCCAAGGCGACCGCGAACAGGCGCCCTGGGCCAGCGCGTGGCGCGTAGCGGGATGCCCGTCACGTCCGACCAGGCGCCCGAAGGCTCGCGCGGCCTTGAGACGACGTCGACGCGGGCGAGGCCCATTCTATCGAATTTCGTTATGCCAGCTTACCGCAAGGCCATACTATAAACGATGGCGGGATGCTCTATATAGCTCGGCGACTGACACGGAACGCCGCCCCCTCCCCCTACCGTCGGGCGGCCTGGAGCCGATCATGAGCACCGCCGCCCTCCCCGCCCCCAACGACACCGGCGCCTCGCCCGCCCTGGGCCGGGGCCTGACCTTCGCCATGGCCGCCGCCGCCGGCCTGGCCGTGGCCAACATCTATTACAACCAGCCGATGCTGGGCCTGATCGAGCGCGACCTGCCCGGTCCGCTGACGGCCTTCGTGCCCACCGCGACCCAGCTGGGCTACGCCGCGGGCCTATTCCTGCTGACGCCGCTGGGCGACCGCATGGAGCGCAAGAGCTTGATCGTCGGCCAGTTCCTGGTGCTGGCGATCGCCCTGGTCGCCGCCGCGCTGGCGCCCAGCACCGCCCTCCTGCTGCTGGCCTCGCTGCTGGTCGGGGCCGGGGCCACCGTGGCCCAGCAGATCGTGCCCTTCGCCGCCCACCTCTCGGCGCCCGAAAAGCGCGGCGCGACCGTCGGCACGGTGATGTCGGGCCTGCTGTGCGGCATCCTGCTGTCGCGCACCCTGGCCGGGTTCGTCGCCACCCACGGCGGCTGGCGGGCGATGTTCTGGCTGGGCGCGCCGATCGCCCTGGCCGCCGCCGCCCTGATGGCCCTGGCCCTGCCGCGCAGCAAGCCCGACACCGACCTCTCCTACGCCGACCTCCTGGCCTCGCTGGGCAAGCTGTGGCGCGAGTTCCCGGAACTTCGCCTGGCCGCCCTGACCCAGGCCAGCCTGTTCGCCGCCTTCACCGCCTTCTGGACCATCCTGGCCCTGCAGTTGCAGCAGCGGTTCTCGCTGGGCGCCGATGTCGCCGGCCTGTTCGGGATCGTCGGGGTGGTCGGCGTGCTGGCCGCCCCGGTCGCCGGCCGGATCGCCGACAAGCGCGGGCCGCACCTGACCATCGCGCTGGGCGCGGTGCTGACCCTGGCCTCGTGGATCCTGTTCGGGACCTGGGTGTCGATCGCAGGCCTGCTGGTGGGCGTGGTGCTGCTCGATTTCGCGGTGCAGGGCTCGCTGGTCTCGAACCAGCACCTGGTCTACGCCCTGCGGCCGCAGGCCCGGGCGCGACTGAACACCCTGTTCATGGGCGGCATGTTCCTGGGCGGCGCGGCCGGCTCGGCCGCCGCGGCGGCGGCCTGGAACCTGGGCGGCTGGAGCAGCGTGGCCCTGATGGGCGCGGGCCTGGCGGCCATCGCCACCGTGTTGCAGGTGGCGAGCCTGAAGCGGCGGCGGGGCTGAGCTTCAGCCGCCTCCCTCAAACACTGCCTTCCTGGGCCTTGTGCCCAGGATCCATGCCTCAGCTAACGCGGCTTCGATCGCCCTGGCTAGGCTTGCGCCTCAGCGCTGGCGGAACGATGGGTCCTGGGCACAAGGCCCAGGAAAGCAAGAATTAGGGTGACGACTAAGCCCTCCTTCAATCCACCGAGTGCTCGACCGCCAGGGCCAGATCGAGGGCCCGGGCGGCTTCCTCCCCCGTCACCACCGGACGCGGCGCCTCGCCGCGCGCGGCTTTCAGGAAGCCGGCCACGCTCTGGCCCAGGGGGTCCTTGCCGGCCGGGGTCTCGGTGAAGTCCTCGATCAGCGGGAACGGCGTGGTGTTGCGGAACGTGCGGGCCAGGAAGTCGATCTCGACCTCGCCCGAAGGGTAGACGACCTTCATCGTCCGCTCGCGAGCCTGCGCCACGCGCGAGCTGTCGAACACGGCCGTGAACCCGTTGGCGAAAGTCGCCTCGACCTTCACCCAGTCCAGGCCATAGCCGCGATCGGCCTCGCCCTCGCCTTCCACGGCCACCGGGTCGGCGGCGCACAGCGCCAGCGCCAGGTCGATGTCGTGGATCATCAGGTCCAGCACCACCGAGACGTCGAGGTTGCGGTCCGACGGCGTGCCGCGACGCACCGCTTCGAGGCGCGTGGGCTGTTCGGGAATGTCGAGCAGGCCCATGGCCTGGAACACCACGCGCTCCTGGTGGCCGCAGGCCAGCGGCACGCCGGCCTTGGCGGCTGCGGCGATCAGGGCGTCGGCGTCTTCCGGCGACACGGCGAGAGGCTTTTCGGAATAGACCGGCTTGCCCGCCTTCAGCGCCGCCAGCGCGGCCTTGGCGTGGTGGACAGCCGGGGTGGCGACGGTGACCACGTCGAGGGCGGCCAGGAAAGCGTCCATGTCGTCATAGGCCTTGGCGCCCAGCGGCCCGGCAAGGGCTTCGGCGCGCGCCAGGTCGATATCGAACACGGCCGTCAGTTCGACGCCCGGCAACTCGACATACTTCTTGGCGTGATAGCCGCCGAACACGCCGGCGCCGACGACGCCGGCCTTCAAGACTTGGACTTGCGCTTCTTGGATCATGGCCCGTCTCTAGCCGCTTCGACCGCTTGCGAAAAGCTTTGGCGGCCGGGACGAGCCGGCGCTAAACATTCGTTTGAACAAGAACACAAAGGCCAAGAGCCAGGGAGGTCGCCATGACCACGTCGCGTGAGATCCGCCTCAAGAGCCGCCCCGTCGGCGTGCCGACCGCCGACAACTTCGAGCTGGCCAGCGTCGAGCTGCCGCCGCCCGGCGACGGCGAGATCCAGGTGAAGAACCTCTACATGTCGGTCGACCCTTACATGCGTGGCCGCATGACCGACCGGAAGAGCTACGTGCCGCCGTTCGAGCTGGGCAAGGCTCTGCAGGGCGGCGCGGTCGGCGAGGTCACCGCCTCCAACGACCCCGACTTCAAGGTCGGCGACATCGTCAGTTCGATGTTCGGCTGGCGCGAGGCCTACAACGCCAATCCCAGGGCGCTGGCCGCCGCCGGCCCGTTGGGCGGGATCATGAAGCTTTCCACCCACGGCATGCCGCCCCAGGCGTTCCTGGGCGTGGCCGGCATGCCCGGCATGACCGCCTATGCCGGTCTCCTCCGCGTCGCCGCGCTGAAGGAAGGCGACATCGTCTTCGTCTCGGCCGCCGCCGGCGCGGTCGGCTCCGTCGTCTGCCAGATCGCCAAGATCAAGGGCCACACGGTCATCGGCTCGGCCGGCGGGCCCGAGAAGGTCGCCTTCCTCAAGGAGATCGGCGTCGACCACGTCATCGACTACAAGGCCACGCCCGACGTGACCGCCGAACTGGCCAAGGTCGCGCCCAAGGGCATCGACGTCTATTTCGAGAACGTCGGCGGCGTGCACCTGGAGGCGGCGCTGAACGCGGCCCGCCCGTTCGGCCGCTTCGCCCTGTGCGGGATGATCTCGCAGTACAACGAGACCGGCCGCCCGACCGGCCCGGCCAACATCATCCAGGCGGTGGGCAAGAGCCTGCGGCTGGAAGGCTTCATCGTCTCCAACCACTACGACCTGTTCCCGGCCTTCGTCCGCGACATGGCCGACTGGATCAATTCCGGGAAGCTGACGTGGAAGGAAACGGTGGTCGAAGGCGTCGACCGCGCCCCCGAAGCCTTCATCAAGCTGTTCTCGGGCGAGAACCTCGGGAAGATGCTGGTGAAGCTGTAGGAGCTTAAGATCCTCCCCCCTCTGGGGGAGGTGGCCCGGAGGGCCGGAGGGCCGGAGGGGGACGTTTTCAGCCGCCGCCAAGTCGGCAGTCACTTCCCCCTCAGTCGCTTCGCGACAGCTCCCCCTTCAGGGGGAGCATCTTTTTTACCGCGCCCGCATCTCCGTCAGTTCCCAGCCCTCGCCGACGGCGACCTTGCGGAACTTGAAGGTCACGCGGGCGCCCGGCTCAAGCGGCGCCTCGGCCAGCACGTCGCCATAGGCCTGGAAGACAGTGCGGCCGGCGGCCAGCGGCGCGGCGCTCGCGCCGTCGTGATCGAGCGTGAGCACCTGGCCCTCGACGCTGGCGATCACGCCCTGAGTCTCATGCTGCGGCGCCGTCGAGATCGGCGGCGCGGGCTGGGCGGCGGGCGACTTGGAGCCTTCGCTCTTGTTTCCAGGTCCGCAAGCCGTCATGGCCCCGACCGCGAGAAATACGAAAACAGCCTTGAACTTCATAGCCTTGCTCAACCTTCCAAGCTCCGCGCCCAGCGAAGCTTTGCGCATTTGCACAGATTTTCTATCGCACCTGCGAAATCGATCACATTTTCGATAGCGATTTCGTGATCGAAGTTTTACTCTAGATGCGTCGGCGGTTCCTCCGCCGGATTTCGTGCAACGCCAGACCCTTCCCTGAACGCCGCCGATCCCTAGCGGACCGGATGCGTCCCGTGAAGCCGTTCGGCGTGAAATCGAAGCTCTGCATTTCGTCCGACCACGGTCGGATCACCGAGACGGACCCGATGACTGAACGCGGCGCCTTCTTCGACCTGGCCACCTCTACGCCCGTGGCCTTCGAAACCGTGATCGCCCCGCGCGACCGGGTCGAAATCCCGACCGAGGCCCCCCTGGCCATGCCGGTGCAGCCGCTGGGCTTCTGGCAAGGCGCGGCGCGCGCCGTGCGCGGCCCGGGCTCGGAAACGGTCATGCGCCGCTGGGTGATCTTCATCGCCACGGCGATCATGGGCGCGGCCGGCTGGAAGGCCACCTTCGACACCGTGGCGCTCGGCGGCGTCACCCGCCTGGAAGCTGTCTGCCTGACCCTGCTGGCCCCGCTGTTCCTGGCCCTGGCCCTGTGGTTCGTCACCGCCGTGGCCGGCTTCGTGGTTCTGCTGCGCACGCCGAAGGACCCGCTGGGCATCGATAGCAGCAAGCCCATGCCCAAGCCGCGCGCCCGCACGGCGATCCTGATGCCGGTCTACAACGAGGACGCCCAGGCGGTGTTCGCCCGCCTGCGGGCCATGGACGCCTCGATCGCCGAGACCGGCGCCAGCCGCGCCTTCGACATCTTCATCATCTCCGACACCCGCGACGCCGCCGTGGCGCTGGCCGAGCAGGCCTGCTTCGCCCGCTTCCGTCGCGAGGCCTCCAGCCACGTCTTCTATCGCCGCCGCGCCGACAATGCGGGTCGCAAGGCCGGCAACGTCGCCGACTGGGTCGCCCGCTGGGGCGGCGACTACGAGCACATGCTGGTGCTCGACGCCGACAGCCTGATGACCGGCGACGCCATGGTCCGCCTGGCCGACGCCATGGAGCGCCATCCGGGCGTGGGTCTGATCCAGACCATGCCGACCATCATCAACGGCCAGACGATCTTCGCCCGCACCCTGCAGTTCGCCACCAAGCTCTACGGCCGCGTGGCCTGGACGGGCCTGGCCTGGTGGTCGGGTTCGGAAAGCTCGTTCTGGGGCCACAACGCCATCATCCGCACCAAGGCCTTCGCCCAGACCTGCGGCCTGCCCTCGCTGAACGGCCCCAAGCCCTTCGGCGGCGAGGTGATGAGCCACGACGCCCTGGAAAGCGCCCTGCTGCGCCGCGGCGGCTGGGCCGTGCACCTGGCCCCCTACCTGGAAGGCTCCTACGAGGAGAGCCCCTCGAACCTCCTCGACTTCGCCACCCGCGACCGCCGCTGGTGCCGGGGCAACGTCCAGCACGTGCCGCTGATCGGCCTGCCGGGCCTGCACTGGATGAGCCGCCTTCACCTGGTGATCGGCGTGCTCAGCTACGCCCTGTCGCCGATCTGGTTCGTCGCCCTGTCGGCCGGCGTCATCTCGCGGGCCCTGATGCCCGAGGTGAAGAAGGCCGCCTTCACGATGGCCGACCTGCAGGCCGCCGCCCACGCCCTGATCGACTGGCGCGAGATCCAGGCCACGGCCTGGGCGATGATCATCACCTTCGTGCTGCTGTTCGGCCCCAAGATCCTGGGCGCCACCCTGATCTTCATGCGCAAGCACGAACTGAAGGGCTTTGGCGGCCGTCGCCGCGTGGTGGCCGGCCTGGGCGTCGAGATGCTGCTCTCGGCCCTGGTCGCCCCGATGCTGATGTTCACCCAGACCCGCGCCGTGGTCGAGATCCTGGCCGGCCGCGTCGGCGGCTGGAGCGCCCAGCGCCGCGACGCCGACAAGGTCGCCTTCAAGGAAGCCTGCGCGGCTATGGGCTGGATCAGCGCCACGGGCCTGGTGCTCGCCGGCCTGTTCTGGTTCACGCCGGACCTCTTGACCGCCACCGCCCCGATCCTGGCCGGCCTGATCCTGGCCGTGCCGCTGACCATGCTGGGCGCCAGCAAGGCCGCTGGCCTGGCCATCAAGGCCAACGGCCTGTTCATGACCCCTGACGAGCGCACGCCGCCGGCCATCGTCCGCGCCGCCCTCGGCCCGGTGTGCGAACCGCCGGTCCGCTGGAACGTCGGCAAGGCCAAGGCCCCCGCCCTGGCGCCCGCCGAACAGACCGCGGCCTGATCGCCCGATCATCGTCCCACGAAGAACCCCGCCCCTCCCGGGCGGGGTTTTTTATTGGCCGTCGATACGGACGTCCCAGAAACACCAACTCAAGCTCCGCAACGGCTGGCGGCTCGCCCTTTGGGGGAGTAGAAGCGCGCTTCGTTTGGATTTGACGGAGCCTCCGCCGTGTCGCGGCTTTTCAGCGCCTATGTGATCGTCGACTGGAGCGCGGCGGCCAAGCCGACCACCGGGGCCGACTCCGTCTGGATCGGCGTGCTCAAGCGCGACGTGCGCTTCCGCCTGACCTTCGAGAGCTACAACCCGGCCACGCGCAACGAGGCCGAGGCGAAGCTCGCCGTCATCCTCGACGACCTGAAGAAGCGCGGCGAGCGCGCGCTGGTCGGCTTCGACTTCCCGCTGGGCTTCCCGCGCGGCTTCTCCCAGGCCCTGAACCTGCCGGGCGAGACGCCCTGGCGCGCGGTCTGGGACCAGCTGAACAAGATGGTCAAGGACAAGGCCGACAACACCAACAACCGCTTCGGCGTCGGCTCGGAGATCAACCGCCGCCTGACCGGCGGTCCGTTCCCGTTCTGGGGCTGCCCGCCCAAGGACGCCCTGACCACCCTGCAGCCCAAGCGCACCCGCGAGCATGGCCCCGATGACCTGCCCGAGTTCCGCCACGCCGATGTCGCGGCCAAGGGCGCGCACTCGATCTGGAAGCTCTATTACAACGGCTCGGTCGGCGGCCAGGCGATCATGGGCATCCCGGCTGTGCGCCGCCTGAAGGACGCCCGCGGCGAGGCCGTGCGCGTCTGGCCGTTCGAGACCGGCTTCAAGGCCCTGACCGAAGCCGACCTGGACGGCGTCGAGGCCGTGGTCGCCGAGGTCTATCCCTCGCTGATCAAGGCCGTGCCCGGCCCCGGCGAGATCAAGGACCTGGCCCAGGTGCGGGGCCTGGCCGAACACTTCGCCAAGCTCGACGAGGCCGGCAAGCTGGCCGCGCTGTTCGGGCCGGACAAGGACGCGCCGGCGCAGCTAGTCGAGGACGTGCAGACCCAGGAAGGCTGGATCCTGGGGGCGTAGCCTGAAATCCTCCCCCTGAAGGGGGAGGTGTCGGCGAAGCCGACGGAGGGGGAGTGAGCACCCTGCCGGCGACATAGCCAAACTCATCAAGGACTTCCCCCTCCGGCCCTCCGGGCCACCTCCCCCTTCAGGGGGAGGATCTGGTGTCCAGCATCCGATACCGCCCCAGCAGCATCGCCGCCGCCGCGAAGCTGGTGACGATCACCGACCAGACGATGCCGTCCAGACCCATCTTCATCGGCAGGGCCAGCCACCAGGCCAGCGGCCCCATGATCAGGGCGTAGGCGACCATGTGGGTGGCGGCGGGGATCCAGACCTCGCCCCGCGCCCGCAGCGCCTGGGCGCAGACGACCTGCACGGCGTCGGGCACCAGGAACAGGCAGGTCAGCACCAGCGCCGGCGCGATCAGGGCGATGGCGGCCGGATCGGCGGTATAGGCGCCGGCCACCAGGTGGCGCAGCGGATAGAGCAGCACCGCGACCACCAGGGCGAAGACGGCGGTGACCCCGAACGAGATCCAGCCGGCCCGGCTCATGCCCGCCGGATCGCGCGCGCCGTGGGCGCGGGCCACCTGCACGGCGGTCGCCGTCGCCAGGCCCAGCGGGACCATGAAGATCACGCCCGCCACGTTCAGCACGACGGCCCAGGCGGCGACGTTCAGGCCGCCCAGCCAGCCGGCTACCAGGCTCATGCCGGCGAAGGCCGAGACCTCGAACAGGTTGGAGCTGCCGGCCCCGTAGCCGACCCGGCGCTGCTCCTTCTCGGCCGCGCGGTCGCGCACCGGCTTGTCGAACACGCCCATGGCGCGGGCGTCCTTCAGGCGCACGATCACGATCACCAGCATGATGGTGAAGGCCGTGCGGGCGACAAAGGTGGCCCAGGCCGCGCCCACCGCGCCCAGGGCCGGCAGGCCCATGACGCCGGGCACCAGCAGGAGGTTGACCGCCAGGTTGATCAGGTTGGCCACCCACATGTTGACCGTCACCAGGCCCGGCCGCCCCAGCCCCTCGAGCCAGAAGCTCAGGGCCACGCTCAGGGCATAGGGGGTCAGCGACAGCGAGAACACGATCAACGGCGCGGTCGCCCCGTCGGCCAGGGCCTTCTCGATGCCGACGTGGTGCAGCAGCGGCGGCGCGGCCAAGGCCAGCAGCGCCGAGCCGGCCAGGCCCAGCCAGAAGGCGTAGACCACGCCCCGCCGCAGCACCGCCCCGGCCTCATGCGGCCGCCCGGCCCCCATGGCCCGCGAGCCCATCACCTGGGTTCCGACCAGCAGGCCGACGGTCACCGTGACGAACACCGAGGTCGGAGCCCAGGCCATGGCGTGGAAGCCAAGCTGCTGGGCCGAGAAGTGGCCCACGACGATGGCGTCGGTCAGGCCCATGACCATGATCCCCAGGCGCGACAGCACCACCGGGCCGGCCAGGCGCAGCAGTTCGATCAGGTCTGTGACGATGACGCCGCGCGACTTCCCGGAAGCCGGCGCGGCCGCGGGACGCGACATGGGGTTGGCCTTTCAAAACGGGGCCGGAAGGTGGCTGATGCCCATCGATTGGGCAAGGGGCGCCTATAGATCCTCCCCCTGAAGGGGGAGGTGTCGGCGAAGCCGACGGAGGGGGATGTGACCTGTGAACCCGCAACCATCCCGACACCAGAAGGAACTTCCCCCTCCGGCCCTCCGGGCCACCTCCCCCTGAAGGGGGAGGGTCTTCACTCCGCGTACAGCCGCAGCGCCTGCAGGCACATCTCCAGCCCCGTCAGGTCGTGCAGCGGATCGGGCGTGACGATGACGAACAGGCGCCGGGCCTCGGCCCACAGCATCACGCTCTCGGGCAGGCCCAGGTCCTCGACCATGCAGCCGTTCTCGTCGCGCCAGACGCCATCCTCGCCGCGCTCGGCGCCGACCAGCACGTCGACGCGGTCAACATACTCGGCCAGGCTTTCGTCCTCGACGTTGAGATAGGCGAACACCGGCCTGCCCAGCCCGGCCAGCACCCCCGCCTCGAAGGCGACGCCGGTGTCGCATGACGCCCCCCGCCAAGGGGTCAGGTTGACGATCGCCGCATCGACCTGACGCAATTGGGCCATCCGGTCCATGTAGAGTTCACGGGCCTGGATTTCGGAGCTGAAGTCGTCGCCCGGCGCGGCCTGGCCGCCCGAGAACGGCGTGAAGCCCGCGTCCAGGCACAGGGCCTTGCGGCGCAGGTCTTGAGCTTGGGCGTCAGGGAGCCAGGCTTCGGGGCCGGCCAGCCAAAGGGAACGGACAGGTCGCATCCGGCCTTAGAGCGGGCGACCGGCCCGACCTGTCAACCGTCTTGGAGATCGAACCGTCCACCGATGACCACCCTGTCCCGCCGCGCGACCCTGGTCCTGGGCGCCGCCGCCCTGACCGCGCCGAGCCTGGCCGCCGCCGCCGCGGCCCAGACCTTCCTCGCCTACGAGCGCCGCCTGCGCGAGCAGATGGCCGCGCGCCGAGGCGACTACGACGCCGATTTCGAGCGCGAACTGCTCGACCAGGGCGACGCTTTCCGGGAGGCCCGGGGCCTGTCGCCCCTGCGCTTCGATCCCGGCCTGGCGCTGGCCGCCCGCGCCCACGCGGCCGACATCGCCCGCAGCCAGATCTACGACCACATGACCCGCGAGGGCTTCGGCCCGGCCGCGCGCGTGGGCCTCCTGGCCCGCGACCTCGTCGGCGCCCCGGCCGAGAACATCGCCATGCGCCGCAACGCCGCCGGCCAGGTTCGCCCTGACCAGATCATGGGCCAGTGGAAGACCAGCCCCGGCCACCGCGCCAACCTCCTGGCGCCGGGCTTCACCCACGTCGCCTACGCCGCCCTGCGCGAAGGCCCGCAGGTGATCGCCGTCGGCGTCTATGCCGAGGTCTCCGCCCGCCTGGCCGTCCCCGCCCCGCTTCGTGCGGCCAGCGTCGAGGCCATCGCCGCGGCCCTGTCGCGCGCCAGCCCGCGCATCGACCAGTTCTCGCTGTCCGAACCCGGCGCCGACGTGCTGACCCAGACCTATGTCGAGCGCCCGCAGCCGGTCAGCATCCCGCCCGGCGCCTGGCAACTGCGCCCACACCTGTCGAGCGGCACGCACAAGTACCAGGTGGCCTGGGGCCCGGTGTTCGTGCTGGGCTAGGAAACGGCGGCGCGATCGCGAAGAGGCGGTAAATCCGCTCCAGCGCGGCATCGAACTCGGTCATGCCGACATTCTGACCCGGCTTGCCGCCCGCACAACGAAAAACGGCGGGCCCTTGCGAGCCCGCCGTCGTCCGTTCAGCCGTGAGGCCCGACGCTTAGTTCTTGGTGACGTCCACCAGCTTGTTCTTGGCGATCCACGGCATCATGCCGCGGAGGCGCGCGCCGACTTCCTCGATCTGGTGCTCGGAAGCGCGACGGCGGGTCGCCTTGAAGGACGGCTGGCCGACGGCGTTTTCCAGCATGAAGTCGCGGACGAACTTGCCCGACTGGATGTCTTCCAGCACGCGCTTCATCTCGGCCTTGGTCTCGGCGGTCACGACGCGCGGGCCGGTGACGTACTCGCCGTACTCGGCGGTGTTCGAGATCGAGTAGTTCATGTTGGCGATGCCGCCTTCGTAGATCAGGTCCACGATCAGCTTCAGCTCGTGCAGGCACTCGAAGTAGGCCATTTCCGGCGCGTAGCCGGCTTCAACCAGCACTTCGAAGCCGGCGCGGATCAGCTCGACCGTGCCGCCGCAGAGGACGGCCTGCTCGCCGAACAGGTCGGTTTCGCATTCCTCGCGGAAGTTGGTCTCGATGATGCCCGAGCGGCCGCCGCCGATGGCCGAGGCGTAGGCCAGGCCAAGGTCGAGGGCGTTGCCGGTGGCGTTGTGGTGCACCGCGATCAGGCAGGGGACGCCGCCGCCCTTCTGGTACTCGCCGCGGACCGTGTGGCCCGGGCCCTTCGGGGCGACCATCAGCACGTCGATGGTGTCCTTCGGCTCGATCAGGCCGAAGTGGACGTTCAGGCCGTGGGCGAACAGCAGGGCCGCGCCGTCACGGATGTTGGGAGCGATGTCGTTCTTGTAGATCGCGGCCTGATGCTCGTCCGGCGCCAGGATCATGATCAGGTCGGCCCAGGCGGCGGCTTCGGCCACCGACATCACCTTCAGGCCTTCGGCTTCGGCCTTCTTGGCCGAGGGCGAGCCCGGACGCAGGGCGACGGCCACGTTCGGCACGCCGCTGTCACGAAGGTTGAGGGCGTGGGCGTGGCCCTGGCTGCCATAGCCTACGATGGCGATCTTCCGGTCCAGGATGCGGGCGAGGTCGGCGTCGCGGTCGTAGTAGACGCGCATGATTTCTTCTCCAGGACTGGTCAATCTGCCCGCCTCACGCAATCTGAAAGCGGGAAAGGCGGGCGTTTGAGCGTTTTTTTGCCGCCTCGTCAAGGCGGGGGGCGCCCTGAGCGATGTTCGGCGACGCTTAAATACCGCGAGTGAGGCGAAAAAGCCCTCCCAAAGGCAGGCCGCCAGCCCCGAAAACGAAAAGGCCGCGCCTCGGTCAGGAGACGCGGCCTTCTGTCCGGAGCGGTCGCCCGCCTACCAGAAGAGGTCGTAGTAGACGCTCAGCACCTGGCCGGACCAGACGTCCACCAGGACGGCGTCGCCGCCGACCCGCACCCATTCGCAGCCGATCGGCGGCATGGGCAGGCCGTAGCGGAACCAATCGAGGTAGTAGGTGCTGCCGTACCAGCCGCCCGGCAGGTAGTCGCCGAAGCTCCAGCGGTTCACGTACCAGCCGCGCGGATAGCGGTAGGCCGGGGCGCGATAGCGCTGGGGCGCGCGGTAGCTGGGGCGCCAGCGACGCTGGTCGTACTGCGGACGACCGTTGTCGCGGTCGCGCCAGCGCTGGTCGCCGGGACGCGAGCCCGGGCGATCCCGGTCACGGTCGCCGCCCTGCCAGCCGCCGCCGGGACGGCCGCGGTCGGGACCACGATCCCCACGGTCGCCCTGCCAGCCGCCATTGGGACGGTCGGGACGCTCGCCGCCGGGACGGTTGGGGCGATCGGGGCGGTCGGGGCCGCGATCACCGCGGTCCTGCCCGCCCTGCCAGCCGCCGCTGGGGCGGTCGCCACGATCCGGACGCTCGCCGCGATCGGGACGGGCGCCGCCCGGATTGCGGTCCTGGCCGCCTTGCCAGCCGCCGCCGGTGGGGCGGTCGGGGCGGTCGGGACGATCACCCCTGCCCTGCCCGCCGCCGCGATCGCCACGATCGCCGCGATCGGCTTGCGGAGCCTGCGGCGCCGGACGAGCCTCAGGGGCGCGCGGCGCCTGGGGCGCGGAATCGTTCACGCGGCCGCCGCCGCCGCGCCAGCCGCCTTCCTGGCGGTCGCCGCGGTCGGCGCGCGGGCCACGATCCGGACGGTCGCCGCGATCGCCGCGGTCGCCCCGCTCGTTCTGCTGCTGCATCGCCAGGACCGTCGCGGCGGAGCCGGCCTGGGCCGCCGCGCCGCCCGTCAGCGACAGGATCATCGCGACGGTGATCAGACGTTTCATCTCTTGCTCCAAGGGGCCTTGCGCCGGCCCGTAGCTCATCCCTTGATCACAGTGTCGCGCTTGGCGCATGAACCGCAATTGAACGAAACCCGCAGGAGAAGGCCATGGCCGCCCGACCGCAGGACATTCTGGGCTTCTGGACCGACGCTGGTCCCAAGCGATGGTTCGAGAAGAATCGCGGGTTCGACGAGGCGATCCGCCTGAAGTACGAGCCGACCCACCACGCGGCCGCCCGCGGCGACTACGATTCCTGGGTCGAGACGCCCGAGGGCTCGCTGGCGCTGATCATCGTGCTCGACCAGTTTCCCCGCAATCTCTACCGCCGCAGCGGCCACGCCTTCGCCACCGACGGCAAGGCCCGCGCCGTGGCCCGCGCCGCCATCGCCAAGGGGCACGACACCGCCGTCGCTCCTGAGCTGCGCTATTTCTTCTACCTGCCGTTCGAGCACTCCGAATCCCTGGCCGACCAGGAGCTGTGCATCGAGCTGTGCGCGGGCATGCAGGCCGACACCGGCGACGAGGACGCCATGAAGTGGGCCATCATCCACCGCGACATCATCGCCCGCTTCGGCCGTTTCCCGCACCGCAACGTCGCGCTGGGACGGGAAACCACCCCGGCCGAGCAGGCCTTTCTCGACGAAGGCGGGTTCGCCGGTTAGGCGAGCTTGGCTTGCGTGCAATCGATACTGTAGTGTCCGCGCGGAATTCGAAGGGGCCTGGAGGGCGCTGTCTATGTCGATGAAGAAACTCATGCTCGCGGCGAGCGCGATGATTTGCGTCGCCGTGCCGGTCGAGGCGTTCGCCCAGGCCAAGCCGACCAAGGCCCAGCAGATGCAGACCCAGGCCCAGGCCGAAGTGCCGCGCTGCACCCGCAAGCTTGGCACCCTGTCGATCATCGACGGCGATGATCCGCGCGGCTGGACCCAATATAATCTGGCCTCGCCGCAGAAGCTGCTGCGCGCCATCGTCCAGAAGTCGGGCTGCTTCAACCTGGTCGACCGGGGCGCGGGCCTGAACGCCGCCCAGATCGAACGCAATATCGGCGGCAACCTTGGCCTGCAGCGCGGCTCCAACGTCGGCCAGGGCCAGATCAAGGCGGCCGACTACGTGCTGGTCGCCGAGGTCCAGGCCAGCGACAGCAACGCCGGCGGCGGCGCGGTGGCCGGCGCCATCGGCGGCCTGATCGGCGGTCGCGCCGGCGGCCTGATCGGCGGCATCAAGACCAAGAAGCTGGAAGCCAACACCGTCCTGTCGCTGACCAACGTGCGCACCACCGAGACCGTGGCCGTGCAGGAAGGCTACGCCGTGAAGAACGACATCGGCTGGGGCGCGGGCGGCGGCATCGGCTTCGCTGGCGCGGTCGGCGGCGGCTACGAAGACACCGAGATCGGCCGCATCATCACCCTGGCCTTCATCAACAGCTACTCGAAGATGGTCGGCGAACTGGGCCTGGTCGGCGACAGCGCCGCCTCGGCGCAGGCCGCCCCGACCAAGTCCTTCGTGGCCACCCGCGTGGTCAACATGCGCGCCACCCCGGTCGCGGCCGGCAAACTGGTCCGCGCCCTGCCGGCCGGTTCGATCGTCTACCCGACCGGCAAGAAGCAGGACCTGTGGTGGGAAGTGGCCGACGAGAACGACAACGTCGGCTGGGTGCTGAACACCGGCCTGGAGCCGGGCAAGTAAGGCTCGCCTCCACCTGAACGAGAACGCCCCGCCGGCTCGCCGCGCGGGGCGTTTTTGTGATTGGCCACGGGCTCGATTCGTCGCGATTGTGCGGCCCATGACCACCGCCGTCCTCGACGCCCCGAAAGCCGCCGCCACCGACCATCCCGAGCGGCAGTACCTCGCCCTGCTGGCCGACATCCTCGACAACGGCGTCGAGCGCGGCGACCGCACGGGCACGGGCACCCGGGGCGTGTTCGGCCGCCAGATCCGCTTCGACCTGGCCAAGGGCTTCCCGGTCCTGACCACCAAGAAGCTGCACCTGCGCTCGATCATCATCGAACTGCTGTGGTTCCTGAAGGGCGAGACCAACATCGCCTATCTCAAGGACAACGGCGTGCGCATCTGGGACGAGTGGGCCGACGAGAACGGCGAGCTGGGCCCGGTCTACGGCAAGCAGTGGCGCTCGTGGGCGGCGCCGAACGGCCAGTCGATCGACCAGATCGTCAACCTGGTCGAGGGCCTGAAGACCAATCCCAACAGCCGCCGCCACATCGTCAGCGCCTGGAACCCGGCCGACGTCGAGGACATGGCCCTGCCGCCCTGCCACTGCCTGTTCCAGTTCTTCGTGGCGGATGGAAAGCTGTCCTGCCAGCTCTATCAGCGCAGCGCCGACGTATTCCTGGGCGTACCGTTCAACATCGCCAGCTACGCCCTGCTGACCCTGATGGTCGCCAAGGTCGTGGGTCTGCAGCCGGGCGAGTTCGTGCACACCTTCGGCGACGCCCATCTCTACCTGAACCACCTCGACCAGGCCCGCGAGCAGCTGACCCGCGAGCCCTACGCCTTCCCGACGATGAAGATCGCCGACAAGACCGACCTCTTCGCCTTCGAGTACGAGGACTTCACGCTGGAAGGCTACGAGGCCCACCCGCACATCAAGGCGGCGGTCTCGGTCTGACCTTCCTCTAGCGACGGCGGGCCGCTAAGACTCGCCGTCATGACCGCCCCCATCCTCACCGTCGGCCCCGTCGCCCGCTCGCTCAACGGCGTCATCGGCCGCGACAACGACTTGCCCTGGCGACTGAAGTCGGATCTTCAGATGTTCAAGGCCGCCACCCTGGGCAAGCCGGTGATCATGGGCCGCAAGACCTGGGACAGCCTGCCCAGGAAGCCCCTGCCCGGCCGCCTCAACATCGTCCTGACCCGCGACCACAAGTTCGAGGCCGAGGGCGCGGTGGTCTGCGACACCTGGTCCGAAGCCGTGCAGATCGGCAAGGAGCAGGCGGCCGAGGACGGCGTCGAGGAGGTCTGCGTGATCGGCGGCGCGGCGCTGTTCGAGCTCGCCCTGCCCCGCGCCAAGCGGATCTACGTCACCGAAGTCCAGGCCGAGGTCGAGGGCGACGTCGCCTTCCCCGCCTTCGACGAAAGCGCCTGGACGGAAGTGCGCCGCGAGGAGCGCCCCGCCGGCGAGGGCGACGACTTCCCGTTCGTCTTCCGCGTGCTGGAGCGCAAGTGAGCGCCCTGCTGGCCGCCTTCGTTCTGGCCCAGGCGGCGTCGGCGACGCCGCCGCCCGCCGACGCGCGCCAGCACGCCCGCGACAAGGCCGCCGAGATCGTCGTCCTGCAGGTCAGGCACGTGGGCGTGCCACGCGGCGTGCGCGGCAATTGCTTCGTGGCGGCCACCGTGGTCCGCGCCGAGCCGGGCGTGAAGCTGAAGGTCGGCCGAACCTTGCGCCTGTCGGTCCCCTGCGCCGCGCCCGGCGCCAGCGGCTCGGACGTCGAGCACGGCGTCGACCAGGCCGCCTTGCAGCGCTCCAGCTATGGCCGCGCCTTCTTCGACGAGCGGCTCAAGCTGATCGCCTACGACCTGTTCGACCTGAACTGAGAGCGCGGAGCCTCGCATGAGCGCCTGGACCGACCGCCGGCTGATCGACCTGCTCGGGATCGCAGCCCCCGTCCTCCAGGCCCCGATGGCCGGCGCCACCACCCCGGCCATGGCCATCGGCGCGGCGCGCGGCGGCGGCCTGGGCTCCCTGGCCTGCGCCCAATACACGCCCGACCAGGCCCGGGCGGCGATCGCGCAGTTCCGCGCCGCCGTCGACGCCCCCCTGAACCTCAACTTCTTCGCCCATACGCCGCCCGCCGCCGATCCGGCGCGGATGCTGGCCTGGCGCGCGCGCCTGGCGCCCTACTACGTCGAGGCCGGCCTCGATCCGGCTCCGCCGCCGCCGGCCGGAGGCCGCGCCCCGTTCGGCGAGGCCTTCTGCGCCCTGGTCGAGGACCTGCGGCCACAGGTGGTCAGCTTCCACTTCGGCCTGCCCCAGGCGGCGCTGCTCGATCGCGTGCGCGCCACGGGCGCGAAGATCCTGTCGTCGGCCACCACCGTCGCCGAGGCCGTCTGGCTGGAGGCCAACGGCGTCGACGCCGTCATCGCCATGGGCGCCGAGGCCGGCGGCCACCGCGCCACCTTCCTTCCGGGCTATCGCGAGGCGATCGACAACCGGCTGGACACCGCCAGCCAGCCCGGCCTCTTTTCCCTGCTGCCCCAGGTGGTGGCCGCCGTCGCCGTCCCGGTGATCGCCGCCGGCGGCATAGCCGAGGCGCGCGGCGTCGCGGCCGCCCGGGCCCTGGGCGCGGCCGGGGTGCAGGTCGGCACGGCCTACCTCTTCACGCCCGAGGCCCAGATCCCGCCGGCCCACCGCGCCGCCCTGGACGAGGCCCGCGACGACAACACCATGATGACCGACGTCTTCACCGGCCGTCCGGCCCGAGGCGTGGCCAACCGGCTGATGCGCGAGGTCGGGCCGATCGGCGGCGACGTCGTGCCGCCCTTCCCCCTGGCCGGCGGGGCCCTGGTCCCTTTGCGTCAGGACGGCGCCAACGGCGACTTCACCAATCTCTGGGCCGGCCAGTCGGCGCGCCTGGCCCCGCGCGGGCTCAACTCGGAAGACCTGACCAGGCTGCTCGCTGACGCCTGAGTGGGTTGCGGCCTGGTTCAAACGAACGTTTACTCGACTTCCAGGCGTCCAGAGAGACGTCCGTCAAGCGTGACAGCCGAAAGTGTGAGCGGTTTCGGCGCCCATCACGCGCCAGAAAATGGGAGCGAGACGACATGGACCTGACCCTCGTCGCCGAAGGCCTGCAGTTTCCCGAAGGCCCGATCGCCATGGCCGACGGCTCGGTGCTGCTGGTCGAGATCCAGCGCCAGACCCTGACGCGGATCACGCCGGACGGAGCGCGGAGCACCGTCGCCGACCTGCCCGGCGGCCCCAACGGCGCGGCGATCGGCCCGGACGGCGCGGTCTATGTCACCAACAACGGCGGCAGCTTCCAGTTCTTCGACATGGGCGGGCTGAACATCCCCGGCCCCACGCCCGAGAGCCACAGCGGCGGCTCGATCCAGCGCGTGGACCTGGCCACCGGCGCGGTCACCACCCTCTACGAGGCCTGCGACGGCAAGCGCCTGGTCGGGCCCAACGACCTCGTCTTCGACCGGCAGGGCGGCTTCTGGTTCACCGACCACGGCTGCTCGACGCCGGACGGCCGCAGGTATGGCGCGCTCTACTACGCCCGCACCGACGGCTCGCACATCGCGCGCCTTCGCGACCACCTGATCTCGCCCAACGGCGTGGGCCTGTCGCCCGCGGAGGACGTCGTCTACGTGGCCGACACCATGCTGGGGCGGCTATGGGCCTTCGACGTCGTCGCGCCCGGCGAGCTCGCCCCGCCCGCGCCGCTGCAGCCCGGCCGCGTGGTCTGCAACTTGCCGGGCTACCAGTTGCTCGACAGCCTGGCCGTCGAGGCCGACGGCCGCGTCTGCGTGGCGACGATCATCAACGGCGGGATCACGGCCTTCTCGCCCGACGGAACGACCCAGCACGTGGCCGTGCCGGACGTGATCACCACCAACATCTGCTTTGGCGGGGAAGACATGCGGGACGTGTGGATCACGGCGTCCGGGACCGGAAAGCTCTGGCGTGGTCGCTGGGAGCGGCCGGGGCTGAAGCTGAACTTCAACGCCTGAGATCCTCCCCCCGAAGGGGGAGGTGTCGCCGAAGGCGACGGAGGGGGAAGCGCGAACACTTCGGCCGCCGAGAAAGCTGAAAACGTCCCCCCTCCGGCCCTCCGGGCCACCTCCCCCAGAGGGGGAGGGTCCTCCTTATGGGGGAGCTGTCGCGGAGCGACTGAGGGGGCCGGCGCAGGCGGCTAGTAAAGAACCCCCAGCGCCTCACGGCTGAAGCTTTGCAACTCATCGTTCCGTCCCTCGCGGATCTTCACCACCCACTCGGGATCCTGCAGCAGCGCGCGGCCCACGCCCACGAGGTCGAACTCGCCGCGGTCGAGCCGCTCGAGCAGGCCGTCGATCGAGGCCGGCTGGCTGCCCTCGCCGCCGAAGGCCGCGATGAACTCGCCTGACAGGCCGACCGAGCCGACGGTGATGGTCGGGGCGCCGGTCAGCTTCTTGGTCCAGCCGGCGAAGTTGAGGTCGGAACCCTCGAACTCCGGCTCCCAGAAGCGGCGTTGCGAACAGTGGAAGATGTCGGCGCCGGCGTCGGCCAGCGGCTGCAGCCAGGCTTCCAAGGCTTGCGGCGTCTCGGCGTTCTTCACCGCATAGTCCTGCTGCTTCCACTGCGACAGGCGGATGATCACCGGGTAGTCGGGGCCGACGGCGGCGCGGACGGCTTTCAGGATCTCGGCGGCGAAGGCGCTGCGCTCGGCGATGGTCGGACCGCCGAAGGCGTCGCCGCGCAGGTTGGTGCCGTTCCAGAAGAACTGGTCGATCAGGTAGCCGTGGGCGCCGTGCAGCTCGATGGCATCGAAGCCCAGGCGCTTGGCGTCGGCGGCGGCCGTGGCGAAGGCGGCGATGGTGTCGGCGACGTCGGAGTCGCTCATCGGCTCGGTGAACTGGCCGCCGCCCGCCTTGGACACGCCCGAGGGACTGTCGACCTTGCCCAACTGCGCCGGGCCCTTGGCCGAGCCCACGTGCCACAGCTGCGGGGCGATCAGGCCGCCGGCGGCGTGCACCTCGTCGACGACCTTCTTCCAGGCCGCCAATTCCTTCTCGCCGTGGAAGCGCGGCACATTGGCGTCGTTCAGCGAGGCCGGACGGGCCACGCCCGTGCCCTCGGTGACGATCAGGCCGACCTGCGCCGCCGCGCGGCGGGCGTAATAGGCGGCCACGTCGTCGGTCGCCACGCCGCCGGGCGAGAACGAGCGGGTCATCGGCGCCATCACCACCCGGTTGGGCAGCTTCAGCGACTTGAATTCGAACGGCTTGAAGAGAGAGTCGAGGGCCATGGGGGCGCTCCGGGAGACGGTAGGTTTCGACGGCAAGTTAAACGGTCGTTTTCGCGCCCACGCCATGCAGAAAAACTGCAACGGTTGCGGTTATCCGGCATAGCCCGGGGGACTTGAAAACGCCCCCTACTCCACCGCGTCGAGATATTCGATCTCGGGACGGCCGGCCAGGAACGGCGCCATGGCCGCGCCGGCGGCCTTGAAGTAGTCGGTTCCGCCGTGATGCTTGAGGGCGTCGGCCGAGGCGTACAGCTCCAGCACCTTGTAGACGCCAGCCTCGGTCTTGGACCTGGTCAGCTGATAGACGATCGCGCCGGGCTCATTGGCCTTCACCTTGGCCGCCAGGTCGAGGAACACCGCCTCGAATTCCGCCGTCTTGTCCGGCTGCACCTTCAGGCTCGCCACCACGCCGATCATGCTCGCTCTCCCAACGCTTGTTTGAATGCACGGTGGACGAGGTTGAGCCGCGCGGCAAGCACCAACGGAAAACGCCGCAACGGCCTCTCGGCGATCACGGCGTTCAAAACTCGATGGAGAAGGATGGCGCTTTAGCGCCGCTCGTTCCAGCCGTAGGCGACCCACGAATGGCCGCCGACGTTGCGGGCCTCGATCAGGTTGGGGTCGGCGGAAGCCTTGGCGCGGGCGGCCTGACGGCGGCCGCGCAGGGCGAAGGCCGCGAGGCCGAGCAGCGCGGTGGCCATGAAGCCGACCACCACCAGGGTCGCGGCGAACACCACCGCCACGATGGCGGCCACCGAGACCGCGATCGCCGTGGCCACGCCGCCGACCACCGCGGCCAGACCGCGCCAAGCCGAAGAGTGCGTCGCGCCGATGTTCGCGCCCAGGGTCATGGTCATCGTCGTCCTCGATCGGCGCCGGAGCGCCCAGAATCTCCGTCCTCGCCCCTTAGGTTGGCTCTGGAGGTCTGAACGTCAACTGAACACCCATTGGGTTCAATCACAAAGACTTTTCCGTTCAACCCGCGGCGGCCAGCCCGAGTTCCCGCCGCTCGCGCATGACGGTGCTGAAAGCCGCGTTGATCGCGGCTGCCTTGGCCTCGGCCACCTCGATGAACTCGGCTGGCAGGCCGCGCGCCCGGGCCCGGTCGGGGTGGGCGTCAGACAGGGCCGACTTCCAGGCCTTGCGCACCACCTCGTCCTCGGCGTCGGCCGGAACGTCGAGGATCACATAGGGATCGTCGGCGCCCGCGCCCAGGTGGGTGGCGCTGAGGCGGCGGAAGGCCAGCGGCGACAGGCCGAACAGCTCGGCCACCCGTTCCAGGTAGTCGAGCTCGTCCTGGGTCACGGCCCCGTCGGCCTTGGCGATGTGGAACAGGCCGTCGAGCACGTCCTCCAGCAGCTGCGGGCACGAGCGATAGCGCTTGGCCAGCCGCTTGGCGTAGCTCTCGAAGCCGTGCGTGGTCTGGCGGGCCAGGTCGTACAGGCGATGGATGTTCTGTTCGGAGGCCGGATCGGGGTGGAAGACCTGCGAGAAGGCCTCGAACTCGTGGCCGTCGGCGCTGCCGTCGGCCTTGGCGAGCTTGGCGCCCAGCGCGGTGACGGCCGTCGAGAAGGCCGGATCCTGCCCCGGCGGGCCCGGGGGACATTCAGCGCATTCCGCCAGGTCCAGCCGACGGGCCGCGATGCTTGCGATGTTGCGCCAGAAGGTCATGCGGGAATTCTAATGTCGGCGGGTCTCGGAAGATACGGATCCGGACAGCGCCAGGATGCCGCACCGGAAGCGCCTTCTAGCATACGCATCGCACGCGACCCACCCGGCGATTGCTGCATCGCACATGTAAACTTGTTCAGAATTGTCGCCATCTTCGGAGCCATCCGGCGTCTGCGTCGTTATGGCTGAGCTTGGCGCGCGACTTTGACCATTCGGCGCCATGCTGAGGTCCCAATGCGGCCCGAAATGATCTAGTCAGCTCTACTGACGCTACCGAAAAGGATTCCCGGCCGAATGGCGACCGCCCTTCTCTTCGCTCTCGCCCTGATGGCGCAGGACGCGCCCGTGACCACCGCCGCTCCTCCCCCGCGCACCCAGCCGGCGGCCACGCCGCCGACCGACGAGTACGGCTACATCGCCTGGTGCTACGGCGCGCTCAGCGGCTATGTCGACCTCTACGACAAGGTCATGCCCGAGGTGACGCGGATCGAGAAGGCCTTCCCTGGCCCCGACGGCGCGGCTGCGGCGCTGAAGGAATATCCGGCGATGCGCATCCAGGCGCGTTCGGACCTGAAGACCTACGGCTCGGCCATCACCGCCGCCGAGAAGGCCAGCCCGCGTCCGATCGCCGAGTATGGCGCGGCGGCCATGAAGAAAGGCCGCTCGATCTGGGGCGGCTCGGAAGCCATCGACAAGGCGCGCCTGGCCCAGGTGTGGATGAGCTGGTCGCCGCCCGGCGACTGCGAAACCCGCGCCAAGACCCTCGAGACCAAGTCCAACCTGCTGGGCCAGGCCCTGAACTACAACGTCAAGAGCGCCGTGCCGGTCGAGCCGCAGGCCGCTCCGGCGCCCGAACCGGAAGCCGCCC
>Ga0247823_10000021_pt1 | contig 105860 bp, 101 predicted proteins | sample 13C_PalmiticAcid_2_FD_192426 | JGI IMG/M metagenome (GOLD analysis project Ga0247823, IMG submission 192426) | Soil microbial communities from agricultural site in Penn Yan, New York, United States - 13C_PalmiticAcid_Day30 | ecosystem: Environmental > Terrestrial > Soil > Agricultural land... | reverse complement strand
CCGAGGACCGGCGTCACCCGGAGAGAGAAAAAACTCAGACGGAGAGAAGCGACCGCACCGCCTGATGCAACCGCTGCCGAGGATCGGCCAAGGCATCCACGATGCTGAAGTGGTTGAGGCCCGGAAGCGCCTCACACACCGGCACCACCCGCTCACCCCAAGCCGACTGGATCAACCGGTTGTGGCGCAGGAACTCGCTGCTCTCCAGTGCCCCCACCATGGCCGTCAACTGCCCACGCCCCTCGCGCACCAACGGCGCGGGCAGACGAGACGGACTGGCCTTGGCCACCTGCTCCGCCGACAACCGCAAAGACGCCTGCACCGACGGCGTATGCATCACCGGCTCCAGGTCGTACAGACCCGACATGCCCAGCGCGTTCTTCACCAAAGCCAGCGGCAGGTCGTCCCCCACCAGCGACCAGTCGCACGCCAGCATCATCGCCGCGAGATGAGCACCGGCCGAATGCCCCACCACCGTGATGCGGTGCGGGTCCCCGCCATGCGCCCCGATGTGGCGGTGCACCCAGGCCAGCGCACGCACCATCTGCAAGGTGATCTCGGGAATCGTCACCGCCGGGCACAGCGCGTAGTTCGGCACCACCACACAGGCCCCGCGCTGCACGAACGGCGGCGCGATGAAAGAGTGGTCGGACTTGTCCAGGCTGCGCCACCAGCCCCCGTGGATGAACACCAGCACCGGCGCTGGCGGTTTGCCGGCCTGGCGCGGCGCGGGAAAAATGTCCAGCGTCTCGCCCGCCCCATGGCCGTAGCTCACATCGATCAAGGCACGACCGCCTTCACGGGCCACCGTCGAGTCGCGCGCCCAACGCTCGAAATGCACCGGGTGTTCCGGCACCCTGGCCCGGTTGTTGTACTCGCGCTCGAGCCATTCGGCGTCGTAGGGGGCTGTGGTCTTCATCGCGCGCATTGTGTCATGGGGTTTTTGCCAAGGATGTGACCCATTGCCATGCCGGGCACGTATCCTGCCGGCACCCTTTCATCCCCATCCCCCAGGCCCGCACGTGAACACCGACACCACCAGCACCCCACCCCTGCCCACCCGCATCGCCGTGCTCGGCATCGGCATGATGGGCTTTCCCATGGCGCGCCGCCTCTGCGAAGCCGGCTGCCAGGTCAGCGTGTGGAACCGCTCGCGCGCCAAGGCCGAGCGGCTCCAGCCCTTCGGCGCCAGCGTGGCCGACACGCCCGCCGAGGCCGTGGCCCAGGCCGACCTCGTGATCACCCTGCTCGAACACGGCGGCGTGGTGGAGGACGTGCTGTTCCAGCAAGGCACCACCGCCGGCCTGCGGCCCGGCACGCTGGTGGTGGACATGTCGTCCATCCAGCCGCGCCAGGCGCGCGAGCACGCGGCGCGGCTCGCCGGCCAGGGCGTGCGCCACCTCGATGCGCCGGTGTCGGGTGGCACGGTCGGCGCCGAGCAGGGCACGCTGGCCATCATGGCCGGCGGCGAGGCGGCCGACTTCGAGCGCGCGCTGCCGGCGTTCGAACTGCTGGGCAAGGCCGTGCACGTGGGGCCGCACGGCGCGGGCCAGCTCGCCAAACTGGCCAACCAGATGATCGTGGGCATCACCATCGGCGCGGTGGCCGAGGCCCTGCTGCTGTGCGAGAAGGGCGGCGCCGACATGGGCAAGGTCAAGCAGGCCATCAGCGGCGGCTTCGCCGACAGCCGCATCCTGCAGGTGCACGGCCAGCGCATGGTGGAACGCGACTTCACCAAGCGCGCCGCGATCGCGGTGCAGTTGAAAGACATGCGCAACGCACTCGCCACGGCCGGCGAGATCGGTTTTGAGGCGCCGATCACCGGCCTGTTCGAGCAGCTCTACGCCCAGGCCGGGGACCACGGCCTGGCCGACCTGGACCACTCGGCCCTGTTCGTCGAACTCGCTCACCGCAATGGCATGAACTGAGCGTTCTTGCTACCATTTCAGCCTCTGGGGACGTAGCTCAGCTGGGAGAGCGTCGCGTTCGCAATGCGAAGGTCGGGAGTTCGATCCTCCTCGTCTCCACCACCCTCCTCTGGCCGCCTGATTCCGTCATCGCGTCGCTGTTCAGGCTTCCAGAAAAAACTGGCTCGGTGTCTGACCGAAGTGTTTGCGGAACATGGCCGCGAAGGCGCTCGGGCTCTCGTAACCGAGTGCGAGTGCCACGTCGATGACCTTCTCGCCGGTGGCCAGCTGCTCCAGCGCGCGCAGCAGCCGCGCCTGTTGCCGCCACTGGGCGAAGGTCATGCCGGTGTCCTTGATGAAGAGCCGCTGGATGGTCTTCACGTCGATGGCCAGGCGCCGCGCCCAGTCGGCCATGGTGGACGGGTCGTCCGGCCGGCGTTGCAGCACCGCGGCGATCTGAAGCAGCCGGGGGTCGGTGGGCATCTGCAGGTACAGGGGCAGCACCGGCAGGGCCCGCAGCTCGTCGAGGATGAGGCGCATCAGGCGGCCGTCGCGCGTGCCTGGCGCGTAGGGTTGCGGCACGTCCATGGCGGCGCGGATCAGCTCGCGCAGCAGGGGCGAGATGGCGACGGCCTGCGTCCTGTCCATCAGCCGGGGCGCGGCGTTCGGCGCCACCATGAGGCTGCGCATGTGCACCTCGCCAACGCAGCGGATCTCGTGCGTCATGCCCATCTGCATCCAGATCGCGCGCGTGGGCGGCACCACCCAGCGGCCGGCCTCCGCCTGCACCACCATGACGCCGCGCACGGCATAGATCAGCTGGTGCTTGGCGTGCGCGTGCGGTTCGATGTGCCAGCCCGAGGGGTAGTCGGTCGAACGCGCGAAGATGGGTGAGCTCTGCGCGTCGATCGCGTCCAGCACGTCGGAAAGGGCCGGGGGCCGGGGTGAGATGGCCATGTCGCTTTTGAGATGGTTGTTGGTCATTCAGCGCGAGACAGGCGTTGCCGCCTCCACCACAATTCTGACAGGCCCTTCCCGCCGAATCCTCTGCCGGACCTTCATTTCATTCACGTATGCCTACGCACCCCGCCCTCGCCTCCAGCCCTGCCCGAAATTCCATGGCCACGCAGTGGCTGCTGAACATCGGTCACGCGATCGACCACATGTTCCTGCTGATTTTTGCCACCGCCGTGACGACAATCGCGCACGAGTTCGGCGTGGCGCGCTGGGAGGACCTGATGCCGTACAGCGTGGCGGCCTTCTTTTTCTTCGGCGTGGGCTCGCTGCCCTCGGGCAAGCTGGGCGACCAGTGGGGCCGCCGCCGCATGATGCTGGTGTTCTTCTTCGGCATGGGTGGCGCGGCCCTGCTGGTGAGCGCGACGCAGACGCCGCTGCAGATGGCGCTGGCGCTGGCGCTGCTGGGCTGTTTCGCGTCGATCTACCACCCGGTGGGCATTCCCATGCTGGTGCAGGGCGCGCCGCGCCCGGGCTGGACCATCGGCATCAACGGCCTGGTGGGCAACCTGGGCGTGGCGGTGGCGGCGGTCGCCACCGGCTTCCTGGTGAAGTACTTCGGCTGGCGCATGGCGTTCGCGGTGCCGGGCGCCTTGTGCCTGCTGTTCGGCGTGGCCTTCGCGCTGCTCGCCACGCGCGAACAGGCCGCGCCCGCGAAGAAGAAGTCCGCCACCACCGTGGCGCCGGCCGATGTGTCCATGGCCAGGCTCTTCCTGGTGATGACCATCGCCGCCACCAGCGGCAGCCTGTTGTTCAACTTCTCGACCAACAGCAACCACGAGCTGCTGAGCGATCGCCTGCAGGCCCTTCTTCAGGACCCGGCGCAGATCGGCCTGCTGCTCGCCGCGATCTACGCGGTGGCCTCGTTCACGCAGTTGCTCGTGGGGCACCTGATCGACCGGGTGGCGCTCAAGTCGCTGTACGTGAGCATCATCGCGGCGCAGGCCGTGCTGCTGGGCTTGTCGATGGTGCTGGACGGCTGGGCCTTCTACGCCGTGCAGTTCCTCTTCATGGCGACGATCTTCGGCGCCATCCCGTTCACCGACGCGATGATCGTGCGCTTCGTCGACGACAGCCTGCGCTCCCGCGTCTCGGGCATGCGCCTGGCGGTGTCGCTGGGCGCGAGTTCGCTGGCGGTGTGGCTGATCGGTCCGGTGGTCAAGCAGGCCGGCTTCACCGCCCTGCTCGGTGTGATGGCGGCCACCTCGGTGATCACGCTGCTGATCTTGAGCCAGCTGCCGTCCACGCCCGCCCCCACGAGCGCGGGCCACGCGCCTTGAGGGAGAGAGAGTGCCTCAGCCCTGTTGCACGTCCAGCGCGCCCTCGATGCCCTGCTTGCGCAGCACCGCGCGCTGCACCTTGCCGGTGGCGGTCTTGGGCAGGGCCTCCACGAACTTGACGAAGCGCGGCTTGGCAAAGCGCGGCAGCTGCCCGCTGGCGATGCGCAGGATCTCCGCACCGTCCAGCGTGACGCCCGCCTTGGGCACGAGCGCGAGCATGACCTCGTCTTCGCCACCCGGCACGTCCGAGGGCACGGCGTAGGCGGCCACTTCCTCGATGCCCGGCAGCGCGGCCACGACCTCTTCCACTTCGGTGGCCGAGATGTTCTCGCCGCGCCGGCGGATGCAGTCCTTGATGCGGTCCACGAAGGTGACCAGGCCGTCTTCCCGCATGGTGCCGGCGTCGCCGGTGTGGAACCAGAGGTTGCGCCAGGCCTCCACGGTCTTGGCCGGGGCGTTGAAGTAGCCGGCCATGAAGCCGAAGGGCACCTTGGGGCGCACCAGGATTTCGCCCATCTGGCCTGGCGGCAGGGCCTCGTCGGTCTCGGGATCGGCGATGCGCACCTCGAAGTGCTGTTCATGCGTCCAACCCGCCGCACCGGGCACGGAGCGGCCGATGCGGCCCCAGATGGGGATGTTGACCTCGGTCATGCCGAAGCCCGAGACGATGTCTTTCACGCCGAAGCGCTCGCGGAAGGCGGCCTCGTGCTGGGCCAGGTTGGGTGCGGTGAGCACGGCGCGCAGCGAGTGCTCGCGGTCCTGCGCCGAGGGCGGCTGGTGGATGATGAAACCGGCGGTGGCGCCCAGCAGGTTGGTCACGGTGGCACCCTGTTCGCGCACATCGGCCAGCCAGGCGCTGGCGCTGAAGCGGCGGCGCACGAAGGCGGGGATGCCGGCCAGCAGCGTGGCGCCCAGCTGCATGAGCAGGCCGTTGGCGTGGAACAGCGGCAGGCTGACGTAGTAGCGGTCCTGCGCCGTGAGTTCCACGCACTGGATCGTGCCGATGCCGTAGAGCGCGCAATGCGCGTGGGGCATGAGAACGCCCTTGCTCGGTCCGCTGGTGCCCGAGGTGTACATGATGCAGGCGATGTCTTCGGGCGCGGGGCCGGGGCCGTCCCAGTCGGGCTGCTGGGCCCAGTCCGGCCAGGCGAGCACCTGCCAGCGCTCGGGCAGCCTGGCGCTGGACGGCCCGCCCACCACGATGACGGTGCGCAGCTCGGGCACCTCGTCGGCGATGTCGGCGAGCGCGCCGAGCAGCTCGGCATCGACCACCACGCAGCCCAGCGCGGAGTCGACGAGCTGGTGCCGCAGGAACGTGGCGCGCAGCTCGGTGTTGAGGAACACGGTGGTGGCGGCCAGGTGGGCCAGCCCCATCCATGCGGTGGCGAAGTCGCAGCCGTTGAACATGAACACGCCGATGCGGTCGGCGCGCCGCACGCCCAGGCGCTCGAAGAAGCCGGCCGCGCGCAGGCTGTGGGTGTGCGCCTGCCCGAAGCTGAGGCTCGCGCCCTCGCTGTCGGTGAGCCAGGGGGCATCGGGCGACCGGGTGGCCCGTTCCTTGAGCGCGGCGCTCAGCAGCCAGCGGCGGGGGTTGTGGATCTCGCTGTACATGTTCGGTGGTGTCGGGGGTGGATCAGGGTGGTGTCGGGAGGTCGAAGGGATGCGTGGTGACCCACGCCATGTCTTCCGGCCGCACCATGACGGAGAGGCCGTTCCACATGCCTTCGATCTCCGCCTTGGAGAGCCGCGCCTGCGCCTGCCCGATCAGCGCGATCTGCCGCTGCGTGAGCAGACCGAGCAAGGCCTGCCCTTCGGCGGTGAGGTAGTTCTGGCGCACGCGGCGGTCTTCGGTGCTGTAGCGCTGTTCCAGCAGCCCCATGGTGGTGAGCTGGTTGGTGGTGCGCGAGAGGGCCTGGTTGCTGATGCGCAGCAGCGACATCAGCGAGCCCACGGTGATGCCGGGCGTGCGCCCCGCGAAGTGGAGCACGCGGTGGTGGGGACGGCCCAGGCCGTGGTCCATCAGCACCTGGTCGGCGATATCGGCCATCTGCAGGTGCACGAAGAACACCAGTTCCAGCGTGCGCATCGCGGCGCGCTCGGCGTCCAGCCCCGGCGCCTGGGCCTGCTTGTCGGGGGCCGCTTTGGGTGGGCGGGTCCGGCGGGTCTTGGGGGCGGTATCGGCCAGGCTCACGGGTGGGTTTCCTTCCACAGTTGTTGCAACCAGCCTACATGATGCAGCGCCTGGGCGGGCTCGGGTTCGAGGGTGGTCCGCATCAGGCTGTTCCAGCGGTTGAACCAGCCGAACAGGGCCACGATGGAGACGATCTCGATCAGTTCCTCCTCGGCGAAGTGCCGGCGCGCCTCGTCGAACGCCTGGCTGGCATCGCCCACGGGCAGCGTGGCGCCCGCGCTGGCGATGCGCAGGGCCGCGCGTTCGCGTTCGCCGAAGTGCGCGCTGTCGAGGTACTCGGGCAAGGCGGCCAAGGCCGCCCAGCCCACGCCCGCGTGCTGCGCGGCGTGCACCACATGCACGGCGCTGTAGGCGCAGCGCGCGCCCCGGCAGGCTTCGGCCCCCAGCAGAAAGCGCAGGCCGGGCTCGATCAATCCATCGTCGCGCAGCGTGGTCTGCACCAGGCCCAGCACCGCCGGCAGCACGCCGGGCTTGCGCGCCATGGTGAGCAAGGCGTGGGGCCGATAGCCGACGAAGTTCACCAGGTCTTCGAGCTGCGGGTTCTGCGAGCGGGGATCGTCGGCGGCCAGCGGCGCGGCGCGCGCGGTGTTCGGCAGGTTCATGCGGGGATCTCGTGTTGCAGGCCGGAGAGCATGGCCTCCAGCCGGTCGTCGATCTGGTCGCGGCCGCCGCTCCACACCACGCGCCCGCTGTCGAGCAGGCAGAAGCGTTGCGCGACGCGCCGGGGCACGCGGAAGTTCTGCTCCACCAGCAGCACCGACACACCGGCGCGGCTCACGAACTCGATGGCCGCCACGATCTGCTCGATGATGACGGGCGCGAGCCCTTCGGTGGGCTCGTCCAGCAGCAGGTAACGCGGGTTGGTGAGCAGCGCGCGGCCGATGGCCAGCATCTGCTGCTCGCCGCCGGACAGCGAAGTGCCCTGCGCCAGCCGCCGTTCGCGCAGGCGCGGAAACAGGGCGTACACGCGCTCGATGGTCCAATGCCCGGGCGGATGGCTCAGGCTGGCGAGCACGAGGTTTTCCTCGGCGCTCAGGCCGCTGATGATGTCCCGGCTGTCGGGCACGAGCGCGATGCCGCGCCGGCTCGAATCGGGCAGCGACAGGCCCGTGATGTCCTGGCCATCGAGCTCGCGCTGCCCCTGCCGCAGGGGAATCTGCCCCATCATCGCGCGCAGCGTGGTGGACTTGCCCGCGCCATTGCGGCCCACCAGCGCGAGCACTTCGTTGGGCGCGCAGGCGATGGAGACGCCGTGCAAGGCCTGCGCCTTGCCGTAGAACACGTCGGCGTTCTTCAACTCAAGCATGGGCCACCTCCTGGCGGTTGTCGTCGCCCAGGTAGGCACGCTTCACGCGCGGGTCGGCGCGCACCTCGGCGGGCGTGCCTCGCATGAGCACCTCGCCACCCATCATCACGACGATCTCGTCGGACAGCTTCATGACCACGTCCATGTTGTGCTCCACCAGCAGCACGGTGCGGTGCTCGCGCACGCGTTCGATCAGCTCCAGCGTGGCGGCGATCTCGTGGTGCCCCACACCGGCCAGCGGCTCGTCCAGCAGCAGCACGCGCGGGTCGGCCATGAGCGCCAGGCCGAGTTCCACCGCGCGCTGGCGGCCGTGGCTGAGCGTGGCCACGGGCCGGTCCAGCACATCGGACAGGCCGACCACGGACGCGACCTCGCGCGCCCGCTCGCCCAGCTCGCCCCACCGGTCCACCGGCCGCCAGAAGGGCTGCAGGCGAAAACGCGGCGGCTGCGCGGCCACGCGCAGGTTCTCGAAGGTGGTCATCTCCTGGAAGATGTTGATGATCTGGAAGCTGCGCCCCAGGCCCCGGCGCGTGCGCGCGGCGACCGAGAGGCGCGTGATCTCATCGCCCCAGAGTTCGATGCGGCCGGACTTGAGCGGCGCGCGGCCACTGATGGCGTTGAGCAGCGTGGTCTTGCCCGCGCCGTTGGGGCCGATGAGACCCACGGTCTTGCCCGTGGGCACGTCCAGCGCCACGTTGTTGAGGGCGACGAAGCCGTCGAACTCGACCGTGATGCCCGAACACGCGATGGCTGGCGCCTGGGTGGGGGTGTTCATCGTTGGCTCCACCAGTGCAATGCGGTACCGGCCAGCCCCTTGCGCAGAAAGAGCGTGCACAGGATGAACACCAGGCCCACCAGGCCGTACCAGTAGTCGGAATAGGCCGCGAGCACTTCGCGCAGCACCTCGAAAAACGCCACGCCAACGATGGGGCCGAGCAGCGTGCCGCTGCCACCGAGCAGTGTCATGATGAGAACGTCGCCCGAGGTTTTCCAGTTCAACATCTGCGGGCCGGTGTACATCATCAACGAGGCCAGCAGGCCGCCGGCGACGCCCGAGAGCGCACCGGAGACGGCCATGGCGGACTGGCGCAGCGGCCGCACGCCAAAACCGAGCTGCTCGGCGCGCACCGGGTTCTGCCGCACCGCCTGCCAGGCCTGCCCCAGCGGCGAACGGCGCAGCACCCAGCAAGCCAGCACCACGGCCACGAACACCACGTACACGACCCAGAAGAAGTTGGCGTTGTGAAAGAAGTCGATCTCGCCCCAGGCCGGCCGCTCCACGCCGGGCAGGCCGTCCACCCCGCCGGAGAGACCGCGCAGGCGCGTGAGCATGAGGATGGACATGAGCTCGGCCAGCATCAGCGTGAGCAGCGAGAAGAACAGGCCGGTGATGCGGCTGCCGATCAGGCTCACGGCCCAGGCGCAGGCCGCGCCCAGCAGCGCGGCGGCCACCAGACCCAGGCTGAATGGCAGGCCACCGTGCATCTGCGCCCAGGCCATGCCGTAGGCGCCCATGCCGAAGTAGGCGGCGTGACCGAAGGAGAGGATGCCCGTGGTGCCGAACACCAGGTCGTAAGCCAGCGCGAAGATGGACCACACCATGACCAGGCAGGCGACGAAAAGAATGCCCTCGTCGCGCGTGCCGATGCGCAGTGCCACGAGGATGGCCATGGCCAGCAGGCACAGCCGGATGTCCAGGCGTTCGATACGGCTCATGCGAGTCGCTCCTTCTTGCTGAAAAGACCCTGCGGCCGCAGCAGCAGCGTGGCGATGAGCACGGCGTAGGTCAGCGTGTCGATCCAGTCGGGCAGGTATTGCTGGCCAAAGGCGCGGGTCATGCCGATCAGCAGCGCGCCCACCATGGCGCCGCGGATGTTGCCCAGGCCACCGATGATGACCACGATGAAACAGTCCAGGATGATGGTGCCGCCCATCTGCAGCTGGATCGGCAGCATCGGCCCGGCCATGGCGCCGCCCAGGCCGGCGAGCGCCGCGCCCACGGCGAACACCGCCGTGCGCACGCGGTCCACACGCACCCCCAGGGTGGCGGCCATCAAGGGGTGCGTGCTGCACGAGCGGATCACCAGCCCGATGCGCGAGCGCTCGATGCCCAGCAGCAGCACGGCCATGGTGGCCGCGCCGACGGCGATGACGAACAGGCGGTAGCGCGAGACGTCCGTGTCGAACAGCGCGACGCTGCCCGACAACCACGGCGGCACCGCGATGCTCTTGCCGCTCAGCCCCCAGGTGGCGCGCACCACTTCTTCCAGCACCAGAATGAGCCCGAAGGTGATGAGCAGCTGGAACTCGTGCGGCGCCGAGTAGATGGGCCGCAGCGTGAGCCGCTCGATCAGCACCCCCACCAGCGCCAGCAGCACCGGCACCAGGGCGATGGCCCACCAGAAACCGGCCCACCACGCGATCTGGAACGCCAGGTAGGCCCCCAGCATGTAGAGCGCGCCGTGCGCGAAGTTGATGATGCGCAGCATGCCGAAGATCAGCGTCAGCCCCGCGGCCAGCAGGAACAGCAGCATGCCGATGCTCAGACCGATGACGAAGGTGGACATGGAGGTTGCTCGCTCGCCGGTGCGGGCCCGCTCACTGGCAGGGCTTGAAGAGGTCCTGCGCGGTGAAGGTTTCGGTGACCTTCATCGTGACGGGTGGCTGGCCCGCGCCACCGGCGACGGCAGTGCCGAACAGGCCCACCTGCTCGGCCTGGTTGTCGCAGGCGCGCATGCGCTTGGCGCCCTCCACCGAGTCGTTGCGCACGCTGTTCCTGAACGCGTCGACCCACTTTTCCTTGTCCCACACGCCGGTGCTCTCGACCACGTCGAGCCACCAGCTCATGCCGTCGTAGGCCTCGCCCGCGTACTGGCTGGGCAGCTCGCCGTATTTCGCGCGGTAGGCGGCCACGAAGCGCTTGTTGCGCGGCGTGTCCTGGGTGAAGTGGTAACGCAGCGTGGAATGCACACCGAGCGCGCCGCCGGCGCCGACCGACTGGCCCTGTGTTTCGTCCATCAGCATGGTGCCCATCACCTTCATCTTGCTCGCCAGGCCCACGTCGCCGCCCTGCTTGAGCGAGGTCACGGTGTCGCCGCCCACCACGATGAGCGCCAGCCCGTCGGCGCCGGACTTCATCGCCTTGTCCAGCAGGATCGCGTAGTCCTTGGTGCCGATCGGCGTGAAGTCGATGCCCGCGATCGCGATGCCCTTGCTCTCCATGTCGGCCTTGAGCGAGGCCCACATGTCGCGGCCCACCTGGTAGTCCGACACGATGCCGTAGACCTTCTTCACGCCCTGGCGCTTGGCGAACTCGCCGATCATGCGGTTCTCCATGGCCACGGTGTTGGAGGTGCGGAAGGCGTAGCGCGTCTTGTCGGCACCGGTGATGCGGTCGTCCGCCGAGAGCGTGATGATCTGCGGCACCTTGCGCTGCTCGGTGAGTTTCATGATCGCCAGCGTGGAGCCCGAACTCACCTCGCCGAACAGGGTGTGCGTGTCGCGCGCCAAGACGCGCGTGGTCTTCTGCACCGCCACCTGGGTGGACGTCTCGGTGTCTTCCCACACCGCCTCGATGGGCTTGCCCAGCACGCGGTTGTTGCGCTCCTCGAAGGCAATGGTGGCGCCTCGGCGCATGTTCTCTCCCACGATGCCCCAGGCGCCGCTGAGCGGCACGATGCCTGCGATGCGGAAGGCGTCCTGCGCCAGAGCGGACGCGCCGCCCAGCAGGCAGCCCGCCGCCAGCGTGACCAGGCGCACACGCGATGCGAGTGTTCGATTCATGACTTGTCTCCTGTTTGTGATGCCGTGTTCCGGTTCGACGCGTGTCGATACACCCGATATCGAGATATACCAACATTGTTGTTATATATCCGATGGTTGGCATAAGCACCGGGGTTTTCCCGGAGCCCGGGTGATGGAGCGCCCGGACCGCCGATTAACATGGCCCTCGCCCCATCCACCTCCACCCCCCAAGGATTCGCATGGCTTCAGAGACAACTTCCAAGATCGCCCTGGTCACGGGCGCGGGCAGCGGCATCGGCCGCGCCGTGGCGCTCGGCTTGTTGAAGGACGGTTACCACGTCGTGCTCACCGGGCGCCGCCCCGAGCCGCTGGCGGCGGTGGCGCAAGCGGGTGGGTCCAACGCGGTCGCCATCCCCGCCGACGTGCGGGACGAGCACAGCGTGCAGGCGCTGTTCGATCAGATCGAACAGCGCTATGGGCGGCTCGACGTGCTGTTCAACAACGCGGGTGTGAACGCGCCGGCCGTGCCCATGGACGAGCTGCCGGTCGAGCGCTGGAAGGACGTGATCGACACCAACGTTACCGGCGTCTACCTCTGCGCGCGCGCCGCCTTCGGCCTGATGCGCCGGCAGACCCCGCAGGGCGGGCGCATCATCAACAACGGCTCGATCTCGGCCCACGCGCCCCGCCCCTTCAGCTGCCCCTACACGGCGAGCAAGCACGCGGTGCTGGGCCTGACCAAGACCATCGCGCTGGACGGCCGGCCCTACAACATCGTGTGCAGCCAGATCGACATCGGCAACGCGCTGACCGAGCTCTCGGCCCGCATGACGCAGGGCGTGCGCCAGGCCAACGGCACCATGGCCACCGAACCCATGATGGACGTGGCGCACGTGGCCGAGGCCGTGCGCTACATGGCGGGCCTGCCGCTGTCCACCAACGTGCTCAACATGACGGTGATGGCCAGCCAGATGCCTTTCGTGGGCCGGGGCTGACGGCCCCTTCCTACACACCATACGGACGGCGCCGACACACGCCGCGCGCGGGGCGCGGACACTGGGGGCATGCCCGCCCCACTCACCTACGCGCAGGACGACACCCCCGGCTGGACCCGCGTGCGCCGAGGCAAGGGCTTTGCCTATCTGAGCGCCACCGGGCGCGCGATCCGCGACGCCGCGCAGCTGGACCGCATCCGGCGCCTGGCGATTCCGCCCGCCTACACCGAGGTGTGGATCTGCCCCAGCGCGCGCGGCCACCTGCAGGCCACGGGGCGCGACGCCCGGGGCCGCAAGCAGTACCGCTACCACGCCGACTGGCAGGCCAGGCGCGAACAGCAGAAGTTCGACCGCATGCGCGAATTCGGCCGCACCCTGCCGCGCATACGCCGCGCGGTGACGCGCGACCTGCGTGGCCGGGAGTTGACGCTGGACACCGTGGTGGCCGCCATCGTGCGGCTGCTGGACCGCACCGCGCTGCGCGTGGGCAACGAGGCATACGCGGCCGAGAACGGTTCGTTCGGCCTGACCACGCTGCGCGACCGTCATGTGCGCACGCGCGCGGCCAGCCTGGAGATCCGCTTCCGGGGCAAGAGCGGCGTGGAGCAGACCGCGCGGCTCACCGACCCGGCCACCGCCCGCATCGTGCAGCGCTGCCAGGAGTTGCCCGGGCAGCACCTGTTCCAGTACACCGACGACGCCGGGCGGCGCCGACCGGTGCGCTCACAACACGTCAACCAATACCTGCGCCGCGTCAGCGGCCACGGCTTCACGGCCAAGGATTTCCGCACCTGGCACGCCAGCGTGCTCGCGCTGGAACTGACCGCCGGGGTGACGCCATCGGTGCCCGGGGACGCGGTGGCGCCCACGCGCGCCACCGTGGTCGAAGTGGTGCGCCAGGTCGCCCGGCAGATCGGCAACACGCAGGCGGTGTGCCGCCGCTTCTACATCCACCCGGCGGTGCTGCAGGCCGTGCTCGACGGCCCGTCAGAGAAGGAAGAGAAAGCCAGCGGCACCACCGAAAGCGCGCTGTTGCGCCTGCTGTCGCGCCGCAAGAAGAAGGCGGCTCAGCCTTCGTCGCCGTCGGCCAGCAAGGCGCGCCAGATCAGGGCGCCGATGGCCGCGCCGACCAGGGGCGCGAGCCAGAACAGCCAGAGCTGATCCAGCGCGATGGACGGGCCGAACAGCGCCGGGCCGGTGCTGCGCGCCGGGTTCACCGAGGTGTTGGTCACCGGGATCGAGATCAGGTGGATCAGGGTCAGGCACAGGCCGATGGCCAAGCCGCCGAAGCCGGCGGCCGCGCGTTTCGCGGTGGCGCCGAGGATGACGAGCAGGAACACGGCGGTGAGCACCACTTCGGTCAGCAGCGCGGCCGTCATGTCGTATCCGCCGGGCGAGTGCTCGCCAAAGCCATTGGTCGCGAAACCGCCCACTTCAAAGCTCGGCTTGCCGGTGGCGATGAGGTACAGCACGCCGGCCGCGGCCACGGCGCCCAGCACCTGCGAGATCACATAGCCCGGCAACTCGGCCGCGCGGAAGCGGCCACCCAGTGCGAGGCCCAGCGAGACCGCCGGATTGAAGTGGCCGCCGGAGATGGGCCCGAAGGCGTAGGCGCCGGTCAGCACCGTCAGGCCAAAAGCCAGGGAGACGCCGGTGAAGCCGATGCCCAGTTGTGGAAACGCCGCCGCCAGCACCGCGCTGCCGCAGCCGCCGAACGTGAGCCAGAACGTGCCGAGGAACTCGGCGGACCATTTTTTCAGGTTGCTGTTTTTCATGCTGCTTGGAAGCGAGTCGAGAGGCAGCGAAGATAAGCAGGCGAGAGAGCCGGCGCAAGCCGATTAACAATGATTTGACACACGCCCGCGCCCGGCGCTCCATCCCGCCCCTTGTTGACTTTTGAAATACCCAGGCATGGCCTTCACGCTGCACCCGTTCTCCGACATCCCGACCGAAGACTGGATGAGTCTCCTGAATCACCCGGACGTGATCCGCCACATGCCACTCGCTGATGGCCATTGGACGCAGGACGCTGCCGCAGACTGGGCCAAGGGCAAAGACGCGCAGTGGCTGGAGCGAGGCTATGGGCCGTGGTCCATCCGGGTGGACGGCCAGTTTGCAGGCTGGGGCGGTTTTCAGCGCGAAGGCGATGAGGCCGACCTCGCGCTGGTCCTGCTGCCGGCCTACTGGGGACACGGTGCCGAGATGTTTCGCGGCTTCATGAACCGCCGGGCGGAACTCGGCATTGGCGCGGTCAGCATCCTGCTGCCGCCGAGTCGTTCTCGAATCCGGGGCCTGGCCAGACTCGGCTTCGCCCTGGATGGCGAACTGACGTACGAAGGCCAGCGCTTTCTGAAATTCCGGGCCTTGGGCTGATGCGGGCCGAAGGCCGGCCGCCGCTGCGGGCCGTCGGGCGTCAGGAGGCCGGCGTCAGGTTGCCGCCCAGCACCTTCCACAGCGCCACGCGGTTGGCCTGTTCGGACTGCCGCAGGGCGATCAAGGCCTGCTGCGCGGCGTACAGGCCGCGTTGCGCGTCGAGCACGGTGAGGTAGTTGTCCACGCCCGAGGTGAAGCGCGCTTCGGAGAGTTCGAAGGCGCGCGCGTTGGCGTCCACCACGGCCTGCTGCGCCGCCAGGCGGGCTTCCCATTGCGCGCGTTCGGCCAGCGCGTCCGAGGCTTCGCGAAACGCGGTCTGGATGGCTTTCTCGTACTGGGCCACCGCGATGTCGCGGTTGGCCTGCGCCACGTCGACCGAGGCGCGCGCGGCGCCGCCGTCGAAGATGGGCCAGCGGATCTGCGGCACGAAGCTCCAGGTGTTGTTGCCGCTGCCGAACAGGTTGTCGAGCTCGCGGCTGCCGGTGCCGATGCTGGTGCTCAGGCTGATGGTGGGGAACAGCGCGGCGCGCGCCGCCGCCACGTTGGCCGACAAGGCCTGCAGGTTGTATTCGGAGGCGCGCACATCGGGGCGCTCGAGCAGCAAGGACGACGGCAGTTCGGCCGGCAGCGCCATCAGCGCGGCGGGCGCGGCCGCCGGCTCGGCGCGCAGGGTCTCGGCGGTGGGCAGCCATTCGCGGCGCAAGCCGCTGCCCACCAGGGCTTCGAGGGCGTTGCGGTCCTTGGCGACCTGGGCCGTGAAGGCGGCCACGTCGCCGCGCGCGGTTTCCACGGTGATGCGGTTCTGCGCCAGCACCAGGCCCGAGGTGCCCCCCAGCTGGTGGATGCGCTCGGTGAGCTGGTAGGCCTTTTCGCGGCCGGCCAGGGTGTCGCGCGCCAGGGTCAGGCGGGCTTCGTTGGCGGCCAGGTTGAGCCAGGCGTTGGTGACGTCGGCCACCAGCGTGATGCGCACGTTGCGCTGGTTTTCCTCCGACTGCAGGAACTGCTGCAGCGCCGCTTCGTTGAGGTTGCGCACGCGGCCCCAGAAATCGAGTTCGAAGCTGGTGATGGCGAGCTGCGCGGTGTACTGCGTGGAGGTGGTGGACTGGCCATTGCTGGCGAGGTCGGCCGCGGTGCGGCTGCGGCTGCCCTGCGCGGTGGCGGCCACGGTGGGCAGCTGGGCCGCGCTGGTGATGCCGTACTGCGCGCGGGCGCGCTCGATGTTGGACAGGGCCACGCGCAGGTCGCGGTTGTGGGTGAGCGCCTGCGCGATCGACTGGCGCAGGCCCGGGTGCTGCACCCAGGCCAGGCGCTGCGAGGTCTGCACGGCGGCGGCGCTGGCGTCCGCCACGGCCAGCGGCTGGCCCAGCGTGGGGGCGACCACGCCTTGCACGTCGGGCTTGGCCGGGGGTTGCACGGCGCAACCGGCCAGCAACAGGAGCAAGGCGCCGACGGTGGCGGCCCGCTGGAAGGGGGGGTTCGTCATGGGGTGCATCACGCTTCTCCTCCTTGGTGCGACAGCGCTGGCGTGGCCAGGGGCGGCACGCCGGCGGCGGCCTTCGCGCGCCTGCGCTGCACCCAGCTGCGCACCAGCAGGAAGAACACGGGCACGAAGAACAGGCCCAGCGAGGTGGACAGCACGGTGCCACCGAGCACGGCGGTGCCGATGGCCTGGCGGCTGGCCGCGCCCGGGCCGGTGCCCAGCGCGAGCGGCAGCACGCCGAAGCCGAAGGCCAGCGAGGTCATCAGGATGGGGCGCAGGCGCCGGCGCACCGCCTCCAGCGTGGCGTCGAAGATGCTGCGGCCCTGGTCCTGCAGCTGCACCGCGAACTCCACGATCAGGATGGCGTTCTTGGACGCCAGCCCCACGGTGGTCAACAGCCCCACCTGGAAGTACACGTCGTTGGACATGCCCCGGAAGTACGTGGCCAGCAAGGCACCGACGATGCCCAGCGGCACCGCGAGGATGACCGAGAACGGCACGCTCCAGCTTTCATAGAGCGCGGCCAGGCACAGGAACACGAACAGGATGGAGATGGCGTACAGCAGCGGCGCCTGCGCGCCCGACTGGCGCTCCTGCAGGGACGCACCCGTCCATTCGTAGCCGATGCCCACCGGCATCTCGGCCATGATGGACTCGACCGCGCGCATCGCATCGCCCGAGCTCACGCCGGGCGCCGTGTTGGCGATCATTTCCATGGCCGGCGAGCCGTTGTAGCGCAGCAGCTGGGGCGCGCTGCTGGTCCAGGTGGTGGAGGTGAAGGCCGCCAGCGGCACCATCTCGCCGCTGCGGTTGCGCACCGTCCACTTGCCGATGTCCTGCGGCAGCATGCGGTAGGGCGCGTCGCCCTGCACGTAGACGCGCTTGACGCGGCCGTTGTGCACGAAGTCGTTGACGTAGGAGCCGCCCACCGCGCTGGAGAGCACGTTGTTGATGTCGTTGGTGGACAGGCCCAGCGCGGCGGCCTTGCGGTCGTCGATCACCACCTTGAGTTCGGAGGTCACGTCGAAGTCGGTCGTGCGCATGTTGGTCAGCGAGGGGTGCTGGCCGGCCAGCTCGACCACGCGGTCCTTGGCCGCCCGCAGCGCCTCGTTGCCCAGGCCGTTGATGTCCTTGAGCATGAAGTTCACGCCGGCGTCCGAGCCCAGGCCGCGCACGGCCGGTGGCATGGAGACGAAGATGCGAGCGGCGCGGATGCGCGAGAGGTCGCGCGTGGCCTTGCGCGAGATGGCTTCGGCGCTCTGCTCGGGGTTGGGGCGCTCGTCCCAGGGTTTGAGGCGCACGAAGATGGTGCCCGAACTCTGGTTGCCGCTGTTGCCCGCCAGCGAATTGACGCGCAGCACGTCGGGCTGGGCGTTGAAGTAGCGGGTGATGTCCTGCAGCACGGTTTCGAGCTGCGCGTCCGACGAGCCGGCCGGCAGCGTCACGCTGGCGGTGATGAAACCCTGGTCTTCCACCGGCAGGAAGGAGGTGGGCAGCTTCTGGAACAGGAACACCACGCCGCAGACGAGCAGCGCGAACAGCAGCATCACGCGCTTGCTGCGCAGCAGAAGCTGGCGCACCGCGCCCTGGTAGCGGGTGGAGTTGCGGTCGAAGCCGGCGTTGAACCAGCGGAAGAAGCGGTCCACCCAGCCCAGCATGCCTTTGCGAGCGGGCGCGCCCTCGTGCAGGTGCTCGGTGGGTTTGAGGATGGTGGCGCACAGGGCCGGGGTGAGCGAGAGCGCCACCAGCACCGAGAACGCCATGGCCGAGACGATGGCGACCGAGAACTGCCGGTAGATCACGCCCACCGAGCCCGAGAAGAAGGCCATGGGGATGAACACCGCCGAGAGCGTGAGGCCGATGCCCACCAGCGCGGGTGTGATCTCGGCCATGGACTTGATGGTGGCCTCCTTCGCGGGCAGGCCTTCCTGGTGCATCACGCGCTCGACGTTTTCCACCACCACGATCGCGTCGTCCACCAGCAGGCCGATGGCCAGCACCATGGCGAACATGGTGAGCATGTTGATGGAGTACCCGAGCACCGAGAGCACGCCGAAGGTGCCCAGCAGCACCACCGGCACGGCGATGGCGGGGATCAGCGTGGCGCGCAGGTTCTGCAGGAAGATGAACATCACGATCACCACCAGCACCATGGCCTCGGCCAGGGTGACGGCCACTTCCTTGATGGAGGCGCGCACATAGGGCGTGGTGTCGGAGCTGATGACGCCGGTGATGCCGTCGGGGAAGAAGGGCGCGAGTTCGGCCATCTTGGCGTTGACCGCCGTGGCCACGGCCATGGCGTTGGCGCCGTCGGCCAGCACGATGCCCAGGCCGGCGCCGGGCTGGTTGTTCAGGCGGGACTTCACCGTCAGGTTGTCGGCATCCAGCTCGACGCGGGCCACGTCGCCCACGGTGACGAGCGAACCGTCGGCGGCGGCCTTCAGCACGATGCCGCGGAATTCGTCCACCGTCTTGAGCTTGGTGCGCGCCGTGATGGTGGCGTTGAGCATCTGGTCCTTCACCGCGGGCAGCGCGCCGAGCTGGCCGGCGGAGACCTGGGCGTTCTGCGAGTTCAGCGCCGAGACGATGTCCGAGGGCATCAGCGCGAACTGCTCCAGCTTGCCCGGGTCCATCCAGATGCGCATGGCGTAGCTGGTGCCGAACACGCTCACGTCGCCCACGCCGTCGATGCGCGAGATCACGTCGACCACGTTGCTGGTGATGTAGTCACCGATCGCCACCTGCGTGACCGTGGGGTCGGGCGAGGTGAAGACGTAGGTCATCAGGTTGTCCTGACCGCCCTTGTTCACGAACACGCCCCGGCTCTTCACCGCCTCGGGCAGCCGGTTCATGGCCGTCTGCAGCTTGTTCTGCACCTGCACCTGGGCCACGTCGATGTCGGTGCCGGGGGCGAAGGTCAGCTGCGTGCGCGAGCGGCCGGCGGAGTCGCTGGTCGAGCTCATGTAGAGCACGTTGTCGATGCCCTTGAGCTGCTGCTCGATCACCTGGGTGACGGAGTCGGCCACGGTCTCGGCCGAGGCGCCGGTGTAGATGGTGTTGATCGAGACGCGCGGGGGCGCGATGTCGGGGTACTGCTCCAGCGGCAGGGTGAAGATGGACATGAACCCCGCGAGCATGACCACGATGGACAGCACCCAGGCGAAAACGGGACGGTGAATGAAGAAGTGGGCCATGGTGCTGCGTGTGGAGTCCGGTTTGCTCGAAGGGGCCGGGCTCACCCGGTCGGGGGTGGCCCGTGGGTCGCGCTCAGGGCTTGGGTGGGGCGGAAGCCGCCGGGATCTGGCCCGCCTGGCCGCCCTGCCCGGCGGGTCCGCCCTGCCCGGTGGACGCGGTGGGCTTGTCCTCCACCACGCGGTTGCCTTCCACGCGCATCGCCAGCGGCGTCACGGTCTGGCCGACGCGGGCTTTCTGGAAGCCCTCGACCATCACGCGGTCGCCCGCCTTCAGGCCTTCGAGCACCAGCCACTGGGCGCCCAGGGCCTGGCCCAGCCGGATCGGCCGCTTCTCGATCTTGTTGTCGGCGTTGAGCAGCTGCACGCTGGGCTTGCCCGCCGGGTCGCGCTGCACCGCCTGCTGCGGCAGCACGATGGCGTCGCTGGCCTCGCCGGTGGACAGGCGCGCGCGCACGTACATGCCGGGCATCAGCAGGCGGTCGGGGTTGGGGAACACCGCGCGCAGGGTGATGGCGCCGGTGGTCTGGCTCACGGTGGCGCCGGTGAACTGCAGCTTGCCCGCGTGCGGGTAGCGGCTGCCGTCTTCCAGCGCCAGGCGCACCGGGGCGCCGCCGGCCTCGACCTTGCCGAAGGTGCCGGCCTGCCACTGGCGCCGCAGCTCGAGCAGCTCCGAGCTGGACTGCGTGATGTCCACATGAATGGGGTCGAGCTGGCTGATGGTGGTCAGCGCCTGGGCCTGGTTGGCGGTGACCAGCGACCCGGGCAGCACCGCGGAGAGGTCGATCTGGCCGCCGATGGGTGCCACGATGCGGCTGTACTGCAGGTTGATGCGGGCGTTTTCCAGCGCCGCCTGGGCCACGGCCACGTCGGCGGCTGACTGAGCCACCTGGGCCTGGCTTTCGTCGAACACCTGGCGGCTGATGGCGTCGATCTTCACCAGCTCGGCGTTGCGCTCGGCGTTGGTGCGCGCGGTCTGCGCGGCGGCGCGCGACTTGGCCAGGGCTGCCTCGGCGCTCTTGACAGTGGCTTCCAGCGTGCGCGCGTCGATCTGGTACAGCGGCTGCCCGGCCTTGACCACCGAGCCCTCGGTGAACAGCCGCTTCTGCAGGATGCCCGAGACCTGGGGCCGCACTTCCGCGCTCTGCGAGGCCCGGGTGCGGCCGGCCAGTTCGGTGCTCAGCCCCTGGGCCTGCACCACCACCGTCAGGTAGCCGACGCTGGGGGCGGCCGGGGCGGCGGCGGGCGCCTTCTTGTCACCGCAGGCGGCCAGCGCGAGCACCGCCGCCCCCACCAGGGCCAAGGTCCAGCGCCGTGCTCCTGGACCCTGTCGAACCGGAGTGGGAGCGGTGGCGGACAGGGCGACGGGGGGCACCCGGCGTGGCTCATCGGATGCAGCGAAGGTCAATGGCATGGAAGTCGGGGCGGGCTGTGGGGTGGAGACGCGGCGGGGCAAGCGGCAGTTGCGGTCGCAACATGCCATTGTGCGCATGCAAACATGTCTGGAATGTAAACGCACTCGAAGCGCTCCAAAAAAGCCAGGTTCCGAGAAAAACCGCAAAAACGTCAAACCCGTTTGCGGCAGATTCTTCCGCCGGCCGATACCGCTTCTCCGGCGGTCCGTTGGCACGCGCCCTGCCCCGCAAGGATTCGCCGAGCCCTTTCAACCCCCACCGGGAGCACGCCCATGGCCAGCAGCCGCACACTCGAAAAACAGGCACCCATCCATGCAGAGCAGGACCGCCGCGACCAGCGCAAGAAACGCGCCCCCGCCGCGAAGAAGCGCCCGCCCCAGACCGGTGCGCGGGCCCAGCCCACGAAAATGCCCGAACAGCACCTCGATGCGGACGACCAGGAGTCTGATCTGGAATTGCGGCCTCGGTTCCTGGCGCCCGACTATTTGGGCAGCCAGAAGCTGCAGGGACAGGCGGCGCTGATCACCGGCGGCGACTCCGGCATCGGCCGGGCGGTGGCGGTGCTTTTCGCGCGCGAGGGCGCCGACGTGGCGGTCGCCTACCTCTCGTCCTCGGAAGACGCCGAGGAAACCCGGCGCCATGTGGAGGCCGAAGGCCGGCAATGCCTGGTGCTGCAGGGCGACGTGAAGGACCCGGCCTGGTGCGAGGCAGCGGTGAACGAGACCGTGAAGGCTTTCGGCAGGCTGGACATCCTGGTGAACAACGCGGCGTTCCAGAAGCACGCCGAATCCATCGAGGACATCGACGACGAGCGGCTGAAGGAAACCTGGGACACCAACCTGGGCGGCTACTTCCGCATGACACGCGCCGCCCTGCCCCACCTGAAGGAAGGCGCCTGCATCATCAACACCGGCTCGGTCACTGGGCTGCGCGGCAGCGCCCACCTGCTGGACTACGCCGCCACCAAAGGGGCCATCCACGCCTTCACCAAGTCGCTGGCGAGCAACCTGCTGCCGCGCGGCATCCGGGTCAACGCCGTCGCGCCCGGCCCGGTCTGGACCCCGCTCAACCCGCGCGATCAGCCGGCCGGGAAAGTGAAGGATTTCGGGGAAAAGACCGACTTCCAGCGCGCCGCTCAGCCCGAGGAGCTTTCGCCGGCCTACGTCTTTCTGGCCTCGCCCTGCTGCTCGGGCTACATCACGGGCGTGGTCCTGCCCGTCACCGGCAGCGTGGACGCGATCTGAAAAAAGCCGGGCGAGGCGCTCGCGGGCCTCTCCCGGCTTGAGGCGCCAGCGGCGTCAGCTGTTGTCCTTGTTCTGCTTGCCCGACGGCGGTGACCCGCTCTCGTTCTTGCCCGTGCCGGCGGTCTGCTGGCGGCTGGAACGCCAGGTGGAGAACTCGTCGGAAAACTTCTTGAAGCGGTCCTGGCGCCACTGGTTGTAGTCGTCGTCCAGGGCGCGCATCTGCTCACGGCGCCATTGGCTGTAGTCCGGGTCGAACTGCTGCTCCTGCGGGTCGCCTCGACCGCTGTAGCCGGACTGCGAGCCGCTGTAGCCGCTGCCCATGCCACCGCCGTACCCACCGGGGCCGGCGTAACCGGCACCCCGGTAGTCGCGGTCCAGGCCGCTGGGCCGGTTGAAGCGCTCGCGCTGCTCCTGGCCGTACCCGCCGTGCTGGCCGTAGCGGTCGTCGTCGTTGTCGCGCAGCCCGTACTGGCCGTACCGCGGCGCGTCACCGCGGTATGGGCCGGAGCCGCCGTGGCCGTAGCGGTCGTCCTGGTCGCGCTGACCGTACCCGCCCTGGCCGTACGACGTGTCCTCATCGCGGAAACTGCCAAGGTCGCGTTGTTGTTCGCGGCGCCAGTCGCTGCCGCCCTGCCAGGCGTCATCGCGACCCCGACCGTGGTCGCCCTGCGGTTGGCGCGGCGACTCGTACCCGCCGCCTTGCTGGCGGTTTTGCGAGCTGAAAGCCTCTTGCTGGTAACCGCCCCGCTGGCGGTTCCGGTTGTCCTGTTGTGCCATGGGTGTGTCCTTTCAATGATCGGATGCATGAAGCGGATGCGGGCGCCGTTCGCCGGCCCTCGGCATCCAAAGCTGGTTGGGCAAAACGCGTTCCCGCCGTGGGTGCCGCGACGCGCGCGCCGGCGCCGGGCACGCCGTTTGCCCCAGGCGCAGGTCGCCACCCCAAAGCCCACGCCACCATGAGCCTGTCCTTTCCCGCCCCACCCGTCCCCGCGCACGTGGCCCATGCCCACGAACTGGTGCGCCGCCTGGGCGAACCCCTGCTCGGCGGCAACCACGCCGAGGTGCTCGCCGATGCGAGGGCGGCGCGCGCCGCGCTGGTGGAGACGCTGATCGGCGCGCGCGACCACATCAACCTCGACGCCGCCCTGCTCGAGGTGGGCGAAGCGCAGGACGGCCTGCTCCATCGGCTGGTGGCGCTCTGCCGTCAGGGCGTGCGCGTGCAGGTGCTGGCCGCCAACCCGCGCCAGGAAGCCGAGCTGGGCCCGCTGCGCCGGGCCGGCGCCACCGTGCGCATCCTCGAACGGCCCGGCGGCCTCAGCGGCTGGGTGGCGCAGCGCTTCCAGTCCATGCAGCGGCAGCTGGCGGTGGTGGATGGCCGCACAGCCTGGTGCGGCCCGGGTTCGCCATCCACCGGCGCGGGGGCTCAGGGCCCACACCTGCGCGTGCGCGGCCCCATCGTCCAGCGCGTGCAGCGGCTCTTCCTGGACGGTTGGAAGACCGCCGAACCCCGCCTGCCCGCGCCGCCGCCGCAGCACTTTCCGCCCATCGCGCTCGCGGGGCGCCAGCGCATGGGCATCGCCACGCGCGCGGGATCGGCGCAGCCCGCCCCGGCCGCCGGCTGCCCGCTCATCGGTGCTGTGGAAACGGCGCGCTTCAGTGTCTTCATCGCCCTGGCGCGGCGCGCGCCCTCGCGCCGGCTGGTGCAGGCCATCGCCAGCGCGGCCGGCCGGGGCGTCAATGTATCGGTGCTGCTGCAGCACGGCGGCGCGCCCCACGCCTGGCCCTGGCGCGCGAGCTGCGCCGAACTCATGCGGGCCGGCGCCTGGCTGTACCAGGCGGACGGCAGCCAGCCCCTGCCAGCGCACAGCACCGTGGACGGCGTGTGGTCCAGCGTGGCGATCGACGGCGGCTCGGGCTGGCACAGCGGCGACGTAATCGACGCGGCGCAACTGCTCGTGCTCGATGCGGCGTTCGCGAGCGAACTCGACGACGTCTGCCAGGCGGCCATGGCCCACGCCCTGCTGCTCGATGCCCATTCCCTGGCCGGTCCGGCGCCCTTGCGCCGTTGGTTCGGCCCCACGGCCCCGGCGCGGGCACCCGTGGCCGATCGCAGCAACCTCACGTCGGTCGGCCGCCCCGTCGAAGGGCCGGGCCTGAGTCCTTGACGCCCTGGCGGCCCTGGGCGGCGCCGCCGCCGCGCCGCGCCGCGGCCTCGCTCCAGGCGTAGGCCGGCAGCGCCAGGGCGAGCGGCAGCAGGTAGTAGGCCGCCCGGTAGGCCAGCACCACCGCGAGCACCTCGGTGGCGGGCAACACGCCGCCCAGCGTGGCCACGAACACCGCCTCCAGCACCCCCAGGCCGGCCGGCACGTGCGTGATCACGCCGGCCACGGCGGCCATCAGCAGCGCACCCAGCACGAGGGCGAAATCGACCCGCCCCTCGAACAGCACCCACACGATGGTGCCCATCAGCAGCCAGTTCGCGCCGCCGGCCAGCGCCTGCACCAGGGCCAGGCGGCCGCCGGGCAGCGCCAGTTCGTGCTCGCGCCACTTCAGCGTGCGGGGGCGCGAGACCGCGCACAGCACCAGGTAGGCCGACGCCAGCGCCACCATCGCCGCGCCGAGGGCGCGCAGCACGGTGTCGCCCGGCGCCCACCCACCCGGCAACGTGGGCGGTGACCACAGCAACACACCGCCGCTCACCCACAGGTAGCCCAGCCAGTTGGTCGTCATGCTCAGCGCGATCACCTTGGCCACCGTGGCCGCAGCCACGCCCCAGCGCGTGTACAGGCGCAGGCGCATCGCGAAGCCGCCCACCAGCGCGCCGAAGTTGAGGTTGAAGGCGTAGCTGATGGCCGCCGTGCCCAGCGTGCGCGGCACCGACAGGCCGTGCCGCGTCAGGTGGCGCCCCACCAGGTCGAAGCCGGCGTAGACCCCATAGCTCAGCGCCGCGAGGCCGGCCGCCATCGCCAGCCGCCCCGCCGACAGCTGCCGCAGCGACACCCACACCTGCGGCCAGTCCACCGCGCGGGCCTGCTGCGCCACCAGGGCCAGCACCAGCGCGGCCAGGGCCCACGGCGCGATCCGTTTCGTCCACCGCCAGAGGCGCTGCCGTGCAGGGCTCACTGAAGCACCTTCGTCCTGCGGACCGCGGGGCGAGTTTGCTTGGGGGCGGCTCTGCGCTGCGCTCATGAAGGGTCCGGGTCGACGGTCATGGCCACCACGCGCGGCTCGCGCGCCGTGGTCTGCCGGGTCCAGTCCGGGAAGCGCCTCAACGCGTGGAACACCACCATGCTGCGCACCGCGATCCAGGCCGACCGCAGCCGGCTCGGCGTGGGCAGCTCCACGCGCTGGCAGCAGGTCTGCAGCAGCTCGTCGATGCGTCCGCAGAGGTGGCGCGCGAAGGCCTCGTCGCGCACGATCACGTTGGCCTCCAGGTTCAGGCTCAGGCTGGTGGGGTCGAGGTTGCTGGAACCCACGGTGGCCCAGAGGTTGTCCACCACCGCCACCTTGCCGTGCAGCGGGCGTTCGTTGTACTCGTAGATGTTGATGCCCGCGCGCATCAGGTGGCGGTACAGCAGCTCGCTCGCGCGCTTGACCCACAGCATGTCGGGACGGCCCTGCAGGAAGAGATCCACCTGCACCCCGCGCCGGGCCGCGCGGCGCAGGTCGCGCAGGAAGCGGTAACCGGGGAAGAAATAGGCGTTGGCGATCAGGATGCGGTGGCGCGCGCTGCGGATCGCCGCGCGGTAGTGGCGTTCGATGTCGCTGCGGTGTTCGTTGTTATCGCGCGTGACGAAAGCGGCGAGCGCGCCTTCGCCCGTCACCTCGGCCACGCCTTTGCGGCGCAGGCTCGAGCGCCAGCGCCGCAGCCATTGCCCCCGCGCGGGCTGGGGCGACTCGACGTTGGCGCGGCAGAAGGCCTGGATCTGGCCCACCAGCGGGCCTTCGATCTGCACCGCGTAATCCTGCTTGGAGAGTTCGCCGAACTCCATCAGATGGTCGATGGAGTAGTTGATGCCGCCGACGAAGGCGATCCTGCCGTCCACCACCACGATCTTGTGGTGCATGCGGCGCAGCAGGTTGACGCGCGCGCCCAGCACGCGCTGCACCGGCTCGAAGGCGCGCAAGTGCACCCCGGCCTCAAGCAGCGGCTGGGTGAACGAGGCCGGCAGGTCCGGCGAGCCCCAGCCGTCCACCAGCACATGCACCTGCGCTCCGCGCCGCGCGGCGCTCAGGAGGGCCTCGTGCAGCTGGCGGCCCACCTTGTCGTCGAACAGGATGAAGGTCTCCAGCAGCACTTCCTTTTCGGCGTTGGCGATCGCCTCGAACACGGGCGGGTAGTAGCCTTCGCCGTTTTCCAGCAGCGTGATCCGGTTGCCGGGCACCCAATGCGAGTTCATGGCGCGGTCTCCAGGTGGATTTCAGCGGCCAGCGGTGCGTGGTCGGACAGCCGCGCCCAGGGACGCCGCGGCATGGGGACGGGCAAGGCACGTGCCACCCCACGCACGTAGATGCGGTCCAGCCGCAGCAGCGGAAAGCCCGATGGGAAGCTGCGCGCGTGCTGGCCATGCGCGTGGCGGAACACCTCGCGCAGGCCGCTGGGCGCCAGCAGCCTGTCGGCGCGCAGGCGCCAGTCGTTGAAGTCGCCGGCCACCACCAGTGGCGAGTCCGGTGGCACGTAGCGGCTCACGATGTCGCAGATCATGCCCAGCTGCTGGCGCCGGTGCGATTCGCGCAGCCCCAGGTGCGCGCACATCACGTGCATGTCGGGCCCCAGGCCCGGCACATCGAGCACACAGTGCAGCATGCCGCGTGGCTCGAAACCGTTGATCGACAGGTCGTGGTTCTCGCTGTGCAGCACCGGAAAGCGCGACATCACCGCGTTGCCGTGGTCCAGCCCCTCGGCCACGGCGTTGCGGCCGTAGGCGTGCTGCGGCCAGATCTCGTCGGCCAGGAACTCGTACTGCGCGGCGCTGGACCCGTTGCCGCCTTTCACCTCCTGGAGAAAGACGATGTCGCTGCCCATGGCGCGCACCGCTTCCCGCAGCCCGTGCAGCACGGAACGGGTGTTGAAGACGTCGTAGCCCTTGTGGATGTTCACGGTGAGTACCTGCATGAGTCATGCTAGACAGGGCACCACGCCGCCCTTTGTCAGACAAACGCGCATTCGCGCGCAGGCGGCCACCGCCTCGCACCAAGCCGGGGCGGCGCTGGGGCGCCGAATGCACCGGCCGGAGCCGGTTCGCCCTCGTTTTGGTGCACCGCCCCGGCCGGACCCCACGCAAACCGCTGGCACGTTTTCTGCTGACACCCCAAGCGCAAGAAGAGCGATCTGGGGTCCGTCCCGAGACAGCTCGGCACTCAGGTGCACTAGGGTTCCGACCACGAGATGGCTCGTGGTGTCTGGTCCGAGAGTGTGCCGGCCTCATCGCAGGCTCCACGGAGGGACAAAAGCCCGGGAGAACGATCACAGATCGGTTCTTCCTGCGCGTCCCACCAACCCATGGAGTCCTCTGATGAAAAGCACCGCCGCCTTCTCTGCATCCACCAGCCCGCGCTCCACTTCCCGGCGCAACCACTTCCTCAAGCCGGCCCTGGGCCTGGCCCTTTCGCTGGCCACGGCCGGTGCGTTCGCGCAGGCCCCTGCCCCGATGAAGATCGCCACCGTGGTGTGGATCGGCTACGGCCCGTTCTACGTGGCCGAAGCGCTGGACCTCTACAAGAAATACAACCTCAAGGTCTCGCTGCAAGTCTTCAACGACCCCGCGCTGATCCCGGCGGCCATCGCCTCGGGCGCGGTGGACGGCGGCATGCTGACCTACGATCAGGTGGTGGGCCAGGTGGCGGCAGGCCGCCCCATGAAGGTGGTCATGCCCATCGACTATTCCAACGGCGGCGACGCCATCGTGGCCGACGGCAGCATCACCAAGGTGGCGGACTTCAAGGGCAAGAAGATCGGCTACAACCCGCTCTCGCCGAGCGACTTCCTGCTCTCTTACGCACTCAAGACGGTGAACCTGAGCGAGAAGGACATCACCCCGGTGAGCATGACGCCCGAAGCCGTGCCGGCGGCCATGGCCTCGGGCCAGTTGCCCATCGGCGTGACCTACGAGCCCAGCCTGTCGCAGATCCTCGGCCAAGGCGGCGGCAAGAAGTTCAAGGTGGTGTTCTCCTCGAAGAACGCGCCCGGCCTGATCGCCGACGTGCTGGTGTTCGACGACAAGGTCATCAAGGCCAAGCCGGCCGAGATCACCGGCATCATGAAGGCCTACCTGGACGGCATGGCCTACATGAAGGCCAAGCCGGCCGAGGCGCACAAGATCATCGGCAAGTTCATGGGCGTGTCCGCCGCCGAGGTGAAGGAACAGCTCACCGGCGTCTACAACATACCGCTGGCGGAGATGCCCAAGGCCTTCCTGCCCGCGAAGGAAACCACCTCGTACTACGCCAGCGGCGACATCATCGCCCAGCTGCTCAAGGCCAAGGGCCAGATCACCACGATCCCCGCCACCGAAGCCACGTTCGACGCCGGCCTCGTCAAGGCCCTGGTCGCGAAGTAAGCCGCCATGACATCGGTGTTCCGCTATGAGGACGGCGTGTGGCCCAACGTGGCCGCCCTCGCCTTCACGCTGCTGGGCTGGCCCGCGGGCATCGTCCTGCTCGGCCAGGCCAACGGCTGGCTCAACGCGCTGGGCGTGCTGCTGGTGGCGCAGACCCTGGTCTGGTCGGCCTACTTCATCCACGAGTTCGCGCATTACGCGATCTTCAAGACACCCCAGGCCAACGAGCGCTGGGGCACGCTCATGAGCTGGATCAACGGCAGCTGCTTCGCCAGCTTCGCCGACCTGCGCCGCAAGCACATGCGCCACCACGTGGAGCGCGCCGACGTGATCACCTTCGACGCCCAGGCCTTCCTGCGCGCGCGCCCCGTCATCCGCCGCACGGTGCTCGCGCTGGAGTGGGCGTACATCCCGGCGGTGGAGTTCGTCATGCGCGGCTTCGTGATCGCCATGCCCTTCATGGGCGAGAAGAAAAAAGCCGCGCGCGGCCGCGTCATCGGCATCGCGCTGGTGCGCATCGCCGCCTGGGTGGCGCTGGGCTGGTGGTCGCTCAAGGCGCTGGTGCTGTACGCGCTGGCCTACCTGATCTTCGTCACCGTGCTGCGCTTCGCCGACTGTTTCCAGCACACCTACGACGCCTACCCCATCCTCGACGATGCGCCCATCCCCAAGGACAAGGTTCGCGACCGCGCCTACGAGCAGGCCAACACCTTCAGCGACGTGGTGAGCCTGGACGCGAAATGGCTCAACCTGGTGTGGTTGAACTTCGGCTTCCACAACGCCCACCACGAGCGCCCCACCGCGCCCTGGTACCGCCTGCCGGCCTTCCACCGCGAGCTGTACCCGGCCGACTACGCGCAGGTTGTCACGGTGCGCGAGCTGCTGCGCAGCTTCCACCTCAACCGCGTCAAGCGCGTGCTGGCCAGCAACTACGGCGCGGTGCAGCCACCGGGCACGCCGGGCCGCGCCGATGGCTTCCTCGGTGCCGTCGGTGTCTCCTTCCTCACCGCGGTCTGACATGGCCGCTGTCCGCTACGGCCTGGAAGGCAAGACCGTGCTCGTCACCGGCGCGGCCGGCGGCATCGGCAGCGCGCTGGCGCGGGCCTTCGCCGCGCAGGGGGCGCGGCTCATGCTGCTCGACCGGGCCGACACGGCCCTGCCCGTACTCAGCGCCGAGCTCGACGCCAGCGCCGCCGTGTGCGACCTGGGCGACCCGGCACAGGTCGCGCGCATCGCCACCCAGGTGCGCGAGCGCTGGGGCACGCTGGACGTGCTGGTGAACAACGCCGGCACCGAGTACCCCACGCCGCTGGCCGACACCTCGCCCGAGGCCATGGCGCGCTGGTCCGCGCTGCTGGACAACAACGTGGGCTCCATGGTGCGGCTCACGCAGGCTCTGCTGCCGGTGTTGCCGCGTGGCGCGAGCGTGATCAACCAGAGCTCGATCTGGGGCCGCATCGGCGTGGCCGGTTTCTCCGCCTACGCGGCGAGCAAACACGCGGTGGTCGGCCTCACGCGCTCGCTCGCGCTGGAACTCGGCCCGCGCGGCATCCGCGTCAACGCGGTCTGCCCCGGCTGGGTGCGCACGGCTGCGGCGCTGCGCTCGCTCGCCACCATGGCGCGGGAACAGGGCCGCAGCGAGGCCGAGGTGGAGCGCGAGATCCTCTCGAAACAGGCCCGGCCCGTGATGCTCACGCCCGACGACCTCGCCGGCGTGTTTCTCTTCCTCGCCAGCGACGGCGCGGCCCCGCTCACCGGGCAGTGCCTGGTGGCCAGCCACGGCGAGGTGATGGCATGAAGCACGCGCTCTCCCTTCAGGGCCGGACCGCGCTGGTCACCGGCGCGGCCACCGGCATCGGTCGCGCCATCGCGATCCTGTTCGCGCAGGCCGGCGCGCGCGTGGTGGTCAACCACCTTGGGCAGGCCGAGGCCGCACTGGCCGTGATGCAGGCGATTCAACGCGACGGCGGCGAGGCGCTCGCGATCGACGCCGACGTCAGCCGCGCCGACGCGGTGCGGCGCCTCGCGGCCGAAGCGGGCGAAGTCCACATCCTGGTCAACAACGCCGGCATCATCCAGGAGAAGCCCTTTCTCGACACCACCGAAGCCGACTGGGACCGGATGCTCGGCGTCGACCTCAAATCCGTCTTCCTCACCTCGCGCGCCGTGCTGCCGGGCATGGTGGCGCGCGGCAGCGGCGCCATCGTCAACCTCGCGTCCGACCTGGGCATCCTGGGCCGCGAACGGTACGCGCCCTACTGCGCGGCCAAGGCCGGCGTGATCGGGCTCACGCGCTCGCTGGCGCGCGAGTTCGCGCCGCAGGGCATCCGCGTCAACGCCATCGCGCCCGGCCCGGTGAACACCGCCATGGTCTCGCTCGAACACATGAGCCCGGGATGGATCGAGAAGGAACTCGCGATCCCGCAGCACCGCGTGGCCGAGCCCGAGGAGATCGCGGCCACGGCGCTGTTCCTCGCCAGCGACCTCTCGCGCTTCTACTGCGGCCAGGTGCTGGGGCCCAACGGCGGATCGGTGATGCCATGAGCGCAGCGCCGGGCCGCCCCAAGCCAGCTCGCACCGCAGTGCGCAGCACGAAGGTTGTGACATGACGGCGCCATCCGACCGCCTCGCCACCGGCGTGCTGCTGTTCTCGGCCTCGCTCTGGGGCCTGTCGTGGATGCCGCTCAAGTGGTTCATCGCGCAGGGCCTGAGCGGGCCAATGGTCTCGCTGGTCTCCTACGGCGCGGTGGGCCTGTGCGCGCTGGTCTTCATCTGGCGCGAGCGCGCGGCCTGGCGCGCGCACGGGGGCTGGCTGCTCGCGCTCGCGCTGGTGGGCGGCTGGGCCAACACCTCCTTCGTCAACGCCCTCATGGTGGGCGACGTGGTGCGCGTGATGTTCCTGTTCTACCTCTCGCCGGTGTGGTCGGTGCTGGGCGGCTGGCTGTTCCTCAAGGAGCGCATCCCGCCCACGCGCTGGGCCGCGGTGGTCGCGGCCATCGTGGGCCTGTGGCTGGTGCTGGGCGGCCCGGGCGCGGTGAACCTCTCGTTCTCGCTGTCCGATGGGCTCGCGCTCTCCGCCGGCCTGGCCTTCGCGGGCAACAACCTGCTCGCGCGCGCCGCGCAAGGCGTGCCCCTGCAGAGCAAGACCTTCGCGGTCTTCGTCGGTTGCGGCGCCATCTCGCTGGGGGTCACCGCCGCGCTGGGCCAGGGCCTGCCCGCCCTGCCCGCCGGCGTGTGGCTCGCGGTGCTGGCCTACGGCTTCGTGTGGCTGCTGCTGGCCACCGCCACCTGGCAGTTCGGCGTGACGCACCTGGAAAGCAGCCGAGCCGGCGTGATCCTGCTGGCCGAATTGGTGGTGGCCGTGCTCACCGCGCTCTGGTTCGGCGGCGAGACGCTCACGCCCATGGGCTGGGCCGGCGGCACGCTCATTGCCGTGGCCGCGCTGGTGGAAGCCCTGGACAACCGCCCAACCGACCCCCGACCCCAAACCGCCCCGACAGGAGGATGAACCGATGACCGACACCGTGTGGATGAACCAGCTCTCGTGGGTGGACTACCAGGCCCGCGTGACGCAAGACCAGCCGCCCGTGCTTCTGCCCGTGGGCGCGCTCGAACAGCACGGCCCGCACCTGCCCCTGGGCACCGACGGCCTGCTCTCCAGCGCCGTCGCCGCCGACACCGCCGCGCTCGTGGGCGGCCTGGTCGCGCCCACGCTCTCGTATGGCTACAAGTCGCAGCCCAAGTGCGGCGGCGGCCAGCACTTCTGCGGCACCACCAGCGTGGACGCGGCCACCCTCATCGGCCAGGTGCGCGACGCGGTGCGCGAGTTCGCGCGCCACGGCCTCACGAAACTCGTCATCGTCAACGGCCACTACGAGAACCAGTGGTTCCTGATCGAGGGCATCGACCTGGGCCTGCGCGACCTCGGCCCCGGCGCGAAGCTGCAGGTGATGCGCCTGGAGTACTGGGACTTCATGACGCCCGACACCCTGGGCGATGTGTTCCCCGATGGCTTCCCCGGCTTCGCGCTGGAACACGCCGCCGTGCTGGAGACCTCGATGATGCTGCACTACCACCCGAACCTCGTGCGCATGGACCTGTTGCCCGACGACGGCCCGGCCGACTTCCCGCCCTATGAGATGTACCCGCCGCGCACCGACTGGGTGCCCGCTTCCGGCGTGCTCTCCTCCGCCAAAGGCTCGGACGCGGTCAAAGGCAAGCGGCTCGCCGACGAAGTGGCCCGCCGCATGGCCGAGGCCGTGCGCACCGGTTTCGAAAGGCCCGCGCCATGAGCACCACCGCGCTCATCGTGATCGACATGCAACGCGACTTCTGCAGCCCGGGGGGCTATGCCGACACCGCCGGCATGGACGTGCAGCGCCTGCGCGAGCCGATCGCGAACATCCAGCGACTGCTGGCCGCCGCGCGCGCCAAGGGCCTGCTGGTGGTGCACACGCGCGAGGGCCACCTGCCCGACCTGAGCGACTGCCCGCCCGCCAAACTCGCGCGCAGCACCGCCGCGGGCGCGGCCATCGGCAGCCAGGGCCCGCTGGGCCGGCTGCTGGTGCGCGGCGAACAGGGCCACGATTTCGTGGACGCGCTCCAACCGGCCCCGGGCGAATTCGTGGTCGACAAACCCGGCTACGGCGCCTTCCACCAGACGCGCCTGACGCAACTGCTCGCCGCGCACGGCGTGGACCGGCTCATCCTCTGCGGCGTGACCACCGAGGTCTGCGTGCACTCCACGCTGCGCGAAGCGGTGGACCGCGGCTTTGCCTGCACCACCGTGGGCGACGCCACCGCCGCCAGCAACCCCGCGCTGCAGGCGCCCGCGCTCGCCATGATCGACGTGGAAGGCGGCATCTTCGGCCGTGTGCGCAGCACCGCCGAGGTGGTGGCCGAACTCGCCGACGGCCCGCCCGCGCGCGACCGCGTCACCACCTGGGTGCAAGCCTTCACCGGTGCCTGAGATCCCCATGAGTCCACCGACCATCCCCGACCGCTACCACGGCGTGTGGCAACGCACCCTGCTTGAAACGCCCGAGGGCCGCGACACCACCAGCTGGGTGCACTGGCTGCAGACCGGCCTGTGGCACGGCGACCTGCGCGTGCCCGCCGATGCCGAGCGCGCCACGCCCGCCGGCCGCGCGCAACAGCAGGGCTTTGCCGGCACCACCACCATCACGCGGCCCGACCCGGCGCAGTCCGAGGTCTGCACCTGGCAACGCAGCATCGACTTCCAGCCCCCGCGCAGCACGCCCGACGCGGGCCACATGGTGTTCGAGACCCCGGAGCGCGTGATCGAGACCGGCATCCACGGCAGCTACCTCGAGGTGTGGGAGCGCCTGCCCGGCTCGGTGGGGCGGCGCATCGCGCTGGCCGCACTGGACGCGGCCGGCGAACCCACCGCCGAGCGCCTGCTGGTCAGTGGGCGCTACCTCATGCACCTGCGGCCGCGCGAGGCCGCCTGGCCCGCCGACACCGCGCCCGACGACACCCTGACCCAGGTGGTGCAACGCCATGCGGCCGAGGCCGAGGCGCTGCTGGACTTCCAGATCACGTTCGGCATCTGGGGCGAGGGCGTGTGGGCGGTGGAGCGCGCCACGCGGCCGGCGCTCGAAGGCCAGGCCCGGCCCTGCACCTTGGGCCGCGCGGGCGACGCCGAAGCGACCCTGGCCTGTGAAGGACTGCCACCACGCTGGCGCGTGCTGGAGTGGCACGCGCCGTGAGGGCCTATTCCGATCGGGGATGGCGAGGCGGCAGCGACACGGACAACAGCTCGTGGGCCTCCACGATCGCCATCGCCACCTCTTCGGTCGTGGTCCGCTTGGCCATGGCCTGGTCGCGGATCAGGTCGTAGGCCTCGGTTTCCGAGACGTGGTGGCTCTTCATCAGGATGGCCTTGGCATCGGCGATGTGCCGCACGCCGAGCAGTTTGGCCTCCACCTTCTTGAGGCGCCGCGCCAGCGCGCGGTTCACCTTGTGGCTCTCGCGGGCCAGCACCAGCGCGGAGAGCAGGCCGAACGAGCGCACCGGCGAGGGCAGCACAGCTTTCGCTTCGAGGCCCAGCACCACCTCCACGATGGTCGGGTTCTCGTAGTTGACCACCGCGATCACCGTCGGCGCGTCCTCGGCGTGGGCCCAGTCCATGTTGAGGTTGAGGATCTCGGGGCGCACCGCGAGAAACACCACGTCCACATCCTTCCCGATGGACTGCACGGGCGGCCAGAAGGCCTGCACCTTGCAGCCGATGCGTTGCAGCTGTTGCGTGAGCTGGCGGCCGTCCGAGTCGTCCGGGTGGATGACCGCCACGGTCAGCGTGCGAAGTTCCTTGAGCTGCTGGGGCGTGGCCCGCAGCGCGCGTGGAGGCTCCGCGCGGTCGACCATCAAGACTCCAGGGTGTCCAGGCGGGCGGCCCAGTCGCCCAGCGAGTGGGTGACGAGGTAGGGATCGGGGTACACCGACCTTCTCGCTTGGCGGACGATGGTGAACTGGCTCTCGGCGTTCACGCGGCCGATGCGCGGGTACAGGCAGGTGTGGTGGTTGTTGGGGTCGATGCGCACGCGGCCCTGCGGTGCGTCGAACTCGCTGCCCAGCACGTGCGGCATGAGCTCGGCGATGTCGTCGCTGCGCGACTGGCGCATGGCATTGGCGAAGATGTGCATCTGGAAGTACGAGGCCTCCCAGCACAGGTTGGGCACGCAGCTCTCGCCCAGGCGGCGGCGCAGGCTTTGCAGGCAGCGCTGGTTGGCGGCGGATTCGATCGACTGGAAGTAAGGCGCCGAGGTGTAGTGCCCGGTGGCCAGGCCTTTCTCCATCTGTGAGATTTCCGCTTCGGAGGTCGTGAGGCTGCCGATGGGCATGGTCTTCGGATCGAAGCCGGCATCGGCATAGGCGCGGTACAGGGCGGCGGTGGAGTCCCCGACCACGGTGGAGAAGATGAAGTCGGGCCGCTTGTGGCGGATGTCGTCCATGATGTCCGCGAAGTCCTTCTCGGTGGCGTCCAGCGCCACATAGCGTTCGGCCAGCTTTTCGCTGCCCTGGCGCTGCATCACCAGCTCGCCCATGATGCGGTTGGACTCGTAGGGATAGATGTAGTCGGAGCCGATGAGGTAGACGCGCGCACCGAAATTGGCCGTCATGAATTCGGCCAGCTGCACGCTGTTCTGGTTCGGCGCCGCGCCGGTGTAGATGACGTTGGCCGAGTACTCGAAGCCCTCGTACAGCGTGGGATAGAACAGCAGCTTGTTCCACTTCTCGATGACAGGGATCACGGCCTTGCGGCTGCTGGACATGTAGCAGCCGAAGATGACGTTGACCTTGTCCTGCAGGATCAGCTGTTCGGCCAGCTGGGCGTAGCGCTGCGGGTTGGACTGGGCGTCGTAGTGCACCGGCACCAGCTCGCGGCCGTTGATGCCCCCGGCATCGTTGATTTCGTCGATGGCCAGCAAGGCGCCATGCAACTGCGACAGGCCGATGGTGGAGGTGACACCGGTCGAGGAGAACAGCACGCCGACGCGCACGGGATCGCGGTCAACCATGGCACACCCTGGATGCGGTCGGCGTCGCGATGTGGGGACGAACGGGGGTCTTCAGGGGCATGGGCAAGGCCGTGAACAGCAGGGGATGGGTGCCAGGCGGTGCGGCCGTCATCCGGCGGCCAGCCTCACATAGGCTCTCTGCAACTGTACCGGAAGGTGGCTCGGATCGGCCGCGATCCCATGGTCGCGCCAGCCGAAAATCCGGCGCACGTAATGGTCGGCCGCGGCATCGACCGCCAGGCAGAAAGTGCGGATGCCGGCTCGGTGCGCCTGCTGCACCGCCATGCGCGCGTCCTCCACCAGGTAGTCGGGTTCGAACACGTCCACGTCCGAGGGCGCGCCATCGGTGACGACCAGCAGGCCGCGATGGCGCCCGGGCTGGGTTTGCAGATGGGCCGTGGCCTGGCGCAAGGCCGCGCCCAGGCGGGTCGAGTGGCGGGCGGGCACCGAGGCCAGGCGGTCGCGGGCGGCGCCGTCGAGCGGGTCGTCCCATTCGAGCAGACGGTAGTAGCTCACCTCGGCCCGCGTGTTGGAGTTGAAGCCATGGATGGCCACGCGGTCCTGCGTGTGCACCGTGGCTTCGGCCAACAGGAAGGCGGCCTGCTTTTCGATGTCCAGCAGCGAGGCGCCGCGCGCGCCCGAGGGGTCGTTGGTGGACTCGGACAAATCGAGCAGCACCAGGATGCGGGAGGTGCCCGCCTCGCGGCCCGGGCGCATGAACAGCCGAGGCTCGGGTTGCAGGTCGAGACGGCGGTCCACCAGCACCTCGATGGCGGCGTTGAGGTCGATGTCTTCGCCCTCCCACTGCCGGCGCAGGCGCTGGCGGCGGCTGAGGCGGCGCACGCGGTGCAGCGACACCGGGCTGAAGCTGTGGGACAAGGCGGGCTGCGCGCGGGCGAGCGCGGGGGGCGCCAGGGCCGGCAGCTTCTCGATCACGGTGCACCAGTCCCGTCGCCACAGCGCCAGCCGATGGTGCCATTCGGCGTGCAGGGTGCGGCTCAACTCCACCTCGGCCTGTTCGTGAACCTCCTGCGTCTCGTCGGTGGATGGCGGTGGCGGCGCGGCGGCGCGCGCCGGGGCCGAGCGCGGGGCGGCAATGGCCTGCTGTTCGTCCTGCTCGTTGTCGTCGTGCTGCCACAGGATGCTGTGGTCGTCGCGGTAGGGCGACGGCACGACGTGGAGCTGGGGATCGAAACGCACCCGCATCTGCCCCAGGTCGTTCGCCAGGATGGAGGCGATCGCGCGGAACGCCGGGGCGTCGCCCAGGCCGTGGCGGGTCTGCGTTTCCTCGAACAGCCGGCGGGCCTTGTTCACCCAGTGGTTGTCGTCCGCGTAACCCGGGTCGGCCAGCGCGCGGTCCATGCGGGCCAGCAGCGCTTCGAAGCTGAAGTTCCCGGCCTCGGGCACAGGGGCGAGGTGATCGAGGAACCAGCCGCTCACACCGGGGTAGCGCCGGGCCAGCAGCCGTTCCACGCGCGCGTCCTCGACGGCGGACACCACGGCCTGGCTCATGGGCTTGAGCAGGCGGGCGGGCTGCCGCAGCGGCGAGTACAGCAAGTGCGCCACGGCGTGGGCCACGCTGGCGCGGTAGAGCCCGCCGGCCGGCGCGGCCGCGTCCTCCAGCGCCTGTCGGCTGAGCAGCACCTGCTCGCGCGTGAGGATGGTGCGGCGCGCGCGAGGGCCGGCGCTGGCCTCGGCCACCGACAGCGGCCCGCCCAGCAGGCCCGAACCGAGCCAGGCCAGCGAGGGCAGCAGGCCGTCGATCGCGTCGACATCCGGTGGGAGCACGTGCGCCGGCAGGTCGCTCTTCATCCGAATTGCGCCTTCACGAAATCGCGGATGGCTTGCGCCATGTCGGGGTCGTCCGTCAGCGCGCGCACCAGGGTCATCTCGCAGCTCTGCATGGGGGTGAGTCCGTCGCGCACCAGCACGCCGGCGTAGATGAGCACCCGGGTGGAGGCGCCTTCGTCCAGCCCGCGCTGCTTGAGGGCGCGCGTGCACTGCGCGATGGTGACGAGCTGGCGGGCCAGCGCGGCGTCGATGCCCGCTTCCTGCGCGACGATGGCGACCTCGGTCTCGGTGTCGGGGTAGTCGAATTCCAGGGCCGCGAAGCGCTGCCGGGTGGAGGCTTTCATGTCCTTCGCGCTGCTCTGGTAGCCCGGGTTGTAGGAGACCACCAACTGGAAGTCCGGGTGGGCCTGGATGACCTCACCCTTCTTGTCCAGCGGCAGGATGCGCCGCGCATCGGTGAGCGGGTGGATGACCACCGTGGTGTCCTGGCGGGCTTCCACCACCTCGTCGAGGTAGCAGATGCCGCCATGGCGCACCGCGAGGGTCAGTGGCCCGTCGTGCCAGGCGGTGCCCTGGGCGTCGAGCAGGTAGCGCCCGACCAGGTCGGAGGCGGTCATGTCCTCGTTGCAGGCCAGGGTGACCAGGGGGCGCTGGAGCTTCCAGGCCATGTATTCGACGAAGCGCGTCTTGCCGCAGCCGGTGGGCCCCTTGAGCATCAGCGGCAGGCGGTGCCGGTACGCCCGCTCGTAGCATTCGATCTCCTCGCCCGAAGGCTGGTAGAACGGTTCAGAGCGGATGAGATGGTCGTCCAGGGGTGACTGCATGGAACGGGGTCCTCCGGTGCGGAACAAGGCGCGGTTGGGGGTGACGGGCTCAGCGGTGCTTCGTCTCTTCGTTCGGAATGCCATCCATCGGGCACTCGGCGGTGCCGACGGTGGTGCGCGTGAACGACTCGACCATCTCGCGCGTGGCCTCGGGGTCGTTGACCCACTTGGCGTAGAAGTTGTACGGGCAGGCGGCCACGCCCTTGTCCCCGTCGCCCGAGTTGATGAGGCCGGTGTAGCCGCGGTGCACGAGCTTGAACAGGTGGTTCTGCGACTGGCCGTTCTTGCGCGCGTCGCGGATGAGGCTCTTGGACAGCTCGGCGTACTGGATGCCCATTTCCTCTTCGCCGCATTCGCCCAGCGTGCGGCCGTCGAAGCCGATCACGGCGGAGTGGCCGAAGTAGGAGTACACGCCGTCGAACCCGGTGGCGTTGGCCACGGCCACGTACGAGTTGTTCATGAAGGCCATGGTCTTGGCCACCATGATCTGCTGTTCCTTCGCCGGGTACATGTAGCCCTGGCAGCGGATGATGAGTTCGGCGCCCCTCATCGCGCAGTCGCGCCAGATCTCGGGGTAGTTGCCGTCGTCGCAGATGATCAGGCTCATCTTCATGCCCTTGGGGCCTTCGCTCACGTAGGTGCAGTCACCCGGATACCAGCCCTCGATGGGCACCCACGGCATGATCTTGCGGTACTTCTGCACGATCTCGCCCTTGTTGTTCATCAGGATGAGCGTGTTGTAGGGCGCCTTGTTGGGGTGCTCCTCGTGGCGCTCGCCGGTGAGCGAGAAGACGCCCCAGACGTTGGCGCGGCGGCAGGCGTCGGCGAAGATCTCCGTCTCGGCACCGGGAATGGTGGAGGCGGTTTCGTACATCTCCTTGGCGTCGTACATGATCCCGTGGGTGGAGTACTCCGGGAAGATCACCAGGTCCATGCCCGGCAGGCCTTTCTTCATGCCCACCAGCATGTCGCCGATCTTGCGGGCGTTGGCCAGCACCTCGGCCTTGGTGTGCAGGCTGGGCATCTTGTAGTTGACGACGGCCACGCCGACGCAATCGTTGCTGCTGGAAATGTCACCATGTCGCATGAAAGACTCCTTGGGGGGTTGACGTCAGACGGTCAGGAAGGACTTGACCTTTTCCTGATCCAGATTGGCACGGGCTTCTTCGTGCACGATGCGCCCTCGGTCCATGACCAGGAACCGGTCGGCGAGATCGAGGGCAAAACTGAGCACCTGCTCCGACACGACGACGGCAAAGCCGCGTTCCCGCCGGAGCACGTTGAGGGTCTGGGCCAGCTCCTTGATGATGGAAGGCTGGATGCCTTCGGTGGGCTCATCGAGGATCAGCACCTTGGGCTCGGAGATGAGCGCGCGCGCGATGGCGAGCATCTGCTGCTGGCCGCCCGAGAGGTTGCCCGCCTTGCGGTGCTTCATCTCCTTGAGCACCGGGAAGAAGCGGTGGATGTAGTCGGGCACCTCGCGGTGGCCCGAATGCTCGGCGCCCGAGAGGATGTTCTGCTCCACCGTGAGGAAGGGAAACACCATGCGCCCCTGGGGCACGAAGGCCAGGCCGTGCTGCACGCGGCGGTGGCTGGGCAGGCCCTGGAGGGCGCGGCCATCGAGCTGGATGTCGCCCGAGCGCGTGGGCAACAGGCCGATGAGGGACTTGAGCAGGGTGGTCTTGCCCATGCCGTTGCGCCCCATGATGGCCACCGACTCGCGCGCCTGCACCTGGAACGAGATGTCGTGGATCACGTGCGACTCGCCGTAGCACACGTTCAGCCGGGAGATGTCGAACATGGGGTGCCTCCTCAGTGGCCGAGATAGACGTCGATGACGCGGGGGTCGGCCTGCACCTGGGCGGCGCTGCCTTCGCTCAGCAGCCGGCCCTGGTGCAGCACCGTGACGCGGTGGGCGATGCGCTTGACGAAGTCCATGTCGTGCTCGATCACCACCACCGAGCGGCCGCTGGCGATGCGGCTGAGCAGGTCACCGGTCTGCTCGCGTTCGCGCGGGCTCATGCCGGCCACCGGTTCGTCCAGCAGCAACAGGGTGGGCTCCTGCATCAGCAACATGCCGATTTCCAGCCACTGCTTCTGGCCGTGGCTGAGCAGGCCGGCGCGGTGGCCCAGGCGATCGATCAGGAAGACCTGCTCGGCCATGGCCTTCACGCGTTCCACGATGGCGCCGCTGCGCCGGAACGTGAGGGACTGGAACAGGCCATGCATGCGGGGCAGGGAGATCTCCAGGTTTTCGAAGACCGTGAGGTCTTCGTAGACCGAGGGCGTCTGGAACTTGCGGCCCACGCCGAGGCGCACGATCTGGTGTTCGCTCAGGCGGGTGAGGTCCCGCCCCTCGAACAGCACGCGGCCGGCGGTGGGCCGGGTCTTGCCGCAGATCATGTCGAGCAGCGTGGTCTTGCCCGCGCCGTTGGGGCCGATGATGACGCGCAGCTCGTTGCGCTCCACCGCCAGGCTCAGGTCGTTCACGGCCTTGAAACCGTCGAAGGACACGGTGAGATTTTCGACCTGCAGCACGTGGTCGCGGGTTTGAGAGGGGGTCATGGAAGACAGGGCGTGGGTGGGAACGTGCATGGCAAGTTGGGCGCTCATCCCGCGCTCCTCGCACCGCCGCGGCGGGCCTGCCACTGGTCCTTCAGGCCCGCCAGGCCGTTGGGCATGACCCACACCACGAGGATGAACACCCCGCCCAGGAAGTACAGCCAGGCCTCGGGGAAGGTCTCCGACAGGTAGGACTTGAGAAAGCCGATGAGCAGCGCGCCCACCACGGCGCCGGGGATGGACAGGCGTCCGCCCACCGCGGCGTAGATGACCATCTCGACCGAGGCCACCACGCCGATGACGCTGGGCGAGATCAGGCCGACCTGCAGCGTGAAGAACGCGCCACCCACCGAGGCCAGCACCGCGCCGCAGGCGAAGACGAAGGCCTTCATGTGGGCGGTGTCGTAGCCGCTGAAGCGCACGCGGTCCTCGCGGTCGCGGATGGCGATCAGGATCTTGCCGAAGCGCGTGCGCACCAGCGTGAGCGCCAGCAGCATGGCCACGGCCAGGAAGGCCACCTCGACGAAGTACAGAATCCGAAGCGACTCGTCGCTCAGGATGTCCATGCCCAGCAGCGTCTTGAAATCGGTGATGCCGTTGGCGCCGCCGGTGTCGCCCTGCTGCCCGACCACCACCACCGTGAGGGTGAGCGCCAGGGACAGCGTGACGATGGCGAAATACACCCCGCTGACCCGGCGGCGGAAGATGGCGAACGAGAACAGGTAGGCGATCACCGCCGGCAGGACGAAGATGCCCAGCACGGTCCAGCCCAGCGAGCGGAACGGCGTCCACCAGACCGGCAAGGTCTCCACGCTGCTCCACACCATGAAGTCGGGCAGCTCGGGGGCCGAGGCCTCCAGCTTGAGGAACATGGCCATCAGGTAGCCCCCCAGGCCGAAGAACACGCCCTGCCCCAGGCTGAGGATGCCGCCATAGCCCCAGGTGAGCACGATGCCGATGGCGACGAAGGCCAGCGCCAGGTACTTGCCGATGAGGTTGAGGCGGAACGGGTCGAGCAGCAGGGGCAGCGCGATGGCCAGCAGGGCGATCAGCGCGACGGCGCTGGCGAAGTCGAGTCGGTGCGTCTGGGATGACATGCTCAGCTCCTGGAACGCACGGCGAACAGGCCGTTGGGACGGAAGTACAGAACCAGGATCACCAGCAGCAGGATGGTGGCCTTGGCCATGGAGCCGCTCATCAGGAACTCGAGCCAGGTCTGGCCCTGTGCGATGGACAGGGCCGAGAGCGCCGTGCCGATCAGGCTCTGCACGCCGCCGAAGACGACCACGATGAAGGAGTCGACGATGTAGAGCTGGCCCGTGCCCGGGTTGGTCGAGCCGATCATGGTGAACACGCAACCGGCGATGCCCGCCAGGCCCGAGCCCAGCGCGAAGGTGAGCGCGTCCACGCGGTGGGTGTCGATGCCGACGGCGCCGGCGATGGCGCGGTTCTGCGTGACAGCGCGCACCTTCAGGCCCCAGCGCGTGCGGTACAGCAGCAGGTACACGCCCACGGCCACGGCGATCGTCAGGCCGACGATGAAGATGCGGTTGATCGGCAGCTGGATGCCCTCGGTGGGCTCCCAGGCACCCGCCAGCCACACGGGCAAGGGCACGCTGACCTCCTGCGCGCCGAACACGGTGCGGTAGGTCTGCTGCAGGATGAGGCTCAGCCCCCAGGTGGCCAGCAGCGTGTCCAGCGGGCGGTTGTAGAAGAAGCGGATGAATCCGCGCTCGAGCACGTAGCCAAAGGCGAACGTCACGCAGAACGCGAACGGGATGGCCGCGAACAGGTAGATGCCCATCCACTCGGGCGCCCAGTGCTCGAAGCCGCGCGCCGCGAGGTAGGTCATGTAGGCGCCCAGCGCCATCAACTCACCGTGGGCCATGTTGATCACGCCCATCAGACCGAACACGATGGCCAGCCCGATGGCCATCAGCAGCAGGATGCTGAACAGGCTCACGCCGTTGAACACCTGCATCACCGCAATATCGAAACCCATTGACCGACTCCTGAATCGTTGGAATCGACCGGCCGCCCACGCGGGCGACCGGCCGGCCTCCTGCCCCGCGATGTCAAATCTTGGGGAACGGGTTGGGCTCGATCAGGGACGGCGTTTCCCACACGATGTCGAACTGGCCGTCGGCGCGCGCGCGGCCCACGCGCACCTTTTTCCACACGTGGTGGTTGGTCGCGTGCATGCGCACCGTGCCCTCGGGCGCTTCCAGCTCGATGCCGCCGGAGGCGGCGATGACCTTGTCCACGTCGAAGGACTTGGCCTTCTCCACCGCCATCTTCCAGAGGTACACGCTGTTGTAGGCCACCTGCATCGGGTCGCCGATGACGCGCTCCTGGCCGTACTTGGCCTTGAAGGCCTTCACGAACTTCTCGTTCGCGGGCGACTTGATGCTCTGGAAGTAGCCCATGCAGGCGTAGTAGCCGGCGGCGTTGTCCTTGCCGATGCCCTCGACCTCGTTCTCCGACACCACGGTGGAGAGCAGCGTCTGCTTGGAGCCGTCGAGGCCCGCGGCGCGCAGCTGCTTGTAGAAGGCCACGTTGGAGCCACCGACCACCGTGCTGTAGATGCAGTCGGGCTTGGCAGCCTTGATCTTGTTGATGATGGACGAGAACTCGGTGTGACCCAGGGGCGCGTACTCCTCGCCCAGCACCTTGCCACCGGCCTTGGTGATGGTGGGCTTGGCGATCTTGTTGCAGGTGCGGGGGTAGATGTAGTCCGAGCCCACCAGGAAGAAGCTCTTCCCCTTCTCGCGCGCCATCCACTCGACGGCGGCGATCACGGACTGGGTGGCTTCCTGCGAGGGGTAGAACACCTGCTTGTCCTGCTCCTGGCCTTCGTAGTAGGTCGGGTAGTAGAGCAGGCCCTTGGCGCGGCCGAGCGCCGGCAGGATGGCCTTGCGCGAGGCGGAGGTGTAGCAGCCGATGATGGCCGCGACCTTGTCGCGCTCCAGCAGCTTGCGGGCCTTCTCGGCGAACACCGAGTTCTCGCTGGCGCCGTCCTCGACCACGACCTCGATCTTGCGACCGAGCACGCCGCCGGCGGCGTTGATTTCGTCGATGGCCATCTTCTCGGCGTCCACCAGCGAGGCTTCGGCAATCGCGATCGTGCCCGAGAGCGAATGCAACAGACCGAGTTTCACGGTCTCCTGCGCGGATGCGATGGCAGGCAGGCCGCCTGCGGCGCCCAGAATCAGCATGGACCCACCGGTCTTCACGATGTCGCGACGATTCATCTCACTCATGGCCTTGTCTCCTAGCGTTGGTATGGACGGATTGAGAACCTGCCACCCCCGGGGTGGCTGACAAGCAGCCGGTCACATCCACGCCTTCGTGCCAGACACGCGCAGGGCTCCGCCAGCGGATGCAGGCCATGGCCTGTCCGGAACCCATGCGAACGAGCAGAACAAAAAAAAGCCCGAACCGGTGTTCAAACCGGTTCGGGCTTTCTTGCCCAACACCTGACTGGCAGCACTGGCAGTCGGCGTCGATGAATGCGTGACAACTTCTTGTCAGCGCGCATCTTCCTGTTCAGGCCATCGGGCCGCCATAGGAAATCCACCAACTAGACAAGGGGGCGCCGTCGGTGGTATTCGCGCAGCGCCCGCACGGGTGCTCACACCCGCGAGTACACCAGCCCCGAGGCCACGCCGCCGAACAGGTCACCCTCCACCAGCGGCACCCCGGCGAACTCGGCCTGCAGCGCGAGCTGGAAAGGCCGCAGGGCCGACGAACCACCCGTGAGGTAGATCGCGTCCAGCGAGGCATCGCCCAGCCCGGCGCGCCGCACGCATTCGCGCGCGCATTGCACCGCGCGCGCCAGCAGCGCGTCCAGGTGCGCCGCCATGTCGCCCGGCGCGAGTTCGGCGGCCAGGCCCGGCTCCACGCCCGCCAGGTCCACCGTGGTCGGCGCATCCTGCAGCGAGCAGCGGATCTTGGCCTGCTCCACCTCGTGCGCGATGCGGTGCCCATCGCGCTGCCGCAGCACGCGCATCAGGCGCTCGTGCAGACGCACGTCGGTGTAGTTCACGCGCAGCCCCTGCGCCTGGCTGAGCGCGCGCGGCAGGTACAGCCACTGGATCAGGTGCCAGGTGGACAGGTCCATGAACACGCGGTTGGGCACTTCCCGGCCCTGCGGCCCGTGGTGCCGGTAGCCCAGCAGCGGCATCACGCGCGCCAGGCTCAGGCGCTGGTCGAAGTCCGTGCCGCCGATGTGCACGCCCGCCGTGGCCAGCACGTCGCCGCTGCGGTCGGCGCGCGCCATGCGCTGCGGGCCCAGGCGCACCACGGTGAAGTCCGACGTGCCCCCGCCCACGTCCACCACCAGCACCAGGCTCTCGCGCTCGAGGCGGCGCTCGTGGTCCAGCGCGGCGGCGATCGGCTCGAACTGGAACGACACGGCCTCGAAGCCCACGGCCAGCACCGCTTCGTGCAGCGACTGCTGGGCCAACGCGTCGCGCGCGGGATCGTCGTCCACGAAGTGCACCGGCCGGCCCATCACCACGCGCGTGGGTTCGTGGCCCAGCGTGCGCGCGGCGCGCTCGCGCAGCTCGGCCAGGAAGATCTCCACGATCTGCTGGAAGCTCACCTGCTGGTGGTTCACCTCCGTGGATTCGTTCAGCAGCGGGCTGCCGAGCAGGCTCTTGAGCGAGCGCAGCAGGCGCCCTTCGGTGCCGCTGAGGTACTGCGCCACGGCATCGCGGCCGAAGTGCGTGTGGCGGTCTTCCACATTGAAGAACACCGCCGTGGGCAGGTTCGTGGCCTCGCCCTCCAGCGGCAGCAGGCGCGAGGCGCCGCCGGACGCGGCCCAGGAGACGGCGGAGTTGGACGTGCCGAAGTCGATGCCCAGCGTGCCGGGTGGCGAAGATGTCATGGAGAGGGAGGGGGAAAAAAAGAGGGCGGGGCCCGCGGGAGCCATGCGCCGGCAAAGAGGCTGGATTCTGCCACCAGCCCCATTGCTTTCACGGCGCAGCGGTTTCCGACGCCTTACAGCGGTCCAAACCGGGGCGAGGTGTGCTTCTTTTCTTCTTCGGCGATCTCGCTGGGGCCGATGCTGGAGTCGTGCATGGCGAGCAGTGAAATGTGAAAGGAATTGCCGTTGTGCCCCGCCTGGCTGATCGGCGTGATGGGCTGTCCGTTGTGGGGTTGGCCAAAGCTCCAGACCGTGCCGCTGTGGCTCATCGGCGAGATGCTCAATGGGGTCACCTCGCTCGGCGGTGTCGGATCGGACCCCAGGCTGTTCAGGTTCAGATAGGAAATGCCCGCCGCTTCGAAGCTCTGGAGCAACTTCCTTTTCACCCCTTCTTCTGGGGCGCACGCGGCCACCCGCGCTTGGCCCTCCTCGTCCAATGACAGGCTGTACAAAGCCCCGAAGGCGGCCTCCTTCATCTCAACGGAAAGACCGCCCGCGGACAGCACCGTCAGACAAAACCTCAGCCGATCGTCGGTACCGTCGTTCAAGGCGGCGAGCAGGGCCAGTCTGAACGCCCTGCCAAACGCATCCGGCACCACGTACTGGCTCCGCAGCACGTTGGAGACGTAGCGGCAAGATGGGGTCAAGGAGGGCAAATCCTCCAGCGCACCGGCCAGCAAGGGGTCGTTCTGCGCCGCCTGGCGAATGCCGCTGGGCGCGTTGAGCACGTTGAAATGCTCCATGAAGCACAAGGCGGCCCATTGGGTCGCCCAATCGGCGGAGCGAAATGCTTGCAGCAAGGCGCCGTTGCCATTCACCACGAACGCGGTGCGGTTCATCTGAGACAACTTGAGGGGTGTCGGATCGAATGGCGTGGAAGGCGAGCGGATGGGGAGCGAGGAGATCATGCGGGATGGGGTCGGACCGAGGGACGCCCTCGGCGGGCAAACCGCTGCGACGTGAGCGGCCGATTTTTCAGTGGCCCCGCATGGCGGAAGGTTCGAAGGCGAGCGGATCAGATGCGCCAGAGCAGATTCAGCCGCGCCTGCGCCAGGTGGTCGAAGATCGCGCGGCGCGCGGTGTCCACGTCGCGCCGGCGCAGCGCCGCCACGATCTGACGGTGCTCCTTCTGCAGCACGGCGCGGCGCTCGGCGGTCAGCACCTTCTGCTTCAGAAAGCCCCACTCGCCGCTTTCACGAATCTCGGCCATCAGGCGGAACACGCTGATGAACAGCGCGTTCTGCGTGGCCAGGGCCAGTTGCTCGTGCAACTCGCTGTCGAGCTTTTCGAATTCGTCCAGCGTCTGCGCGGCCTCGGCGCGCGCGCAGCAATCCTCCAGCCGCTCGAAGTCGGCGGTGTTGGCGTTGTTCACGATGAGGTCCACCAGCATGGGCTCGAGCAGCAGCCGGGCGTCCATCAGCTCGGCCGGGCTCACCGACGGCACGGCGAGAAAACGCCCGGTGCCGGTGGCGCCGTCGGCCTTGCCGGTGGCGCCGCTGGGTTTTTCCGCCACGTAGGTGCCGCTGCCCACCTTCTGCGTGATCAGGCCTTGTTCGCGCAACTCGGCCAGCACACGCCGCAGCCCCGAGCGGCTCACGCCGAAGGTGGCGCACAGGTCGCGCTCGGTGGGCAGGCGGCTGCCGGGCGGCCAGCTGCCGCTCTGCAAGCCCTTGAGCAGCTCCATGCGCAGGGACTCCATGGAATCCGTCTTGATCTGCAAAGTGGCGGTGTTGGTCATGGCGCGCATTCTAGATTGGCTTCAATTGGTTTGAACCAATGGGGCGCATTTTGGCCTGGAACCTCGGGTAATCCCCGATCTTTGCGGCGCGTGACCTCGTCTAAAGTTGAACCAAAGCAGATCATAAGAAACCAATTTGAACCAATTGGCGAGCAACCTTTCCCTCAAAACCAGGAGACCAGCAGCATGAAGACCCAGGTTCTCGCGGCCGTCCTTGCGGCCGCCTCGTTCGTGGCGGCAAGCCCCGCCCACGCGGAGTACCCCGATCGGCCGATCAGCCTCATCGTGCCCTTCCCGCCCGGCGGCACGGCGGACAACATGGCGCGCGCCCTGCAGCCCGCCCTGCAGCGCGCGCTCAAGCAGACCGTGCTGGTGGTGAACAAAGCCGGCGCGGGCGGTGCCATCGGCGTGAGCCAGGTGGCCAACGCGCCGGCCGACGGCCACACCGTGCTGCTCTCGCTGCTGAGCGTGGCCAGCCTGCCCGAGCAGGCCGTGGTCAACAAGCAGAAGCCCCCGTTCACCCTCGACCAGCTCACGCCCGTGGCGTTGCTCAGCGCGGAGCCGGTGGCCATGGTCGTGCCCGAGGCCAGCCCCTACAAGAGCTTTCGCGAGCTGATCGCCGCCGCCAAGACCAGGCCCAACGCGCTCACCTTCGGCTCCACCGGTTTCTTTGGCGAGGTGCATGTGCGCTCCGAAGCCTTCGTGGACACCGCCGGCATCGACGCCCGCCACATTCCCTACCAGGGCGGTGGGCCGCTGCTCAACGCGCTGATCGCCAACGAGGTGGATTTCGCCCTGCTCTCGCGCGCGCTCACCGCCGCCCAGGTGAAGGCGGGCCGGCTGCGCTACCTCGCCACGGCCGGTGACGAACCCTGGACCGAACCCGCCGGCCTGCCGCGCATGAAAGACCAGGGCGTCAACTTCGACACCGTGGCCGGCACGGCGGTGTTCATCCCCGCCGGCACACCGGAGGCAGTGGAGCGCAAGTTGCGCCAGGCCGTGGAGGCCGCTGCCAACGACCCTGAGTTCAAGCAGATGGTCACGCAGACCGGCGGCGCGGTGAAGTACGTGGCGGGCGGCGAGTTCGCCAGCTTCTGGTCGGGCTACGTGAAAGCCATCGCCGTCATCACGCGGCGCATTGCCCAGAGCGAAGCGCAAGGGAAGGCCCGATGACCCCCAAGAACCCGGTGTTCATCGGCACGGAGGCCCTTGAACGGCTCATGACCTGGGACGCGCTCATCCCCGCGCTGCGCGCGGCCTACGCCCAGCCTTACGACGAGCGCACCAGCCCGCCGCGCACCTTCGCCAAGGGGCCCGACGCCTCGCTGCGCGCGCTGGCGGCCGTGCCACCGGGCCAGCGCTTCATGGGCGCCAAGGTGTTCGGCCGGGGGCGCAACAAGGGCATGAACTACCTCATCTCGCTGGCCGAACAGGACACCGGTGAAATCCGCGCGCTGATCGACGCGAACAAGATCACCGCCTTTCGCACCGCCGCCACCTCCGCCCTGTTCGTGGACGCGCTCGCCCCCCAGTCGCCGATGCGCCTGGGCGTGCTGGGCAGCGGCGCCGAAGCGCGCTCGCACGTGCAGGCCATGGCCTCGCTGCGCCCGGTGGAAAGCCTGCGCGTGTACAGCCCCACGCCGGCCAACCGCGAGAAGTTCGCGAGCGACTTCTCCACCGCGCTCGGCATCCGCTGCGAAACCGCCGCCACGCCGGCCGAGGCGCTGGACGGCGCCAGCGTGGCCATTGCCGCCGCGCGCTCGCACGATGAATCGCCCATCCTGCACGCCGATGCGCTCCAGCCCGGCATGCTGCTGGTCTCGGTGGGTTCCACGCTGCCGGTGCAGCGCGAGATCGACGTGAGCGTGATCGAACGATGCGACCTCATCGTGAGCGACATGCCCGACGAGGTGACCCACGAGTCCGGCGACATGCGCGCCGCCACCGCCGCCGGCATCGCCTTCGAGCACAAGATGCGCTCGCTCAACGCGCTGGTGCGCGGCGAGATCGAGCCCGGGGCGCGCCTGCCCATGTTCAAGTCCGTCGGCTCCGCGCTGCAGGACATCGTGGCCGCCGAACTCATCTACGAACGCGCCATCGCCGCCGGCCTGGCCGTGCCGCTGCCGATCCAGTTTTCCTACAAGCAGTGAACGCGTTCACGCCGATGCCGGTGTCTCGACACCGAGGCCTCGCTCGCCCATTTTTTCTTCTTGCTTTCTTTCTCTCATCTTCAACAAGGAACTCACCATGGCACTCTACAAACGACACGAAGCACGCGAATGGGCCCACGCACACCTCAAGGGCGTGGCCAACGTGGTCATCCCCTCCTTCACCGCCGACCTCAAGGGCCTGAACGAACAAGGCATCCGGCACGACATCCGCCACGAGATCGCGCTCGGCTTCTCGGGCACGCTGCTGGTCTCCGAAGTGGCGATGAGCCTGGCCGAGTACGAGCAGTTCTTCCAGTGGTCGAACGACGAAGCCCAGGGCCGGCTGCAGCTCATCCACCACGCCAGCTTCAACACGCTGGAGGAAAACATCGAAGCCGCGAAGATCGCCGAGCGCCAGGGCGCCGCGCTCATCCTGCTCTCCTACCCGGCCAACTTCTACGCCGCCACCTCGCAGGACATCTACGACTACACCAAGGCCTTCTGCGACGCCACCAGCCTGGGCGTGATGCTGTTCCAGGTGCCGCATTGGGGCTTCGACCGCGTGCACCCCTCGGACATCGACGCCGCCCTCATCCGTCGCCTGCTCGACGACTGCCCCAACATCTGCGCGCTGAAAGCCGAAGGCGGCATGCCCAGCATCATGGGCTGGGTGGAGGCCTACCGCCTGTTCAGCAAGGAAGTGGTGGTCACCATGCCGCTGGAACAATTCGCGCTCGCGCTCGGCCAGCTCGTGCCCATCCAGTTCATCGGCACCAGCGACACCGAGTACTACGGCGGCATGATCCCGCGCATCTTCAAGCTCATGCAGGAACACAAGTACGACGAAGCCACCGCGCTGTACTGGCAGATCAACCCGGCCCGCAAAGCCCGCGCCGCCGCCAATGCCTATTCCGCCCAGGCACAGTTCCTCAACCGCATGCTGTGGAAATACGAAGGCTGGCTCAACGGCTTCAACGGCGGCCCGCTGCGCCAGCCCACCATGCGCATCAACGAAGGCACCATGAACAGCCTGCGCCAGGCTCTGGTCAAATCGGGCATCACGCCGACGGACCTGCCCAACGGCGACTTCTTCACCGGCCGCCACCCGGTGGCCACGGTGAGCTGACCGGCCTTTTCAAGGAGACGCGCATGCACCAGCTTCCCCCCTGCCCCACGCAGCTCTACATCGACGGCGAATGGCGCGCCCCCCACAGTGGCCGCAGCTTCGACGTGGTGGACCCCGCCACCGGCGAGGTGATCGCCCAGGTGGCCGACGGTGACCTGAACGACGGCCAGGCCGCCGCCAACGCCGCCGCGACCGCCCTGACCGACTGGAGCGCCACGCCCCCGCGCACCCGCGCCGAGGTCTTGCGCAAGGTGCATGCGCTGATGATCGAACGCCTGGAACCCCTGGCGAAGATCATCACCCTGGAAAACGGCAAGCCCCTGGCCGACAGCCGCGCCGAGGTGCGCTACGCGGCCGAGTTCTTCCGCTGGTATTCCGAAGAGGCCTGCCGCAACCTGGGCAGCGTGAGCCATGCGCCCGCCGGCGGTTACCGCATCCTCGTGCAGCACCAGCCCATTGGCGTGGTGGTGCTCGTGACGCCATGGAACTTCCCCGCCGCCATGGGCACGCGCAAGATCGCGCCCGCGCTCGCCGCCGGCTGCACCGTGCTGGTGAAACCCGCCGGCATGACGCCGCTGAGCATGCTCGCCCTGGCCGACCTGTTGGCCGAAGCCGGCGTGCCCAAGGGCGTGGTCAACATCGTGCCCACCACCCAGTCGGGCGCGCTGGTGGACATGTGGCTGCACGACCCGCGCGTGCGCCTGGTCTCGTTCACCGGCTCCACCGAGGTGGGGCAGAAACTCATCAAGGCCGCGGCCGACCAGGTGCTCAAGACCCCGATGGAGCTCGGCGGCAACGCGCCCTTCCTGGTGCTCGACGGCGCCAACGTGAAAGACGCGGTGGACGGCGCCATGATCGCCAAGATGCGCAACATGGGCGAAGCCTGCACCGCCGCCAACCGCTTCTACGCGGGCGATGCGGTCTGCGACGCCTTCACCGCCGAATTCGTCAAACGCATGCAGGCCCTGCGCATCGGCCACGGGCTGGACGAAAACAACCAGGTCGGCAGCTTGGTGGACGAACCCACCCGCAAGAAGGTGGACGAGCTCGTGCAGGACGCCGTCTCGCGCGGCGCCAAGATCCTGTGCGGCGGCAAGAAGGTGCCCGGCCCGGGCCACTTCTACGAACCCACGGTGCTGGGCGACGTGCCGCTGGATGCACGCATCCTGAAAGAAGAGGTGTTCGGCCCGGTCGCGCCCATCGTGCGCGTGAAGGGCGGCGTGGAAGAGATGGTGAAACACGCCAACGACACCGAGTACGGCCTCACCGCCTACCTCTACAGCGCCGATCTCGCGCAAGGCCTCAAGCTCGCCGAACGGCTGGAGTTCGGCATGGTGGCGGTGAACCGGGGCCTGGTCTCCGACCCGGCCGCGCCGTTCGGCGGCGTGAAGCAGAGCGGCCTGGGCCGCGAGGGGGCGGCCGAGGGCATGCACGAGTACATGGAGACCAAGTACATCGCCGTCACCTGGTGAGGTGACGACCGCGACAGGGGCGCCCTGGCGTCAGGGCGCCTTCTTCGCGATCCGGTCCCAGTCCTTCAGCGTCTGTGCCAGGCGGTTCTTCGCATCCGCGTGGCTCTTGTTGAACACGCTCGCGAGCCGCTTCTTCAGCGCCTCGTCGGCCGGCGGCGCGCCCAGCGCCTTGAGCCGATCGATCACCAGCATCACGGTCTGGAAGTTGCCCGAGTGGATGGCCATGTACAGCGGCGTGCGCCCCGCCACGCTCACCTCGCCGTCCGCCGCGTCCAGCACATCGGCACCGCGCTCCAGCATGTGCTTCACCAGCCCGGCCTTGCCTTCCGAGCAGGCCCAGTGCAGAGGCACGAGGCCGCCTTCCAGCCGGGCGTTGAAGTCGGCATCGGGCGCCAACAGCAGCTCGGGCGCGAGCGGCCAGCCGGAGGCCTTGATCATCTGCTGTGTTTTCCAATCGCTCATGGCTGGGGCTGCTGCCGGGTGGTGGTGGGGTGTGCGAGTGTACGCACCGGCTGCGTGCATGGGAAATGCGGGGGGCTCATGCCCCGTGGCGGCACAGCCGCGTGGCTATACTGCCCCGCTCACGTCAAAACAGCGTGATCGGAGTTGACGTTCCGCCTCCCTCGCTACAAGGCCCGCCGGCTTCGCGCGGCGTGGGACTGGCACGTCAACCTGTTCGGGCCGCCACCCCAACTCCACAAGAGAGGGGGCGACGGTGTGTCAAACACACGACCGGGAGGCCGACATGGTCACCAAAGCCAAAAAATCTCCAATGGATTTGTGCGCGCCGCGCAAGCGCAGCGCTTCCCTCACCTTTTCCCACGACGCGTCGCACCGGGTTCGCGTGCTCACCCAAAGGGCATCGACCCAGATCGGCCAGCTGCGCCAGCTGATGCCGCTTTACCAACGCACCGAACGCATCCTCATGCCCGAAGGCCTCAAACGCATGCGCGACACCTCGGGCATCCCGGCCGCGCAACTGGAAGCGGGCGCGATGCTGTACGCGCTCAACCACGAGCTGGTGCTGTTCATGAACGGGCTCACGGACACCGTCGCGGCACTGCAGGCCTATGTGGAGGACGCCTCAGGGTTGGACGACTGACACAGGATCTTCGGTGGCCCGGGGCTGAAACGTCGATCGGCGGCTGGCACAGCAGTTGCTAACACCCTGAACCAGAGAGGCGCTGTGCCCTGCACCGCACACGCCAGCCTAGAAGACCGCTAGGGTTCCGGGCGCCGCGCAGTTGACCACCAACTGAAAGACAGACACGCGGCGCTGTCTGGTCCGAGAGCGGTCGGCCACGATCGTGTGGCTCCACGGAGGGACAAAAGCCCGGGAGACGCTGCTGCGCGCAACGAAGCGCGAGCACGACGCCTCTCCGCTTTTGTGTCCCCCGTTCAGGAGCCTGCATGTCTTCCTCGCCACCCGCCATCGAGATCCGCGCGCCGCAAGCCGGCGCCCGGCGCCGCCGCACCCACAGCCTCTGGACGGTGCGTGCGCCCATCGCCCGGCGCACCTATTGGGTGCTTGCGCTCATCGGTCTGTTCACCCCTTTGGTGCTTTGGGCGGTGCTGGCGGCCTACGGCGGGCTGGACCCGGTGTTCCTCCCCGCCCCGCTGCAGGTGCTGACCAAGACCTGGACCTGGCTCACCGAAACCGGCCTGCTCGATGACATGGGCATCAGTGTCTACCGCGTGGTCACGGGCTTTCTGCTCTCGGCGGTGATCGCGCTGCCGCTGGGCCTGTTCATCGGCTCGTACCGCGCGGTGCAGGCGCTGCTGGAGCCGCTGACGGACTTCATCCGCTACATGCCGGCGGTGGCCTTCATTCCGCTGGTGATGCTGTGGGTGGGCATTGGCGAGGGCTCCAAGATCGCCATCATCTTCATCGGCACCTTCTTCCAGATGGTGTTGATGGTGGCCGAGGACGTGCGCCGCGTGCCGGCCGCGCAGGTGGAGGCGGCGCAGACCATGGGCGCGAACCGCTCGGAGCTGATCGAGAAGGTGATCTTCCCCAGCGCCAAGCCGGCCTTGCTGGACACCTTGCGCATCACCATGGGCTGGGCCTGGACCTACCTGGTGGTGGCCGAGCTGGTGGCCGCGAACTCGGGCCTGGGCTACGCGATCCTGCGCGCGCAGCGCTTCCTGCAGACGGACACGATCTTCGCCGGGATCATCGTCATCGGCCTCATCGGCCTGGTGACGGACCAGCTCTTCCGCCTCGCGCACCGCCGCGCCTTCCCCTGGCTTTACCTGAAGGGCTGATGCGATGAGCACCCCACATCCCCACACCCACCCCGTGCCCAAGATCGCGATCCGCGATGTGTTCAAGCGCTTCGACGGCGCGCCGGTGAACGCGCTCGAAGGCATCAACCTGGACATCCGCGCCAACGAGTTCGTCACCTTCGTGGGCGCCTCGGGCTGCGGCAAGTCCACCCTGCTGCGCACCATCGGCGGGCTGGAGGTGCAGAGCAGTGGCGACCTGCTGGTGGACGGCCAGGCCGTGACCGGCCCGGGCATCGACCGCGCCATGGTGTTCCAGCACTACAGCCTGTACCCCTGGATGACGGTGTGCCAGAACATCAAGTTCTGCCGCCAGCTCGCCGCGCACACCGAGGGCCGCACCTCGTCGGACGTGGAGGCGGCCGATGGCCGGGCCGACGCGCTGTTGCGCCTGATGGGGCTGGAGGCTATGGGCCACGCCTGGCCCAACCAGCTCTCGGGCGGCATGCAGCAGCGCGTGGCGATCGCGCGCGCGCTGATGGGCCGGCCGGACATCGTGCTGATGGACGAACCCTTCGGCGCGCTGGACGCGCAGACGCGCGAGGTGATGCACGACCTGATCCGCTACGTGCACAAGCTGGAGAAAGCCACCATCGTGTTCGTGACGCACGACGTGGAAGAGGCCCTGTACCTGGGCGCTCGCGTGGTGCTGATGGCGCCGCGCCCAGGGCGCATCGACACCATCTACGAGGTGCCCTTCGGCGACCAGCGCACGCAGGACCTGAAGCACGCCCCCGAGTTCGTGCGCCTGAAGCGCGACATCCTGGACCGCATCCGCGAGACCTCTGGCATGAAGACCGATCTGGAGCAGCTCCAGCGCATGACGGGCGCCCCCGTTTGAAGCACTTTTTGAAGACCCTACACATGAACCACACCCTCGACCACACCCCGGTGGACGCCCCCGCGTTCTGGCAAGGTTTTCCCGCCCCCGCGCTCGCGGGGGTGGACACCCGCCAGCTGATGTGGAGCGAAATCGTGCCCGGTGGCAACCACTGGGGCTGGCGCATGCCGCGCGGCAGCGCGATCCGCTTCGTGGCGCTGGAAGCCGGCGCGAACGTGAGCCTGGTGCTCTACAGCGCGCTGGAAAAACTGGAGCGCTACAACATGCCCGACTCGCTCAAGGCGCAGCACACCGCGCACTACTCGCGCGGCCATGTGCTGATGAGCGACATGGGCCGCAGCATGGCCAGCTTCACGGCCGACAGCCTGGGCTGGCACGACCCGCTGGGCGCGCTGCTGGACAGCGAGCTGATGCGGCAGAAATACGGCGAGCAGCGCTACGAGACCAGCCGCAACGCCATGCACCGCTCGGGCAAGGACGGGCTGTTGATCGAGATCGGCAAGCACGGCCTTTCCAAGCGCGACCTGATCGCGCCGGTGAACCTGTTCAGCAAGGTGGGCGTGGACGCGCAGGGCCGCTTCGCCTTCGTGCCGGACCACGCGAAGGCCGGCGACTTCGTGGAGTTGCGCTTCGACATGGATGTGATCGCCGCCATCAGCACCGCGCCGCACGGGCTGGACCCGGCGCCCACCTACGCGCCGAAGAAGGTCGGCCTGGTGGCCTGGCGCTGCGGCGCCGCGCCGGCCGACGACGTGTGCCGTGCCTTGCGCCCCGAGAACGCGCGCGCCCTGCACAACACCGACCTGCTCTACCTGTGAGGGAGACGATGACCATGAACACCGCCACCGCGATTCGACTTCAAGAAAGCGCGCTGAACCCCGCGCACGCCGTGCTGAACCAGCGCCACCCGGCGGGCGAACCCATCCTGTTCGAGGTGAAGCGCGGGCAGACGCTGCGCATCGTGGACCTGGAAGGCAACCAGGCCGCCGACGTGCTGTTCTACAACCGGCACGACCCGGCCGAGCACTACAGCGCCACCGACACCATGCAGCGCCAGGGCGGCATCTACCTCACCACCGGCTCGGTGATCCGCAGCAATGACGGCAACCCCATGCTCACCATCGTGGCCGACACCTGCGGCCGGCACGACACGCTGGGCGGCGCCTGCGCGGCCGAGAGCAACACGGTGCGCTACGCGCTGCAGAAGAAGTACATGCACAGCTGCCGCGACAACTACCTGATCGCCCTGCAGCACGCCGACGTGGGCCTGGGCAAGCGTGACCTGGTGCCCAACATCAACTTCTTCATGAACGTGCCGGTGACGGCCGAGGGCGCGCTGAGTTTCGAGGACGGCGTGTCCGGCCCCGGCAAGTACGTGGAGATGCGCGCCGAGATGGACGTGTGGGTGCTGATCAGCAACTGCCCGCAGCTCAACAACCCCTGCAACGCCTACAACCCGACGCCGATCCAGCTGCTGGTCTGGGACTGATCCCACCTTCTGAACCCCATCGCCCCAGGACGGCCCGGGGCGCCAAGACAGCTTTGCAGGACGGCCTGCATCCGGAGACCCCCTCATGTTCAGCAAGGTCCTGATTGCCAACCGCGGCGCGATTGCCTGCCGCATCATCCGCACGCTGAAAACGCTGGGCGTGCGCAGCGTGGCCGTGTATTCCGAAGCCGACGCCCAGGCCCGCCACGTGCGCGAGGCCGACGAGGCCCACCTGCTGGGCCCCGCGCCGGCGGCCGAGAGCTACCTGCGCGCCGACCGCATCCTGCAGATCGCCAAGGACTGCGGTGCACAGGCCATCCACCCGGGCTACGGCTTCCTGTCGGAGAATCCGGCCTTCGCCGAGGCCTGCGAGGCGGCGGGCATCGCCTTCATCGGCCCGGCGCCACAGCAGATGCGCGCCTTCGGCCTGAAGCACACGGCGCGCGACCTGGCGCAGGCGCGCGGCGTGCCGCTGCTGCCGGGCTCGGGTCTGCTACTCGATCTGGCGCAGGCCACGGCCGAGGCCGCGCGCATCGGCTACCCGGTGATGCTCAAGAGCACGGCGGGCGGCGGCGGCATCGGCATGCGGCTGGTGTGGAGCGACACCGAGCTGCGCGACGCGTTCGAGTCCGTGGGGCGGCTGGCGCAGGCGAACTTCAAGGACGCGGGCCTGTTCCTGGAGAAGTACGTGGAGCAGGCGCGGCACATCGAGGTGCAGGTGTTCGGCGACGGCGCGGGCGGCGTGATCGCGCTGGGCGAGCGCGACTGCTCGGTGCAGCGGCGCAACCAGAAGGTGATCGAAGAAACCCCGGCACCGGGCCTGAGCGACGCGCAGCGCACCGAGCTGCACGCCACCGCCGTGCGGCTGGCGCAGGCGGTGAACTACCGCTCCGCCGGCACGGTGGAGTTCGTGTACGACGCAGCGAGCGGTGCCTTCTATTTCCTGGAGGTGAACACGCGCCTGCAGGTGGAGCACGGCGTGACCGAGCAGGTCTGCGGCGTGGACCTGGTGGCCTGGATGCTGCAGCTCGCGGCGGGCGACCTACCGCCGCTGGCCACGCTGCAGTCGGTGCCGCGGGGCGCGTCCATTCAGGTGCGGCTGTACGCGGAAGACCCGGCGAAGAACTTCCAGCCCAGCGCGGGCTTGTTGACCGACGTCGTCTTCCCGCCCCGCGCGCGGGTGGACAGCTGGGTGGAGCGCGGCACCGAGGTGCCCGCCTGGTACGACCCCATGCTAGCCAAGCTGATCGTGACCGCCGACACGCGCGAGCAGGCCCTGGTGCAGCTCGAAGACGCGCTGGACGCTACGCGCCTGGCCGGCATCGAGACCAACCTGGGCTACCTGCGCCAGGTGGTGCGCGACCCGGTGTTTCGCGAAGGCCGGCAGGTCACGCGCTTTCTCTCCACGTTCGAGTTCAGGCCGCGCACCATCGACGTGCTGGAGCCCGGCGTGCAGACCTCGGTGCAGGACTGGCCGGGCCGCCAGGGTTACTGGGCCGTGGGCGTGCCGCCGAGCGGGCCGATGGACGCGCACGCGCACCGCATGGCCAACCAGCTGGTGGGCAACGCCAGCGATGCGGCGGCGCTGGAGATCACGCTGGCCGGGCCCACGCTGCGCTTCAACGTGGCCACGGTGGTGGCGGTAACGGGCGCGCCCGCCAAGCTGACGCTCAACGGCCAGCCCGTGGCCATGTGGCAGGCCCTGGCCGTGCCGGCGGGCGCCACGCTTGCCGTGGGCCGCTGCGAGACCGGCGTGCGGCTCGCGCTGGCCGTGGCCGGCGGGCTGGACGTGCCGCTGTACCTGGGCAGCCGCAGCACCTTCACGCTGGGCCAGTTCGGCGGCCACGCGGGGCGGCACCTGCGCACGGGCGATGTGCTGCACCTGGCGGATGCACCGGCTTCGGTCGAGGCCCAGACCATGAGCGAGTACGTGTACGCACCCGAGTACACGAACCACTGGGACATCGACGTGCTCTACGGCCCGCACGGCGCGCCGGACTTCTTCACGCCGGAGGACATCACGATGTTCTTCGGCACCGACTGGAAGGTGCACCACAACAGCAGCCGCACCGGCGTGCGCCTGATCGGCCCCAAGCCGCAGTGGGCGCGCAGCGACGGCGGCGAGGCCGGGCTGCACCCGTCGAACATCCACGACAACGCCTACGCGATCGGCGCGATCGACTTCACCGGCGACATGCCGGTGATCCTCGGGCCCGACGGCCCCAGCCTGGGCGGCTTCGTGTGCCCGGCCGTGGTGCTGCACGACGAGCTGTGGAAACTGGGCCAGCTGCGGCCGGGTGACACGGTGCGTTTTCACCGGCGCGCGGGCTCGCCGGCCAGCCCGGTCCTGGACGACCGCGCGGCCGAGGGCGAGCGCCCGCGCCGCGTGGTGCGGCAGGCGGGCGACCGCTACGTGCTGATCGAGTTCGGCCCGCTCACACTGGACCTGGAGCTGCGCATGCGCGTGCAGGCCCTGCTGGAAGGCCTGAAGCGCCAGCACCTGGACGGCGTGATCGACCTCACCCCGGGCATCCGTTCGCTGCAGGTGCATTTCGACCCCGCGCGCCTGCCACGCGAGGCGCTGCTGCGCGTGATCGCCGAGGTGGACGACGCGCTGCCGCCGGTGGACGAGATGGTGGTGCCCTCGCGCACCGTCGTGCTGCCGCTCTCGTGGGACGACCCGCAGACGAAGCTCGCCATCGAGAAGTACATGCAATCGGTGCGGCCGGACGCGCCCTGGTGCCCGAGCAACATCGAGTTCATCCGCCGCATCAACGGGCTGGACTCGATCGAGGACGTGTTCCAGGTCGTGTTCGACGCGCGCTACCTCGTGCTGGGCCTGGGCGACGTGTACCTGGGCGCGCCGGTGGCCACGCCGCTGGACCCGCGCCACCGGCTGGTGACCACCAAGTACAACCCCGCGCGCACCTGGACGCCGGAGAACGCCGTGGGCATCGGCGGCGCCTACCTCTGCGTGTACGGCATGGAAGGCCCCGGGGGCTACCAGTTCGTGGGCCGCACGCTGCAGATGTGGAACCGCTGGCGGCACGGCACGCCGGGCACGCCGTTCGAGCAGCCCTGGCTGCTGCGCTTCTTCGACCAGATCCGCTTCGAGCCGGTGAGCGAGGACGCGCTGAAGGACATCCGCGCGCGCTTCCCGCACGGCGGTTACGCGCTGCGCACGGAAGACGGCACGTTCAGCCTGAAGGACTACCGGCGGTTCCTGGCCGAGAACGATGCCGCCGTGGGCGCGTTCAAGGCAAGGCAGCAGGCCGCGTTCGAGGCCGAGCGCGAGCGCTGGGCCGCCGCCGGCCAGGTGGACTACGCGAGCGAGGCCGATGTGGCCGCCGCTGGCGTGGAGGCCGAGATCGACCTGCCCGAGGGCGGCCGCGCGCTGGCCACCAGCGTGCCGGGCAACGTGTGGAAGGTGGCCGTGAGCGTGGGCCAGCAGGTGCGCGCCGGCGATGTGCTGCTGGTCATCGAGTCCATGAAGATGGAGTTCAACCTGCTCGCGCCCGCGGACGCGACCGTCCACAGCCTCATGTGCGCGCAAGGCGGCGCGGTGTCCGCCGGGCAGAACGTGCTGGTGCTCATTGATGAAGCCGCGGCCTGAGATGAAACACCCCCCTGCGCCGCTGCGCGGCTTCCCCCCTCCGTGGCGCGCCTTCGGCGCTTCGAGGGGGGACGGCACCTGGGGCCGGCAAAGCCGGACCCTCGGTGCCTCTGGTCGGCGTTGTTTCATGCGTTGCGTATAGATCTTTTCACGAATTCCAAGGAGATTTCATGTCCCTGAGCTCACTGTCCTTCGATCTCGCCAGCCTGCAGGCCGCCTACCGCGAAGGCCGCGCCACCGCGCGCGAGGTGATCGCCGAAGCCTTGCGCCGCAGCGTGGCCGACCCGCACCACGCCTACATCCACGTGCTGAGCGAGGCCGAGGTCGAGCCCTACCTCGCGCGCCTGGACGGCGTGGACCCGGCCAGCCTGCCGCTGTACGGCGTGCCCTTCGCGATCAAGGACAACATCGACCTCGCGCACGTGCCCACCACCGCCGCCTGCCCCGAATTCGCCTATACGCCGCAGGACAGCGCCTTCGTGGTGCGCCAGCTGATCGCGGCCGGCGCGGTGCCGGTGGGCAAGACCAACCTGGACCAGTTCGCCACCGGCCTGAACGGCACGCGCTCGCCGTACGGCGCGTGCCAGAACCCGCACCACCCCGCCTTCATCTCGGGTGGCTCCAGCTCCGGCTCGGGCGTGGCCGTGGCCAAGGGGTATGTGACGTTCGCGCTGGGCACCGACACCGCCGGTTCGGGCCGCGTGCCGGCGTCGTTCAACGGGCTGATCGGCCTCAAGCCCACGCTGGGCCTGCTCTCGGCCTGGGGCGTGCTGCCGGCCTGCCGCTCGGTGGAGACACCCTCCATCCTCGCGCTCACGGCGGCCGACGCGCAGGCCGTGCTGGGCGTGGCGGCGGCGTTCGACGAGGCCGATGCCTACAGCCGCCCCGCGCAGCCACTGGGTGTGGACTTCTCGGCCGCACCGTTCCGCTTCGGCGTGCCGCGCCACGAGGACCTGGACTTCTTCGGCAACGAGGCGGCGGCCACGCTGTTCGCCGACGCGGTCAAGCGCCTCGAATCGCTCGGCGGCACGGCCGTCACCATCGATCTCACGCCCTTCCTGGCCGTGGCCAAGCTGCTCTACGAAGGCCCCTGGGTGGCCGAGCGCTACGTCGCCATCCAGGGCTTCATCGACGCGCAGCCCGAGGCGGTGTTCCCGCCGGTGCGCCGCATCATCGAAGGGGGTCGCGGCAAGACGGCCGCCGAGGCCTTCGCGGGCGCCTACAAGCTCAAGGCGCTGCGCCGCGTGTGCGACCGCGTGTGGAACGAGGTGGACTGCCTGCTCACGCCCACGGCCGGCACGGTCTACCGCATCGCCGAGATGCAGGCCGATCCGATCCGCCTCAACGCCAACCTGGGCCGCTACACCAACTTCGTGAACCTGCTGGACCAATGCGCCGTGGCCGTGCCGGCCGGCGTGCTGGCCAGCGGCGACGCGAAAGGCCTGCCCTGGGGCGTGACTTTGGGCGCGCCCGCGCACAAGGACCTGGCGCTGCTGCGCCTGGCCGATCGTTTTCACCGCGCGCTCGGTGGCTCGTTGGGCGCGACGGGCACCGATGTGTCGGCCACACCGGCCTGCGTGGGCCTGCCGGGCGGCGAGGTGGGCGCGGCCGGCTCGGGCACGGTGCGCGTGGCGGTGTGCGGCGCGCACCTCTCGGGCCTGCCGTTGAACCACCAGCTGACAGCACGCGGCGCGCGGCTCGTGGACAGCCCCGTCTCCGCGCCCGAGTACCGCTTCTACGCCTTGGCCGGTGGACCGATGCAACGGCCCGGCATGGTGCGGGTGGCCGAGGGCGGCGCGGCGATCGCGATGGAGGTGTGGGAAGTACCGGCGGCCCTCTTCGGCAGCTTCGTGGCCGGCATTCCCGCGCCGCTGGGCATCGGCAAGGTGAAGCTGGCCGACGGCAGCGAGGTGCCGGGCTTCATCTGCGAGGGCCTGGGCATCGCGGGCGCGACCGACATCACCTCGTTCGGCGGTTGGCGCGCGTGGCTGGCGGCGGGCGCGCCACGCTGAGCACCATGAAAAAAGCCAGACCGGGGTCTGGCTTTTTTCTTTCAGATCCGCAGGGGATCAGCGCGGTGCGCGGCGCGCCATCGGGCGGGCCGGGCCGCCTTCGTTGCGGCGCGACGCGAATTCACCGCGCATGGCGCCGCGCTCGGCGTTGCCACGGTCGCTGAAACCACTGCGGGATTCGCCGCCCTTGTCGCTGCGACCGAAGCTGGAGAAGCCACCGGGCTTGCCACCGGTGCGCACCGGGGCGGCGCCCCGGTCGCCGAAGCCACGGCTGGCAGGGCGCGTGTCGTTGCGGTAGCCGCCTTGATCGCCGCGGTTCTCGAAGCGGTTTTCACCCCGGTTGTCGAAGCGGTTCTCGTGGCGCGGCTGCGGCTCGGCACGGCCTTCGAAGCGCGGGTCGAAGCGCGTTTCCGGGCGGCTGTGGTCGACGCGGGGCGCGTCGAAGCGGCCTTCCGGGCGGCCTTCGAAACGCGGGCCGCGCGGTGCGGGGCCACGGGCGTTGAAGTTGCTGCGGTCGGCATAGTTGCGATCACCACCACCACCGAAGCGATCACCACGGCCTGCGCCCGGGCGGCCACGGCCACCGAACTCGGGTTGCGGCGCGCGCTGGCGCGGTTCGAGGCCGGGCACGGTCTCGACGTTGATGCGCTGGCGCGTGTAGGCCTCGATGTCGCCGATCTTGCGGCGGTCGCGGAACTCGGCGAAGGTGACGGCCAGGCCGTCGCGGCCGGCACGGCCGGTGCGGCCGATGCGGTGCGTGTAGTCCTCGGCCTTCATCGGCAGGCCGAAGTTGAAGACGTGGGTGATGGTGGGCACGTCGATGCCGCGCGCGGCGACGTCGGTGGCCACCAGGATCTGCACCTGGCCGTTGCGCAGCGCCATCAGGCGGCGGTTGCGCATGCCCTGGTTCAGCGCACCGTGCAGCGCCACGGCGGCAAAGCCGGATTGCTGCAGGTCGTTGGCGAGGCCATCGCATTCGATCTGCGTGCTGCAGAACACCACCGCCTGGTTGATGGTGGTGTCGCGCAACCAGTGGTCGAGCAGCTTGCGCTTGTGGTCGGCGTGGTCGGCCCAGAACAGCACCTGCTTGATATTGGCGTGTTGCTCTTGCGGCGAATCGATCTGCACCTTTTGTGCGTGCTTGCCGTTGTCGTGCATCACGCGCATGGCGAGTTGCTGGATGCGCGGCGCGAAGGTCGCGCTGAACATCATGGTCTGGCGGCGCTGGCTGGTCAGGGCGTTGACTTCGGCGAGGTCGTCGGAGAAGCCCAGGTCGAGCATGCGGTCGGCTTCGTCGACGACGAGGAATTGCACCTGGTCGAGCTTGAGCTGCTGCGAGCGCTGCAGATCCAGCAGACGGCCGGGGGTGGCGACCACGAGGTCGGCGTTCTGCAGGCGCGCGATCTGCAACTGGTAAGGCATGCCGCCCACCACGTTGGCGATGCGCAGGCCGCGGCAGTGGCGCACGAGGTCGATGGCGTCGTTGGCCACCTGCTGCGCGAGTTCGCGCGTGGGGCACAGGATCAGGGCGCCGGGGGTGGCGGCCTTGAAGTTGCGCGGGCTGGTGGGGTCCTTGCGCTTGGGCGCCTTGGGCGGTGCTTCGCCACGGGCCAGGGCGTCGGCCACCGCTTGTTCGCGGTCGGCGCGCTCCTTGGCGTCGGCGGCGGCGCGTTGCTGCAGCAGGGTGTGCAGCACGGGCAGCAGGAAGGCCGCGGTCTTGCCGCTGCCGGTCTGGCTGGAGACCATCAGGTCGGCAAAACGCTGCTCGCCTTCGGCCAGCAAGGCCTTGGGGATCACGTTGTTCTGCACGGTGGTGGGCTGCGTGTACCCGAGGTCCACACAGGCTTGCACCAGCTCGGGCGCCAGGCCCAACAGCTCGAAGCCGTTGGGGCCGGTGGGCTCGATGGCCTCTGCGGCCTCAGCGATCACGGGGGTAGAAAGGTCTGCCTCGGTGTCGGCAGAGAGGATTTCGGGCGAGAAATCGCCGCGGGCTTCAAAAGAGTCGCTCATGTTCGTCCATGCGCCCAAAGGCGCAATTGATCGAATGCAAACGTGAAAGGGACGGCCTACCTTGAAAAGGTGGCAGCTCCGGGACGTCGGATCCGTTCGTGGTTACAAAACATCAACCATCAAACGATCGACGCGCCATGGGTCACAGAGAAAAGCGTGACACCGGGAGCGAAGGCCCCATCCTGCGGTTGCGGGGGGCCTGGTGTGTGAGGCAGATGCACAAATCATCGCAGTTGCCTGCGAAGCCGTCGATTATGGCATGAATTCGGGAAAACCCCAAGTCTTTACATTGGCACTCAGTTCAGCACCGCGCGCACCACGTAGAACAGCAGCGCCGCCAGCACGGCGGTGGCCGGCACGGTGACGATCCAGGCCGCCACGATGCGCATGACCACCGAGCGCTTGACGATTTCCTTCTTGTAGGCCTTCTTGAACGCCTTCTGTTCCTTCTTGGCGAACACCGCATCTTCCGGTTGCGCCAGCTCCCGCTGCTTGGCAAGCCGCTTCATGTCCGCCAGCATGCGCTTCTTCTCGCTCACCTCGGCGGCCTCGAAGCGGCTCAGGTAGGCCTCGACCACGTCGCGGTCGGCACCCTGGTGGCCTGAGCGCACCACACGTTCCATCTTCGCGTAGTTCACCTTGAGCAGTTCGCGCAGGAAGCCGACGCCGAACACCGCGCCGATGGAGATGTGCGTCGTCGACACCGGCATGCCCAGCTGCGAGGCGACGATCACCGTGAGCGTGGCGGACATCGCGATGGCGTACGCGCGCATGTTGTCCAGCTCGGTGATTTCCTTGCCCACGGTGCGGATGAGCCGTGCGCCGTACAGCGCCAGCCCCACTGCCAGGCCGAGCGCGCCCAGCACCATGATCCAAAGCGGCGTGCCGGCCTTGGTGGCGATGGCGCCGTCTTTCACGGCTTCGTAGATCGCGGCCAGCGGGCCTATGGCGTTGGCCACGTCGTTGGCGCCGTGGGCGAAGCTCAGCAGCGCAGCCGAACAGACCAGCGGCCAGGTGAACAGGCGGTTGACACCGTTCTTGCTGTTTTCCTGCCGCCGGGCGTGCTTGGCGATGGGCTTGCGGATCAGTGCCCACACGACCACGGCCAGCACCACCCCCGCGCCCATGGCCGTCGGGACCCCGACATGCACCATCTGGCCCAGGCCCTTGAGCAGCATGTAGGTGGTGTAGGCCCAGACCATGGCGGCGATCAGGATGGGCACCACGCGGCTGGCGGCGTCGATCATGTCGCTGCGGTAGGTCACGCTGCGCTTGATGATGTACAGGAAGGCGGCGGCCATCGCACCGCCGGCCAGGGGCGAGATCACCCAGCTGATCACGATCTGGACGATGGTTTCCCAGTTGACCAGGCCCCAGCCGCCGGCGGCGATGCCGGCGCCCATGACCGCGCCGATGATGGAGTGCGTGGTGGACACGGGGGCCCCCACGGCCGTGGCGAGGTTGAGCCAGAGCGCGCCGGCCAGCAGCGCGGAGAACATCACCCACGCGAACAGCGCCGGGTCCGAGATGGCATGGGGATCGATGATGCCGCCCTTGATGGTGCCGACCACGTCGCCACCGGCCACGATGGCGCCCAGGGCCTCGAAGACGGCGGCCACGACGATGGCCCAGCCCATGGTCATGGCACCCGAGCCCACCGCCGGGCCCATGTTGTTGGCCACGTCGTTGGCGCCGATGTTCATGGCCATGTAGGCCCCCACCGCCGCCGCCACGATCAGCAGCCACATCGCCGAAGTCGCCAGGCCTGCGGTGGATGCACCGGTGAGCGAGGCGTACAGCCCGACCAGGAGGAGGAACAGCACCGCGGCGCCCAGCTGGAGCACCTCCTGGTGCTTCGAAACGAAGCGGTAACGGGATTTTTTTGTCATGCAAATCTCATGTGAACGTCACAATTTTGACATGTGGCCGCACACCCCAAGGCCGGCGCGCGGGGCGCCGGTGCAAACCGCGGGGCGCGCGTTCAGCGCAGAAAGTGGGTGCGGTAGTGCTCGAGCTCGTCGATGGACTCGTGCACGTCGGCCAGCGCGGTGTGCTTCTGGTGCTTCTTGAACGACTCGTACACCTCGGGCCGCCAGCGGCGGGCCAGTTCCTTGAGCGTGCTCACGTCCAGGCAGCGGTAGTGGAAGTAGGCCTCCAGCTTGGGCATGTACTTCACCATGAAGCGGCGGTCCTGGCTGATGGTGTTGCCGCACATCGGCGAGCCGTTCTTGGGCACATACTGGGCGATGAAGGCCAGCAGGGTGGCCTCGGCCTCTTCCTCGCTCACCGTGCTGGCCTTGACCTTGTCGATCAGGCCGCTGCGGCCGTGCGTGCCCTTGTTCCAGGCGTCCATGGCGTTGAGCACGGCGTCGCTCTGGTGCACCACGATCACCGGCCCTTCGATGCGCGGCGTGAGCTGCGGACCGGTGATGACCACCGCGATTTCCAGCAGGCGCTCTTTTTCGGGGTCGAGCCCGCTCATCTCGCAGTCGATCCAGACCAGGTTCTGGTCGCTCTTGGCGAGGGTGGGGGTGTCGGCGGCGGTGCCCGCCGGGGCGGTGGAGGCAGAAGTCATGGCCGGCATTCTCGCCGATCCGCCGCCCGGGGCCCCCGGCCCCACGGCGCGCGCAAAGGGCCGTCTTCGATAGACTCGGCCCCATGGACACCGCTTCCTTCGCATTCACCGCCGTTTTCTGCGCCCTGCTGCTGCTGGGCCTGCTGATGCGCACCGTGCTCGCCAGCCGGCAGATCCGCCATGTGGCGCGCCACCGCCATGCCGTGCCCGCGGCCTTCAGCGACACGATCTCGGTGGCCGCGCACCAGAAGGCGGCCGACTACACCATCACCAAGGCGCGCTTCGGCCTGCTGGAAACCGCCATCGAGGCCGCGCTGCTGCTGGGCTGGACGCTGCTGGGCGGCCTGGACTGGCTCAACCAGCGGCTGCTGGACGCGCTGGGCGGCGGCATGCTGCAACAGCTGGCACTGCTCGCGGCCTTCGTGCTGATCGGCGGCCTCATCACCCTGCCCCTGGGCTGGTACGCCACCTTCCGCATCGAGGAACGCTTCGGCTTCAACAAGATGACGATGTCGCTCTGGCTGGGCGACCTGGTCAAGGGCACGCTGGTGGGCGCGCTGATCGGCCTGCCGATCGCCGCGCTGGTGCTCTGGCTCATGGGCGCGGCCGGCCCCACCTGGTGGCTCTGGGCCTGGGGCGTCTGGATGGCCTTCAACCTGCTCGCGCTGGTGCTCTACCCCACCCTCATCGCGCCGCTGTTCAACAAGTTCGAACCGCTGTCGGACGAAACGCTCAAGGCGCGCGTGAACGCGCTCATGCAGCGCTGCGGCTTCGCCGCCAAGGGCCTGTTCGTGATGGACGGCAGCAAGCGCAGCGCCCACGCCAACGCCTACTTCACCGGCTTCGGCGCGGCCAAGCGCGTGGTGTTCTTCGACACCTTGCTCAAGCAGTTGAACCCCGACGAGATCGATGCCGTGCTCGCGCACGAACTCGGCCACTACAAGCGCCGCCACATCCTCAAGCGCATCGTGCTGATGTTCGCGCTGAGCCTGGCGGGCTTCGCGTTGCTGGGCTGGGTGTCGAGCCAGGCCTGGTTCTTCAGCGGTCTGGGCGTGACGCCGTCGATGGACACGCCCAACGACGCGCTGGCCCTGCTGCTGTTCATGATGGTGGTGCCGCTGTTCACCTTCTTCCTCTCGCCGCTGATGGCGCAGCTCTCGCGCCAGCACGAGTTCGAGGCCGATGCGTATGCCGTGGCCCACACCAGCGGCCCCGATCTGGCCAGTGCGCTGCTCAAGCTCTACAAGGACAATGCCAGCACGCTCACGCCTGACCCGCTGTACGCGCGCTTCTACTATTCCCACCCGCCGGCGAGCGAACGCCTCTCCCGCCTGCAAACCGCCTGACGCGAATCCGACCCATGAACCCGATCCACCAGAACCGCCGCGCCCTCTCCGCCACCGAAATCGTGACCCAGCTCACCCAGCTCAACGGCGATGCCGCCCAGGGCTGGAAACTGATCGACGGCGCGCTGGAGAAAACCTACAGCTTCGCCAATTTCCACGAGACCATGGCCTTCGTGAACGCCCTGGCCTGGATCGCGCACCGCGAAGACCACCACCCTGACCTGGCCGTCAGCTACGGCCGCTGCACGGTGCGCTTCAACACGCACGACGTGAACGGCATCTCGGTCAGCGACATCCACTGCGCCGCCGCGGTGGACGCCCTGCAGAAGGCCTGATGGCCGATCTGCAACCCGGTCTGGTGGTGGCCGCCCACGGGCGCCACTGCCTCGTGGAAAGCCTCGACGGCGAACGCCGCATCTGCCACCCGCGCGGCAAGAAGAACGCCGTGGTCGTGGGCGACCAGGTGCAATGGCAGGTCACCGGCGACGAAGGCAGCATCGAACGCGTGGACGAACGGCGCAACCTGTTCTACCGACAGGACGAGATGCGCACCAAGTCGTTCGCCGCCAACCTCGACCAGGTGCTGGTGCTGGTGGCGGCCGATCCGGAGTTTTCCGAGAGCCAGCTGACCCGGGCACTGATCGCGGCGCAGGCCGAAGGCATCGACGTGCTGATCGTGCTCAACAAGAGCGACCTGCAGCCCGCGTTCGACCGCGCCTGGGCCCGACTGGAGCCCTACCGCCGAATGGGCTGCGCGGTGCTGCCGCTGCGCCTGAAATCGGCAGACGGTTCGGAAGCCGGTCTCGATGCCTTGCAGCAGCGGCTGGAAAACAAGCGCACCCTGGTGCTCGGCCCCTCGGGCGTGGGCAAGAGCACGCTGGTGAACCGGCTGGTGCCCGAGGCGCGCGCGCAGACGGGCGAGATTTCGCGCGCGCTCAACTCGGGCAAGCACACCACGACCAGCACCACCTGGTACTGGGTGGACGCGCAGCGCCGCACCGCGCTGATCGATTCTCCGGGATTTCAGGAATTCGGCCTGAACCACATCGAGCCCATGCAGCTGGCCCACCTCATGCCCGACCTCAACGCCACGCTGGGCCAGTGCCGCTTCTACAACTGCACGCACCTGCACGAGCCGGGCTGCGGGGTGGTGGAACACGTCCAGACCGGGGAGCCGGACCAGCCGGGGGACGATCCGCTGGCGATCAGCGAAAACCGCTACCGCCTGTACCGCGAGCTGTTCGCGGAACTCTCGGACAAACGCCGGTATTAAAGCCCTGCCAGGGTGAGCAGCGCGAGCAGGAGCATCCAGAGCACCACCGCGCGCCACACCAGGCCCACGACGCTGCTCAGGTGGGCGAGTTGCGGATCCGGCCGGGCGCCAGGATCGCACACCACCTCGTCGTCTTCGATCGTGAGCGGGTCAAGCTGCGGGGTCAGCCGCACGTTGATGGCGCCCGAGGTGGCAGCCAACACCACGCCGTCGCTGCCTGGGGCAAAGCGCTCGGCATCGCCGCGCCAGCTGGCCACGGCCTCCTCGAAGTTGCCCACCACGGCGAAGCCCAGCGCCGTCACGCGTGCCGGCACGTGGTCGACCCAGCGCCAGGCGGTCGCGGCGGCGTGCTGCAGCGCCGGGCTGGGCGTGCCGTCAGGACGGGCGCGCCAGTTGCGCGAGAGGTACTCGGCCAGCCGGTAGAACACCGCGCCCGAGGGGCCCAGGCCGATGGCCCAGAACACCACGAAGCACACCAGCACGCCGAACACATGGCGGTGGGCGGCCAGCACCGAGTGCTCGATCACCTGGCGCAGCAACTCCGTGCGCGGCAGGCTGGAGGCGTCCACACGCAGCCAACGGGCCAGCTTCTCGCGCGCGGTGGCGTCATCGCCCACGTCGAGCGCCTGCCGGATTTCGCTGAAGTGGTGGCTGAACTGGCGAAAGCCCAGCGTCACGTAAAGAATGCCGATGGTCCACACGAAAGCCAGCACGGAGCTGAATTGCCACAGGCCCCAGTACACCAGCCCCGCGATGGCCGCCGGCACGCCCACGGCCAGCGCCCAGGCCACCCAGCCATGGGAAGACTGGCCGGCATCGAGATTGCGGCGCACGGTGCGCGCCCAGCTCCGCAGACCGGCGTGAACGGGGTTGTCAAAGGCGAGCGGGCGCGCCTGCTCCAGCAGCAGGGCAATGAGGATGGCGAAAAAACTCATGGCGCCATCATAGTGGCGTGAGGGGAGTGCGCCACAGAGCGCCGCCCGGGCCTAGGCGCTGAGCATGCGGTAGAAGTTGCGCAGCATGCCGGCGGTGGCACCCCAGATGAAGCGCTCGCGGTCGCCGTCCAGGTAGGGCATGGAGTACCACTCGCGCACCACGCCCTCGAAGGCGAGCGCGTGGCGCTTGTGGTTCAAGGGGTTCATGAGGTAGGCCAGCGGCACCTCGAACACGTCGTCCACCTCGTCCGGGTTGGGCACCAGCTCGAAACCGGGCCGCACCAGCCCCACCACCGGTGTGACGATGAAGGACGTGCCGGTGACGTAGATGGGCAGCGTGCCCAGCACCTCCACCCGCTCCGGCGCCAAGCCGATCTCTTCCTGCGCCTCGCGCAGGGCGGCAGCGGTGGCGTCGGCGTCCTCGGGGTCGAGCTTGCCGCCCGGCAGGGCGATCTGGCCCGAGTGCGTGGAGAGGTGGGCCGTGCGCTGGGTCAGGATGAGCGTGAGCTCGTCGCGCATCACCAGCGGCAGCAGCACCGCCGCCTCGGCGGGAGCGCGGTCGGCGAACTTGCGCTCTCGCAGCAGTTCGGGCGTCCACACCGGCGGCCGGGCGAAGAGCTCGCGCAACCCTGCGGGGGTGAGGCGTTGCGCCTGCGCAGGGCGCAACAATTCATCGGCCTCGTCCGCGACAATGGGCGCCAGACGCGGATCAAAGGCAGGAAGAACGTGGGTCATGTGACAGCGAGCATAGGCCAGACGCAAAAAAGCCGCTCCGGGGAGCGGCTTTTTTGGAGGGTGGAGGCGATCGGGCCAGGCCCGATGCGCTTTACGCGCCCAGCTTTTCCTTGATGCGGGCCGACTTGCCGCTGCGCTCGCGCAGGTAGTACAGCTTGGCACGGCGCACGGCACCGCGGCGCTTGACTTCGATCTTGGCGATCAGCGGGCTGTACAGCGGGAAGGTGCGCTCGACGCCTTCGCCGTTGGAGATCTTGCGCACGATGAAGCTGGAGTTCAGGCCACGGTTGCGGCGGGCCACCACCACGCCTTCGTAGGCCTGCACGCGCTTGCGCGTGCCTTCGATCACGTTCACGCTGACGATCACGGTGTCGCCAGGGGCGAACGGGGGAATGACTTTGCCAAGGCGAGCAATTTCTTCTTGCTCAAGGGTTTGGATGAGGTTCATGATTTCCTGTTTTGTCGGTCATGGCCGCGCTGCACTAAAGGCCGCGAATCCGGCAGGGCCCCTGTCCAGACCCTTGCGGGTTTGCGGGGTGGCCCGGTCGCGGCGGCCGGTCAGAGGATCGAAAAGCCTTGGATTATAGCAATCCCTGAGCGCGGAGGAAAGCCTGGTCCGCCGCGTCGAGCAATCCCTGCGCCCGGGCACGGGCCAGCAGGTCGGGCCGGCGGCTGGCCGTGAGCAGCAGGCTTTGCTCGCGCCGGTGGCGAGCGATGCGCTCGTGGTGGCCGCCCAACAGCACCTCCGGCACCGCCATCGGCCCCCGCGGGCCCTGCCAGACCTCGGGACGGGTGTGGTGCGGGCTGTCCAGCAGGCCGTCGAGCGCCGGGTTGAAGCTGTCCTGCTGGTGGCTGCCCTCGTCGGTCAGCACGCCGGGCTGAAGGCGCGCCACGGCATCCAGCAGGGCCATGGCCGCGATCTCGCCACCCGAGAGCACGAAATCGCCCAGGCTGATCTGCCGGTCCACGCAGGTGTCGATGAAGCGCTGGTCGATGCCTTCGTAGCGGCCGCACACCAGCACCGCGCCCTGGCTGCGCGACCAGCCCTCGACGCCCGCGTGGTTCAGCGCCTCGCCGATCGGGGAAAAAAGGACCACGGGGGCGCGGGCATCGTCGGCCTCCGCGCGCGCGGTGCGAATGGCCTGCAGGCATTGCCACAGAGGTTCGGCCATCATGACCATGCCCGGGCCGCCGCCAAACGGGCGGTCGTCGACCCGGCGGTAGTTCCCTTCGGCGAAGTCGCGCGGGTTCCACAGGTGCACGGCCACCTGGCCGGACTCGAAGGCGCGGCGGTTGATGCCGTGCTGCAGGAAAGGCGCGAACAGCTCCGGGAAAAGCGTGATGACGTCGAAGCGCATGGCGGTATTGTGAGCGTCAACGATCCGGTGCCGGGCCGCCCCAAGCCGGATCAACCCCCTCGGGGGGCAGCGACCCGCGCAGCGGCGGAGCGTGGGGGCCTAGTAGTCCGGCTGCCAGTCGGCGGTGATGCGGCGCTGCGCCTTGTCGACATCGTCGATGTAGGCCGCCACGAAAGGAATCATGCGCTCGGCGGTCTGCTCGGTGCCGTCCACCGTCTCGGTGTGTTCGAGCACCAGCACCGAGGTGGGCCCGGTGGGCATGAGGTCGCGCACCACGCCCAGGTGCACGCCTTCGCGGTTGAACACGTCCAGGCCGATCAGGTCGACCCAGTAGTACTCACCTTCGGGGGTCGCCGGGAAGGCGCTGCGCGGCAGGTAGATGCGCACGCCCTTGAGGGCCTCGGCCGCATTGCGGTCGTCCACGCCGTCCAGCTGGGCGACCAGGCCGTCGGTGTGGGGTTTGACTTCCGCCACGCCCACGCCCACGCAGCCCGTGAACGCCGAGAAGCCGCGCGCGAAGCGGGCTTCGGGCGGCTGCAGGAACCAGGAAGAGGAAGCGATCAGCGCCGAGGTGTCGGCGCTGTGGGGCAGGATGCGGACCCAGCCCTTGATGCCCCACGCGTCCTGTATGCGCCCCAGCTCGACGGCGTCGTCGGGCAGGGGCAACGCCTTGAAGGCGCCGGACGCGGGGTGGCTCACCTTGCTGCGGGCAGGATCAGGCCGCGGCCTTGGCGGCGTTCTGCTTGACCAGGCGCGCCACGGTGTCCGACGGGGTGGCGCCAACGCCGGTCCAGTAGGTCAGGCGATCCAGGGCGATGCGCAGGGGCTCTTCACCACCGCGGGCCAGGGGGTTGTAGAAACCGATGCGCTCGATGAAGCGGCCATCGCGGCGATTGCGCTTGTCGGCAACCACGATGTTGTAGAACGGACGGGCTTTTGCGCCGCCGCGGGAGAGTCGAATGACGACCATGATTTATCCTTCGGGTGGAGAGGTACCAGGATCGGTACTTCACTGGATCTTGCGACCCGCTTTATTTGCAGCGCTTGAGACACACGACTGACCACCCGGCCAGCGAAACGCCACGAAACCCGCGATTATAGCCCGTTCGCTGGTTTTGCCAGCCCCCTTCCCGAGCGACCCACCCTACCCATGCCCCTGATCCGCCCCAGCCGCGACGAAGACCTCGACGCGATCACCCGCATTTACGGCCACCACGTGCTGCACGGCACCGGCACTTTCGAAACCACCCCGCCCACCCTGGCCGAGATGACGGCGCGCCGCGCCGACGTGCTGGGCAAGGGCCTGCCCTGGCTGGTGGCCGAAGAAGGCGGCCAGGTGCTGGGCTACGCCTACGGCAACTGGTTCAAGCCGCGCCCGGCCTACCGCTTTTCGGTCGAGGACTCGATCTACATGGACCCGGCGGCCCACCGCCAGGGCCTGGGCCGCGCGTTGCTCGCCGAGCTGCTGGCCGCGCTGGAACGCGCCGGCACGCGCAAGGTGATGGCCGTGATCGGCGATTCGGCCAACGCCGGCTCCATCGGTGTGCACCAGGCGCTGGGCTTCGAGCCCGTGGGCGTGGTGCAGTCGTGCGGCTGGAAATTCGGCCGCTGGCTCGACATCGTGCTGATGCAGAAGACCCTGGGTGCCGGTGACAGCACGCCGCCGAACGAGGGCGCATGACGATGATGCGCAAGAACAAGACGCTGGCGGTCTGGCTGGCGCTGCTGGGCGGCATGCTCGGCCTGCACCGTTTCTACCTGCGCGGCCTGGGCGACTGGGTGGGCTGGCTGCACCCGATCCCGGCGGCGCTGGGCCTGTGGGGCGTGGACCGCGTGCTGCTCTACGGGCAGGACGACAAGCTCTCGTGGGTGCTGATCCCGCTGCTCGGCGCGACCATCTCCGCCAGTTGCCTGATGGCCATCGTCTATGCCCTGACCGACCGCGAGAAGTGGAACCGCCAGTTCAACCCCCAGCTGCCGGCGGACGCCGTCTCGGGCGGCACCAACTGGCTGACCATCGGCGCCCTCGTGGCCGCACTGCTGATGGGCACGGTCGCGCTGATGGGCAGCCTGGCCTTCGGCTTCCAGCGCTACTTCGAGTACCAGGTCGAAGAAGGCCGCAAGATCAGCCAATGAGCGAGCACCCGGCGCTCAGTTGAGCCAGGCCATGGTGGTCATCACCAGGCTGAGCGTGAACAGCGCGAGCACGGTGGACAGGCCCATGGCCGCGGTGGTGACTTCCTGCGCCACCTCGTAGCGCTGGGCGAACAGGAACACGTTCGCCCCCACCGGCAGGGCCGCGGCCACCACCATCACGGTCAGCGGCATGCCGGTGATGCCCATGCCCCAGGCGCACACGCCCACCAGCAGCGGCAGCACCAGGTTCTTGGACACGCTGACCCACAGGGCCTGGCGCAGGTGGCCAGCCATGGGCGTGCGCGCCAGGGTCACGCCCACCAGCACCAGCGCGATCGGGCCGAAGGCGCTGCCCAGCAATTGCAACGGCCGGTCCACCACCGTGGGCAGCGTGAGGCCGCTCTGCGCGAACAGCAGGCCGCACAGGATGGGCAGGGGAATCGGGTGGATGAGCGCGCCCTTGAAGGCCGACCACGCCGTGGCCAGCACGTGCGGCGCGCGCTGGCCACCCGCGCGGGCTTCGCGCGCCACCGCGAGTTCGAGCACGATGGAACCGGTGGTCAGCAGGATCAGCGCATGCACCGACACCAGCGTGAGCACCGTGACCTGCGCGCTCTTGCCGTAGGCCAGTTCCACCAGCGTGATGCCCAGCATCACCATGTTGGAGAAGGTGCCGGCCAGGGCCAGCACCACGCTGCCCCGGTTGAAGCCCCGCCACGCGATGGACACCGCCAGCAGCGACAGCGCGGCCAGGAAGTAGGCGCCGATCGGCCGCAGGTCGAGTTCCTCGAAATGCACCGAACTCATGGTGCGGAACAGCAGGGCCGGGATGAGCAGCAGGAAGACCAGGTTGGACAGGTCCTTGACCGCGGCATCGCGGATCCATTGCAGGCGCCCGGCCAGGTAGCCGAGGCCGATCAGGATGAAGACCGGGGTGAGGGAGGCGACGACGGGGTGGCTGGCGATGTTCACCCGGCGATGGTATCGCCAGGCGTGCGCGTCACTCGACGCCGACGGCGCCGGTGATGCGGTAGTACAGGCCGTAGGGGTCGTTCTGCAGCACGTGGAAGGTGCCCTCGACGACCACCGCCTCCAGCTTGTACTTCACCGGCTTGCTGGTGCGCACCTCGACCATGCTCTCGGGCCCGCCCGGCGTGCAGAAACCGCAGGTCAGCGGCACCGAGGCGAGCAGGAAGTGGCGCTGGCTCTCGCCCGGCTCCAGCGGCATCATGAAGCCCTGCAGCCGCAGCTTCTTCTGGTTCAGCTCGGCCACCGGCGCCGGGTACACCGGCACGATGCGCTTGTTCTCCACCTTGGTGGTGATGTCGGTCAGCGTCGACCAGGCGACCACGTCGCCGCGCCTGGGCAAGGGCGCGAACGGGCTGAGAGGGCTGTGCACGCCCGCACCCTGGCCATGTGGCAGGCCCGAGGCCTGGCTCGACGGCGCGGTGCCGGGCGGCACCGGCGAGCTCAGGGTCTGGGCCCCGGCACCGACCAGCATGGCCCCGCCCATCACGAGCAGCGCGGCGAAACGGGAGGCTTGGAACAGGTGGCGCATGGAGAATCGTCTCGGTTGGGTTCAGGCCGTCAGTGCGCGTGGCGCATGCCGCAGTATTTTCCCAGGGCCAGACCCTTGCAGGCTACCGCGAGTTCCTGCATGCAGACTTTTTCGCCCTTGCCGGCCTCCAGGCACTTGGCCGCGCCTTCGTGCGCCACGGCCATGGCGCGGTGGCGGGCGATGTCTTCCCTGGTCTCCTTGTCGGAGTGCTGGGCCAGCGCGGCGGTGGACAGCAGGGCGGCGGCGAACAGGAACAGTGTTTTCTTCATGATTTACCTCGAATTCAGGAGTTGAGTGACATCGACACGGTAGGCGTGGAGGGCCGGCAGGAGCGCCGCCACCACCGCCACCCCCAAGGCCAGCACGGGCACCCAGGCTTCGCCCGACACCCATTGCCAACCGGTGATGGCCAGCGAATGCCGGGCCATCAACATCTCGCCCATGAGGGCCGTGAGCGCATGCGCGGCCAGCAGGCCCAGCGCGCACGCCAGCAACGCGAGCCACAGCGCCTCGCACAGCAGCAGCGCGGCCACCCGCGTGGGCGGCGCGCCCAGCATGCGCAGCATCGCCAGGTCGGCGCGGCGCTCGCGCACCGCGCTCCAGAGCGCGATGAACACCGACAGCCCGGCCACGCCCAGAAGCACGGCCGCCAGCCCGCGCAGCACCTGCGTGCCCACGCCAACCATGCTCAGCAGGCGCGTGACCTCCACCGCCGGCGCGGCGGCCTGCAGGGAGGTGGTCTGATTGATGAAGCGCGGCAAGCTCACCGCCGCCAGCGGCGTGCGGTAGCGGATCAGGGCCAGCGTGATCTCGCGCTCGGCCGCCAGCGCCTCGGCCAGTTCGGCGCGCTCGGCCTCGTCCATGTTCGCGCCGGCGTGCATGTCGTCGTGCACGCGCCAGACCGATTCGGTGGCGGTGAGCACCAGCCGGTCGAGCACGCAGCCGCAGGGCGCGAGCACGCCGGTGACGGTGTAGGGCGTCTCGCCGTGCGAGCTGCCACCCACGCCCAGGCCGTGCGCGCCTTCGAAGGCCTGGCCCACCTGCAGGCCCGTGCGCGCGGCGACCTGTGCGCCCAGCACGGCCTCCAGCGGCGCCTGCCAGAGCGCGCCCTGCGCGAGCCGGGCACCGTAGTGGGCCGGGTAGTCGTGCGTGGTGCCCACGATGCGGAAGCCGCCCAGGTTGTCGCCCAGGCTCAGCGGGATGAGCTGCGCCACCTGCGGGTGTTCCGCGAGCTGGCGGGCCTCGGCCAGCGGGATGTTGCCGGGCGGCACGTCCAGGTGGAACACGCCCGCGAGGATGAGCTGCATCGGGCTGCCCTTGGCGCCCACCACCGCGTCGATGCCGGCGAGGTCGCGTTCGAAGGCGCGGTCCACCTGATCGCGCGCGATCAGCACGAAGGCCATGGAGGCCAGGCCCAGCGCGAGCAGCAAGAGGTTGAGCGCCGTGGCCAGCGGGCGCGACCAGAGGTAGCGCCAGGAAAGGGACAACACGTTCATGCCACGCGCTCCGGGCGAGTTGCCACGAAGGCGAGCACCTGCGCGTGCGGCAGCGCGTCGCGCACGCGGGCGTCGTGGGTGGCGATCACGAGCGTGGCGTCCAGCGCCTTCGCGCTGCGGCGCAGCAGCGAGAGCGCCGTCATGCAGGCGTCGTCGTCCAGGCTCGCGGTCGGCTCATCGGCCAGGATCACGCGCGGGCGCAGCAGCACGGCGCGCGCCAGGGCCACGCGCTGGGCCTGGCCGCCCGAGAGCTGGGTGGGTCGGCGGTTCGCCAGCGCGCCGAGGTCCAGCGCCGCCAGCACCTCGGCCACGGCGGCGCGGTCCACCGGCAGGCCGGCGGCGAAGTGCGCGAGCGCCAGGTTGTCGGTGACCGTGAGCGCGTCGCTCAGGTGCAGCTGCTGCGGCAGAAAACCGATGTGGCGCGCGCGCCAGGCATCGCGGGCCGCACCGCGCAGGGCGCCCACCGACTGACCGGCCACCACGATCTCGCCCGCGCCGGGCGTCAGCAGGCCGGCGGCCAGCGCCAGCCAGGTGGACTTGCCGCTGCCCGAGGGCCCGCGCAGCAGCAGGGTGCCGCCCTGCGCCACCGACACATCGGCCATGCGCAGCGGCGCCTGGCCCGCGTGGGCGTATTGCAGGCCCCGGGACTCGATCACGCGGCGGGCTCCAGGCAATCCGAGCAGGTGCCGTGCACCGCCACCTGCTCGCCCCGGTGGCCCTGGCGCGCGAGGCTGCGCAACAGGTCGCGGGCCAGCTCGCTCACGTCGGTCATCGGAAATTGCCGGTGGCAGGCGTCGCATTCGAAGCGCGGCGTGCCCTCCTCAGGGTTCGGATCCAGTGGCGCCAGGCTGAAGCGCCAGGTGCGGGCCTGATCGTCGGTCTGGCGTTGCAGCACGCCGCAAGCGGCCAGGCGGTCGAGCAGGCGGTAGAGCGTGACGCGGTTGATGTCCAGCCCGCGCGCGGTGAGCGCGTTCAGCGCCTGCGCGTGCGTGAGCCCGCCGTGCGGCTGCGCGAGGAACAGGCCCAGCACGGCGCGCGTGGCCAGCGTGCGGCGCAGGCCGGCGGCTTCCAGCCGGGTCTGGATGTGGGGTGGCACAGCCACCGGTTCTTTGGTCTGGCGTGGCGACATGGCTTGGGTCTCCATAAATGCAACTATGTTGCGTTAACATGCGCACTATCGCAATTCAGTTGCAGTATCTTAGCTGCAATCCTCCCGTGCCCGACCTTCAAGCTTCCGCCCCATCGGCCATCGTGCTGCACGACCTCACGCTGGGCTACGAGCGCCATCCGGCCGTGCACCACCTCTCGCTCACGCTGCCACCGGGTGCGCTGGTGGCGGTGGTCGGCCCCAACGGCGCGGGCAAATCGACCCTGCTGAAGGCGCTGGCCGGGCAGCTCCCACCGCTCGGTGGGCGCATCGACGGCCTGGGCACGCGCCAGCGCGTGGCCTGCCTGCCACAACACAGCGGAATCGACCGCAGTTTTCCGATCTCGGTGCAGGAGCTGGTCCTGCTCGGCCTGTGGCACGAGGTGGGCGCGCTCGGGCGACACAGCGCCGCGCACCGCCGCGCCTGCCACGAGGCGCTGGCGGCGGTCGGCCTGCTGGGTTTCGAGCGGCGCGCGATCGACACGCTCTCCGGCGGCCAGCTGCAGCGCGCCCTGTTCGCACGCCTGATCCTGCAGGACGCCCCGGTGGTGCTGCTCGACGAGCCCTTCGCCGCGATCGACCAGCGCACCACCCGCGACCTGCTCGTCCTGCTGCACCACTGGCATGCGCAGGGCAAGACGGTGATCGCGGTGCTGCACGACCTGGCCCAGGTGCGCGAGCACTTTCCGCACACCCTGCTGCTGGCCCGCGAGCCCGTGGCCTGGGGCCCAACGGCCGAGGTGCTGACCGCCGACCACTGGGCCCGCGCCCTGCGGCTGCAGGAGCCGTTCGACGACGGCGCCGAGGCCTGTGGCGCCACCGCCCACGGGGTACCGGCATGAGCAGCGCGCTGTGGCTCGACCCGTTTCTGGAGTTCGGCTTCATGCAGCGCGCGCTGCTGGGCTGCGTGCTGCTGTCGGTGAGCGCCGCACCGGTCGGTGTGTTCCTGATGCTGCGCCGCATGAGCCTGACCGGCGATGCCATGGCCCACGCGATCCTGCCCGGTGCCGCGCTGGGTTACCTGGTGGCCGGCCTGTCGCTGGGCGCGATGACGGTGGGCGGCATCGCGGCCGGTCTGGCGGTCGCCGTCGGCTCCGGCCTGGTCGCGCGCCACACGGTGCTGCGCGAAGACACCAGCCTGGCCGCCTTCTACCTGCTCTCGCTCGCGCTGGGCGTGCTGATCGTCTCGACGCGTGGCAACAGCGTGGACCTGCTGCACGTGCTGTTCGGCACCGTGCTCGCGCTGGACGACGCCGCGCTGGCGCTGCTGGGCGGCATTGCACTCGTGACGCTGCTGGCCTTGCGCGTGCTCTACCGCCCGCTGGTGCTGGAGTGCCTGGACCCGGGCTTCCTGCGCGGCGCCAGCCGCTGGAGCGCGGTGGCGCATTTCGGTTTTCTGGCGCTGCTGGTGATCAACCTGGTGGCCGGTTTCCATGCCCTGGGCACGCTGATGGCGGTCGGAATGATGGTGCTGCCCGCCGCCACCGCGCGTTTCTGGGTGCGCCGCCTCGTGCCGCTGCTGGCCTGCGCCGTGGCCTTCGCCCTGTTCGCCAGCGCCAGCGGCCTGCTGGTCTCGTACCACGCCGACTGGCCCACCAGCCCGGTGATCGTGCTCAGCCTGGGCGCGATGTACCTGCTCTCGATGCTGTTCGCGCCACACGGCCTGCTGCGCCAGCGGCGCCCCGCCCTTTCCCACCTCAAAGCCTGAAACCAAGGACCTGCTCATGACACACACCACCGCCTTCCTGCCCCGCCGCCTCACCACCCTCGCCGCGCTGGCGCTGGGCCTGGCCGCGCTCACCCCGCCGCTGCACGCGCAGGCGCCGCTGCGCGCGGTCGCCAGCTTCAGCATCCTGGGCGACATCGTGAAAGAGGTCGGCGGCGACCGCGTGGCCGTCGACGTGCTGGTCGGGCCGGGCGCCGACGCCCACGTGTTCCAGCCCACGCCGGCCCATGCGCGCCTGGTCGGCCAGGCGCAGGTGGTGTTCGCCAGCGGCCTGGGCTTCGAGGGCTGGCTGAGCCGCCTGCTCAAGACCTCGGCCTACAAGGGTCGGCCGGTGACCGTCAGCCAGGGCATCCAGCCGCTCAGGAGCGAGCCGGACCACGACCACGGCGAGCACAAGAAGGGCCATGACCACGGCCATGGCGAGACCGACCCGCACGCCTGGCAGAGCGTGGCCAACGTGAAGGTGTACGCGCGCAACATCGCCAAGGCCCTGTGCCAGGCCGACGCCGCCAGCTGCGACCTCTACAACCGCAATGCCCGCGCCTACGAGGTCAGGCTCAACGAGCTCGAGGCCGAGATCCGTGCCGCCTGGGCGCCGATCCCGGTGGCGCAACGCAAAGTGATCACCTCGCACGACGCCTTTGGCTACTACGCGCGCGACCACCAGGTGCGCTTTCTCGCGCCGCAGGGCGTGAGCACCGAGAGCGAGGCCTCGGCCAAGGGCGTGGCGCAGCTGGTGCGCCAGATCCGCCAGGACCAGATCAAGGCCCTGTTCGTCGAAAGCATCTCGGACCCGCGCCTGATCGAGCAGATCGCGCGCGAGACCGGCGTCAAGCCCTCGGGCGCGCTCTATTCCGATTCGCTCTCCGCGCCCGGCGGCGCGGCGCCGAGCTACATCGAGCTGATGCGCTTCAACACCCGCGCACTCACCACCGCCGTGCGCGGGCAGTGAGGACCATCCCTTTCACGATCAAGCCGAGCACCGCATGCTTCCTACCGCTTTCCGCCTTCTCCCCTGCGCGATGGCCAGCGTCTCGATGGCCGCCTGGGCCCAGACCGAGCCCGTGCCCACGCTGGAGACCGTCACCATCAGCGACACGCGCGAACGCGCCTACCGCGCCATCGTCGCGCCCACGGCCAACAAGAGCGACACCACGGTGAAGGAGACGCCCTTCTCCATCCAGACCGTCACGCGCGAGCTGATGGAAGACCGTGGCGTCACCAGCTTCGGCGAAGCCGTGCGCACCGTGCCTGGCCTCACGCCGCAGGTGGGCTGGGGCGGCAGCAACGACCGCTTCCGCCTGCGCGGCTTCGCCACTTCCGCCAACCTCAAGAACGGCTTTCGCCGCAGCGTGTTCGCGCCGGTGGACGAGCTGGTCAACATCGAACAGATCGAGGTGCTCAAGGGGCCGGCCTCGGCGCTCTACGGCCGCTTCGAACCCGGTGGCGTGGTCAACCTGGTGACCAAGCAGCCGCAGGACACCGCGCGCACACGCTACGAGCTGACCGCCGGCAGCGACCGCTTCTACCGCGCCACCGTCGACAGCACCGGCCCGATCAGCGAGACGCTGAGCTACCGGCTCACCGGCTCGTGGCAGGACAACCAGAGTTTTCGCGACTTCGTCGGCGCCGAAACGCAGTTCGTCTCGCCGGTGTTCCGCTGGCGGCCCGCGCCGCACACCACGCTGACCGCCGAACTCGAACTCGGCCGCAAGCGCGGCGCCTTCGACCGCGGCTTCGGCAACAGCCCGCTGTTCCTCGGCGTGCCCATCCACACCAACTACGCCGAAGCCGACACGCGGCTGAAAAATGACAGCGCGCTGGCCTCGCTGGTGCTCGACCACCGCCTGGACAGCGGCTGGCAGCTGCACGCGGGCCTGCAGGCCTCGTCGGCCAAGACCGACGCGCTCTGGTACCCCTTCGGCTTCAGCCCCATCACCGGCGCCGGCACCCCCAACCCGCAGGTCAACCGCCGCCAGCAACGCAGCATCGACGACCAGACCGACCTCTCGGTCCTGGCCGAGGTCTCGCGCCGCTTCGAGACCGGTGGCGTGCGCCACCGCGTGCTGTTGGGCGCCGACGCCAATCGAGACACGTGGGACTTCCGCGCCGACGCCAACGTCGGCCCCTTCGGTTTCCCGACCAACCTGCCGATCGACCTCTACCACCCGGTGCACGGCCACACCGTGGTCGGCCCGCTCGTGCCCTACGACGCGTCGAACTACCGCAGCCGCAACGTGGGGCTGTACGCGCAGGACGAGCTGCAGCTCGGCGCCCAGTGGCGCGTGCTGTTCGGCCTGCGTTACGACCGCTCGCGCACCTTCGCGCGCGCCGACTACCTGCCGGTCTCAGACACGCTGGCGCGCAGCGACGACGCGCTCTCGCCCCGCCTGGGCGTGACCTGGACGCCGAGCGACGCGGTGTCGCTGTACGCGAGTGGGTCGAAGTCGTTCCTCACCGAGCCCTTCAGCGGCATGCTGCGCAACGGCAGCCTGCCCGCGCCGTCGCGCGGCACGCAGCTGGAAGTCGGCGCCAAATTCAGCCTGCTCGACGGCCGCCTGGAGCCCACGCTGGCGGTGTTCGACATCCGCCGCCGCAACGGCCTGGTGTCGGACCCCACCGACTTCGACCACGTGCTGCAGGTCGGCGAGCAGCGCAGCCAGGGCTGGGAGCTGGATGTGCCGTTCAGCATCACGCCGCGCTGGCGCCTGCTGGCGAGCGTCACCGAGCTGAAGGCGCAGATCAGCCGCGACAGCGACGCCAGCCTGGTGGGCACCCTGCTGGCCAATGCACCGCGCCGCAGCGCCAGCCTGTGGACCACCTTCGATTTCAGCGGCCGCGCCGCGGGGCTGAGCGCGGGCCTGGGCGCGATCTACGTGGGCGAGCGCCAGGCCAACACCGCCAACAGCTTCGTGCTGCCCTCCTACGTGCGCTGGGACGCCAATGTGGCCTACCGCTTCGGCGCCGGCCAGCGCTACAAGCTGCAGCTCGCGCTGCAGAACCTGGGGAACAAGCGCTATTACGACTCGGGCGGCGCCTTCGTGCCGACCTACCCGGGCGCACCGCGCACCGTGCTCGCCAGCTTCGCCATGGCGCTCTGATGGGCCTGAGCACCCATGGCCTGACGGTCGGCCACGGCGGCCAGGCCCTGCTCGGCCCGCTGGACCTCGCGCTGCCCGCAGGCCGCTTCGTCTGCCTGATCGGCGCCAACGGTGCCGGCAAGTCGACCCTGATCCGCACGCTGTGCGGCATGCAGCCCGCCGTCGCCGGCGAGGTCCGGCTCGGTGGGGTGGCGCTGAACCGCATCACGGCGACCGAGCGCGCGCGCCGGCTCGCGGTGGTGCTCACCGAGCGCGTCGACGTCGCGCAGATGACCGGCCACGACCTGGCCTGCCTGGGGCGTTATCCGCACCTGGGCTGGGGCGGTCGGCTCGGCGCGGCCGACCACGCCGCCGTGCAGGCCGCGCTGCAACAGGCCGGCGCGCTGGCGCTGGCACACCGGCTGGTCGCCGAGATGTCGGACGGTGAACGCCAGAAGGTGCTGATCGCCCGCGCGCTGGCGCAGCAGCCGCGCGTGCTGGTGCTGGACGAAGCGACCGCCTTTCTCGACCTGCCGCGCCGCATCGAGACCATGCACCTGCTGCTGGCGCTGGCACGCGAGCAGGGCTTGGCCGTGCTGCTGTCCACGCACGACCTCGAACTCGCGCTGCGCCACGCCGATGCGCTGTGGCTGATCGACGGCCAGCGCCGCCTGCACGCCGGCGCGCCCGAAGACCTCGCGCTGGACGGCACCCTGGCCGCCAGCTTCGCCGCCGAGGGCCTGGCCTTCGACCTGGAGCGTGCCGAGCTGCGCGTGGGCCGCAGCGCGGCACGCGGCATCCGCCTTGAAGGCGAGGGCATGGCGGCGGCCTGGGCACGGCGGGCGCTGCAGCGTGCGGGCTGCGCGCACGACCCCGAGGCCACGCAGACCGTGCACGTGGTGGCACACGGCGTCTACACCCTGAGCCAGCGCGGCGAAGCACCGAGGCCCTTCACCAGCCTGGGCGCGCTGGTGGACGCGCTCGGCGGCCAAGCATGAGGCACCTGCGGCTGATACCGCTGCTGCTGTTGTGCGGCTGCATGCAGATCGCACCGCCGCCGCGCGCGGCCTGGCCCTCGGTGGTGGTGGGCGTGGACGGCCTGAGCGACAACCTCGACGCCGCCTGCGTGGCCGAGCACCGCCCGGGCGTGGATCTGTTTCCGCACAAGACCGCCTTCACCCACTCGGTGCAGCTGCAGGTGAGCTACGGCCCGCACTACAAACGCGTGCGCTTCACGCCCAGCGTGGGCACCGGCGAGACGCTGGACTACCTGCTGGTGCAGTGCGGCACACCGGTGCCCGCGCACGGGCCGCACGAGCAGGTGATTCAAGTGCCGATACAGAGGCTGGTCACTGGCAACGCCGCCATGCTGGGCGCGCTCGACGAGCTGGGCCTGGTGGACCGGCTGTACGGGGCCGAAAACACGCGCAGCGCCACCGTGCCGGCGGTGCGCGAGCGCATCGCCCAAGGCCTGGTGCACGACATGTGGGGCTACGGCCACGCCTCCATCGAATCGGTGATGGCGGTGCAGGCCGATGTGTACCTGAGCTTCTACTCCGCCTACCCGCAGGGCAACATGCACCCGCGCCTGTGGGAGCTGGGTGTGCGCGCGATCGCGCAGGCCGACCACCACGAGACCCACCCGCTGGGCCGCGCCGAATGGCTCAAGCTGCTGGCCCTGCTCACCAACCGAGAGGCCCTGGCCAACGCGCGGTTCGACCGCATCGAGGCGCAGTACCTGCAGTGGGCTGGCGTGGCGGTCACGGCGTCCGACCGCCCCCTCGTGATGGCCGGATTCGCCGCCGGCCGCGACACCGTCGAGACCTTCGGCGGGCACAACCAGCGCGCCCGGCTGATCCACGACGCGGGCGGGCGCTATGCGCTCGCGGACGATGCGCGCAGCAGCAGCCTCGTGTACGAACGGTTCGAGAAGGTCTACGCGCGAGCGGCCGATGCGCCGGTCTGGCTCGGCACGCTGGGCGGCCAGGCCAGCGTGGCCACCCTGGTCGACGCCAACCCCTTGCACGGCTGGTTCCGCGCCGCGCGCGAAGGCCGCGTGTTCGCCTGGGACCAGGGCTACACCGGCGCCTGGGCCTACCCCTTCCAGGACCAGGGCATGACCCGGCCCCATGTGCAGCTGGCCGAAGCCATCCGGGCGCTGCACCCCGGCCTGCCCCTGCCGCCCCTCGTGACCGACACCCCTTTCCTGCGCCGACTGCCATGACCACCACCCCGCTCACCCCCGCCAGATTCGCGGCGATGACCCTGCTGATGCTGGCCTTGTTCGTGGCCGAACTCTCGCTCGGCTCGGTCGCCATCCCGCTGGCCGCGGTCTTCGACGTATTGTCCGGCGGCGCCGCCCATCCGGTGTGGCGCGACATCGTGCTCGGCTTTCGCCTGCCGCGCGCGCTCAATGCGCTGTGCTCCGGCGCGGCACTCGGGGTGGCCGGCCTGCTGTTGCAGACCCTGTTCCGCAACCCGCTGGCCGACCCCTTCGTGCTCGGCATCGTGCACGGCGCGCGGCTGGGCAGCGCCCTGCTGGTGACGGTCGCGGGCGTGGCCGGCAACGCGCTGTTGCTGCGCTTCGGACTGACCGGCGACATCGGCCTGGCGCTGGCCTCGGTGGCCGGCTCGGTGGCGGTGCTCGCGCTGCTGGCCGGCCTGTCGCGCCGGGTCGGCACCGTCACGCTGCTCATCATCGGTCTGATGCTGGGCTACCTCGCCATCGGCCTCATCAGCGTGTCGATGCACTTCATCGACGAGACCCAGGCGCGCGCCTTCAAGGCCTGGGACGACGCGAGCTTTGCCGGCGCCACGCGCCAGCAGCTGCAGATCCTCGTGCCCGGCGTGCTGGCCGGTCTGCTCGCGGGCGGCCTGCTGGTGAAGCCGCTCAACGGCCTGCTGCTGGGCGAGCGTTATGCCGCGTCCATGGGCATGCGCGTGACCCTGGTCAAGCGCGGCGCGCTGCTCGCCACCGCGTGGCTGAGCGGGCTGGTGACGGCCTTCTGCGGCCCGGTGGCTTTTCTCGGCCTGGTGGCCGCGCAGGTGGCGCGCGCCCTGATGCGCAGCGCCGACCACCGCGTGCTGCTGCCGGCCGCCGGTCTGGTGGGCGCGGTGCTGGGTCTGGCGGCCGACCTGGTGCTGCACCTGCCCTGGAGCCGCCACGTGTTCCATCTCAACGCGGTGATCGGCCTGGTCGGCGCGCCCGTGGCCCTGTTACTCCTCTACCGCACACGGGCATTGCACTGAGTGCGCAGGCAGGTGGCGGGCCGCTGGCTACACTGCCGGTCTCCCCGCTTCACACCACGCCGTGCCCATCACCCACCTGCTCCTCGCCCTCTCGGTGGTGTTCGTCTGGGGCACGAACTTCGTGGTGATCCGCTGGGGTCTGGACGGCCTGCCGCCCTTCCTGTTCGCCACGCTGCGCTTCGCGCTCTCGGCCCTGCCCTGGCTGCTCTTCATCCCCCGCCCCACCGCGCCCTGGCGCAAGATCGCCGCCTTCGGCGTGTTGTTGGGCGTGGGCCAGTTCGGCCTGCTGTTCCTGGCGATCCGCAGCAGCATCTCGCCGGGCCTGGCGTCGCTGGTGGTGCAGCTGCAGGTGTTCTTCACCATCGGCCTGTCGCTGTGGATCATGGGCGAGCGCGTGCGCGGCTTCCAGGTCGCGGGCCTGCTGCTGGCGCTGGCCGGCCTGGGCGTGATCGCGGCCAACCTCGACGCCTCGGTCACCCTGCTGGGCATGGGCCTGGTGCTGAGCGCGGCCTTCTTCTGGTCGCTCGCCAACCTGGTGGTGAAGTCGCTCGGGCCGGTGAACATGCTGCACTTCATGGTCTGGAGCAGCGTGTTCGCGGTGCCGCCGCTGTTCGCGCTGTCGTGGTTCGTCGAAGGCCCGCAGGCCATCGCGAGCAGCCTGCAACACGCGGACGGGCTGGTGTGGGCCAGCGTGCTGTGGCAGGCGGTGGGCAATACGCTGTTCGGCTACGGCGTGTGGAACTGGCTGCTGGCGCGCCACCCGGCGGCCACGGTGACGCCGCTGGCGCTGCTGATCCCGGTGTTCGGCATGGGCGCCTCGGCCCTGTCCCTGGGCGAGTCGCTGCCCGGCTGGAAGCTCGGCGCCGCCGCGCTGGTGCTGCTGGGCCTGGCGGTGATCGTCTGCTGGCCGCTGCTGCAGGCCCGGTGGGGCCGCGCGAAACCGGCCTGATCCCATCGCAGGGTCTTTTTTGAATCCAGTGCGGGGTCGCGCTGCGTATCTCCTTCAGCCGCAGTTCCGGCTTCAACCCAAGGAGATTCCATGATCACGCAGACCCTCAGCAAGACCGTTCTGGCCCTGGCCATCGGCACCGCATCCCTCGGCGCCTTCGCGCAAGTCATGGTCGGCGGCGCGCCCATGCTGGCCAGCAAGGACATCATCGACAACGCGGTCAACTCCAAGGACCACACCACGCTGGTGGCCGCCGTGAAGGCCGCCGGCCTGGTGGACACGCTCAAGTCGCCCGGCCCGTTCACCGTGTTCGCGCCCACCAACGCCGCCTTCGCCGCGCTGCCCGCCGGCACCGTGGACACCCTGCTCAAGCCCGAGAACAAGGGCATGCTCACCGGCATCCTGACCTACCACGTGGTGCCCGGCAAATGGGACGCCGCGGCCATCGGCAAGATGATCGCCGACGGCAAGGGCATGGCCTCGATCAAGACCGTGGCCGGCGGCACGCTGGTGGCCAAGTCGGCCGGCGGCAAGGTCACGGTGACGGATGAAAAAGGCGGCGTGGCCACCGTGACCATCGCCGACGTGTACCAGTCCAACGGCGTGATCCACGTCGTGGACAAGGTGATGCTGCCGAAGTGATCGGCCCCGCAAGACCTACTTCGCCAGACGGGCGAAGGTCTTGCGGAACTTCGTCACCTTGGGCGCAGCCACCGCCATGCAATAGCCCTGGTGCGGGTTGCGCTCGAAGAAGTCCTGGTGGTAGGCCTCCGCCGGCCAATAGTTCAGCAGGGGCTTGAGCTCGGTGACGATGGGCTTGCCGAAGGCGTTGTCCTGGGTGAGCTCGTCGATGAGCGCCTGTGCCACCCGCTGCTGCTCGGCCGTGGTGAAGTAGATGCCGCTGCGGTACTGCGTGCCCACGTCGTTGCCCTGGCGGTTGAGCGTGGTCGGGTCGTGGATCACGAAGAAGATCTCCAGGATCTCGCGCGTGGTGACCTGCGTGGGGTCGTACTCGAGCCGCACCACCTCGTTGTGGCCGGTGGTGCCGGTGCACACCATCTCGTAGCTCGGCCGCTCGACCTGGCCGTTGCTGTAGCCCGACTCGACATCGGTCACCCCAGTCACTTCCTTGTAGACGGACTCGGTGCACCAGAAGCACCCACCGCCCAGCACCAGCACCTGTTTGTCGCTCATCGTGTTCTCCATGGGTTGACGCCTCACTGTAAAGGTTGAGCAAAGGCCCGCACCGCGTCCAGGAATGCCGCCAGCGCCGCCTGGTCTCGGTCGGTCTTCCAGAGACAGTGCGTTTCGTACGGCGGGGTCTCTACGTCGAGCGGCACGAACACCGCGCCGGGCAGGCCGGCCTGCTGCAGCGCGGCCGGCACCAGCGCCACGCCCAGGCCTTGCGAGACCAGCGACACCACGCTGAGCCAGTGCCGCAGTTCGTAGCGGATCTCGGGCGAGAAGCCCGCATCGGCGCACAGGCCCAGGATGCGCTCGTGGTAATCGGGCGAGACCGCGCGCAACACCACCGCGAACGGCTCGCCCTGCAGCTGGACCAGCGGCAGGCGCCGCCGCCGCGCCAGCGCGTGCCCCACCGGCAGGCAGGCCACGAAAGGCTGGCTCGACACCAGGATCTGCGAGAAGCTTGCCGGCACGCGCGTGGTGTGCACGAAGCCCAGGTCCAGCCGCTCGTGCATGAGGTCGATCAGCTGGTCGCTCGAACTCATTTCGCGCAGGACCAGCCGCAGGCGCGGATGGCGTGCCGCGAACCCCTGCAGGATCTGCGGCAGCCCTCGATACAGCACCGTGCCGGCGAAACCGATCTGCAGGCTGCCGACCAGGCCCTGGGCCACCTCGCGCGCCTCGCGCGCGGCCTGGCCCGCCTGGTCGAGCAAGGCACGCGCGGCCGGCACGAAGGCCTGGCCCGCTGCCGTGAGCTGCACGCCGCGGCTGTTGCGCGTGAACAGCTGCGCCCCGACCGAGGCCTCCAGCTGCTGGATGTTGAGCGAGAGCGGCGGCTGCGTGATGGCCAGGCGCTGGGCCGCGCGGCCGAAGTGCAGCTCTTCGGCCAGCACGAGGAAATAGCGCAGGTGGCGGAATTCCATGAATCTGAAATTTATATCGATGAATACACCAACGATATTAGACAGATATTCATCAGCCGTCGACAATCGCCGCATCGCCACCCGAACACCGGAGACAAGCATGAGCACCCCTAAAGCCCGCTTCAGCTGGGAAGACCCGTTCCAGCTCGACCAGCAACTGAGCGACGACGAGCGCCAGGTGCGCGACGCCGCCCACAGCTACTGCCAGGAAAAGCTGCTGCCGCGCGTGACCGAGGCCTTCCGCCATGAGAAGACCGACGCCGCCATCTTCCGCGAGATGGGCGCCCTCGGCCTGCTGGGTCCGACCATCCCCGAGGCCTACGGCGGCAGCGGCCTGAACTACGTCTGCTACGGCCTGGTGGCGCGCGAAGTGGAGCGCGTGGACTCGGGCTACCGCTCCATGATGAGCGTGCAGAGCTCGCTGGTGATGGTGCCGATCAACGAATTCGGCTCCGAGGCGCAGAAGCAGAAGTACCTGCCCAAGCTGGCCACCGGCGAGTGGATCGGCTGCTTCGGCCTGACCGAACCCAACCACGGCTCCGACCCCGGCAGCATGGTCACGCGCGCCAAGAAGGTGGCCGGCGGCTACAGCCTCTCCGGCGCCAAGATGTGGATCACCAACTCGCCGATCGCCGACGTGTTCGTGGTCTGGGCCAAGGACGACGAAGGCGCGATCCGCGGCTTCATCCTGGACAAGGGCATGAAGGGCCTGAGCGCCCCGGCCATCCACAGCAAGGTGGGCCTGCGCGCCTCCATCACCGGCGAGATCGTGCTGGACGAGGTGTTCTGCCCCGAAGAGAACGCCTTCCCCGAGGTGCGTGGCTTGAAAGGCCCGTTCACCTGCCTCAACAGCGCGCGCTACGGCATCGCCTGGGGCGCGCTGGGCGCGGCGGAAGACTGCTACTTCCGCGCCCGCCAGTACGTGCTGGACCGCCAGCAGTTCGGCCGCCCGCTCGCGGCCAACCAGCTGATCCAGAAAAAACTGGCCGACATGCTGACCGAGATCAGCCTGGGCCTGCAGGGCTGCCTGCGCCTGGGCCGCATGAAGGACGAGGGCACGGCCGCCGTCGAGATCACCTCCATCCTCAAGCGCAACAGCTGCGGCAAGGCGCTGGACATCGCCCGCCTGGCGCGCGACATGATGGGCGGCAACGGCATCAGCGACGAATTCGGCGTGGCGCGCCACCTGGTGAACCTGGAGGTGGTCAACACCTACGAGGGCACGCACGACATCCACGCCCTCATCCTGGGCCGCGCGATCACCGGCATCCAGGCGTTTTCCTGAGCACGGCCTCCGGGGGGCCAAGGGCCCTCCGGTGCCGTCGGATATGGGGGGTGGGGTATATTACTAACCCACCGGTCATTAAAACCCCATGTCTGCCCCCACGCCCCTGACCTCCCCCGAATCCGACGCCGAACCGCGCCAGCGCCGCGCCCGGCGCAAGGAGGCGCGCCCGGGCGAATTGCTGGACGCGGCGCTGCGCCTGTTTGTTGAAAAGGGCTTCGCCGCCACCCGGGTGGAAGAAGTCGCCGCGCTGGCCGGCGTGTCCAAGGGCACCCTGTTCCTGTACTTCCCGAGCAAGGAGGAGCTGTTCAAGGCCGTGGTGCGCGAGAACCTGGCGGGGCGCTTTCCCGAGTGGAACGAGGAACTCGACCACTTCGAGGGCGACAGCGCCGAGCTGGTGCGCTACTGCCTGCACACCTGGTGGGAGCGCGTGGGCATGACCCCGGCTTCCGGCATCACCAAGCTGGTGATGAGCGAGGCCGGCATGTTCCCCGAGATCGCGGCCTTCTACCAGAAGGAGGTGATCGAGCCCGGCCACGAACTGATCCGGCGCATCCTGCAGCGCGGCATCGACCGCGGCGAGTTCCGCCCGCTGTCCATGGACTACGCCATCTACAGCCTGATCGCGCCGATGATCTTCGTGCTGATGTGGAAACATTCCATGGCGCCCTGCTGCGCCTCGAACGAGACGCTGGACCCGATCGGCTTCATCGACAACCAGGTGGACCTGCTGCTGCACGGCATGCTCGCGCCCAGCCCCACGCCCTGACCTTCACGCCACCATGAACGCTCCCCGCTCGCGCTCCACCTGGATCAAATGGCTGCTGCTGGCCGTGCTGGTGCTGGGTGTCGGCCTGGGCCTGGTGCGCGCGCTGGACAAGCGCAAGACCCAGGGCGAAACCGCCCGCGCGGCCGCCGAGGCGCTCAAGACCGCGCCGGTGTACACGCTCTCCGCGCGCGACGTGGTGGCCGTGCAGGCGCTGGAGCTGACGCAGACGGTGGGCCTCTCGGGCTCGGTGCAGGCCTTGCAGACCGCCGCCATCAAGGCGCGCACCGCTGGCGAGATCCAGGGCTTGAGCAAGCGCGAAGGCGACGCGGTGAAGGCCGGTGAGGTGGTGGCGCGCATCGACAGCACCGAGGCCGACGCGCGCGTGCGCCAGGCCACGCGGCAGGCCGAGTCGGCCCAGTCGCAGGTGGCGATCGCGCGGCGCACGCTGGACAACAACCAGGCCCTGGTGCGCCAGGGCTTCATCTCGGCCACCGCGCTGGAGACGGCCAGCGCCAACCTGGCCGGCGCCGAAGCCACGCACCAGGCCGCATTGGCCGCGCTGGACATCGCGAAGAAGGCCCTGGCCGACACCACGCTGCGCTCGCCCCTGAACGGCCAGATCTCGGCCCGCCTGGTGCAGAACGGCGAACGCGTGGGCGTGGACACGCGCGTGTTCGACGTGGTGGACCTCTCGGCCTTCGAAATGGAAGCCGCCATCACCCCGGCCGACGCGGTGTCGGTCAAGGTGGGCCAGACGGCGAACCTTCGGGTCGAAGGCCTGGCCGAACCGGTGCAGGCCACGGTCTCGCGCATCAACCCCAGCGTGCAGGCGGGCAGCCGCAGCGTGTTGGTGTACCTGCGCGTGCCGGCCGCCGAAGGCATGCGCCAGGGCCTGTTCGCGCAGGGCCAGATCGTCACCGGCGCGGTCAACGCGCTGGCGGTGCCGCTGTCCTCGGTGCGCAACGACAAGCCCCAGCCCTATGTGCAGGTGGTGCGCGAGAGCAAGATCGCCCACGTGGTGCTGGACGGCGGCGCCACCGGCCTGCGCGGCAGCGAGCCCATGCGCGAGGTCAAGGGCCTGCAGGCCGGCGAGCCGGTGCTCAGCGCCCAGGCCGGCGCCATCCGCGAAGGCACGGCCGTTCGCCTGGCCACCCACTGAGCACGCCGCACCATGTGGTTCACCCAGGTCTCGCTGCGCAACCCGGTCTTCGCCACCATGGTGATGATCGCCTTCGTGGTGCTGGGCCTGTTCTCATTCCAGCGCCTGCAGGTGGACCAGTTCCCCAACATCGATTTCCCGGTGGTCGTGGTGCAGGTGGCCTACCCGGGCGCCTCGCCCGAGATCGTCGAGTCCGAGGTCACCAAGAAGGTCGAGGAGGCGGTCAACGCGATCGCCGGCGTCAACACCCTGACCTCGCGCAGCTACGAAGGCCAGTCCCTCGTCATCATCGAGTTCCAGCTGACGGTGGACGGGCGCAAGGCGGCCGAGGACGTGCGCGAGAAGATCGCCATCCTGCGCCCGGTGTTCCGCGACGAGGTGGAAGAGCCGCGCGTGCTGCGCTTCGACCCGGCCAGCCGCTCGATCTGGTCGGTGGCCGTGATCCCGCAGGCCGTGGACGGCAAGACACCGAGCGCGGTCGAGCTCACCACCTGGGCCGAGCAGGTCTTCAAGAAGCGGCTGGAGAACGTGCGCGGCGTGGGCTCGGTGACGCTGGTGGGCGCCACGCGGCGCGCCGTCAACATCGACCTCGACCCCTCGGCCATGGAAGCGCTGGGCGTGACCACCGAGCAGGTCAACGCCGCCGTGCGCAACGAGAACCAGGACCTGCCGGTGGGCACGCTCAAGACCGGCGAGGCCGAGCGCGTGGTGCAGGTGCTCTCGCGGCTGCAGAACCCGCAGGACTTCGAGCACATCATCGTCGCGCGCCGCGGCGGCCAGGCCGTGCGCCTGGGCCAGGTGGCGCGCGTGAGCGACGGCACGCAGGAGGTGGAGAGCCTGGCGCTCTACAACGGCCAGCGCACCCTGCTGCTGCAGGTGCAGAAGGCGCAGGACGAGAACACCATCGCGGTGACAGACGGCCTGAAAGCCGCCGTGGCCTCGCTCGGCGCCGAGCTGCCGCCCGGCGTGCGGCTGGAGCAGATCGCCGACGGCTCGCGACCGATCCGCGTCTCGGTCGAGAACGTGCGCCGCACCCTGATCGAAGGCGCGGTGCTCACCGTGCTGATCGTGTTCCTGTTCCTCAACTCCTGGCGCTCGACCGTCATCACCGGCCTCACGCTGCCGATCGCGCTGATCGGCACCTTCTTCTTCATGAACCTGTTCGGGTTCACCATCAACATGATCACGCTGATGGCGCTCACGCTCTCGGTGGGCCTGCTGATCGACGACGCCATCGTGGTGCGCGAAAACATCGTGCGCCACGTGCAGATGGGCAAGAAGCCGTTCGACGCGGCCATGGACGGCACGCAGGAGATCGGCCTGGCCGTGCTGGCCACCACGCTGTCCATCGTGGCCGTGTTCCTGCCGATCGGCTTCATGGGCGGCATCATCGGCAAGTTCTTCCACGAGTTCGGCATCACCATGGTGGCGGCCGTGCTGATCTCCATGTTCGTGAGCTTCACGCTCGACCCGATGCTCTCCTCCGTCTGGCACGACCCGGAGATCGAGAAACACGGGCATGCCGCCGCCGGGCCGAAAACCTTCTACGACAGAACCATCGGTCGCGTGACCGGCTGGTTCGATCGCTTCCAGGACGACCTGAGCCACACCTACCAGGGCACGCTGCGCTGGTCGCTCAAGCACAAGCTGGCCACGCTGGGCCTGGCCCTCGCCACCTTCGTAGGCAGCCTGTTCATCGTGCCGCTGCTGGGCACCGAGTTCGTGCCCACGGCCGATTTCTCCGAAACCTCGCTGAGCTTTCACACGCCGGTGGGCTCCTCGCTGGAGGCCACCGAGGCCAAGACGCGCGAGGTGGAGGGCATCCTGCGCAGCTTCCCCGAGGTGAAGTACACCCTCTCCACGCTGAACACCGGCAACGCACAGGGCACCATGTACGCCAGCATCTACGTGCGCCTGACCGACCGCCACGAGCGCACGCTGAGCGCGCTCGAGATGTCGGCGCGCCTGCGCGAGCGGCTGCGCGGCGTGCCCGGCATCACCGTGACGCACGTCGGCCTGCTCGACGCCGTGGGCGGCAACAAGCAGGTGGAGTTCTCGCTGCAGGGCGACGACCTGGCCGAGCTCGAACGCCTGACGCAGACCGTGATGGAGCGCATCCGCCCCATCGTCGGCCTGGTCGACCTGGACGCCAGCGTGAAGCCCAACAAGCCCACGGTGGACGTGAAGATGAAGCGCGACCTGGCCTCCGACGTGGGCGTGAGCGTGGCCACGGTGGGCGCCAGCCTGCGCACCCTGGTGGCCGGCACCACGGTGGGCAACTGGCGCGCCGCCGACGGCCAGAGTTACGACGTGAACGTGCGCCTGGCGCCCAGCGGGCGCGAGCGCGCGAGCGACCTGGAGCAACTGCCTTTCATGGTCGGCACCGACAGCGACGGCACGGCGCGCGTGGTGCGCCTGGGCCAGGTGGCCGACGTGGTGGACGCCACCGGCCCGAACCAGATCAACCGCCGCAACCTCAACCGCGAGGTCTCGATCAACGCCAACGTCTACGGGCGCTCGCCGGGCGAGGTCTCCACCGAGATCCGCCAGGTGCTCGACACCATCGCCTTCCCGCCCGGCTACCGATACGAGTTCGGCGGCTCCACCAAGAACATGCAGGAGTCCTTCGGCTACGCGCTCTCGGCGCTGGCCCTGGCCATCATCTTCATCTACATGATCCTGGCCAGCCAGTTCCAGAGCTTCCTGCAGCCGCTGGCGCTCATGACCTCGCTGCCGCTCACCCTCATCGGTGTGGTGCTGACCCTGCTCATGTTCGGCTCCAGCATGAGCATGTTCTCGGTCATCGGCATCGTGCTGCTGATGGGCCTGGTCACCAAGAACGCGATCCTGCTGGTCGATTTCGCGATCCGCGCGCGCGAAGGCCGCGCGGGTGAGCCGCCGATGGACCGCGAGTCCGCCCTGCTGCTGGCCGCGCGCGTGCGGCTGCGCCCCATCCTGATGACCACGCTGGCCATGGTGTTCGGCATGGTGCCGCTGGCGTTCGCGCTCACCGAAGGCTCGGAACAGCGCGCGCCCATGGGCCAGGCCGTCATCGGTGGCGTCATCACCTCCTCCCTGCTCACCCTGGTGGTCGTGCCGGTGGTCTATTGCTACATGGATGACCTCGGCAACTGGTTCCGCCGCCGGCTCGGCCTGGCAATACCCCACCCCGTCCCCGAAGGTCCCACTCCTTAAAATCTCGCGGTTCCCGCCGCCCCCTGTAGAAACACCGTTCCTGCGAGTCGATGCCATGACCACTTTTACCGCCCCCGCCCTCAGCCTGAGCCAGGCCCGTTTCAACATGATCGAGCAGCAGATCCGCCCCTGGGAGGTGCTCGACGCCCGGGTGCTCGCCCTGCTGGACCGCGTGCACCGCGAGCAGTTCGTGCCCGCCGCGCACCAGTCGCTGGCCTTCGCCGACATGGAACTGCCGCTGAACCACCCCGCGGTGGACGGCCAGGCGATGCTCGCGCCCAAGGTCGAGGCGCGCCTGCTGCAGGACCTCGCGCTCAAGCCCACCGACAAGGTGCTCGAAGTCGGCACCGGCAGCGGCCACATGGCGGCCCTGCTGGCCAGCCTGGCGCAGCGCGTGGTCAGCATCGAGATCGACGAGGCGCTGGCCCGCCTGGCGCGCGAGAACCTGCAGAAGGCCGGCATCACCAACGCCGAAGTGCGCTGCGCCGATGCCGCCGCCAAGGGCTTCGCGGCCTGCGCGGATGGCGCGCCGTTCGACGCCATCGTGCTCAGCGGCTCGGTCGCCGAGATCCCCTCGGCCCTGCTGGACCTGCTGGCCCCGGGCGGGCGCCTGGCCGCGATCGTCGGCTTCGAGCCCATGATGCGCGCGACCATCGTCACCCGCACCGGCGAGGCCGCCTTCCAGACCGCCCAGCCCTGGGATACCGTGGCCCCGCGCCTGCGCCACTTCCCGGAACCCTCGCGTTTCCGCTTCTGAGCCCGGAAACCTTCCCCCGCCCACGGACGCCGCCATGAACTCGATCACCCCCGCCCAACTGCCCGACTGGCTGAAGCAGGCCGCCGACCCCGCCGCACCGCAGGCTGCCCTGCCCGTCGTGCTAGACGTGCGCGAACCCTGGGAGCTGCAGACCGCTTCCGTGAGGCCCGAGGGCTTCGAGCTGCGCGCCATGCCCATGCGCACGGTGCCGGCGCGCCTGCTCGAACTCGACCGGCACCAGCCCATCGCCGTGCTGTGCCACCACGGCGGCCGCAGCGCGCAGGTGGTGCAGTTCCTCGAAGGCAATGGTTTCACCCACGTCGTGAACATCGACGGCGGCATCCACGCCTGGTCGCAGCAGCGCGACCCCAGCGTGCCCGTCTACTGAAATGAAACTCCCCCCTGCGCCGCTTCGCGACTTCCCCCCTCCGTGGCGCGCCTTCGGCGCTTCGAGGGGGGACGGCATCTCGGGCCGGCAAAGCCGGACCCTGGAGGCCCCTGGGGGGCTGCCTCTCTCACGAGTCTCTCAGCACCTCCGTCCCGCTCCAAGGAACACCGCATGAAAGCCGCTTCGTCCGCTCGCAAGTCGTCTGCCCACCACTCGCTGTTTCCGCGGGCGGTCATGCTGGTGCTGGGCGCGCTCGCCACCGGTGCCCAGGCGCAGAGCTTGGTGCAGCTGTACGAGGCCGCGCGCGGGTTCGACGCCACCTACCTGGCCGCGCGCTCGCAGTACGACGCGTCCCTGGCCCAGGCCGCGCAGGCCCGCGCCGGCCTGCTGCCGCAAGCCGGCCTGGCCGCCGCGGCGAGCTGGGCGCGGCGCGAGGTGAGCAACTACGGCGCGCTCGACGGCAACAGCAACAACCAGAGCGCCACGCTCTCGGCCAGCCAGCCGCTGTACCGTCCGGCCAACCGGATCACCAACGACCAGGCCGAGCTCAGCGTCGACATCGCCAAGGCCCGCCTCACCCTGGCCGAGCAGGACCTCATCGTGCGCACCTCGCAAGCCTACTTCGACGTGCTCGCGGCCCAGGACACGCTGGCCTTCGTGCAGGCGCAGAAGACCGCCGTGGCCGAGCAGCTGGCCGCGGCCAAGCGCAACTTCGAGGTCGGCACCACCACCATCACCGACTCGCGCGAGGCGCAGGCTCAGTACGACCTGGTGCTGGCGCGCGAAATCGCGGCCGAGAACGACCTGCGCGTGAAGAAGCTCGCGCTCAACCAGCTGGTGGGCCGCCCCTCGGTGGAGCCGCGGCCGCTGGCCGCGCCCGTGACCCTGCCCGAAGTGGTGCCGGCCGACCCGCAGGCCTGGGTGGACCGCAACCCTGGCACGCACCCGACCATCCTCCAGGCCACGCGCAACCTGGAGATCGCCCAGCTCGAAACCAGCAAGGCCGAAGCCGGGCACAAGCCCACGCTGGACCTGGTCGGCCAGTACCAGGTGGCGCGCGGCCCCATGACCACCCTGCCGATCCCCGGCAACGTGCGCACCAACACCGCCAGCGTCGGCGTGCAGTTCAACCTGCCGCTGTTCGCCGGCTTCGCGGTCCAGAACCGGGTCAAGGAAACCCTGGCGCTGGAAGAAAAGGCGCGCTCCGACCTCGAAGCCGCGCGCCGGGGGGTGGACCTGTCCACGCGCAGCGCCTACCTCGGCGTGGTCTCGGGCCAGGGCCAGGTGCGCGCGCTGCAGGCCGCCGAAGCCTCCAGCCAGAGCGCGCTGGACGCCAACCGCCTGGGCTACCAGGTGGGCGTGCGCATCAACATCGACGTGCTCAACGCGCAGAGCCAGCTGTTCCAGACCAAGCGCGACCTGGCCCAGGCGCGCTACAACGTGCTGCTGAGCAGCCTGCGCCTGCGCCAGGCCAGCGGCGCCCTGCTGCCCGAAGACCTGCTGCCCATCGATTCCCTGCTCGCGAAGTGAGCTCCGCTACACTCGACCGCCAAGTTGGCGTCAGCCAGCCAACACCCGCAGAAGAGGAAGCCATGCAGACCGTCAACGTGTTGTGCATCAAATGGGGCAAGAAGTACGGCCCCGAGTACGTCAACAAACTTCACAGCATGGTGTCGCGGCACCTGCACCGGCCCTTCCGTTTCGTCTGCCTGACCGACGACGGTGAAGGCATCAACCCCGCCGTCGAGGTCAAGCCCATCCCCGCCGTGGGTTTCGACGAATTCGACCAGCGCAAGCCCTGGAGCTTCGGCCACGGCTGGCTCAAGCTCACCAGCTTCGCCGATCCGCTCTACGACCTCACCGGCCAGACGCTGTTCCTCGACCTGGACATCGTCATCGTCGACAGCCTGGACGAGTTCTTCGACCAGCCCGGCACCTTCATCGTCATCAAGGAATGGGACAAGAAGGACGGCACGGGCAACACCTCGTGTTACCTCTACACCATCGGCGCGCACACCGACGCCCTGGAGCACCTGAAGAACGGCTACCCGGAGTCGATCGCGGACGTGCGCAACGAGCAGGAGTACATCACCGGCTACCTCAACCGGCAGGGCAAGGTCAGCTACTGGCCCGAGGCCTGGTGCCGCAGCTTCAAGCGCCACTGCATGCGCCCGGGCATCCTGGGCTGGTTCTCGCCACCCACCATCCCGCCCGGCGCCAAGATCATCGTGTTCCACGGCAAGCCCAACCCACCCGATGTCATTGCCGGCGTGAGCGGCAAGTGGTACCGGCGCGTGTTGCCCGCCCAATGGGTCGCCGACCATTGGCGCTGAGCAGCCCGGTTTCGCTGCCCCATCGGGCGTACCGACTGCTCAGCCGCGCCCTGGCCGCTCCCCTGCTGGGCTGGTTGTGGTGGCGTGGCCGGCGTGAGCCCGGCTACCGCCAGAACCTGCGGCAGCGCCTCGGTTTCATTCCCATCGACCCCGAGCAACTCGGCTGCATCTGGATCCATGCGGCCTCGGTGGGCGAGGTGCAGGCCATGCAACCGCTGCTGCACGCACTGCTCGAAGAATGGCCGGCGCACGCCGTGGTCGTCAGCACCCAGACCCCCACCGGTGCGCGGGCGCTGCAGACGCACTGGGGTGACCAGATCCGCCACGTCTACGCGCCCATCGACACGCCCGGTGCCGTCGCCCGCTTCCTGAACCGGCTGCAGCCCCGGCTGCTGATCCTCGTGGAGCGCGAGCTCTGGCCCGAATGGCTGCAGCAATGCCGGGCCAACGCGATCCCGGTTGCGCTCGTCAACGCGCGCCTCTCCGAAGGCTCGGCGCGCACCTACCGGCGATGGCCGGGCCTGATGCGGCCCGTCTGGCCACAGCTCACGGTGGCGGCCGCCGACACCACCAGCGCCGAGCGCCTGCGCGGGCTGGGCGTGCCCGAGCCGCGCCTGCACGACACCGGCAACCTGAAATTCGATGTCGCCGTGCCCGCCGCGCGCGTGGCGCTGGCGCCCGAACTGCAGGGGCGCACGCTGCTGGTGGCGGGCAGCACGCACGAAGGCGACGAGGCCGCCTGGCTGGCCATCTGGAGCGAGCTCTCGCCCGTCAACCCGAGCTGGCTGCTGGTGCTGGTGCCGCGCCATCCCCAGCGCTTCGACGAGGTCGCGGCCCACGTGCAGCACAGCGGTCTGAGCTTCGTGCGGCGCAGCAGCGGCCAGGCGGTGGCGCCGGGCACGCAGGTGCTGCTGATCGACGCCATGGGCGAGCTCATGCACTGGTACCAGCACGCCTCGCTGTGTTTCGTGGGCGGCACGCTGGCGCCCGTGGGCGGGCACAACCCGCTGGAGCCCATGTCGGTCGGCCAGCCGGTGCTGTTCGGCCCTCACGTCCACAACGCGGCGCCGCTGTTCGAGGAGATCGCGCGCAGCGGCGCCGGCGAGCGCGTGCGCGACGCGCGCGAACTGGCGGCGGCGGTGCAGCGCTGGCTGATGCAACCCGAGACCTGGCAACGCCGCGCCCACGCCGCGCGCGAGCTGATCGCCCGCAACCAGGGCGCCTCGGCGCGCACGCTGGCCGTGGTGCGGCCGCTGTGGCGGCCCGCGCACACCGGCAACGTCTCGCGCGTGCGGGCCTCGGTGGACGCAGGCCGCACCGCCTGGTTCGATCCGCACCACCTGAGCCAGGTCTCCGCTCGCACCTTCGACCCGATCGCCCATGTGGGCGGCACGGCCCTGGCCACCGGCAGCGGGCGCGGCCAGGCGCTGCTGGTCCACGAGGGCGGGCAAGGCTATGTGCTGCGCCACTACCGGCGCGGCGGCCTGATGGCCCGCCTGAGCCACGATCGCTTCTGGCGCGCCGCGCCGCACGACAGCCGCGCCATGCGCGAATTCACCCTGCTGCGCCTGATGCGCTCCTGGCAACTGCCGGTGCCCGAGCCGGTGGCCGCGAGCCACTGGCCCCGCGCCGGTCTGTTCTACGAGGCCGACATCCTCGTCGGCCTGATCCCGGGCAGCGCGAACGTGGTGCAACGGCTCCAGCAAAGGCCGCTCGCGCCAGCCGAATGGCAGGCCCTGGGCCGCACGATCCGGCAACTGCATGAGCGGCAGGTGTTCCATGCCGACCTGAACGCCCACAATCTGCTGCTCGACCCGGCCGGCCAGGCCTGGATCGTGGATTTCGACAAATGCGGGGTTCGCACGGGCGGCGACTGGAAACCGCGCAACCTGGAGCGTCTGCGGCGCTCGCTGCGCAAGGAAGCCACCCGCGTCGCCCCTTACCACTGGACCGAAGCCGACTGGGCCCCGCTGATGGCGGGCTACCAGGACCTCCCCGCTCCCCCATGACCCCCCCGTCCACCTTCCTTCAGCGGGGCGCCAAGGCTTCGCTCATCCTGGTCTTCTTCGCGTTCCCGATGTCGGTCGCGCTCGCCAATGTGGCGCTGCTGCTCACCCTGGTGTTCTGGCTGCTTGGCTGCGTCTGGGGCCATTCCCTGCGCGACACCCGCCAGGCGCTGAGCAACCCCCTGGCGGCGCCGGCGCTGGCGCTGTTCGCCTGGATCGCGCTCGCGGCCCTGTGGTCGCCAGCCGAGGGGCCGCTCATCGGCACGGCCCTGGGCAAGTACAGCAAGCTGTTGTGGGTACCGGTCTTCATCGGTCTGCTCAACGACCCGGCCACGCGCCGCCGTTGCTGGCAGGCCTTCGCGCTGGCCATGCTGTTCACGCTGGTGGTCACCTGGCTCAATGTCTGGTTCGATTTTTCCTGGACGCGCACGCACAACCAGGGCTTCGGCGAGGACCACACCGTCTTCAAGGACCGCATCGCGCAAGGCATCCTGATGTCGTTCTTCACGGTGATGGCCCTGCACCAGGCCATGCATGCGCCGACGCGGGCCCGGGCCGTGCTCGCCGCCCTGGTGGCCGCGCTGGCGGCGTTCAGCGTGCTGTTCCTGTCGTCGGGCCGCACCGGCTACCTGGCCCTGCTGCTGGCCCTGGCGGTGTTCGCGGCCTTCGCCGTCGGCTTGCACCGGCGCCGGCTGGCCATCGCGGCGCTGGCCCTGGTCGCCGTGATGGCCATCACCTTCACCACGTCGACCCAGCTGCGGTCGCGCGTCAACGAGGCCTGGATCGAAGCCCGGGACAGCAGCATCACGGTGCCTGTCACGTCCGCAGGCGCCCGCATGGAGATGAACCGCTTCGCGCTGCAGAGCGCGCTGGAGCAGCCTGTGCTCGGCCGCGGCACCGCGTCCTATCCGGTGCTGTCGCCTGCGCATTTCACCGATCCTGCGTGGTGCGCCGTGGTCTGCGTGCACCCGCACAACCAGTTCGCCTTCTTCCTGTTCGAACAAGGCCTGATCGGCCTGGTCCTGTTCCTGTGGTTCGTGTTCGCCATCGCACGGCAGGCCTGGCGCGAAGACACGCCGCGCCGGGCGCTGATGATGGGCTTTGTGGCGGTGCTGCTGGTGGCGAACACGACGCACAGTTCGTTCTGGCTCTCGACGGAAAACCATTTCTTCATCCTGATGTCGGCGCTGCTGATGGCCGCCATCCCGATGCGCCAACGGGAGCGGGCGGCCCCATGACGAAGACCATCGCCTTTCACTCCAACCAGCTGTCGATCCGGGGCACCGAGGTCGCGCTGTACGACTACGCGCTTCACAACGAGACGGTGCTGGGCCACCGCAGCCTGGTGGTCTACAACGCCGACAGCCCGCACAACAGCGCCGAGGCCCTGGCCAAGTTCAGCGCGCGCTTCGAGGTGCTGGGCTACCGCCGGATCGACGAACTCGATGCCCTGCTCGGCCGGCACCACGCGGACCTGCTGTACGCCATCAAGGCCGGCAAGAACGACGGTGTGTGGTCGCGCACGGTGCCCACGATGGTGCACGCGGTCTTTCCGACCAACCCCGCGCAGGCCCATGGCGCCTCCTACGCCTTCATCTCCGAGTGGCTGAGCCGGCATTGCGCGAACGGCAAGATCCCCAGCGTGCCGCACATCGTGGAGCTGCCCGATGTGAACGAGGACCTGCGCGGCGAACTGGGCATCCCGCCGCAGGCCAAGGTGCTGGGCTGCCACGGTGGCGCCAACAGCTTCGACGTGCCCAGCGCGATCGAGGCAGTGCGCCAGGTGCTGGCGCGCTCGCCCGACACCTGGTTCGTCTTCCTCAACATCGCGCCCTTCGTGGACCACCCGCGCGCCCTCTTCCTGCCGGGCAGCAGCGACATGGTCCACAAGACGCGTTTCATCAACACCTGCGACGCCATGCTGCACGCGCGCCTGCAGGGCGAGTCCTTCGGGCTGGCCTGTGGCGAGTTCTCGATCCGCAACAAGCCCGTGATCACCTATGCGCGCAGCAAGCACCGGCACCACATCGACGTGCTGGGCGACTCGGGCTTCTGCTACACCGATGCGCGCTCGCTGGTCGACATCATCGAGAAGCTGGACCCGCAAGACCTCAAGCGGCACCACTGGGACCGGTATTCCGCGCTCTACAACCGGGACGTGGTGATGGGCCTGTTCGACCGGCACCTGATCCAGCCCGCGCTGCGCAACCCCGACCGCGCCAAACCCCAGTTGAACCTGCGTTGGGCCGACCGGCTGCCGTACTACCGGCTCAAGCTGAGCATGCGCTTCGGCTAGCGGCGGGCCAGGTCGTCGGCCTGTGGCGCGTCGTAGCGCAGGGCCGCGTAGCGGAAGAAGGTCTCGAGTGCGATGAACTGGCTGTAGAGAAAGCCCGGACCACCGCACAGGAAAGCCCGCTGGAAGATGTACACGCGCAAAAACACCAGGCCGCCCATGACGAGGCCCCGCCACACGCCGCCCTTCTTGCCTTGCGCGCTTCGTTTGGTGGCGCCGAGTTGCACATACTGCGCAAGCTTGCGCAGACTGCCATACACCGTGGGGCGCGAATGATGCAACAGGCGCGCGCGAAAGTCGCGCACCGGCACGGCCTGGCGCAGCACCGGTGCTTCGTGCACCACGCCCTCGAAACGCTCCAGGGTGGCGCGGCGAAACAGCCTCTGGATACCGCCCCTGGGCTTCATGCGCGTGAGCGCGCGGCCGAAGGCCACTTCATCCCACCAGACTCGCCAGACGGCATCCTCATCCGACGACACCGCCCGCTCGATCTCGGCCCGCAGCGCGGGCGAGATCTCCTCGTCGGCGTCGAGGAAGAACACATAGTCCGTGTTCAGGTGCTCCAGGGCGCGGGTGCGTTGCACGGCGAAGCCCCGCCAGTCCCCGTGCAGATGGACCGCCGCGCCCAGGCGCTCGGCGCGTTCGCGGGTGTCGTCGGTGCTGCCGCTGTCGATCACCACGATCTGGTCGGCAAAAGCGGCGCTGCGCAGGCAGGCTTCGATGCGTTGCGCTTCGTTGAGCGTGAGCACGGCCACGCCCAGCGTCGGCTGTCGGGCGGGGGCCTCAGTCACGCAGCCTCCAGCGCACCAGGCCCATCCAGCGCCCGGCCATGCGCGCGAGCAGGCGGGGTGACCACGCGATCGCGCGCAGCGGCAGGGCCACCGTGGTGCCCAGCAGCACCGACCAGCGCTGGCGCCGCGCCTTC
>Ga0247823_10000020_pt1 | contig 106185 bp, 84 predicted proteins | sample 13C_PalmiticAcid_2_FD_192426 | JGI IMG/M metagenome (GOLD analysis project Ga0247823, IMG submission 192426) | Soil microbial communities from agricultural site in Penn Yan, New York, United States - 13C_PalmiticAcid_Day30 | ecosystem: Environmental > Terrestrial > Soil > Agricultural land... | reverse complement strand
GTGGGCGCGGGCGGCCAGGATCACCGAGCCGCCGATCAGGCCGGCGCCGACGACGGTCATCTTGGGATAGAGCAGGCCGGTGGGGGACATGGTTCTTGTCTTATACCCCCTCCCCCTCGATGGGGGTGGGTTGGGTGGGTGGGACGCGGCGGTCGGTCTGGTTGCGGCGGAACGGTGGGTGGTCACCCCCATCCCCGACCCTTCCCCCATCGAGGGGAAAGGGGGATTCCATCACTGCCCCACGAACTGCGCCAGCAGGTCCACGACGGCGCGGTTGTGCTCCTCGCGGCCGATGGTGATGCGGATCGATTCCGGCAGGCCGTAGTTGGCCACGGCGCGCACGAGGTAGCCCTTGCTGGCCAGGAAGGCCTCGGCGTCGAGCGCGGTCCTGCCCGGCGTCGTGGGGAAGTCGACCAGCACGAAATTGGCCGCCGACGGGGTGACGGTCAGGCCAAGGCCGCCCAGCTGCTGGGCCAGCCAGGGGCGCCACTGCTCGACCAGGGCCACCGAGGCGGCCTCGAACTCGCGGTCGGCGAGGGCGGCGATGGCGGCGTCCTGGCCAGGGATCGAGGTGTTGAACGGCGGGCGGATGCGCTCGATCGGATCGATGATGCCGGCGTCGGCATAGCCCCAGCCCACGCGCAGCGCGGCCAGGCCGTGGATTTTCGAGAAGGTGCGGGTGACGATGACGTTCTGCGTTTCGCGGGCCAGGGCCAAGCCGTCCTCGAAGCGCGGATCGGTGCAGAACTCGGCATAGGCGCCGTCCAGCACCAGGATCACCGACGGCGGCAGGGCCGCGTGGAGGCTGCGGATCTCCTCGCCGGTCAGCCAGGTGCCGGTCGGGTTTGCAGGGTTGGCGATGAAGACGAGGCGGGTGCGTTCGTCCACGCACTTGATCGTCTCTTCCAGGTCGATGCGGCGCTTGGGCTCCCTGGCGAAGCGGACCTGCGCCTGGCAGGCGCGGGCGCCGATCGCATAGGCGGCGAAGCCGTGCTCGCCCTGGACGATGTTGTCGCCCGGCTCGAGATAGACCTGGCACAGCAGGGCGAAGATCTCGTCGCTGCCGTCGCCGAAGGTCAGGCGCTCGGGCTCCAGGCCGTAGCGATTGGCCACGGCGGCGCGCAGGGCGTTGGATTTGCCGTCTGGATAGACGTGCAGGCGGTCGACGGCGTCGCGATAGGCGGTCTTGGCCTGCTCGCTGCAGCCCAGGACGTTCTCGTTGCTCGACAGCTTCACCGGATGGGCGATCCCCTCGATCTTCGACTTGCCGCCCACATAGGCGGCGATGTCGAGGATGCCCGGCTTGGGCAGCGGACGAGGCGAGGCGGAACGGTCGGAAGCGGTCATCACGGGTCTCGGCGGGCGGCTTTGCGCCCTTCGGAAAAAACGGGGCCTTCTTACACGTCGAAGGGAACCGGCGCAGCCCCGATGACGCCGGTCAGCTGGCCAGGCGCGCGGGCCAGGCGCTCGTCGTTGCGCTGGTAGAAGCCCGACAGCGAAAAGAGCTTCAGGCCGCCGGCCTCGGCCAGCGGTTCGGCCGCCACGCCGTCGGCGCCCAGGGCCTCGACGATGGCGCCGGCGCTCTTGGCGCTGTCGGTCACCCAGAAGGTCTGGTCGCCGCCGGTGGGTTCGACCTCGACCTGGGCCACGGCGAAGGCGGCCTGCGGGCCCCAGCGGGTCAGGCAGGGCAGGGCGGCGAAGATGTTCAGCGTCGGTTCGGCCAGCAGGCGGCCCCACCAGGCGCTGCCCGGCTGCAGGCCCAGCACCGAGACGGCCCACGGCGTCTTGGCGGCGGCCAGGGCGTCCTTGTCGGCGGCGACCACGGCCATCGGCGGCGCGGCGCCGAAGCGCAGGCGGGCCAGCTCGACGGTGCGGCCGTCGCCCCAGACCGTCAGGTGGAACGGGCCCTGGCGCGACAGGCTGTCGGCCATCAGCTCGCGCCAGATGCGGATGACGAGGCCATCGGGAGCGTGGTTGCGCTGCGCCGACAGCAGCTTGCGGACGATCAGGGCCTCGCGACCGGGGCGTAGGCCAAAGCCGGTGTCGCCGGCGGCCTGCTTGGCCGCGGCGACGGCGCGCGACAATCCGGCCCGCTCGTCGATCAGCGCGAGCAGTTGGCTATCGATGGCGTCGATGCGCCATCGGACCTCGTCCAGCGAGGGCGGCGTCTCGTCCGCGTCGCGACCCATGTCTATCCCCGAAAATGAGGGGCGGAACATAGTCCTTGCCGCGAAGGGTGCAATAGCCGCGTCGCCGGGGAAGGAAATTGCGTGGTTTGCTGGAGGCGAGATGGTCGCGGAGGAGGCGGCCGGATAGGCGCCGCCCCGAACTCCCGTCATTCCCGCCCTTGTGGCGGGAACCCCTCTGTCAGCCGCAAGGGCAATAGGGGCGACGTGCTGAGCACGTCGCTTGCTCCTCACGTGCGTACGGAACCAGGGTTTCCCGCCACAAGGGCGGGAATGACGGGAGAAGGGTTGTTAGCGCGGCACATACACCTGCGGCGAAGGACCCGTGTCGAACGGTCCAAGGCGCGTGCGACCGTTTTGGAATTCCAGGGTGGCGCTGAGCGTCGGGTCCTTGCCGGCCGCCGCGGCGACCGCCGCCACGGCCGAGCGGGCGTCGGTGATGGCCTCGGCCGTGGTTGGCTTCTCGCGCACGGTGACGTCGAGCGCGCCTTGCAGGCGGCCGTTCTGGTCGACGGTCAGGGCGCCGGACCTGGCCTCGATCAGGGCGTCGCCGGCGGTCAGCTTGCCGCTCTCGACGGTGATGGCGCCGCCGGCGGCGGTCCAGTCACGCACCGCGTCGGTCCAGTTGTCGCCGCGCAGGGCCGGGGCCTTCGACAGGCGCGAGTCCCAGTAGAGCGAGGCGGTGCGGTCCTGGGCGATGCGGCCGAGCAGGCCGGTGAAGGCCACCTTGGCGCCGTCGGCCTTGAACAGGATCGCGCCTTGCTGGTCGGGGCCCGGGCGCAGGTGGAGCTGCAGGGCCTCGGTGGAGCTGATCGGGAACGGCTCGACGTCGGCGGCGGTGGTGAACAGGAGCCTGGCGCCCTCGACCGAGATGCGCGGCGGATACTGGTCGAAGCCGGCCAGGCTGGCGCGCAGCGCCTCGCCCGTGATCGTCACGTCGCCCTTCTCCGGGCGGGTCAGCACGACGCCGGCCGGGGCGACGATGATCCAGTGGCCGATGCCGTAGATCATCGCCTCGCCCTTCAGTTGCGGCGCCCGCACGGCCCAGCCGGTGGGCTCGGCGACTCGGGCGTTCTCCAGCCGCACGTCCAGACGGAACGGGAAGCCGGTGACCTCGCGCCTGGTCCACGACAGGTCGTAGCCCTCGGCCTTCAGCTGGACCGAGGTCGCGTCCATGCGCTTGATCATCTCGTTGCGCAGGTAGAACCAGCCGACGCTCCAGACGATGCAGACCAGGGCCGCGAGCACGAAAGGCAAGACGAGGCCGCGACGGCGGGGCTTGCGGGACGGCGTCGGGTCGCTATGGGTCATGGGCGAAGGGGCTGTTCCGGTCGGTGAGGGTTTTGGGCGTGGCGAGCGAGCAGCCGCAGGGCGGCGATCGTTGGGTGTTCGGTTACGGATCGCTGATGTGGCGGCCCGGGTTCCCGTTCATAGACCGAAGAACCGCGGTTCTCCATGGGCGCAGGCGCGCCTTCTGCATCTATTCGGTGCATCACCGGGGCACCTACGAGCGGCCGGGCCTGGTGCTGGGCCTGGCGCCGGGCGGTTCGGTGCGCGGCGTGGCCTACCGGGTCGCCGAGGCCGCTTGGCCGGAGGTCTACGCCTACCTGCGCGAACGCGAGCAGCCGACCGAGACCTATTTCGAAGCCTGGTCGAAGCTGCGCATCGACGGCGACGGCGAGGTCCCGGCGCTGGTGTTCCTGTCGGACCGCGCGCACGGCCAGTGGGCCGGGGCGCTGACCCTCGAGCAGCAGGCCGAATTGATCGCCGGGGCCAGGGGCCTGTCGGGGCCGAACATCGACTACCTGCGCGACCTGGTGGGGCACCTGCGCGAGGACGGGGTGCGCGATCACGCCATGGAGGCGCTGCTGAAGATGGTGGAGGCGAGGGAGCTGAAATCCTCCCCCTGAAGGGGGAGGTGGCCCGAAGGGCCAGAGGGGGGAGCCCCCTGCTGATCTCTAGGAGGTCGCTGACTCGGAAGTCACGTCCCGCTCCGTCGGCTTCGCCGACACCTCCCCCTTCAGGGGGAGGATCTTAAATCCCCTCGTCCTCCAGCGCCTTCGTCGCGCCGTCGATCCGCGTCTGCAGCTCGCGCATGAACTCGCCGCGCTTGAGGCCGGCGGGGATGGGCGGCAGGTATTCGAAGACGATGACGCCGGGTTGCACGAGCAGGCTCTTGTGCAGCCAGTGCTGGCCGCAGTTCAGGGCCAGCGGCGTGACCGGCAGCTCCAGCTCGCGATAGAGCGCGGCGATGCCGGGCTTGTAGTCGCCGGGCTCGCCGACCTTGCCGCGGGTGCCTTCGGGGAAGATCACCACCTGGCGGGTCTCCTTCATGCGGTCGACGCTATCGCGCACCAGCTTCTTCAGGGCCGCCGAATGGCCGTCGCGGTCGACGACGATCATCCTGGCCTTCAGGCCGTGCCACCCGAAGAGCGGCACCATCAAGAGCTCCTTCTTCATCACGAAGCAGGCGTCGGGCAGGATGGCGAATTGGCTGAAGACGTCGAACATCGACTGGTGCTTGGCGGCCACCAGGGCCGGGCCGGTGGGGACCTGGCCCCGCACCTCGACCCGCACGCCCGCCAGGATGCGCAGGCCCAGGATCACGCCCCGCGACCAGATGCGCATGGCGGCGCGGTTGACCGGACGCGGCAGGACCAGGGTCACCAGCATCAGGATGGCCATGGTCGCCGACCACAGCCAGAAGAACAGCTGGAACAGGAACGAGCGCAGATAGATCAAGAGTCTTTCCCCGTTGCCGACGTCTCGGCGGGCCCGGTCTCCGACGTCTCGGCGGGCTTGTCTTTCGGACCCAGGTTCAGGAACGCTTCGCGCCCCAGGATCGCCAGGTACTTGCAGTATTCCACGATCATCCGCCGGGCGGTGTGCGAGCGCTTCCACCAGCGACGGGCGTTCAGGCTCTCGGTGGCCACCGGATAGGCGGAGAGCTCGACGTCCGGCATGGTGGCGCGCAGCTCCAGCATCGAGCGCGGCATGTGGTAGTCGGCGGTGACGACGATCAGGCTCTTGTAGCCGCGGGCCTTGGCCCATTCGGCGGTCTCGCGGGCGTTGCCGACGGTGTCGGCGGCGGCGAAGCCCAGGTCGACGCAGCAGTCGTAGATCGGCTTGACCGCCTTGGTGACGTCCAGCACGTCGGCGCGGGTGGCCTCGCGGTTGACGCCGGAGATCAGCAGGCGCTTGCCCTTGCCAGCCTCGAGCAGCTTTGTAGCCGCCTCCAGCCGCAGGTTCGAGGCGCCGGTCAGCACCACGACGCCGTCGGCGACCGGCGGGTCGGCGGCCGGGGTCGAGCGCTCCACCCGCGAGGTGAAGGCCAGGAGGCCCAGCACCCAGATCATCACCACGATCAGGAAGGCGGCGATGCTCTTCACGGCATGTCCTTCAGCAGGCGGAGGGCCGCGGCGCGCGCGGCCAGCCCCGCGACCAGGGCGGCGATCAGCGGACAGGGCAGGGGCGCCAGAAGGTCGATCCACGCCAGGGGCAGAACCGGCGTCAGACCCGTGCCGCCCCCCGCCAGCCGCGCCGCGACGCCGACGATGACCGCCGCCGCGCCGCCGAGCAAGCCCGCGCTGGCGGCCATGGCCGCGAAGCGGTTCTGGAACAGCCTGGCGATGAAGCCGGCTTCGGCGCCGGAATGGTGCAGCACCTCGATCACCTCGTGGCGGGCGGCCAGGCCCGCGCGCGTCGCGAAGGTGATGACGGCGGCCGTCGCCGCGGCGATCAGGCCGAAGACCCCCAGCGCCGCCCAGCGGGCCAGGCCCGCGCCGCGCTCGATGTCGGCGATCCAGCGGCTGTGGTCGTCGACCACGGCGTCGACGGCGGCCTCGTGCAGGGCCTTGGTCAGGGCTTCGGCGGTGGCCGGGGCCTTGGGATCCAGGTCGAGGGTGACCAGGCGCGGGGTCGGCAGGTCGGCGACCAGGGCGTCGCGGCCGATCCACGGCTCCAGCAGGGCCTCGGCCTTGTCCTTGGTGAGCGCTTGCGCCTGGACCACGCCCTTGACCCCGGCCAGGGTCTCGGCGGCGCGGGCGGCGGCGCTGTCGGGCGTCTCGCCGGACTTGGCGCGGACCACGACGGTGGCCGAGCCGGTCAGCTGCGAGGTCCAGCCCTCGGCGGCGCGGTTGGCCGCCAGGGCGGCCAGGGCGGTGAGGCAGGCCAGGAAGCACAGCACGGCGACCACGAACACCAGCGCTCCGTCGCGGGCGTCGCGCGGCGGCAGCAGCGGGCCGGGCTTCCAGCGGTTGATGTCGAACGGGCCGCTCATCGCGCCTCGCCGGTGTCGACCAGGCGGCCGTGCTCGAGGTGCAGGACGGGGCGGCCGGCGCGGGCCACCAGCTCCTCGTCGTGGGTGGCGATCAGCACCGTGGTGCCCAGGCGGTTGAGCTCGACGAACAGGCGCAGCAGGCGCAGCGACATGGTCGGGTCGACATTGCCGGTCGGCTCGTCGGCCAGCAGGATGTCGGGGCGGTCGACGACGGCGCGGGCGATGGCCAGGCGCTGCTTTTCGCCCCCCGACAGGGTGGCGGGCAGGGCGTGCATGCGCTCGCCCAGGCCCACCCAGTGCAGAAGCTCGGCGACGTCGTCGCGATAGGTGTTGGGCTTGCGGCCCGCGATGCGCAGCGGCAGGCCGGCGTTGTCGAACACCGACAGGTGCTCGAGCAGGCGGAATTCCTGGAACACCACGCCGATGCGGCGGCGCAGGAACGGCAGGTCGGCGCCCGGAACCAGGTTCACGTCGCGCCCGAACAGCTCGACGCGACCCCGTGACGCACGATGGGCCAGGTAGATCAGCTTGAGCAGCGAGCTCTTGCCCGCGCCCGAGGCGCCGGTCAGGAAGTGAAACGAGCCCGGGGCAAGGGAAAACCCGATGTCGCGCAGGGTTTCGGGACCCCGCCCGTAGCGCATGGAGACGCCTTCGAAACGGACCACGGGGACGGCGTCGGGGTCTTGATCTGCGCCGGTCCGCAAGGGTGTGTCGATGGGGTTTCTGGACATCAGGGTTAAAATCGGCGACCTCCAATGCTGTAAAGCGGGGATGACCGATTCGCGGCCATGATACTGACCTGTCCCGAGTGCGCCAGCCGCTATTTCGTCGACGACGCCAAGGTCGGTTCGACCGGGCGCGTCGTGCGCTGCGCCTCGTGCGGCGCCCGCTGGACCGCGCGTAACGAATCCGCCGCCGACGACGACCTGTTCGACGCCCCGCCCGCAGCGGGGGCGAACCCCGGGCCGGCCAACGACGCGGCCGTGTCGGCCCCGCTCGACCCGCTGCACGCCCTCGATGACGAGCCCGAGCCGGAACCGCCGGTCAGCGCCCTGCCGGGCGAGGAACTGCCCAAGGTGTTCCGGGCCCGCGCCGACGCCGAGCGCCGCCTGAAGGAAGCCAAGACCACCGGCATCGTCTGGGCCTCGATGGCCGCCTTCGTGGTGCTGGTGCTAGGCTGCGTGGCCGTCTTCCGCCTCGATATCGGCAAGCTGATGCCCAGCACGGCGGGCGCCTACGCCATGGTCGGCAAGCCGATCAACACCGTGGGCCTGATCGTCGAGGAAAGCAGCATCCGCGCCCAGCCCTCGATGCAGGACGGCCGCGCCGCCCTGATCGTCACCGGCGTGATCCGCAACATCACCGAAAAGCCGGTCTCGGCGCCGCCGCTGCGCATCGCCCTGCTGAACAAGGGCCAGAAGCGCGTGGCCGGCCAGCTGGCCGCCGCGGCCGACCCGGTCATCCCGCCCGGCCAGACCCGCCATTTCTCGGTCACGCTGCTGAACCCGCCGTCCAGCGCCCAGATCCTGGAAGTCGGCTTCGCGGTCGAGAAGGGCGCTGCCCACGCCGTCAAGACGGGCCTGGGGCCCGCCAAGGCCGGCCACGGCGAGCCCGAACTGCGCGGCGCCCAGGACACGCCGACCACGGATCATGCCGCCGAGGACGCCCATGGGGCCGATTCCGCGGCGGAAGGGGCTGGACACGGCGCCCCTGGTCATGAGACCGGAGCGGCCGAACCGGCCGCCGCCGACCATCATTGACCAAGATCCCCTGACATGACCGAGCTCCACCGCCCCGAAGTGCTCATTTCCGAGCAAGAAATCGCCGAGCGGGTGGAAGCCCTGGCCCGCCAGATCGCCCCGCGCATCGACGACGACACCGTCGCCGTCTGCCTGCTGACGGGCGGCCTGTGGTTCGCCGCCGACCTGACCCGCGCCCTGTGGAAGGCCGGCCGCAACGTCCGCTTCGACGCCCTGTGGCTGGCCTCGTACCATGACGAGCGCAAGAGCACCGGCCGCTGCGAAGTGCGCGCCGACCTGCAGCGCCCGCTGGTGGGCCGCCGCGCCCTGGTGCTCGACGACGTGTTCGACACCGGCCTGTCGCTGTCGGAGGCCGCGCGCCTGGTGAAGGACGCCGGCGCCAGCGAAGTGCTGACCGCCGTCTTCGCCCGCAAGCCCTGGCCGACCTCGCGCGGCATGGAGCCCGACTTCGTGGCCTGGGAAGCCCCGGCCCGCTACCTCGTCGGCTACGGCCTCGACGACGAAGGCAAGAGCCGCGGCCTGCCGTACATCGGCGCGCTGGACTGAGTTTTTAGGCCTGATCCTTCTCCCCTTGCGGGAGAAGGTGTCGGCGAAAGCCGACGGATGAGGGGTTTCTCAGACGCAAAACGCCGCGACAGCTGATCAGCTGTCGCGGCGTTTCTGCTTGTGCGACCCCTCACCCGACCTCCCTGCGGGAGGCCACCCTCTCCCGCAGGGGGAGAGGGACGCTATTGGTCCATCGCCCTTTGCGTGGTCGCGATGAACCCGCCGCCGAGCACGCGTTCGGGATCGGCGGGGTCGTAGAGCACGCAGGCCTGGCCGGGGGCGACGCCTTCTTCCAGGACGTCGAACACCAGGCGTACGCCGTCGTCTTCCAGCATCAGGCGGCCGGGCACCGGCTCGCGGGTCGAGCGGACGCGGGCCAGGACCGGCGCGTTGGCCTTGGCGGCCGCGATCAGGTCGTCCTCGCCGCCCAGCCAGTTGTCTTCCTTCAGGGTCAGCGCCTTGGTCAGCAGCGCCTCGCGCGGGCCGACCACGACGTGGCGCTTGTCGGCGTCGATGCGGACCACGAACAGCGGCTCGCCCGTGCCGCCGCCCACGTTGAGGCCGCGGCGCTGGCCGATGGTGTAGCGCGTGACGCCCTCGTGGCGGCCCAGCACCTTGCCGTCCAGGTGCACGATGTCGCCCGCTTCCGCGCCTTGTGGGCGGATGCGGTCGATGACCGTGGTGTACTTGCCCTCGGGCACGAAGCAGATGTCCTGGCTGTCGGGCTTGTCGGCCACCGACAGGCCCAGCGCGGTCGCGACGGCGCGGACCTCGGGCTTGGAGAACCCGCCCAGCGGGAAGCGCAGGAAGTCCAGCTGGTCGCGCGTGGTGGCGAACAGGAAGTAGGACTGGTCCTTGGCCGGGTCGGCGGCGCGGCGCAACTGCGGGCGGTTGCTGGCCGAGGTGAAGCCGCGCTGCACGTAGTGGCCGGTGGCCATGGCCTCGGCGCCCAGGTCGCGGGCCACGTCCAGCAGGTCGCGGAACTTGACGGTCTGGTTGCAGCGCACGCACGGGATCGGGGTCTCGCCGCGCAGGTAGGCGTCGGCGAACTCCTCGATGACCTGCTCCTTGAAGCGGCTTTCGTAGTCGAGGACGTAATGCGGGATGCCGATCCGCTCGGCCGCCATGCGGGCGTCCATGATGTCCTGGCCGGCGCAGCAGGCGCCCTTCTTCGAGATCGCCGCCCCGTGATCGTAGAGCTGAAGGGTGACGCCCACCACGTCGTAGCCGGCGCGGGCCAGCAGGGCGGCGGTGACGGTGGAATCGACGCCCCCGGACATGGCCGCGACGATCCGCGCGCCCTCGGGCAGGCCGACGGCCCGCCTGGCGGCCTCGGCGGCGCGCGCGATCAGGGCGTCGCCCTCCGGAAGGGGGGCGTGGGCGGGATCGAAACGGGCGAGGTCGGCGTCCATCGGCGCTATTTAGAGCCTCAACCCCGATTTTGCGAGGTGGAGCAGCGCCGCAGGTTCCAAAGGCCCTACTTCAGCACGTTCAGCAGCGACGAGTTCTGCAGCGAGGCGAACACCTGGGCCGAGGCCTGGACGGCCAACTGGGCGGCCTGCAGGCGGGTGACGGCCTCGGCCATGTCGACGTCGACCACGCCGCCGATCATCACCGTCAGGCTGTCGGACTGGTCCTGCAGCGAGACCTGGGCGTCCTCGAAGCGCTTCTGGTTCAGGCCGTTCTTGCCCTGGGCCGTCACCAGGTCCTTGTGGGCGGCGTCGAAGGACGGCAGCAGGCCCTTGAGGAAGGTCGACTGGGCGTCGGTCAGGTTGCCGGTGAACGGGCCGTTGGCGTCGACATAGGCCTGCACCTGCTTGAAGGCGTCGAACAGGTCGGTCCCCAGGGCGTCGCCCAGCACGCCAGTCGAGACCGTGGTCGACTCGTCGATGCGGTTGGTCGTGACGTACTGGTCGTTCTGGAACAGCGAGGCGGTGCTGGGCGCGGCCGTCAGGTCGGCCATGCTGGTCGCCGTGGTCGTCGCCGTGTCGTTCTTGGCGCCCGAGAACACGTAGTAGCCATTGGCCTTGGTGTTGAGGCCCTGCACTGCGTCGCCGAAGGCGTTCTGCAACTGCTGCATCAGGGTGGTGGCGTTGCCGGCGGCCAGGGCGTTGGCGATCGCCTCGCGGGCGCTGGTGGCCGAGTTGGCCAGGCGCTCGATGCCCATGTCCTGCATCTCCAGGCGGTTGGAGACGAGCTTGGTCTGGTCGAGGAAGCCGTCGATCTTGGCCTGGGCGCTCTTCATCGCCGTCAGCATCTCGGCGTTCTTGGAATAGCCCTTCAGGTCGCTGGCGACCTTCTGGCTGGAGACCTGCTCGCCGATCTGGTTCTGGCGCACCTGCGCCAGCATCAGGTTCGACGTCATCACGCCGTAGTTGCCGGAGGTGGAGACACGGGTCATGGCGGACCTCAGATGATGTTCACGAGGACGTCGTACATGTCCTTGGTCGCCTGGATCAGGCGAGCCGAGGCGTTGAACGCCTGCTGGTACGTCGTCAGATTGATGAGTTCTTCGTCGAGATTGACCCCCTCGTGCGACTGGCGCTGGGTGTCGACCTCGACCTTCACGGAGGCCGTGGCGTCCTTCTTGGATTCGGCGGCCGCGGCCTTGCGGGCGATCGAGCCGGCGAAGTCGGCGCCGTAGCGCAGGACGCTGCTGGTGGCCGCGCCGACCCCGCCGGCCGAAGAGAAGTTCACCGCGCTGTCGCCGGCCTTGGCCAGGGCCAGGGCGCCGCGGGCGTCGCCGACGGCCAGGGACGAGGTCCCCGCGGCGGCCGTCAGGTCGAGCTTGGCGAAGGGCAGGCGGGCCGGGTTGCTGTTCATCGCCGCGTCGACGGTGTAGCCCGAGGCGCGGGTGCTGCGCTCGGACGGGCCCAGGCCGAACAGCTGGCTCAGCGACGGGCCGCCGGCGCCGCGCTGGGTGCCGTCTTCGACCACCGACAGGGTCACCGGCGAGGCGCTGTTGGAGCCGAAGCTCAGCGCGCCCTTGGAGTCGAGCGCGAAGGTTCCATACTGGCCCGCGCCGTCGCTGCGTGAGTTCAGGGCGTTGAGCATGTCCTGCATGGTGCCGCCCGCCGGGACGGTGACCTTCACGTCGCGGATGCGGCCGCCCTCGATGTCGGTCAGGCGCAGGGTGATTTCCTCGCCCGGCGTGAAGCCGTGCGGCGAGGCCGTGGTCATGCCCGTCTCGTACGGCGAGTAGCCGTTCTGGCGGACGATGTCGTTCATGCCGAAGAAGTGGCTGAAGCCCTTGCCGGCCTTGGTCGAGGGATTGGTCGGATCGTCGGCGATGGCCACGCCCAGGCCGCCGTTGGCCGACAGGCTGAGCGCGCCGTTCGAGAAGTTGGCCTGGCCGTCGGCGCCCAGGGCGCTGTTCAGCTGGGTCAGGAAGTTGGCCGGGGTGAAGGCCGGGCCGGCGACGCCGTCGACCGTCATCGAGCCGGCGCTGAAGTCCACCTCGATGCGGCGCTGGATGACGCCGGCCGAGTTGGTCAGGGCGATGGTGGTCTTGCCGGTGAAGCCGGTGAGGGCGGTGGTGGCGTCCAGGCCGGTGTCGCGGCCGGTCATGGTGGCCGGGGCGGGGACCGAGGAGTTGGCGTTCGAGGCGCGGTTCAGCTCCTCGGTGGCGCGGGTGACGAACTCGCCCAGCTGGTCGGACAGGGCCGGCAGCTCGGTGTTGCGCAGCTCCAGCAGGCCCTTGATCTCGCCGCTGCTGATATAGAGCGGGCTGGCCTGGCCGCCGCTGTTGGCCGAGGTGACCGTCAGGAAGCCGTTGGCGGTGGGCGACTGTTCGTACTTGATCACGGCCGCGCCTTCGCCGGCCAGGCTCATGCCCTCGGTCGAGCGGATCAGCACGCCGCCGTTGGCGCGCTGGCTGACCTGCACGTTCATCAGCGACGACAGCTCGTCGATCAGGCCGCTCTGGATGTTCTCCGAGCCGGTGGCGTCGACGCCGGTGGTCTTGGCGCGGGTGATGTCGGCGTTCAGCTCGTCGATCTGCTTGAGCAGCACGTTCACGCGGTCGACGTCGGCCGAGATCTTGGTGTCGGCGTCCTTGCCCAGGCTGGACAGGCCGGCGGTGATGCGGCTGCTTTCACCCAGGAAGTCCTCGACCTTGGTCAGGGCCTGCGCGCGCAGCAGCGACGAGGACGGCTCGTCGGCGGCCTGCGAGAAGGCGCTGAACACGTCGTCGAGCATCGAGAAGAAGTTGGTCTTGGCGCTGGGGTCGCCGAACAGCTCCTGGGCGTTGTCCAGCGCGCTCGACAGGGCCGAGGCGCGGCCGGCGTCCGAGGCGGCGTTCAGGCTGGCCGACTGCAGGAAGCGGTCGGTGGCGCGCTTGATGGCGTCGATGTTGACGCCCACGCCCATGCCGTTCGACACGAGGTTGGACTGGCTGATCGTCTTGCGGACGTAGCCGGCCGTGTTGACGTTGGCGATGTTGTCGGAAACGACGCGCATGCCCGTCTGGGCGGCCATCATCCCCGACGTCGCGGTGTTCAGGATGGTGTTCAGCGACATCAGCGATCTCCTGTCCGCTCGGCAAAGCACGGACCACGCGACGCGACCTTGCCCGGCGAAACTTGCCGGGTCGGCGTCGAGAGCGTCTCGTTTCCGTTGTGCAAACCGTTGAAATACAAGGCGTTGGGTTCCATGCGCCGTGCGGACGACGAGGAGGGGAGCGCAAGGATGGCGCCAACCCGGCCAACAGCCCGGCTGCGACGCGCCGACGCGGCAAGGGACGAGGCGGGGGACGGGTCATTCTTTCCGTTTCCGCTCGGCAAAAACCTCCGCAACCTGCCGAAATCAAAGGGTAAATCGAAGGTTAAAGTCTTTTATATCAATGGCTTGAAAGAAATTTCCGGGTTGGCCCGGCGATTGCTCAGGGGACGGCGGATCAAGGCGTGCTCCATCCGAGCCGCCGTCCAGCCAGAGCGTACCGACCCGCATGACCGCGATCGCCGCCTCTCTTCCGCTCCCGACGCCCGCCCAGGGCGCCGCCGGCGCGTCCGACGCTTCGAGCGCCGGCGACGTCTTTGGCGCGCTGCTGGCCGCCAAGGGCGCGAGCGAAGAGAAGCAGGACCAGCCGGCCGCCCGTCCCGCGAGCGGAAACAAGGCGCAGGCCAAGCCCGCCGCCGACCGCAAGGCCGACGACGGCAAGGCCAGCGACGAGACCGCCAGCCAGGACGCCGCCGCCGCCCAGGCCGGCGCGGCCGTCGTCGCCGCCATGAGCACGCAACAACGACAGCAGCCGCCCGCCGCTGTCGGCCAAGCCGCCGAGGCCGTCGACGGCGTCGAAGCCGCGGCCGCGGGCTCCACCGATCTTCTGGCCAAGGCCGCCGACCTGGTCGGCGACGTGGCCGACACCGTTTCCGACGTCGCCAAGCTGGCCGGCGCCGCTCCGGTCGCGGCCGCCGCCGAGACCGTGCAGGCCGCCGCCGACCTGGTGGCAGACGCGGCCGCGCCGCAGGTCGACGCCGAGGCCGTCCTGCCGGTCGCCGCCGACGCGGCCGCCGCGACCACCGACGTTCCCGCCATCGACCTGACCAAGCTGGCCGCCCAGCCGCAGGCCGCCGCGCCCGCCCAAACGCCCGCCGCGCCGAAGGCCGAGCCCCAGGCTCAAGCGCAGGCCGCCGCCGCCCAGCCGGCCGCCGCTTCGCTGGGCGATGAGATCGTCAGCCTGAAGGCCGTGCAGGTTCCGGCCGACGACGCCGCGACCACGGTCGCCGCGACGCCGGTCGACACCGCCGAGGTCGCCGCGCCGGTCGAGGCCCAGGCCGCGGCCGTCGAAACGGCCAAGCCCGCCGAGACCCAGGTGCTCGCGCCCAAGACCGGCAAGATCGAGGTCGCCGCCAAGGGCGAGGCCGTGGTCACCGCCAACGCCGTCGCCGCCGAGCAGGCCGCCCACGACGCGGCGACCAACAGCGATAGCGGATCGCAAGGCGGCGCCGACACCTTCGCCCAGATGGCGACCGACGCCGCGCCGGTCGACGCCGCCGCGCCCAAGGCCGAAGCGACTTTCGCCCCGACCGTCCAGGCCCAGGCCGCCACGACCGCCCAGGCGCCCGCCGAGACCATCGTGCGCGGCTCGCCCGAGACCGTCGCGGCCCTGTCGGCCGAGATCGCCAAGAAGCTCGAGGCCAAGTCGACCCGCTTCGACATCGTCCTGACGCCGGAAGGCATGGGCAAGGTCGACGTGCAGGTGCGCATCGGCGCCGAGGGCAAGCTGACGGCCGTCATGGCCTTCGAGAACCCGCAGGCCGCCGCCGATCTGCGCCACCGCGCCGGCGAGCTGCGCCAGGCGCTGAGCCAGGCCGGCTTCGACGTCGCCGACAACGCCCTGAAGTTCGACGTGTCGAGCCAGGGCGGCAACGGCGGCCAGGGCCAGCAGCAGAACGCCTTCTTCGACTTCCAGGGCGGCGACCACGGTCGTCGCGCCTTCGCCGGCCGCGCCTTCGCGGGCGCCATGGCCGAAGACATTCCCACCCTTTCGGCCGCGTCGCTGATCCCGGGCTATCGCCTCGCGGATTCCGACGGCGTCGACGTCAAGATCTAGGAGCAAGCGTCATGGCCACCACGACCAGCGCGACGTCCGGCACCTCGGTGATCGACAAGATCAACAACTCGAGGAACCAGTTGGCGAGCAGCGAGGAAACCTTCCTCAAGCTGCTGACCACCCAGATGAAGAACCAGGATCCGTTGTCGCCGATGGATTCCAACGCCTTCACCGGCCAGATCGTCCAGATGACCGGCGTCGAGCAGCAGCTGGTCACCAACGACCTGCTGGCGGCGCTGGTCGGCATGAACGACGGCGGCATCGCCGACGCGGTCAACATGATGGGCAAGCAGGCCACCGCCGAGACCGACACCTCGGTGCTCAAGGACGGCAAGGCCAACTGGAGCTACACCCTCGGCCGCAACGCCACCTCGGTGAAGATCGAGGTGCTCGACAAGTACGGCAACGTGGTCGCCACCAAGCTGCCCGACGACATGAGCAAGGGCGACCACACCTTCGAGTGGGACGGCAAGGACAGCACCAGCGGCGTCCAGCAGCCCAACGGCGCCGCCTACACCCTGCGCGTCACCGCCCTCGACGGCGAAGGCACGAAGATCGCCACCACCTCCAAGGGTCGCATCGAAGGCATCGTGACCGCGGTGACCAACGAGAGCGGCCAGAACATGGTCACCATCGATGGCGTCAAGGTGCCGATCAGCCAGGTGATCGGCGTCACCAATGCTCCGGACAAGACACCGGAAACCCCAGCCGAGGCCGCCTAAGGCCTCCACGGAATGAACCGGGCGTCAGAATGACGCCGACGCGGTCCCCCACCGAGCCAGACGGCCGACCCGGGACCCAAACGCAAACTGCGCTGAACCCCGCCAAACAAACCTCACGAGCAGGATTTCAGTCATGTCCATCAACAGCGCCATGCTCTCGGGCGTCTCCGGTCTGGTCGCCAACTCGTCGGCCCTGGCCGCGATCTCGGACAACATCGCCAACGTCAACACCGTCGGCTACAAGCGCTCGTCGGCCAACTTCTCGACGCTGGTCACCTCGCAGAGCAAGAACAACACCTACAGCGCCGGCGGCGTGAAGGCTCTGACGCACCAGTTCATCAGCCAGCAGGGCCTGACCCAGTCGACGACCTCGAGCCTGGACCTGTCGATCGCCGGCTCGGGCTTCTTCGTCGCCACCGAGAAGCCGGAAGGCCTGACCGCCACCGACACCCGCTCGTTCACCCGCGCCGGTTCGTTCCAGCTGGACAACCTGGGCTACCTGAAGAACGACGCCGGCCTCTACCTGCAAGGCTGGCTGGCCGATCCGGTCACCGGCATGATCACGCCCGACCCGTCGGACCTGACCCAGCTGTCGTCGATCAACGTCGGCACCGTCGGCGGCACCGCCGAGAAGACCACGCGCGTTGGCGTCAACGCCAACCTGCGTTCGGAACAGGCCGTGTCGGCCGCGGCCAACGCCTCGGTCGCCAAGACCGCCGTGCCCGAGACCCCCGCCGGCACCGCCAACTACAACGTCGCCTACAGCCCGACCGGCAACGGCAACGAATACGCCGTGTCGATCACGCGCGGCGGCGTGGCGTTCCAGTCGGGCGTGGCCACCTACGACCCGACCACGGGCGCCCTGACCGGCTACACGCCGAACGGCTCCACGACCCCGAGCACCACCACCGTCACCTCGGGCGGCGTGACCGTGAACCTGTCCGACCTGGGCCTGTCGACCAAGGCCCAGGCCGTCAGCGCCGGCGCCTACGATCCGACCACGCGTTCGATGTCGGACTACGCCGAAGACCCGACCACCGGCGTCAAGCCGGACTTCGAGATCCAGATCCCGGTCTCGGACTCCAAGGGCGGCCAGCGCACCGTCACCCTGTCGCTGCTCAAGGGCCCCGGCCCGAACGAATGGTTCGCCGAACTGCGCGCCAAGCCGGGCGACCTGGACAACAACACCAACGGCCTGATCAGCTCGGGCAAGATCACCTTCACCACGGACGGCAAGCTGGCCTCGGTCGGCAACCTGTTCGGCGGCGTGACCCCGACGGCGATCAACATCGGCGCCTCGGACCCGACCGCCACCGGCACGGGTCCGCGCTGGGCCGACGGCCTGGGCGTCGATGCCCAGGACATCCAGATCGACCTGGCCAACGCCGCCGGCGGCCTGACGCAGTACAACAGCCAGTCGGTCGTGCAGTCGGTGAACACCAACGGTACGGCGTTCGGCAACCTGACCAACATCGAGGTGGATGAAGACGGCTACGTCTCGGCCATCTTCGACAACGGGGTGACTCGCCGGATCGCCCAGGTGGCCATCGCGACCTTCTCGAATCCCAACGGCCTGAAGGGCGTTAACGGCAACGCCTACCGCGTCACCAATGAAAGCGGCACCTACAGCCTGAAGACCCCGGGCCAGGGCGGCGCCGGTTCTCTGGCTCCTTCGACGCTGGAAGCTTCGACTGTCGACCTGTCGACTGAATTCACCGGCCTGATCACTACGCAGCGCGCGTACTCGGCCTCTTCGAAAATCATCACTACCGCCGATCAGATGCTGGAAGAACTTCTGAGCATTAAGCGCTGATCATAGGTATTAACTGGTCTTAATCAGAGTGTGTCACATCGATACACTCTGATCGCTGGAGGAAGTCCCGTGTTTAGGTCTTTCTTTACTACTGGAATTAAGCCGTCGTTATTCCCCGGCGCCTATATTCCTCGTCAACAGTGATGGTTGTGGGAAAGGCGTAAAGCCATGTTGCAGCAGCAGCGCACGAACAGCCGGGGTGAAAAGTACGTCATCGGTCCGACCGGTGCGCCTCTTACCCTGTCGGATCTTCCGCCCCCGGAAACCCAGCGTTGGGTGATCCGGCGCAAGGCCGAGGTGGTCGCCGCCGTCCGCGGTGGTCTCCTCTCGCTCGACGAGGCGTGCGATCGTTACAAGCTGACCAACGAGGAATTCCTCGCCTGGCAGCAGTCTATCGACCGGCACGGCCTGGCGGGTCTGCGGACCACCCGGCTTCAGCAGTACCGCTAAACGGCGGAAAAACTGAAAGGGCGCGAGGAGTTATGCTCCAGGAAGCGCCCGAACGGTCTGTTCAGCGGCCGCGCCCCCTGGGGCGCGGCCGCGACCATTTGGCGCCTATGGAGCCGGGTTCCGGCCTCAAATCTAAAGCCGGTGTTAACCATCGACTGGGTAAATCCTGCCTAGCGACGGCGGACTTCCATCCGTCTCGCTTGCGTTCCGTTCGGACGCAGTTTGAGGGACAGGCCCAGTGGATAAATTCCTGAGCGCGATTCAGAAGTTCGGCGTCGGCCGACTGGCCGCCCTGGCGGGCGTCGCCGTCGGTTCCATCGCCGTGCTGGCCGCGGTTGTGATGATGCTGGGCAAGCAGCCGAGCGAGCTGCTGTATTCGAATCTCGACCTCAAGGAAGCTTCGGCCGTCACCCAGGCGCTGGACCAGGCCGGCATCAAGTACGAGACCAAGGGCGACGGCTCGACCATCATGGTCGCCCGCGACAAGGTCAATTCCGCGCGCTTGCTGGTTTCGGGCAAGGGCCTCGTGACCTCGGGCTCGATCGGCTACGAGATCTTCGACACCGGCAACGCCATCGGCCAGACCGATTTCGTCCAGCAGCTGAACCGCCAGCGCGCCCTGCAGGGCGAGCTGGAACGCACCATTCGCGGCTGGCAGGGCGTGCGCGACGTCCGCGTCCACCTCGTTCTGCCCAAGCGCCAGCTGTTCGAGGAAGACGCCGAGCAGCCGTCGGCCGCCGTCACCATCGGCACCGCCGGCCGCGAGCCGTCGTCGGACATGGTCGCCGCCGTCCAGAACCTGGTCGCCGGCTCGGTCCCGGGCATGAAGCCCGAGCGCGTCAACGTCATCGACGACCACGGCAAGACCCTGTCGGCCGGCGGCGACGAGAGCCTGGCCGGCCGCCTGGCCCAAGACCGCAAGTCCGAGGCCGAAGCGCGCATCGGCAAGAGCGTCAAGGAAATGCTCGACGGCGTCCTGGGCCCGGGCAAGGCCCGCGTCACGGTCACCGCCGACCTCGACCTGAACCGCATCACCACCCAGGAAAAGCGTTACGATCCGGATGGCCAGGTCGTGCTGTCGGAAAGCACCAGCGCCAACAACGCCTCCGAGACCAAGAACGACGACACCGGCGGCGTCACCGCCACCCAGAACATCCCCGGCGCCGCGCCGGGCGGCCTGCAGCCGCTGGGCTCGACCTCGGGCGCCAACGAGACGACGACCAACTACCAGAACTCCGAGACCGTCCGCACCGAAGTGGTCGAGCCGGGCGCCATGAAGAAGGTCGCCGTGGCCGTGGCCGTGGACGGCGTCACCGCCGCCCCGGGCAAGGACGGCAAGCCGGGCGCCTACACCCCGCGCACCGCCGAGGAGATCCAGCAGATCGAAGAGCTGGTTAAGACCGCCATCGGTTTCGACGCCGCCCGCGGCGACCAGGTGAAGGTCACCAACATCCGCTTCCCGACCGCCGAGGACCAGGGCCTGGACGGCAAGGGCGGGCTGATGGCCGGCTTCGACAAGAACGACCTGATGCGCGTCGCCGAGATCGGCGTCCTGGCCATCGTCGCCCTGCTGATCCTGCTGTTCGCCGTGCGCCCGTTCATCAAGAGCCTGACCCAGCCGGCCGGCCAGCACCCGATCCAACTGGCCCTGGGCCAGGGCGACCAGCCGGTCACCCGCCTGGTGACCCTGTCGGACGGCACCACCCAGCAGGTCGTGGTCGACCAGTCGGGCGAGCCGATCGCCATCGCCGGCCCGGTTTCCGACATCGACCAGCGCATCGACATCGCCAAGATCGAAGGCCAGGTGAAGGCCTCGTCGATCAAGCGCGTGTCGGAGTTCGTCGAGAAGCACCCCGAAGAGTCGGTCGCGATCCTGCGCAACTGGCTGCACGAGTCGGAGTGATCGGATGAAGGCCGCCGTCACAGACATCGCCAAGCTGGCCGGGCCCGAAAAGGCCGCCATCGTCCTGCTCGCCCTGGGTGAAGATCACACCAAGATCTGGGAAGCGCTGGACGACGAGGAGATCAAGGAAGTCTCCCAGGCCATGGCCAGCCTGGGCACGGTTTCGGCCAGCGTGGTCGAAGAGCTGCTGGTCGAGTTCGTCTCGGGCATGAGCTCGACGGGCGCGATCATGGGCTCCTACGAGCAGACCCAGCGCCTGCTGATGTCGTTCATGGCGCCCGAGAAGGTCGACCAGCTGATGGAAGAGATCCGCGGTCCGGCGGGTCGAACCATGTGGGACAAGCTGGGCAACGTGAACGAGGCGGTGCTCGCCAACTACCTGAAGAACGAATATCCCCAGACCGTCGCCGTCGTGCTGTCGAAGGTGAAGAGCGACCACGCCGCCCGCGTGCTGGCCTGCCTGCCGGAAGACTTCGCGCTGGAGTGCGTCACCCGCATGCTGCGCATGGAGCCGGTGCAGCGCGAGATCCTCGACAAGATCGAGCAGACCCTGCGGATCGAGTTCATGTCGAACCTGGCGCGCACCTCCAAGCGCGACAGCCACGAGATGATGGCCGAGATCTTCAACAACTTCGACCGCCAGACCGAGGCCCGCTTCATCGCCGCCCTGGAAGAGCGCAACCGCGAGGCGGCCGAGCGCATCCGGGCCCTGATGTTCGTGTTCGAGGACCTGTCGAAGCTGGATCCGGGCGGCGTGCAGACCCTGCTGCGCGCCACCGGCAAGGAACAGCTGGCCCTGGCCCTGAAGGGCGCTTCGGACAAGCTGCGCGAGATGTTCTTCTCCAACATGTCCGAACGCGCCTCGAAGATCATGCGCGAGGACATGGAAAGCATGGGCCCGGTGCGTCTGAAGGACGTCGACCAGGCCCAGGTCGCCATGGTCCAGATCGCCAAGGACCTCGCCGCCAAGGGCGAGATCATGCTGGCCGGTTCGGGCAGCGACGACGAGCTGATCTACTGAGGCGCGCGGGATGAACAACGGAACCTATCAGCGCTTCGCCTTCGACACGGTCTTCGACGATCGTGGCGGGGTGGCCTACGAGGCCCCCAAGGCGAAGAAGAGCTTCACGCCCGAGGAGGTCGAGGCCGCCCGCGCCGAGGCCTTCGCCGAGGGCGAGCGTTCGGCCGTGGCCCGCGCCGAGCAGGAAGCCGCCCAGGCCATGAACGTCATCGCCCACGCCGTGCACGGCGCGATGTCGACCCTGGCGGCCGTGGCCCACGAGCACCGCGAGCACGCCGCCCGCCTGGCCCTGGCCTGCGCCAACAAGATCGCCGACGCTGCGCTGGACCAGTTCCCCGAGGCCCCGGCCTCGGCGGCCCTGCTGGCCCTGGCCCGCGAGGTCGAGGCCCAGCCCAAGCTTTCCGTCCGCGTCGCGCCGCACCTGGTCGAGCGCACCCAGGCGGCCCTGGAGCAGACGGCCCAGGCCATCGGTTTCCCGGGCGCGATCGTCGCCCGCGCCGACGGCGCCCAGCCGCCCGCCGCCTTCGTCCTCGACTGGGGCGACGGCCGCGCCGAATTCAATCCCGACGAGGCGGCGCAGCGCGTCGCCCAGGCCCTGGAAGCCGCCATCGCGGCCGAGGGCCTGCACGCCGAACCCCTGCTTCCTAGCGAAGGCTGACCGCCATGTCCGACGACCTGACCCTCAACGATTTCAACGGCGGCATGCTGGCCTCGGAGATCCCGGTCGAGCTGAGCGACAAGATCGCCTCCGACCTGGCCCCGGTGTTCGACGTTCCGGTCAACATCTCGGCCGTGCTCGGCCGCTCGAACATGTCGGTCGCCCAGCTGCTGCAGCTGCAGGCCGGCTCGATCCTCGAGCTCGACCGCAAGGTCGGCGAGGCGATCGACATCTACGTCAACAACCGCCTGGTCGCCCGGGGCGAGGTCGTCGTCGTCGACGAGCGCCTGGGCGTGACCATGACGGAAATCATCAAGGACGGCGACGCCGCGGGCTGATCGCCCGAGGCTCCCCGTCCACCCCAGTCCGCGCCTTCTGAAAGAGGGCGAAGCAGTAAAAGATCGGTCCGGAAGGGCCGCCCGGAGACAAGACAATGCGCCTCTTGGTCGTTGGTAAACTGAACGGTCAGCTCTCGGTCGCCGTGAAGATGGCGATGAACGCCGGGGCCAAGGTTTCGCACGTCGAGACGACGGAGCAGGCGACCAACGCGCTGCGGGCCGGGCAGGGCGCCGACCTGATGATGGTCGACTACGGCCTCGACATCGCCGGCCTGATCGCCGCCAACGAGAGCGAGCGGATCCGGGTGCCGGTCGTGGCCTGCGGCGTCGACGCCGATCCGATGCGCGCCGCCGGCGCCATCAAGGCCGGGGCCAAGGAATTCATCCCGCTGCCGCCGGACGCCGAGCTGATCGCCGCGGTCCTGGCCGCCGTCACCGACGACAACCGTCCGATGATCGCCCGCGATCCGAACATGGAGCAGGTGATCAAGCTGGCCGACCAGGTCGCGCCGTCGGACGCCTCGATCCTGATTACCGGCGAAAGCGGCTCGGGCAAGGAAGTGATGGCCCGCCACGTCCACGCGAAATCGCGTCGGGCCAAGGCGCCGTTCATCAGCGTCAACTGCGCCGCCATCCCCGAGAACCTGCTGGAAAGCGAGCTGTTCGGCCACGAGAAGGGGGCCTTCACCGGCGCCCTGGCCCGCCGCATCGGCAAGTTCGAGGAAGCCAACGGCGGCACCCTGCTGCTGGACGAAATCTCGGAAATGGACGTGCGCCTGCAGGCCAAGCTGCTGCGCGCCATCCAGGAGCGCGAGATCGATCGCGTGGGCGGCACCAAGCCGGTCAAGGTCGACATCCGCATCCTCGCCACGAGCAACCGCAACCTGGCCGAGGCGGTCAAGGAAGGCGTGTTCCGCGAAGACCTGCTCTACCGCCTGAACGTCGTGAACCTGGCCCTGCCGCCGCTGCGCGAACGCCCGGGCGACATCATCAATCTGTGCGAGCACTTCGTGAAGAAGTACTCGGCCGCCAACGGCATCGACCTCAAGCCGATCTCGGCCGAGGCCAAGCGCCGCCTGATCGCCCACCGCTGGCCAGGCAACGTGCGCGAGCTGGAAAACGCCATGCACCGCGCGGTGCTGCTGTCGACCGGCGTCGAGATCGAGGAGTTCGCCATCCGCCTGCCGGACGGCCAGCCCCTGGCTCCGGCCCCCGACGCGGCCGTGGCGCGCGGCGCCTCGATGGCGGCGGCCGAAGCCGTGGCGAGCGCCGCGGTCGCCCGCAGCTTCGTCGGCCAGACCGTGGCCGAGATGGAGCAGACGCTGATCATCGACACCCTGGAGCACTGCCTGGGCAACCGCACCCACGCGGCCAACATCCTGGGCATCTCGATCCGCACCCTGCGCAACAAGCTCAAGGAATACGGCGACGCCGGCGTCAACGTGCCCCCGCCGCAGGGCGGCGTCGGCGCGGCCGCCTAAACCTCAAGTGTAGAATCCTGTTCGGCGCCCGCGACGATCGGTCCGGCGCCGAACATGGCTAATTTCGATTAAGGAGATGGCGGGCCGCCACAAATCGCTTCAAGCGGAACGGTCCCGTCCTAGACACAGCAGCAAGGCTTTCCATGGCTGACGCCGCCGCCCCCAAGGCCGCTTCCTCGATCCCCAGCGCCAGGTCGCTGTGGGAGGGGATCCTGCGCGGCGAGATGGGCTTGGCCGTCGGCGTCGTGGGCATCATCGTCCTGCTGATCCTGCCGGTGCCGCCGGCGCTGCTCGACATCCTGCTGGCCGTGTCGCTGACCGGCTCGGTGCTGATCCTGATGACGGCGGTGCTGATCAAGAAGCCGCTGGAGTTCACCTCTTTCCCGACCGTCCTGCTGGTCGCGACCCTCTATCGCCTCGGCCTCAACATCGCCTCGACCCGCCTGATCCTGGGCAATGGTCACGAGGGCGGCCACGGGGCCGGCGCGGTCATCGCCGCCTTCGGCAACCTGATGATGCAGGGCAACTTCGTCATCGGCGTGATCATCTTCATCATCCTGGTGGTGGTGAACTTCATGGTCGTGACCAAGGGTTCGGGCCGCATCGCCGAAGTGGCCGCGCGCTTCACCCTGGACGCCATGCCCGGCAAGCAGATGGCCATCGACGCCGACCTGTCGACGGGCCTGATCGACCAGGACCAGGCCAAGATCCGCCGCAAGGAACTGGAGCAGGAATCGACCTTCTTCGGCGCCATGGACGGCGCCAGCAAGTTCGTGAAGGGCGACGCCGTCGCCGGCCTGATCATCACCGGCATCAACATCGTCGGCGGCATCCTGATCGGCGTCGTCCAGCACAAGGTGCCGATGGGCGAGGCCGCCTCGACCTACACCTTGATGACCATCGGCGACGGCCTGGTCAGCCAGATCCCGGCCCTGATCATCTCGATCGCCGCCGGTCTGGTCGTCTCCAAGGCCGGCGTCGAGGGCAGCGCCGACAAGGCCCTGACCACCCAGCTGGCCATGAACCCGGTCGCGCTGGGCATGGTGTCGGCCTCGTCGGGCGTCATCGCCCTGATCCCGGGCATGCCGCTGCTGCCGTTCGCGGGCCTGGCCGTCGGCGCGGGCTTCCTGGCCTATCGCCGCGCCCAGCAGGCCAAGGAAGCGCCGGCCAAGGAGGCCGCCGCCGCGGCCGCGGCCGCCGCGGCCGAGGCGCCTTCGGAGCCCGAGGAAGAGCCGATCAGCGCGGCCCTGGCCATCGACGACGTCAAGATCGAGCTGGGCTACGGCCTGCTGACCCTGATCAACGACCTGGAAGGCCGCCGCCTGACCGACCAGATCCGCGCCCTGCGCAAGACCCTGGCCACCGAGTTCGGCTTCGTCATGCCGCCCGTGCGCATCCTCGACAACATGCGCCTGGCCAACCAGGGCTACGCCATCCGCATCAAGGAGATGGAGGCTGGCCTCGGCGAAGTGCGCCTGGGCCACCTGATGGCCATGGACCCGCGCGGCGGCCAGGTGGAGCTGCCCGGCGAACACGTGCGCGAGCCCGCCTTCGGCCTGCCGGCCACCTGGGTCGCCGACGACCTGCGCGAGGAGGCCACGTTCCGCGGCTATACGGTCGTCGATCCGGCCACGGTGCTGACCACGCACCTGACCGAGATCCTCAAGGAGAACATGGCCGACCTGCTCTCCTACGCCGAGGTCCAGAAGCTCCTGAAGGAGCTGCCCGAGAACCAGAAGAAGCTCGTCGACGACCTGATCCCCGGCGTCGTCAACGCCGCCACCATCCAGCGCGTGCTGCAGGCCCTGCTCAAGGAACGCGTCTCGATCCGCGACCTGCCGCAGATCCTGGAAGGCATCGGCGAGGCCGCGCCGCACACGGCCTCGGTCACCCAGCTGGTCGAGCAGGTGCGCGCGCGCCTGGCCCGCCAGCTGTGCTGGGCCAATCGCGGCGAGGACGGCGCCCTGCCGATCATCACCCTGTCGGCCGACTGGGAGCAGGCCTTCGCCGAGGCCCTGATCGGTCCGGGCGAGGACAAGCAGCTGGCCCTGGCCCCCTCGCGCCTGCAGGACTTCATCCGCGGCGTGCGCGACACCTTCGAACGCGCCGCCCTGCAGGGCGAGTCGCCGGTGCTGCTGACCAGCCCGGGCATCCGCCCTTACGTCCGCTCGATCATCGAGCGCTTCCGCGGCCAGACCGTGGTGATGAGCCAGAACGAGATCCACCCCCGCGCCCGCCTGAAGACGGTGGGGATGGTCTAGGGGGCGCCCTAAGCGCCGAACGCCGTGTGGTAGGTCACCGCGCCGCGCGGCGGGCGGCCCTTGAAGACCAGGCGTTGCAGGTAAGGCGAGGCTTCGCCCCCATAGGTCAGGGCCTCGTCGGCCACGAAGCCGAACCGCTCATAATACTTGGGCGAGCCCAGCAGCACGCAGCCGGCCGCGCCGCGCGCTTCCAGCTGTTTCAGGCCCTCGCGGATCAGGGCCTGGCCAAGGCCCGTACCCTGCTGGTCGGGGTTCACCGACACCGGACCCAGGCCGTACCAGTCGCCCGACGAGACCTCGATGTCGACAGGCGAGAAGGCGATGTGGCCGGCCACTTGGCCGTCGACCTCGGCCACCAGCGACAGCGACAAGGCGCCGGCCGCGCGCAGGGCGGCGACGATCAGGGCCTCGGTCTGGCTGCTGTAGGGACGGCCCAGGAAGGCGGCGGACGTCACCGCGCCGATGGCGGCGACGTCTTCGGGGCGCTCGGGACGGATCAGCATGGCTCAGGCTTCCAGGGTAGCGAGGACGAAGTCGGCGCGGGCGGCGACTGAAGTCCTTGGCAGGACGACGACCTCGTAGTCGAGGGCGGGGAGGGCGGCTTCCAGGCGGCCATACTCGTCCAGCGCCGCGTCGAAGTCGTGGCGACGCTCGGCGTCGGCGACGTGGATCTCGGGCCAGGGCGGGGCCAGAAAGACGCGCCGGTGATAGCGGTGGGCGCGATCCAGCGCCCGCAGGCTGGGCTCGCCGGTGGCGGCCTCCAGCGCGCTGGCCGCGTCGACCAGCCCGCGATCGAAGAACACCCAGCCATGCAGCCCGCGCGCGGCCTCGCGATCGGCCAGGGCCAGTTCGATGGCGCGGCGGGCGAAGGCGGCCGGATCGATCCAGGGCAGGACGGGGTCGTCGGGCCCTTGCGCCTGCCGGACGATGCGGCGGCCGGGCTCCTCGACGACGGCGTAGCCGCAGGCGGCCAACTGCGCCAGCAGGCTGGACTTGCCGCCGCCCGAGCAGCCGGTGATCAGGACGAAGTTGTCGGCCATGGATCGTCCTCCGGCCGGCTGGCGACCCTAGCGGGTCATCCAGGGGCGCGACTTGCCCGTCGGCGCGACGGCGTCGGCCTTGTCGACCTTGCCGCTGGAGGCCTTGGGGCCATGGCCGTGGCGGCCCTGGGCGGCCTTCTTCAGGCGCAGGGCGCGCTGCATCGGGGTTTCGTTCGGCGGGGCGTCGTTGGTCTCGTTGCTCATCGGCGCGCTTTAGCACGCCGCGACGCCCCGCGCCCGCGCTTAGTGACCTCCGGACCGATCGGGGTGCGGAACCTTCGCCACGTCGGCGGCTGTCACCGGCTTGGCGTAGGCGTTTCCGAAGTGCGTGCGGACATAGGTGACGACCTCGCCGATCTGGGCGTCGTCCAGCGTGCCGGCGAAGGGCGGCATGCCGCCCTGGCCGCGCACCACCACCATGGTAACGTAAGGGGCGGCAGCCAGCTTCGGGTTGGCGGCCAGGGCGGGAATCGTCCCCGCGCCGGTTCCGCCCTTGGCGTCGGCCATGTGGCAGGCCTGGCAGACGGCCTCGTAGACCTGCTGGCCGGTGATCGGCTTTGCCACGCGCACCACGCCGCCGCCGGTGTCGCCGCCGGCTGGGGCCTGGGCGACGGCGGGGATGGCGCAGGCGAGGGCGGCGATGAGCGCCGACGCCGCGACGAGAACGGGACGGGTCATGCTTAGGCCTCCAGGGCGCGCTTGTGCAGGCGGGTTATGGCGTCCAGCGACGAGAGCAGGGCGCCCTCCATCCAGCAGCCGACATACGAGGCGTGCTCGCCGGCCAGCACGATCCGCCGGTCCATGGCCACCAGGGTCTGGTAGTGCTGCTTGCGGGTCTCCTCGGTCCAGCGGGCGCAGCAGCCCAGCGCCCAGGGCACGCGGCTCCAGGCCACCGAGGCGCCGTTCGAAAACTCCTTGCGATAGCTCTGCGGGTGCAGGACCGAGCCCTGTTGCAGGGCGACCTCGATGCGCTGCTGCGGCGTCATGCCGGCCAGGCGATAGGCCCCCATCTCCCGGGCGAAGGCGCCCAGCAGCACGGCCGGCCCGTTTCCGAACAGGTTGTTGTTGGGATAGGAGATCAGGGCGATCTCCTGGTCGGTGAAGCTGTGGCCGCCGTAGATGGAGTCTTCCTCCTCCCAGAAGCGCCGCTTCATCTCCAGGCCGATCTTCACCTGGCCCGAATAGGGCACGGCCTTGATGGCGGCGGCCAGATCGTCGCTGATCTCGCTGTCGATCTGGCCTAGGATCGAGAGAGGAATTGTGCAAGCGCACCAGTCGGCCTTAGCGGTCTCGACCTTGCCCGTGGCGGTGTCGGCGAAGGTGACGGCCACGCCCCTGTCGTCCTGGGCGATCTTCGTGACCTTGGCGTTGAAGGTGGTCAGGCCCTCGACCTGTTTGGCGAAGGCCTTGCCGATCATGTCCATGCCGCCGACGGGCTGGAACATGGTGGTCTGCATCTCGTGGCCCATGAAGAAGGCCATCGAGGTCCAGACCTGCGGGTCGAGCACGTCGTGCAGGGCGTAGAGGTCTGACGAGATCGGCGCGCCGTCGATCCCGCCGCCGGGCGGCCGGTCATAGCCGCGGTGGGCCGAGCTGCGCAGGCCCTTGGCGTAGCGGTAGTCGCCGTCGAGCATGCCCCAGCCCTTGAGCGCCTCCAGCAGCTTCTCGCGATCCTCGGGCGTGACCGCGTCGTCCAGCGCCTTGGTGTTGATCGACTTGGCCAGCAGTTCGGCGACATTGCCCTCGAAGTCGGCCGCGGCCGCCTTGAAGCGCACCGGCTTGCCGCCGAACGCGGTCGAGGAGTGGAGCCAGGTGTTGTGGTTGAACTGGATGAACGGCTCCAGCGCCACGCCGAACTGCTTGCAGTAGTGCAGCAGGGTGCGGTGATGGTGCGGGATGCGCCACGGGCCGGGATTGAAGTAGTTGCCGGGAGCAAAGCCGATCTTCTGGGTCGCGCCGCCCAGCTCGGTATAGGTGTCGCCACCTCGCAGAGACCAGTTCCGGCCGCCCGCGCGGCCCTGGTATTCGAGGATCCGCACCTTGTAGCCGGCGCGGGTCAGCTCATAGGCGGCCAGCAGGCCGGCGAGGCCCGCCCCCAGCACCAGCACCGAGGCGCCGGGTCTTGCGCCCGCAAGGTCTGGCGGGCCGTGAAACTGGGTCTCGGCGGCGTGGCCGAGAGTGGTCATGGCCTGGTACAGCGCCGCCGTCCCGCCCACCTGGGCGATCGCGGTCAGCAGCTGTCTTCTGGTCGGTACGCGGACTCCGTCTGGCATGTGCTCGGCCCTATCCCCTTCGCCGCCGCCCGCGACGAGGCGGCGCTGGGCCGAGCTAAGCAGGGCGCCCGTCGCCCCCGCCGCCCACTTTGTTCGTGTGGCGGGCGGATGGGTTCGCGGATCACCGTTCCGCAGCGTTCGGAAGATGGGGCTGCGCAGGAAACGGGCAGGCTGGAAGCGAAGGCTCGCCTTGGCTAGAGTTGACTCTCGTTTAACGGGAGTTGTCTTGAGCTTCGCTGACTACATCGTTTTCGCCGACGAGAGCGGGTCGCCGGTCCTGGAAAACCCCGACCCGACATTTCCGCTATTCGTCCTTAATGCTGTCCTGGTTGGCAAGGAGGCCTATGCGCAAGCGATCGTACCTCGTCTGCAGCGTCTGAAGTTCGACTTCGTGGGCCATGATCAGCTGATCTTGCACGAGCGTGACATTCGTCGTCAGCAGAACGCCTTCGCCTTTCTCCAGACGAACGCGGAGAAACGAGAAGCTTTTATCGAGCGCATCAACGAGATCGTGGCGGTCAGTGACTTCGAGATCGTTGCGGCGGTGATCGACAAAGTTCGGCTGGTGGATCGTTATGCCGATCCGTGGAGCCCCTACGAACTCGCCCTCCACTTCTGCCTGGAGAAGTTGCTGGAACGCCTTCTTGCGCTGGGACAGGCGAGGCGGCTCGTTCATGTCGTCTTCGAAGGTCGTGGACGGAAGGAGGATGCGGCCTTGGAGCTGCACTTTCGGCGTATTGTCGCCAACGAAGTGCGCTGGGGCTATCGGCAACCCGATTTCAGGCAGGTCCTCTGGGAGCCGCTCTTCATTGATAAGAAGAGCAATTCATCGGGCCTGCAACTGGCGGACCTTATGGCCAGACCGATCGGATTGAAGGTCTTGCGGCCGGTGCAGGAGAACAGGGCGTTCGAAATTCTTCGACCCAAACTGGCGTTCGGCGGCCTGAAGATCTTTCCATGAAGCAGAAGGGCCCCCGAGATATCCCAGGAGCCCGACGCCGACCGAGAAACCCCAGTCCATTTGCAATACACAATAAGCGTTTAGAGCAGTCGCGGCAACGCCTGCCGATCTACGGAACCTCAGGCGCCGCCCACGGCCCGAACGCCTCGCGGGTCTTCAGGCGGGCGTAATAGGCCTCGACGGCCGGCAGGGCGTCGCGATCGATGGGCGAGGCGGCCCAGCGGTGGACGGAGACGCCCAGCACCACGTCGGCCAGGGTGAAGGTCTCGCCGGCGGCGAAGGCGCCGGTGCGGTCCAGCTGGCGATCGAGCAGGGCCATGGCGCCGTTCCAGGTGCGGATACTGGCGGCGATCTGGGCCGGGTCGTCGAAGCCGGGCATCCGCCGCACCAGGCCGGCGAAGGCGTAGCGCCAGGCGGTGTTGAGCTCGGTGGCCTGCCAGTCCATCCACTGCTCGACGGTGCCCCGGCCGCGCGGCTCGGTGGGCAGCAGGGCCTCGCCGCCGACGTGGCGCGAGGCGAGATAGCGGCAGATGGTGTTCGACTCCCACAGCGGGCCGTGCTCGTCGATGATCACCGGCACCAGGGCGTTGGGATTGAGCGCCAGGAAGGCCGGATCGCTCGTCGAGGCGTAGCCCGTGCCCCAGTCCTCGCGCGTGTAGGCGAGATCAAGTTCGCCGCAGGTCCACAACACCTTGCGGACGTTCAACGACGAGGTGCGGCCCAATATCTTGAGCATGGGGATCTTGAGCATGCGGGCCTCCGTGGCGCCGCGATTTCTAGCATTTCGGATGCGGCGGCCGGCGGAGAAAATCTGCAAGGCGCGACGGGCGACGACTCGTTATGTAGTCAAATTACATAACGAGGGGATTTCATGCTGTTTCGCTCCGTACTGCTCGCCGGTTCGCTGCTGGCCGGCGCCGCCCACGCCCAGGGCGACGTCTATGCGCTGGGCGAGGTGCAGGTGACCGCCCGCAACGCCGCCGGCGAGACGGTGGGCGGCAGCACGGTGTCGGGCGAAACGCTGCGCAGGTTCGACAAGGCCAGCGTCGACCAGGCGCTGGACCTGATCCCCGGCGCGGCGGCCGGAAACAGCGGCGGCTCGCGCAACGAGCGGCTGGTGTTCATCCGCGGCTTCGACCGCTTCCAGACCACCCTGTCGATCGACGGCGTGCGGGTGTTCCTGCCGGCCGACAACCGCATCGACTTCGCGCGTTTTCTCACGGCCGACCTCTCCGAGGTCCAGGTCTCCAAGGGCTATGTCTCGGTGCTGGACGGTCCGGGCGGCCTGGGCGGGGCCATCAACCTGGTCACCCGCAAGCCGTCGCGGCCCTTCGAGGGCGAGATCCGCCTGGGCGCGGGCTTCGACGGCGACGGCTCGCTGAACGGCAACACGGTGTCGGGCCGCATCGGCGGCAAGACCGACCGCTTCTACGTCCAGGCCAGCGGCGCGCGTAGCGAGCGCACCCACTGGCGGCTGCCAGACGACTACAAGGCCACCGCGCTCGAGAGCGGCGGCAATCGCGACCACTCCGAAAGCGAGGACTGGCGGGTCAACCTCAAGGCCGGCTTCACGCCGAACGCCACCGACGAGTACTCGATCACCTACACCCGGCAAGAGGGCGAGAAGAACGCGCCCTATCACGTCACCGACACGGCCAGCACGCGCTACTGGTCCTGGCCCTACTGGAACATCGACAGCCTGGCCTTGCTGACGCGGACGAAGATCGCCGACAACGCCGTGCTGAAGGCCCGCGTCTATCGCAACACCTTCGAGAACGCGCTCTATTCGTGGGACAACGCCCGCCAGAACAGCCAGACCCTGGGGCGGGCTTTCCGCTCCTATTACGACGATGTGGCCTATGGCGGGAACCTGGAGCTGGACGTCGACGTCACCGCGTCCAACACCCTGAAGGCCGCCGCCTTCTATCGCCGCGACGAGCATGTCGAGTGGCAGCGGAGCTTCGCCCCCGCCGGGACCGAACCGCGCCAGACCGTGATCGAGGACACCACCTCGGTCGCCCTGGAGGACACCCAGCGCTTCGGCGACAAGGTCGACCTGGTGGTCGGCGTCTCGCGCGACCGCCGCGACCTGGTCACCGCCCAGGACTACAACTCGAACGCCTTCGTCTTCTATCCGCTGACCGACGACGTGGCCTGGAACGGCCAGGCGGCCCTGGTCTGGCGACCGCTGCCGGACGTGCAACTGCACGGCAGCGTCTCGTCGCGCGCCCGCTTCCCGACCCTGTTCGAGCGCTACAGCGCCCGCATGGGCCAGGCCGTGCCCAATCCGGACGTCAAGGCCGAGCGGGCGATCAACTACGAGCTGGGCGGCGCGGTCGACTTCACGCCGCTGCTGAAGATCGAGGGGGCGGTGTTCTACAGCGACGTGCGCGACGCCCTGATCCTGATCCCGGTGGCGCTGGGCCCGCCCTACGGCACGGTCAACCAGACCAAGAACGCCGGCGACGGCGAGTATTATGGCCTGGAAGGCGCGGCGACCCTCAAGGCGAGCGACCACCTGACCCTGGGCGGCAACTACACCTATCTGCACCGCAAGCTGACCGACCCGACCAACGCCGCCTTCCGCCCGACCGGCACGCCGGACCACAAGCTGTTCGTCTACGCCGACTGGACGCTGAACGACCGCCTGTCGCTGACGCCCAGCGTCGAGGCGGCGTCCAAGCGCTGGACGGTGACCTCGAGTTCGCTGGTCAGCCCCGCCCGTTACTACCGCACCGGCGGCTACGTGCTGGCCAACCTGACGGCCCAGGTGACGGTGACGCCCAAGATCGACGTCATCCTCGGGGCCCGCAACCTGCTGGACCAGAAGTACCAGCTGGTCGACGGCTTCCCGGAGGAAGGCCGCAACTTCCGCGCCGACCTGCGGGTCAAGTTCTGAGGAGCCTCGCCATGCGTCTTGCCTTGATCCTGGCCGCCGGCCTCGCCCTTACCGCGCCGGCCGCCGTCGCCCAGACCCAGCCGGACGCGGCCTGCGCGCCCGGCGTCGAGGCCGGCCTGCCGCCGGAGCTGGCGGCCTGGGCGGCAAAGTCACCGCTGACGGCGGCGACCTCGGTCGCGGCCTTGCCTAAGGCCGTGCTGGCGCCCGGTCAGGCCTATGCCGCCGCGCTGTCGCCGACGCCCGAGGTGGCCTACGCCGTGCAGCCGGAAAAGCCCGGCGGCACGGTCAGCAAGGGCGGCCTGTTCTCGCTGAAGGTGGAAACGGCCGGTTCGTACGTGATCGCGCTAGGGACCGGCGCCTGGATCGACGTGCTGAAGGACGGCGCGGCCCAGCGCTCGATCGCCCATGGCCGGGGCCCGGCCTGCTCGACCGTGCGCAAGATGGTGACCTTCGACCTGACGCCCGGCGACTACTTGATCCAGATCTCGGCCAACGCCCAGGCCGAGCTGCCGATCATGGTCGCCCGCAAGCCCTGACGCGACGAGGGGCGGAGACGTGAAGCTGGAGGTCTACGGCAAGGCGCTGGCCCTGGCGGCCGGCCTGCTGCTGAGCGCCGCCTTCGCGCCCGCCGCCGTCTCGAGTTTCGACTGGAAGCTGCCCGAGGGCGTCGCGCCGCCGCCGGTTCCGATCGACAATCCGATGAGCCAGGCCAAGGTCGAGCTGGGGCGCAAGCTGTTCTACGACGCCGACCTCTCCATCGACGGCACGATGTCGTGCGCCACCTGCCACGAGCAGAGGCGCGGATTCACCGACAGCAACCGCACCCATCCGGGCGTGCATGGCGATCCGGGCAAGCGCAACGTCCAGACCCTGGCCAATGCAGGCTACTTCCGCGCCCTGACCTGGGGCGATCCGGGCGTGAAGACGCTGGAGGCCCAGGCCCTGATCCCGATCGTCGGGACCAGGCCGGTGGAGATGGGCTTCGCCGGCCAGGAGGCGGTGCTGGCCGCGCGCCTGGCGGGCCAGGCCTGCTATCGCAGGATGTTCGGCGAGGCCTTTCCCGAGGTTGGCGGCGAGGTCAGCATGGTGACGATCGCCAAGGCCCTGGCCGCCTTCCAGCGCACGCTCGTCTCGTTCGACAGTCCGTATGATCGGCGTCGACGGGGCGAGGCCGTCGCGGTGTCGGCCGAAGCCGAGCGCGGCGAGCGGTTGTTCAAGGCCGGCTGCGCGAGCTGCCATGCCGGCCCGCTGTTCACCGACGCCGACAAGGCCCGCTTCCACCGCATCGACGCGCCATTCGCCGGCGACCAGGGCCTGGGCGACGTCACGGGCGAGGCGGCCGATGCGGGGCGCTTCCGTACGCCTTCGTTGCGCAATGCAGCGCTGAGCGCGCCCTACCTGCACGACGGCTCGGCGCCGACTCTGGAGACGGCGATCCGTCGGCATCGCGTGGCGATGCGCCTGGGAGATCGCCAGGTCGCGGACCTCGTCGAGTTCCTGGGTACGCTGAGCGACGAGACCTTCGTCACGGATCCGCGGTTTTCCCTGCCTAAGCCTGGGTGCGGGCCCTAGTCTTCCGGAGCGGCCCCAACCGCAGCGGCCATGGCGGCTTGGGCGGCCGCGTTGGCGGCTGCGGTTGCTTGCTCTACCTTTTCCATCGCCGCGCGCATCGCCGCCTCCTCCGCCGCCAGGGCGGCTTGGATGGCTGGGTTGGGCTGTTTCATCGCCGCCTCGGAAGGGGCGCTCGGCGGTGCAGGCGGGGCGGCGTCGAGGATATTCTGGGTCGCCTCGCCGGCGCTGGCGGTGTCGACCGACAGCAGTGTCGAGACGCCCTGCGTCGTCGAGGCCTGCATCGTCTCATAGGACTGCTGCTGGCTTTCCGTCGCGTTGTGGGCGGCGTTTGACAGGGCCTGCGCGGTGGCCTGGAACAGGTTGCCCATGGCGATGGCGGGCGCGTCGCCCAGAACCTTGGTGTTCACCTGGCTGACGGAGTCGGTGATCTGGTCGTTGACGTTGGTCGGGAAGGCCATGGTCGTCTCCGTGCTGGATCAGGCGGCCTTCAAAGGAAAACCGCGGCTCATCCCTATGGATGGCCGCGGCTTTCAGAATAGGAAATTTCGCACAAGGCGCGGGAGGGCGGGGCCCTCCGCCGATCAATCCTCGTCCATCTTGAGGGCGGCGATGAAGGCTTCCTGCGGGATCTCGACCTTGCCGAACTGGCGCATCCGCTTCTTGCCTTCCTTCTGCTTGTCCAGAAGTTTGCGCTTCCGACTGGCGTCGCCGCCGTAGCACTTGGCGGTCACGTCCTTGCGCAGGGCGCGGACGGTTTCGCGGGCGATGATCCGGCCGCCGATCGCCGCCTGGATCGGGATGACGAACATGTGCTGGGGGATGAGCTCCTTCATCTTCTCGCACATGCCGCGGCCGCGGCTTTCGGCGCGGCTGCGGTGGACCAGCATCGACAGGGCGTCGACGGGCTCGCTGTTGACCAGGATCGACATCTTTACCAGGTCGCCGGCGCGGTAGTCCTCGAGCTGGTAGTCGAAGCTGGCATAGCCCTTCGAGATCGACTTCAGGCGGTCGTAGAAGTCGAACACCACCTCGTTCAGCGGCAGGTCGTAGATCACCATGGCGCGGTTGCCGACGTAGGACAGCTCGCGCTGCATGCCGCGGCGGTCCTGGCAGAGCTTGATGACGCCGCCCAGGAACTCGTCCGGGGTGAAGATCGTGGCCTTGATCCAGGGCTCGGCGATTTCTTCGATCTGCATGACGTCCGGCAGGTCGGCCGGGTTGTGCAACTCGATCTCTTCGCCGTTGCGCATCTTGATCTTGTAGACCACCGACGGGGCGGTCGCGATCAGGTCGAGGTCGAACTCGCGCGACAGGCGCTCCTGGATGATCTCCAGGTGCAGCAGGCCCAGGAAGCCGCAGCGGAAGCCGAAGCCGAGCGCGGCCGAGCTTTCCATTTCGAAGGTGAAGCTGGCGTCGTTGAGGCGCAGCTTGCCGACAGCGGCGCGCAGGTCCTCGAAGTCGGCGGCGTCGACCGGGAACAGGCCGCAGAACACCACCGGCACGACTTCCTTGAAGCCCTTCAGCGGTTCGGCCGTCTGCTTCTTCTCGTCGGTGATGGTGTCGCCGACGGCGGCGTCGGCCACTTCCTTGATCGAGGCGGTGAAGAAGCCGACTTCGCCCGGACCCAGCAGCGCGACGTCGGTGGCCTTGGGCGTGAACACGCCGACCTTGTCGATGCGGTGGGTGGCGCCGGTCTGCATCATGCGGACCTGCTGGCCGGCCTTCAGCGTGCCGTCGAAGATGCGCACCAGCACGACCACGCCGAGATAGGCGTCGTACCAGGCGTCGACCAGCAGGGCCTTCAGCGGCGCGTTGACGTCGCCCTTGGGGGCGGGCAGGCGGGTGACGATGGCTTCCAGCACGTCGGGGATGCCGATGCCGGTCTTGGCCGAGCATTCCACCGCGTCCGAGGCGTCCAGGCCGATGACGTCCTCGATCTGGGCCTTGACCCGATCGACGTCGGCGGCCGGCAGGTCGACCTTGTTGAGGACCGGGACGATCTCGTGGTTGTTGTCGATCGCCTGGTAGACGTTGGCCAGGGTCTGGGCCTCGACGCCCTGCGAGGCGTCGACGACCAGGATCGAGCCTTCGCAGGCGGCCAGCGAGCGCGACACCTCATAGGCGAAGTCGACGTGCCCGGGGGTGTCCATCAGGTTCAGGACATAGGTCTCGCCGTCGGCGGCCTTGTAGTTCAGGCGCACGGTCTGCGCCTTGATGGTGATGCCGCGCTCCTTCTCGATGTCCATGTTGTCGAGGACCTGGGCGCTCATCTCGCGCGCGGTCAGGCCGCCCGTGGTCTGGATCAGGCGGTCGGACAGGGTCGACTTGCCGTGGTCGATGTGGGCCACGATCGAGAAATTGCGGATTTTATCCAGGGGCGTAGAGCTCATGCGCGTGCGTCTATCACATTTGAACCGCTTCGCGAGGGGGCGTGACGGGTTTGCGTCATCGACCCCGTTCACGGCGGCCGTCAAATCGTCTAATCCGACGCGATGATCCAGCGTCGACGACCCGTCCCCTTCGAACTCGGCCCCGTGCACTTCATCGGCATCGGCGGCATTGGCATGTCCGGCATCGCCGAGATCATGATCCGCATCGGCTACACCGTGCAGGGCAGCGATGCGAAGGCCAGCGCCAATACCGAACGGCTCGAGAAGCTGGGCGCGCGCATCTTCGTGGGCCACGACGCGGCCAATGTCGAAGGCGCCTCGGCCATCGTCTATTCGACGGCGGTGAAGGCCGATAACCCCGAGATGGTCGCCGGCCGCGAAAAGCGCCTGCCGCTGGTTCGCCGCGCCGAGATGCTGGCAGAGCTGATGCGGCTGCAGTTCTCGGTGGCCGTGGGCGGCACGCACGGCAAGACGACGACGACCTCGATGGTCGCGGCGCTGCTCGACGCCGGCGGCCTGGATCCGACGGTCGTCAACGGCGGCATCATCAACGCCTACGGGACCAACGCCAAGGTCGGCGAGGGCGACTGGATCGTCGTGGAGGCCGACGAGAGCGATGGCTCGTTCCTGAAGCTGAAGTCGACCGTGGCCATCGTCACCAATATCGACGCCGAGCACCTGGACCACTGGGGCGACTTCGACGCGGTGAAGAAGGGCTTCCAGGACTTCATCGAGAACATCCCGTTCTACGGCTTCGCGGCCGTCTGCACCGACCACCCCGAAGTGCAGGCCCTGACCTCGCGCATCGAGAACCGTCGCCTGGTGACCTACGGAACCAACCCGCAGGCCGAGGTGCGCGTGCAGAACGTCGAGATGGGCCCCGAGGGCGCCAGCTTCGACATCGCCATCTCGCCGCTGGAAGGCGAGACCATCCGCTACGAAGGCCTGAAGATGCCCATGGCGGGGCACCACAACGTGCTCAACGCCACCGCCGCCGTGGCCGTGGCCCGCGAGCTGGGCGTCGACGCCGAGGCGATCCGCGCGGGCCTTGCGGCCTTCGGCGGGGTCAAGCGCCGGTTCACGACCACGGGCGTGGCCAATGGCGTCCGCGTGGTCGATGACTACGGCCACCACCCGGTCGAGATCGCCGCCGTGCTGAAGGCCGCCCGCGCGGTCAGCCAGGGCAAGGTGATCGCCGTGGTGCAGCCGCACCGCTACACCCGCCTGCGCGACCTGATGACCGAGTTCAGCAGCTGCTTCAACGACGCCGACACGGTGATCGTCGCCGACGTCTACACGGCCGGCGAGCAGCCGATCGAAGGCGTCGACCGCGACCACCTGGTCGAAGGCCTCAAGAAGTTCGGCCACCGCCGCGCCCTGCCGCTGGAAAGCCCGGCGGCCCTGCCGGCGCTGATCGCGGCCGAAGCCACCAGCGGCGACCTGGTGGTGCTGCTCGGCGCCGGGGACATCACGTCCTGGGCCTACGCCCTGCCTGGCCAGCTGGAAGCGCTGGCGAAGTAGTTTTCGCTCGATCCCTTCCTTCTCCCCTTGCGGGAGAAGGTGGCCGCGTAGCGGTCGGATGAGGGGTCGCGCGGCGAGGCCGAGAAACCCCTCATCCGTCGTCCTCCGGACGACACCTTCTCCCGCAAGGGGAGAAGGGGAGACGAAGCGATGACCTGGAAGACCAATCTCCCCGCCGTGCGCGGCAAGCTGCTGATCGACGAGGCGCTGGCCCCGTTCACCTGGTTCCGCGTCGGCGGCCCGGCTGACGTGGTGTTCCTGCCGGCCGACGAGCAGGACCTGGCTGATTTCCTCAAGGCCCTGGACCCGGCCGTGCCGGTGATGGCCATCGGCGTCGGCTCGAACCTGCTGGTCCGCGACGGCGGCGTCGAGGGCGTGATCATCCGCCTGGGCAAGGGCTTCAACACCGTCGAGGCCCTGGGCGACAACCGCATCAAGGCCGGCAGCGCCGTGCCCGACGCCATCCTGGCCCGCAAGGCGGCCGAGGCCGGCATCGCGGGGCTGGAGTTCTATGCCGGCATCCCCGGTACGGTCGGCGGCGCGGTGATCATGAACGCCGGCTGCTACGGCTCCGAGACGGTCAATGTCGTCAAGTCCGTGCGCGTCATGGACCGTGCGGGCGTGGTGCGCGAGCTGTCGGTCGACGACCTGCACTACACCTATCGCCACAGCGCCCTGCAGGACGGCGAGGCGGCCATCGTGCTCGACGCGACCTATGAAGGGACCGCCGACGAGCCGGCCGCGATCAAGGCGCGCATGGCCGAGATCACCAGCCGCCGCGAGACCACCCAGCCGATCCGGGAAAAGACCGGCGGCTCGACCTTCAAGAACCCGCCGGGCCACTCGTCGTGGAAGCTGGTCGACGAAGCCGGCTGGCGCGGCAAGCTGTTCTCCGCGAGTGGGAAGGAGGGCGGGGCGATGTTCTCGCCGCTGCACAGCAACTTCCTGATCAACACCGGCGAGGCCACCGCGGCCGACCTTGAAGGCCTGGGCGATACGGTCCGCGCCGACGTGCTGGCCAAGACCGGCGTCCAGCTGGACTGGGAAATCAAGCGGATCGGGCGTACGGCCTGACGGCCGCCCCCTCAGTCGCTCCGCGACGGCTCCCCCAGAGGGGGGACGTTTTCAGCTTGCTGAGAGTTGGACGGCCCTGGCCGCTTCCCTCTCCGTCGCTTTCGGCGACACCTCTCCCACTGGGAGAGGGTCTCTGATCACACATCCTTCTTCGACAGATACTCCGCCACGTCGATCTCCTTCTCCCACCGCGCCACGGCCGTGGCGATCGACAGGTCGCAGGTGACGTTGGGCACGGTGCGGATCATGTCGAGGATGCGGTCGAAGGGCAGGATGAAGCCGACGATGATCGCCGTCTGGGTGGGGCCGACGCCGATGGTGGCCAGCACCGCGGCCAGCACGAACAGCGAGCCCGAGGGCACAGGCGCCACGCCCATGGCCACGATGGTTGTGGTGATCGCCACCAGGGCGTAGTCGGCCAGGGTCAGCGGCACGCCGAAGGCCTGGGCGGCGAACATGGTCAGCATGGCCACGTACATCGCCGTGCCGTCCATGCCGATCGTGGCCCCCAGCGGCAGGACGGTCGACGAGATCGACGGCTTGATCCCCAGGTTCTCTTCCGCCACCCGGATCGCCACCGGCAGGGTCGCCGAGCTAGACGAGGTGGAGAAGCCGACCAGGATGGCGTCCATGCAGCCGCGATAGAACGGCAAGAGCGGCAGCCAGGCGCCCAGCCGCACCATGGCGGCGTGGGTGACGAAGGTCTGGATCGCCGCGCCGATGATCACGCAGACGCCCAGCTTGGCCACGTGCAGGAAGGTCTCGGGCCCGTTCGTGCCCATGACCACGGCGATCAGGGCGAAGACGCCGAACGGGGCGGCCTCCATGACGAAGCCGACGATGCGCAGCATCACCTCGCTGGCGCTGGCCAGCAGCCGGGCGACCGGTTCACCGTCCTTGCCCGCGACGATCACGCCCGCTCCGACCAGAACGGCGAAGAAGATGATCGCCAGGGTCTCGCCCTCCGCGAGGGCCTTGATGGGGTTGAGCGGCACGATGCCGATGAACAGCTCGGCCGGCGATTTCGGCGGGGCGACGGCCTGGGGGGCGGCGTTGTGCAGGTCGGCGCCGACGCCGGGACCCAGCAGGGTGGCGATGGCCAGGCCGATGCCGACCGCGATCAGCGTGGTCAGCACGTACATGGCGATGGTCTTGACGCCGATGCCGCCCAGCCGCCGGGCGTCGCCCAACTGGGCCACGCCCGAGGCGATGATCACGAAGACCAGCGGCGCCACCATCATGCGGATCAGCCGCACGAAGATGTCGCCCATCCATTTGAGGCTGGTCGCGCCTTCGCCCCAGAAGTAGCCGACCACGGCCCCGACCACGAGGGCGGCGAGGATCCGTTTCCACAGCGAGATCCCGAACCAGGCCTGCAGCAGGTTCCTGCGGCCAGGGGGCGAAGGCGGGGGCGGCGCGTCGGCGAGGGCGTCGGTCATGACGCCAGAGCACGGCGTTATGTGAGTGGGGTCAAGTCCCCGCGCTTGGTTCCGCCGACCGGTGCTCGGCGCCGCCGCTGATCGCAACCTCTCCCAGACGGAGAGCTGCTCACAGCCACAGCCCCTCGGCGTCGACGCCGTCGCCCCAGAACCCCGCCGTCGGCGGCGTGATGCGGCCGCCCACGACCCGCAGACCGCCAGGATGATCCTCCTTCAGCCACCACGGGCCGTCGAGGTCGGCGAAGGCGCATTCGGCCGCCAGGTGCAGGGCCGGGGCGATGGCCAGGGACGAGGCGACCATGCAGCCGGTCATCAGGGTGAAGCCCAGGTCCTTGGCCGCGCGCAGCATGGCCAGCGCCTCGGTCAGGCCGCCGGACTTGTCGAGCTTGAGGTTCACGGCCTGGTATCGCGCACGCAGGGCCGGCAGGTCGGCGGCGGTGTGCACCGACTCGTCGGCGCAGATCGGGAAGGGCGGGGCGTAGCCTTCCAGCGCCGCGTCCTCGCCGGCCGGCAGGGGCTGCTCGACCAGGGCGATGTTCAGGCGCGACAGCTGGTCTTCCAGGCCGCGCAGGATGTCGAAGGTCCAGCCCTCGTTGGGGTCGACGATCAGCGCCGCGCTCGGCGCGGCCTGGGCGACGGCGGCGAGGCGGGCGGCGGGGTCTTCGGCCGACAGCTTGACCTTGATCAGCGGCGCTTCGGCGACCTTGGCCGCCGCCTGCGCCATGGCGTCCGGCGTATCGAGGCTGATGGTTACGGCGGTGACCAGCGCGGGCGGGACGGCAAGGCCGGTGGCGGCGGCGACCGACACGCCCGACGTCTTGGCCCGCAGGTCCCAGATCGCGCAGTCCAGCGCGTTGCGCGCCGCGCCGGCCGGCAGCAGGGCCAGGGCCTCGGAAAGATCGCCGCCCATGGCGAGCAGGCGGGCGGCGGGCGCCAGTTGCGCCTCGACGCCCTGCACCGTCTCGCCGTAGCGGGCGTAGGGCACGCTCTCGCCGCGACCGACATGGCCGCCCTCGGCGATCTCGACCACCACCACGTCGGCGGCGGTCTTGACCCCGCGCGAGATGCGGAACGGGGCGGCGAGCGGATGGCTGACGGGGCGGACGGCGACGAGGCGGCTCATGCCCCTGGCTTGGCGCCGTTCGAAGCGTTTGGCGAGGGGATCAGCGCCTGGAGAAGCGCGGGATCGGCGAGTCCGCGCGGCGCTCGGCCATGACCCGCAAGGCCAGGCGCGGGCGGATCAGGAAGAGGCCGGCCCAGACCAGCAGCACGCCGGCGTAGGTGATCGAGCCCCAGACGCCGGCCGGGCGGCCGGGACGGGCGACGCGGACCGGGCGGACGGAGGCGCTGCGAGCGGTAGCGTCGAAGAACTGGGTCATGGCGATGTCGGTCATGGCTTCCTCCGTGGACGCTTTTGAACCTGCGCCTCTGATGCGTCAGAACTGGACGTATAGCCGAACGGCCCGCGCATCCTTATGTCAGGGGCGCAACACGCCTTTGGAGTCCCCATGTCGAAGCCCGTCACCATCAACATCCCGCACGAACTCGGCGTGGCCGAGGCCAAGCGACGGATCGAGAACGGCTTCGAACAGCTGGGGGCCCAGATCCCCGGCGGCCTGGCCAACGTCACCAAGGCCTGGCGCGACGACGTGCTGGACTTTTCGGCCCTGGTCATGGGTCAGAACATCACCGGCAAGCTGAACGTCGCCGCCAACGTGGTGATCGTCGAGGTCGTGCTGCCGGGCCTGCTGGGCATGATCGCCGGCAAGATCACCGGCCAGGTCAAGAAGCAGGGCACGCTGCTGCTCGAGAAGAAGTAGCCTCCGGCCTGCACCGAATATCCACGCCGCCTTCATCCGTCCTCGTGGCAGGATGAGGCATGCTTCCGGTCCTCAAGACCGGGAGCGCGGTGATGGACCTGCCTGTGAAGCCGAGAAACCTGAGAGCCGTCGGCTGGGGGCTTGCGGCGCTGCTGCTGGCCGCGCCCTGGCTGGCGATGCGGGTCACCGACGAGGTGGCCTGGAGCCCGTGGGACTTCGCCCTGTTCGCCGCCATGCTGGGCGGGGCGGGCCTGATGCTGGAACTGGCGGTGATGCGCACGCGCGACCTGGCCTATCGGGCGGGTGCGGTGCTGGCTGTCGGCGCCGCCTTCCTGATGATCTGGGCCAGCCTGGCGGTCGGCATCGTCGGAAACGAAGGTGATCCGATCAACCTGGCCTATCCCGGCGTCGTGGCGCTGGTTCTGGCGACGGCCGCCGCGTGGCGGTTCAGGGCCGCCGGGCTTGCGAAGGCCATGCTGGTCGGGGCCGCGGCCCTGGTCGCCATCGCCGCCTTCGCCGTGCTGACGGGGCGCGGCGGATCGCCGGGCGCCCTGGCAGAAATCCTGGTCGCCAACGGCGTGTTCGCCGCCCTGTTCGCGGGGGCGGCGGTGCTGTTCAACCTGGCCGCAAGGCGCGGCGGCTAGGCCCGCTCAGAGCCGTCGCGGATCGTGATCGTGGCGGCCCAGGCTCTCGAACTTGCCTTCCTCGGCCTTGTTGACGAACTGCGAGGCGACCAGCCAGGCCTTCACCGGCCGCAGGGTGGCCAGGCATCCGAGGATCAGGGCGGGGAACACGGTCACGAAATGCACCCAGATCGGCGGGCGATAGACCACCTCGACCCAGGCGAAGGCGAAGGTCACCAGGAGGCCGACGCCGCTCATCACGAAGAAGGCCGGGCCGTCGGCCGGCTCGGCGAAGCCGTAGTCCAGGCCGCAGTGGTCGCAGGACGGGGCGAGCGCCAGGAAGCCCTTGAACAGCTTGCCCTCGCCACAGCGCGGGCAGCGCTGGCGCAAGCCGCTGACGATGGGCGAGGGCGGATCGAAAAACTCGTGTCCGGGCGTCATGACCCCTACCTACAATCCGAAAATTGATCCATACATTGTGCATTAAATGTATGGATAAGTGATGACCGACGCAAGAGACGCTGTTCTGCCGGCGGGCGCCGCATGGCTGCGGCGGGTCGCCGCGGGCGACGGGCCGATCTATCGCCGGGTGTTCGAGGCCCTGCGCGCGGCGGTCGCGGACGGCGAACTGTCGGCCGGCGAACAGCTGCCGCCGCAGCGGACGGTGGCGGCCCTGCTGGGCGTCGACTTCACCACGGTCACCCGGGCCTACGCCCTGGCCCGGGAGCAGGGACTGGTCGAAGGCGCGGCCGGGCGCGGCACCTTCGTGCGCCGGCGGGCGGGGGAGGAGGAGGCGGGCCTCGTCGACCTGTCGATGAACCTGCCGCCGCCGCCGCAGGGGCTGTCGCTGGCGGCCCTGCTGCGCGAGACGACGGCGGGCGTGCTGGCCCGCACCGATCCGGCGACCCTGATGGCCTATCACGCGGGCCCGGGCTCGCTGGCCCAGCGGGCGGCTGGAGCGGCCTGGATGGCGCCAGGGCTGGGCGCGGTCGATCCTGAGCGGGTGGTGGTCTGCGCGGGCGCCCAGGCGGCCCTGTCGGCGATCCTGGCGGTCGAGACCGCGCCGGGCGACGCGGTGATCGTCGAGGCCCTGACCTATCCCGGCCTGCTGGCGGCCCTGGCCGCGCGCGGCGTCCGCGCCGTCGCCTGTCCGATGGACGGGGAGGGGATCGTTCCCGAAGCCTTGGCCGAGCGCCTGGCGGCCACCGGCGCGCGTCTGGTGGTGGTCACGCCCACCTGGCAGAACCCGACCACGGCGACCATGAGCGCGGGCCGGAGGTCGGCGATCGTCGAGGCTTGCGCCGGGGCTGGCGCCCGCATCGTCGAGGACGACGCCTACGGCCGGCTGCCGCAGCCCGCGCCGACCGCCCTGGCGGCGCTGGCGCCGGAACGGGCGTGGCATGTGGCGACCCTGGCCAAGGCCCTGACGCCGGGCCTGCGCATCGCCTATGTGGCAGCGCCCGACGCCGAGGCCGCCGGGCGCCTGGCCGCCGCGGGCCACGCCCTGTGCCAGATGCCCGCGCCGCTGATGGCGGCCGTGGCCACGACATGGATCCGCGACGGCACGGCCGAGGCGATCCTGGCCGGCGTCCGCGCCGAGGCGGCCGCGCGCCGGATGCTGGCGATCCAGATCCTCCCCGAGGCGACGGGACCCGAGGGCTGCCTACATGTCTGGCTGCATCGCGCGGCGGAAGGCTCGGCCGAGGGCCTGACGCTGGCGCCGGCCTCGCTGTTCGCCGCGCCCGGCGTCGCGGCGGAAGGCGCGCGGCTGTCGCTGGGGGCGCCGGGCAAGCAGGTGGTGCTGGCCTCGGCGCTGCGACGCCTGGCCGGCTCGCTGGCCTGACGCGCATGAAAAAGGGGCGGACCCGAAGGCCCGCCCCATGATCGTCAGTCCCGCGTGACCAGCACCGGCTCTTCCTGGTGCGTCCCGTGGGCGGGGTGGTGATGGGAGTGGTGGAAGAACCGCCCCAGGATCTTGTTCGACCAGTTCTTCAACTGGTCCATGAACACGAACACCACCGGGATGTAGAGCAGCGACAGGAAGGTCGAGGTGATCAGGCCGCCGATGACGGTGATCGCCATCGGGGCCCGGAACTCGACGTCGGCGCCGAAGCCGACGGCCACCGGCACCATGCCCGCGCCCATGGCCACGGTGGTCATCAGGATCGGGCGGGCCCGCTTGTGGGCCGCGTCGATGAGGGCCTCGCGCCGGGTCATCTTGCCGTCCTTCATCGCCATGATCGCGTACTCGACCAGCAGGATCGAGTTCTTGGCGGCGATGCCCATCAGCATCAGGATGCCGATCAGGCTCGACATCGAGAAGCTGCTGTTGACCAGCTTCAGCAGGGCGAAGGCGCCGCCGATGGCCAGGGGCAGGGCGGCCATGATGGTCACCGGGTGGGCGAAGCTGCGGAACAGCAGCACCAGCACGACGTACATCAGCAGCAGGCCGGTGAAGAGCGCCATGGCGAAGCCGGTGGCCATCTCGGCCATGAACTCGGCGTCGCCGGCCGCCACCTCCTTGACGCCGGAGGGCAGCTTCTTGACCGACTCCAGGGCGTGCACCAGCTTGCCGGCCTCGCCGACCACGATGCCGTCGAGTTCGGCGGTGATCTCGGCCACGCGCGAGCGGTCCTGGCGGCTGATCTGCGAGGGGCCGGCGCCGAAGCGGATGTCGGCCACCGCGTTCAGCGGCACCGAGGCGCCGGTGGACGACGGCACCTTCAGCGTCTCCAGCACCGACAGGTCCTCGAGGGCGTTCTGCGTCAGGCGCAGGCGGATCGGCACCTGGCGGTCGCCCAGGTTATATTTGGGCAGGGACTGGTCGATGTCGCCGATGGTCGCCACCCGCACGGCCTGCGAGATCGCGCCGGCCGAGACGCCCATGCGGGCGGCCTGGTCGGGACGCGGGGTGACGATGATCTCCGGACGGGCGATCGACGCGGTGTTGACCACGTTGGCCAGGCCCGGGACCGTGCGCATCTCGGCCTCGACCTTGCGGGCGGCGGCTTCCAGTTCGGGACCGTCGTCGCCGACCAGGCGCAGGGTGTAGCTGCCGCCGTCGCCGGGGCCGCCGCCGCTGTTGTTGCCCGCGCCGATGCGCGCGCCGGGGATGGCCTTGAACTGGTCGACCATCAGGCGGCTGAACTGCTGCTGGTTCATCCGCTCGCCCTTCGGCACGAGGTCGGCGGTGATCCGCGCCTTGTTGACCCCGTCGTTGCCGACCGAGGCGTAGACGCTCTTGACCTCAGGACGGGCCTTCAGTTCGCGGGTGACGCGCTCGGCGATGGCGTCGGTCTCGTCCAGCGTGGCGCCGGGCGGCAGCTCGATCGAGAACGGCGCGCGGCCGCGATCGGCCGCCGGCTGGAACTCGAAGGGCAGGCTCTTGGCCAGCATCACCGAACCGACCAGGATCGGGATCGCCATCAGGGCGACCTTCCACTTGTTGTTCAGCGCCCAGCCCAGGCTCTTGAGGTAGCCGTCCATCCAGAACGGATCGGTGTCGGGCTTGTGGTGGGGCTTGAGCATGTAGGCGCCCATCAGCGGCGTCAGCATGCGGGCGACCAGCAGCGAGAACAGCACCGAGACGCAGGCGGCCAGGGCGAAGGCCTTGAAGAACTGGCCGATGATCCCCGGCATGAAGCCGGTGGGCGCGAACACCGCCACGATGGTGAAGGTGGTGGCCACCACGGCCAGGCCGATCTCGTCGGCGGCTTCCATGGCCGCGTTGTAGGGCGACTTGCCGCCGCGCATGTGGCGGACGATGTTCTCGATCTCGACGATGGCGTCGTCGACCAGGATGCCCACGGTCAGCGACAGCGCCAGCAGGGTGACGCCGTTCAGCGACTGGCCCAGCGGCGCCATGATCGCGAAGGTCGGCAGCAGCGACAGCGGGATGGCCACAGCCGCCAGGAAGGTGGCGCGCCAGTCGCGCAGGAACAGCAGCACCACCAGCACGGCCAGCACCGCGCCCAGGATCAGCGCCTCCATCGAAGCCCAGTAGCTCTCCTCGATGTATTTCACGTTCGAGGTGATCTCGGAGATCGTCAGCTCGGGATGTTCCTTGTCGAGCTTCTCGATCGCGTGGCGGACCTTCTCGGCGACCTTGACCTCGCTGGCGCCGCGCGAGCGGACCATGTTGAAGGTCACGACTTCCTGGTTGTCGAAGCGCGCGCGGTTGCGCGGCTCGGCCCAGCGGTCGGTGACTTCGCCCAGGTCGCCCAGGCGCACGGTGCCGCCGGAGGGCAGCTGGATGCGGGTCTCGCGCAACTGGTCCACCGAACCGGCCGCGCCCAGCGTGCGGATGGCGCGCTCGGAGCCCGAGACCGTCACCCGGCCGCCGGGCAGGTCGGCGTTGGTGCTGGCCAGGGCCTGGCTGACCGAGGCCGCGGTGACGCCGCGCGACGACAGGCGATCGGGGTCCAGCGCCACCTGGATCTCGCGGCTGACGCCGCCCAGGCGGTTGACCTCGCCGATGCCGCGGATCGCCAGCAGGGTGCGGGCCACGTCGTTGTCGACGAACCAGCTGCGCTGCTCGGGCGTCAGGCCGGGAGCCTGGACGACGTAGGTGATCAGCGGGTCGCCCGAGATGTCGATGCGGGTGACGTTGGGGATCTGCATGTCCTGCGGAAGGGCGGACTGCAGGTTCGACATGGCGTTGCGCACGTCGTTGGTGACGCGCTCGTGGTCGACGCCCAACTCGAACTCGATGAAGGTCGAGGAGAAGCCGTCGCCGACCGTCGAGGTGATGTGGCGCACCTGGCCCAGGCCCGCGATCGAATCCTCGATCAGGCGGGTGACCTGGGTCTCGAGCTCGCTGGGCGCGGCGCCCGGACGCGAGGCCGACACCACCACCAGGGGCAGGTCGACGTCGGGGTTGTTGTTGATCCGCATGCTGTTGAAGCCGACGATGCCGGCCAGGGTCAGCATGACGAACAGCATGAGGACGGGGATCGGGTTCTTGATCGCCCAGCGCGAGATGTTGTTGGTGTCCATCGTCGGGCCCTAGCGCTTGACGGCGGACAGGGTCGGGGCGGGCTGGTGGACGGCCACCCGCACGGCGTCGCCGTCGCCCAGGAAGCCCGCGCCCTGCACGACCACTTCCTCGCCGGCCGAGACGCCAGTGACGGCGGTGACGTCGCCGGTGCGGGCGACGATGCCGATCTTGCGGAACTGGGCCTTCCTGTTGCGGTCGACCATGAACACGCCGGGCTGGTTCTGGCGGTAGAGGATCGAGGCGCTGGGCACCACGGGCGAGGCCTGGTCGCCGGCCTGGATCTGGGCGCGGGCGAACATGCCCGGGCGGAAGGCGCCCATCGCCGTCAGGGCGATGCGAGCCACGCCCAGGCGGGTCTGCGGGTCGACTTCCGAGGTGACGAGGCGCACCGCGCCGTTCGCCTGGCCGACCTGCTCGGAGGTGATGACGGCGGGCATGCCGGCCTTGACGACCCCGAGGTCGGTCTCGGGCAGTTCGGCGTCGAGCTCCATGCGCCCGTCGCGGACGATGCGGAACAGCTCGTTGCCGGCGTTGACGATCTGGCCCTTGGTGACGCTGCGGCGGACGATCAGGCCCGAGACGGGCGCGCGGATCGAGGCCTGGGCGACGCGGGCGGCGGTCTCGCCCCGGGCGGCCTCGGCGGCGGCCACCTGGGCGGCGGCGGTGGCCTGGCGGGCGGTGGCGGTGTCGAGCGAGGCCTGCGACAGGAAGCCCTTGGCCAGCAGCTCGCGCGAGCGCTTCAGCGAGGCCTCGGCCTCGGCGAGGGTGGCGCGGGCGCTGGCGACCGAGGCGTCCTGCTGGCGCAGCTGGGCGCGCAGGAGGGTGTCGTTGAGCGCGACCAGCACCTGGCCCTGGCGGACGAACTGGCCTTCCTCGGCGTTGACGGCGGTGGCGGTCAGGCCGCCGGTCTCGGCGCCGACCGGCACCTCTTCCCAGGCCGAGATGGTGCCCGAGGCGTTGATCACGCGCGGCAGCGGCAGGACGGCGACCGGCGCGACGCTGACGGTCTGGGCGGCGACGGGCTTCTTGCCCTTGGCCTCGGCCTTCTTGTCCTTGCCGCAGGCGGAAAGGCCGGCGGCCGCGACCGTCAGAACCAGGGCCAGCGCTGTCGTGCGCCCGATCGACCCCTTGAACCCGTAACCCACGACATGCCCCTTTTTCGTCAGATTCCCAGCAGGGACTTCTAGACGAGAAACGAAGTTCGACGAGTTAAATCGGGGTAAGGCGCGGAAGCGGGGGTCAGGCTTCCTTGCGGGCCGCCTGCGCGTCGGTGGCCGAGGCGGCGCGGATCAGCTCCAGCACGTCGACGATGATCGCCTGCATGGCGGTCTGGGCGGCCACGGCGTCGCGGGCGATGATCGCGTTGGCGACGTCCTCGTGCGAGGGGATCGAGGCCGTGCGGCCCTTGATGCGGTTGGTGAAGCGGATCGAGATCCGCAGCGCCGTGTTCACCAGCTCGTGCAGCTCGCTGTAGAACGGGTTCTTGGTCGCGCTGAGGATGGCGATGTGGAAGGCGATGTCGGCGGCCAGCGGGTCGTCCTCGCCCTCGCCGGCGGCCTTCATCCGGGCCAGGCCCTTGCGGATCCCTTCCAGGCCCGCCTCGTCGGCGTTGCGCGCGGCGAGCGCGGCAGCCACCGGCTCGATGCCCAGCCGCATCTCGGTGAAGTCAGACAGCAGCTTCAGCGAGAACTTGCGCTCCAGCAGCCAGCGCAGCACGTCGGGATCGAGCAGGTTCCAGTTGGCTTCCGGCTCGACCACCGTGCCGTGGCGGGGACGGGCGCTGAGCAGGCCCTTGGCGGTGAGCATCTTCACCGCCTCGCGCGTGACCGTGCGGCTGGCGCCGAACTTCTTGGACAGTTCGCCTTCGGTGGGAAAACCCACCTCGGCGTACTCGCCGGTGACGATGGCCTGACCAAGCGATTCCACGAGGCCGTAGGTGAGGCTCAGTCCAGGCTGGGTGCGCATCGCCAAAGTCTTCTTTTCTATACGTTGGACGCGAAACGAATCGCCCCTGTGTATCGTGGTTCGGGCAGGCCAGGAACGGTCACGTCATACGCGAATACATCGCCAGCGTGTGGTTGTCTGACCAATTCGTCGTCCGAGAGTTCGTCACGGGCCGAAGTGACATACAGCGTGCGCAGGTCCTCGCCGCCGAACGCCACGCAGGTGGGCTGGCTGGCGGGCACGCGCAGGGTCTCCAGCACGCGGCCGTCGGGCGCATGGCGCACAACGGTTCCGGCGGCCCAGCGGGCGCTCCACAGGCAGCCTTCGGCGTCGACCGTGGCGCCGTCGGGATAGCCCTCGGTCACCTCGGCGAAGACCCGACGGTTCGAGAGGGTCCCGTCCTCGTCCTGGTCGAAGGCGAAGATGGTCTGCAGCGGGCTGTCGGAAAAATAGGCGGTCCTGCCGTCGGGGCTGAACGCCAGGCCGTTGGCGATCTGCACGCCGCCGAAGTGGGGCGCGAAGTCGCCGGCGTGGTCCAGGCGCCAGACGCTGGCTTCGGCGCGATGTCGGATGGCCTCGTCCTCGACCATTGTCCCGGCCCAGAAGCGCCCGGCGCGGTCGACGCGGCCGTCGTTGAAGCGGCGGCCGTTGGCCTGCGCCTCGACACGGTGCAGCCACTCGACCTGGCCCGAAGCCAGGTCGAACAGGCCAAGGCCGGTCTCGAAGGCGGCGATGACGCGGCCCGTCTCTTCGGGCAACAGGGCGATCGAGCCGATGCGTTCGGGGGCGGCGAAGGTCTCGACCGCGCCGCCGGCGGGATCGAAGGCGCGCAGGCGGCGGCTCTGGATGTCGGTCCACAGCAGGCGGCCGGCGTGAGCGTCCCACACCGGCCCCTCGCCGAGCACGTCGCCGGCCGCGATGATCGCGGCCGGCTGCTGGCTGGAAATCACCACCACGTGGCGTACAGCGCGATCAGGATGATGATCACGCCCAGGCCGGCGATGTTGAAGCCGTTGGTGGTCTTGTAGGAGACGCCGTCGAGGCTGACGACGTTGACGTCCTTCTTCTGCGGGGCGACCAGCGAGACGGTCACGGCCGCGGCCAGGGTCAGCAGGAACACCACGCCAACGCGGTTCATGAACGGCATCGTGAAGATCGCCTGTTCCTGCAGCCACCAGAAGATGGCCGACAGAACGGCCGAACCGATGGCGGCGGTCAGGGCGCCGGCGGTCGTGGCCCGCTTCCAGAACATGCCCAGGATGAAGATCACGACGATCCCCGGCGTGAAGAAGCCGGTGAACTCCTGGATGAACTGGAAGGCCTGCTCGGCGCCGCCCAGCAGCGGCTTGGCGGTCACGATGCCGATGATGACGGCGACCACGGCGGTGACGCGGCCGACCAGCACCAGGTGCTGCTCGCTCGAGCCCGGCTTGGCCTTGGCGTAGAGGTCGAGGGTGAAGATGGTGGCGATCGAGTTGATCTTGGCCGCCAGTGACGCGACGATCGCGGCCACCAGGGCGGCGAACACCAGGCCCAGGAGGCCGGGCGGCAGCAGCTTCATCATCTCCGGATAGGCCTGGTCGGGCTTGATGGTCCCGTCGACCAGCACCAGGGCGGCGATGCCCGGCAGCACCACGATGACCGGCATCAAGAGCTTGAGGTATGCGGCTAGGGCGATGCCCTTCTGGGCTTCCGGCAGGTCCTTGGCGCCGAGGGCGCGCTGGATGATGTACTGGTTGAAGCCCCAGTAGCTGATGTTCATGATCCACAGGCCGCCGAACAGGACGGACAGGCCCGGCAGGTCCTTGTAGTGCGGGCTGGCCCGGTCGAGGATCATGTCGAAGTGGTCGGGGAACTGGGTGGTCAGGTGGTGGAAGCCGGCCACGACGCCGCCGGCGCCGCCGATCTTGTCCAGCGACAGCCAGGCGATGATCAGGCCGCCGGCCACCAGCAGGGCCACCTGCACGATGTCGGTCAGGGCCACGGCCTTGAGGCCGCCCCACAGCTGGTAGGCCAGGGCGAAGACGCCGATGGCGGCGAGCGCCCACATCTGGTCCATGCCGGTCACGGTGTGCACGGCGATCGAGCCCAGCCACAGGATCGAGGTCAGGTTCACGAACACGTACAGGCCCAGCCAGAACACGGCCATGATGGTCCGCACGCTGGGGCCGTACCGCTGCTCCAGGAACTGCGGCATCGTGACGATGCCGTTCTTGATGAAGATCGGCAGGAAGAACTTGCCGACGATCAGCAGGGTCAGGGCCGCCATCCACTCGTAGGAGGCGATGGCCAGGCCGATGGCGTAGCCCGAGCCCGACATGCCGATGATCTGCTCGGCCGAGATGTTGGCGGCGATCAGCGAGGCGCCGATCGCCCACCAGGGCAGGGCCTTCGACGCGAGGAAGTAGTCGGTCGAGTCCTTCTTGTGGCCGCCCTTGTCGCGGGAAACCCACTGCGCCAGGGCGAAGATCGCCACGGCGTAGATCGCGAGGATCGCGAGGTCGATGGTTGCTAGGGTCACTTGGGCTTCCCCCCTTTAGGGCTGCTCTTCGTTATGACGGTAAGACGGCTCAGCCGGCGGTCTGCGCAGTCCAGGCCGCGACCAGGGCGCGGGCCCGCTCGCCGACCTCGGCGGCCGTGTAGCCGGGGCGATACAGCTCGCCGCCGACGCCGATGCCGGCCACGCCGATGTCGAGCCACGGCTTGAGGTTGGCCGCGCCGACGCCGCCGACCGCATAGATCTCGATGTCCTTGGGCAGCACGTCGCGCACGGCCTTCAGGTGGCCGGGGCCGAACGAGCCGGCCGGATAGAGCTTCAGCGCCTTGGCGCCGGCCTTCACGGCGACGAACGCCTCGGTCGGGGTCGAGAAGCCGGGCATGACGGTCAGGCCCAGCTCGACGGCGCGGGCGATCACGTCCGCATCGATGTTGGGGGTGACGATCAGCTTGCCGCCGACGGCGGCGACGTCGTCGACCGCCTGCGGGGTCAGGACGGTGCCGGCGCCGCACAGGGCCTTGTCGCCGAAGGCTTCGCAGAGCTTGCCGATGCTGACCAGCGGCTCGGGCGAGTTCAGCGGGATCTCGATATAGCCGATGCCAGCGTCGACGAGAGCGCCGGCGATCTCGACGATCTCGTCGGGTTTAACGCCACGCAGGATGGCGACGATGGGCGGGGCGTCAGGCAAGGACATGGGCATCACGCGTGATTGAGGATGAAAGGGAAGACAGGCCGGCGAGCACGGCGGCGTCGCCGTCGATCTCGAAGCTGTCGCCGCCGGCGGCCTTGATGGCCTTGGCGTAGAGAGCGTTGAGGGCTGGGGCCCCGATCAGGGCGACCTTGCCCAGCTGGCCGAACCAGCCGGCCGCGCCGGCCGCGTCGGCGCCGATCAGCAGGCCCGACAGGAAGCCCATGGCGTCGGCCTTGGGCAGGCCGTCGATCAGCTGGCGGCTGCGGGTCTCGAACAGCAGGTGGGGCAGCAGGGCCGCGCCCTTGTCGGTGATCCGCGAGAGGCCGAGGTCAAAGCCTTCGGGCGTGGCCGGCGCGTCGCCGGCGGCGGCCTTGGCCAGGATCGAGTGCTCGCGCAGCACGGCGAAGGTCTCGCCGACCGGGGCGGTCAGGAAGGAGGCGATCGCGCCGTCCTCGACCACGACCCACTTGGTGTGGGTGCCGGGCATGGCCAGCAGATGGCGGCCGGCTTTCAGTTCGGGGTTCAGCGCCAGGGCGCCGAGGATCTGGGTCTCTTCGCCGCGCATCACGTCGGGACCGCCCAGCGGATTGACGCACGACAGGCCCGGCACGATCGAGACGGTCAGGCCCTGGGCCTCCACCTTGACCAGACGTTCGCTGATCGCCGCCGCGTCGGCGGGGCAGGGGGCGTAGGGGGCTTCGACCCAGCCGTTGCGCGAGCCGACCATGCCGCACAGCAGGATGGTCTCGGGACCGGCCTCACGCCAGTCGCCGACGAGGTCGAGGAAGGTCTGCTCGGGCGAGGCGGTCAGCGAGCCGATGCCGGGACCGTCGCGACGGTCCAGCACGCTCTTGCCCTGGCGCAGATAGAGGCGCAGGCGCGAGGTGCCCCAGTCGCCGAAAATGGTGATCGAGGGATCGGACGCGACCATCAGCAGGCTCCCCCGGCGCGAGCGCTGCCCGTGTGAAGCCGTGCGGAGTCTACAGCCTGCGTCATGTTCATCCCTAAACGCGCGCCCGACGAGAGGCTTCAGGCCGGGTCGCAAGGCATTTATAATATAATAATGACTGGTGCAAACGACAGGGTGGTCCAGCCTCCTGCGGATGTGGTCAGACCATTGTTTCGCCTAGGAGTTTAGGGATGGCAAGCCTGCGCCTGTGACCGAAAAGGCGCGGCCATTAGTGGAAATGATAGCGCTATCAATTTTGTCTTGATGACCACAATTATATGACTATAGCTACCAATCGGATTGTGTGGGGCCCTGGTCCCGCACGTCACCGGCGCCGATGAGAACGCCGGGGCGGTTTTCACTCACGGGGGAAGGAAACAGGCATGCGACGCCTTCATAACTCACATCGTTTCATGTTCGGCGCTTCGGCCTTGGCGCTGTGCGCCGTGGCTCCGTTGACAGCGCTGGCGCAGACCGCGCCGACGGCCGAAGAGACCCAGGTCGAAGAGGTCGTGGTCACCGGCCAGCGCGCCCAGATCCAGTCCGCGCAGAAGATCAAGCAGAACGCCGAAGTGATCGTCGACTCGATCACCGCGGTCGACATCGGCGCCCTGCCGGACCGCTCGGTCTCCGAAGCCCTGCAGCGCATCTCGGGCATCACCCTGCAACGCACCAACGAAGCGCGCGACCCGGCCCGGATGGCCGCGGAAGGCGGCGGCGTGGCCATTCGCGGCCTGTCGTGGGTGCGTTCGGAAACCAACGGCCGTGACATCTTCTCGGCCAAGAACGGCCGCGGCCTGAGCTTCGAGGACGTGTCGGCCGACCTGCTGGCCGGCGTCGACGTCTACAAGAACCCGTCGTCGGACATGATCGAAGGCGGCATCGGCGGCACCGTGAACCTGCGCACCCGCCTGCCGTTCGACCAGAAGGGCCGCCTGCTGGCCTTCTCGGGCGACTACAACTACGGCGAGCTGCAGAAGAAGGGCTACTATTCGGGCAACGTGATCGCCAGCGACCGCTGGGACACCAAGCTCGGCGAGTTCGGCGCCCTGATCGCCTACAGCTACGGCAGCGTCGGCAACCGCACCAACAGCATCTCGGTCGACCGCTACGACCCGATGACCGTGAACAGCAAGACCGTCTACGTGCCCAAGGCCATGGGCTGGCGTTCGGTCGACTGGGAACAGAAGCGCCAGTCGCTGGCCTTCGCCGCCCAATGGCGCCCGAACGACAAGTTCGAGTTCTCGCTGCAGGCCATGGGCTCCAAGGCCGATCCGAAGGACATCGAGCGCGCGGTTCTCGTGGAAAACACGATGAACCAGACCAACGCCAACGGCTACACCTACAACTCGGCCGGCGTGTTCACCGGCGGCACCGTCTATGACGCCCAGTACACCGCCGACACCCGCGCCGGCGAAGGCCACAAGAAGACGGGCGACATCGCCCTGAACGGCAAGTGGTTCGTCAACGACGCCTGGACGATCTCGGGCGACCTGCAATACGTGAAGTCGACCTCGAAGACCTCGAGCCTGACCGTCTTCACCCAGCTGCAGGACGTGGCCGGCGTCGACGGCGACCTGCCGGACGTCAACTGGAACCTGGGCACCAGCGTGCCGACGGTCACCACGCTTGGCGGCAACAACACCTACGTCAAGGACCAGTACTACTGGGGCGCGGCGATGGACCACATCGACGAGGGCGAGGCCTCCGAGAAGGCCGCCCGCCTCGACGTGACCTACGATTTCCCGGAAGACGGCTGGCTGAAGAGCTTCCGCTTCGGCGTCCGCGCCACCGACAAGGACTTCGAGACCCGCGAGTCCGGCTGGAACTGGAGCCTGCTGAGCGCCCAATACTGGGGCGGCGGCACGCCAGTCTACCTGAACGAAAGCAAGACGGCGAACCTGACCGAGCTCTACACCTTCAAGAACTTCTTCGGCGGCGACGTGCGCGTCCCCGGCGTGGCCTGGTTCCCGGTGGCTGGCGTCGTGACCAACGGTTCGCAGAACGCCTACGACCTGCTGAAGCACACCGAGACGGCAGGCTGGGGCTGGTCGCCGGTGACCTCGTTCCTGGACGCCAACGACAACACCCAGAACGAGAAGACCTACGCCGGCTACGGCCTGCTGCGCTTCGGCTCTGACAACCTGCTTGGCAACATGCCGCTGGACGGCAACATCGGCGTCCGCGTGGTCAAGACCGAGGCCTCGGCCGACGGCGGCAGCATCGTGCCCTCGTCGCCGACCTGCGATGAGATCACCAACGCCACCTGCGCGGCGGCCAAGGCCTTCGCCGCCGGCGGCACGATCGTCAGCGGCAGCACCAAGTCCGACTACACCGACGTTCTGCCGAGCCTGAACCTGCGCCTGCACGTCACGCCGCAGCTGCAGGTCCGCTTCGCCGCGTCGAAGGCGATCGTCCGCCCGACCCTGTCGCAGCTGCAGCCCTACACGGCGCTGGGCTTCGACTTCACCACCTCGGGCACGACCACGGTCTACAACGGCGCCACCGGCACCGGCGGCAACCCGAACCTGCGCCCGATCAAGTCGGACCAGTACGACCTCAGCGCCGAATGGTACTTCGCCCCCACGGGCAGCCTGACGTTCGCGGTCTTCCGCAAGAACATCAAGGACTACATCTTCACCGACACGGCCACCGAGCGTTACACCTCGAACGGCCAGACCTTCGACTTCGAAGTCATGCGTTACTACAACGGTGACAAGGGCTCGGTTCAAGGCTTCGAGATCGGCTACCAGCAGTTCTACGACTTCCTGCCGGGCGCGCTGTCGGGCCTGGGCGTGCAGGCCAACTACACGTTCATCGACAACGAAGGCGGCCGCAACACCGCCGCCGACGTCGACGACGGCAACCAGACGGGGGGTGCCAACAACGCCGCCCTGCCGCTCGAGGGCATGTCGTCGCGCAGCTACAACGTGGCTGTGATGTACGAGAAGTACGGCATCTCGGCCCGCCTGGCCTACAACTGGCGCCAGCGCTACCTGCTGACCAGCTCGGCGGCCAACGTCAACGCCCCGGTCTGGTCGCGTGACTACGGCCAGCTGGACGGCTCGATCTTCTACAGCATCAACAAGCAGTACAAGATCGGCGTGCAGGCGACCAACATCCTCAAGGAACGCACCGTGCTTGAGGTCGGCAACCCCGACCGCGTCGCCCCCTACAACTGGGTGGAGACCGACCGTCGCGTCGCCGTGGCGTTGCGCGCCAGCTTCTAAGCTGATCTGACTTAGGAACGAGGGCCCTCCGACGATCCGGACCACATGCTGGTCGGGGCCGTCGGAGGGCTTTCGTGTTTTCGGGGCGGCCTTCGAACGGGCCCCAGGGGAGAGACGTGGTGGACCAGCGCATTCGCAAGGTCGTGGTCGTGGGCGGCGGCACCGCCGGCTGGATGGCGGCGGCGGCGTTCAGCCGGCTGCTGGTCGACGACGCGGTGTCGGTCGAGGTCGTGGAGTCCGAGGCGATCGGCACGGTCGGCGTCGGCGAGGCCACCATCCCGACCATCCGCAACTTCAACCAGACCCTGGGCCTGGACGAGGTCGAGTTCATCCGCGCCACCCAGGCCAGCTTCAAGCTGGGCATCGATTTTCGCGACTGGGGCCGCGTGGGCCATCGCTACTTCCACGGCTTCGGCGATTTCGGCGCCGACCACGAGGCCGTCCAGGCCCACCAGCTGTGGCGCCGGCTGAAGGCCCTGGGCGATCCCAGCGGCCTGGAGGACTGGTCGCTGCCGACGGCGGCGGCGGCCCTGAACCGCTTCATCCCGCCCAGCCCTGATCCGCGCTCGCCACTGCACGACTACGCCTATGCCTACCATTTCGACGCCGGGCTCTACGCCGCCTTCCTGCGCCGCTACGCCGAGGCGCGGGGCGTCACGCGCACCGAGGGCAGGATCGTCGACGTCGCCCTGCGCGGCGAGGACGGCTTCGTCGAGGCGGTGGTGCAGGAGGACGGCCGCCGCGTCGAGGGCGAACTCTTCGTCGACTGCTCTGGCTTCCGCGCGCTGCTGATCGAAGGGGCCCTGAAGGCCGGGTTCGAGGACTGGTCGCGCTGGCTGCCCTGCGACCGCGCCCTGGCCGTGCCGTGCAAGCTGGGCGGTGACGGCCTGACGCCCTACACCCGCTCGACCGCCCGCGAGGCCGGCTGGCAGTGGCGGATCCCGCTGCAGCACCGCATCGGCAACGGCTACGTCTATTCCAGCGCCTTCGTCGACGACGAGCGCGCGGCCCGCACCCTGATGGAGAACCTGGACGGCGAGGCGCTGGACGATCCGCGGCCGCTGCGTTTCCTGGCTGGTCGCCGCAGGAAGTTCTGGGACCGCAACGTCGTGGCCGTCGGCCTGTCGGGCGGCTTCCTGGAGCCGCTGGAGTCGACCTCGATCAGCCTGATCCAGAACGGCGTCGCGCGCCTGCTGGAGTTCTTCCCCGACCGTCGCTGCGACCCGCTGCTGGCGGACGAGTTCAACCGCGTCTCGGCCCAGGAGTACGAGCGCATCCGCGACTTCATCATCCTGCACTACTGCATCAACCAGCGCGACGAACCGATGTGGCGGCAGGTGCGCGAGGTCGAACTGCCCGACAGCCTGCAGGCCAAGATCGCGCTCTACAAGGCGCGGGGCCACGTGGCGATCCACGAGGGCGACGGCTTTGGCCGGCCCAGCTGGATCGCCATCTACAACGGCCTGGGCGTTGTGCCCGAGGCCTATGATCCGCTGGCCGACCGGATCCCCGAGGCGGAGCTGCGCAAGCTGATGGAGCATCGCCGGGCGCTGATCCGTCACACGGCCCAGTCGATGCCCACGCAGGAGGCCTTCATCGCCCGCCACTGCGCGGCGCCGCCGTTGAGCTGAACCGGGCGGGGAGGGGGCGGCCGGCCGCCGACGCCATGCCCGCGCCGGCCGTCTTGGCGGTCGGCGTTACCGCTCTGAACGATGGTCACGAAAAAAATGGGCTGACAACGCTATCAAATCCCTTGCGCATTCATTTGTATGATTATACATATCTGATCGTGGCGCCGGGGTCGCGAGAGCGACTGTCCGGCCGTGTGATCTTCTCGCGAAGTTCGCCAGCGCGCCGCGCGAACCACCTCCCCGGTCTCGCGCGAGTCTTTTCAACCGCGCATCGCCTCCTGCGGGCGATGCGCGGATTTTTTTGCCTTTTGTGCAATTGTTACAAAAATTTGCCGGGCTATCGCGCCCGAAGCCACGCCGTGAAAACCGGTTGCAATCGCGGCCGCCTCGGCTAATTGTCCTATTTATAAGAATGGTAGCGGTAACGAGTTGGCGGGGCTGAAGTCTCTCGCGCGACCGCCGTATCGGGAGGAGGCGAGAGGCATGTCGATGCCGAATGACAGCGCTTACTTTCCGTCGCGGACGATCGATGCAGGCATAGGTTCCGACCGGTTCGCCAGCATGGAGGTTCCCGCGTGACGTCTCATTGGAAGCCCAGGTGGGGCCGGCAGGGCTTCGCCGCCCTGGGCGCGATCCTCAGCCTGGCCGTCGCCGCGCCGTCCTTCGCGCAAGGCCAACTGCCCAAGCTGGTGACCAAGGACGGCAAGCATGCGCTTCTGGTCGACGGCAAGCCGTTCCTGATGCTGGGCGTCCAGGCCAACAACGCCGCCAACTATCCCTCGCAGATGCCCAAGGTGTGGCCGGCGGTGAAGGCGCTGCACGCCAACACCCTGGAAATCCCGATCGCCTGGGAGCAGATCGAGCCGGTCGAGGGCAAGTTCGACTTCTCCTATCTCGACCTGCTGCTCAAGCAGGCGCGGGAGAACGACACCAAGCTGGTCATCCTGTGGTTCGCCACCTGGAAGAACAACGGCCCGCAGTACGCGCCCGAATGGGTCAAGCTCGACAACAAGCGCTTCCCCCGCCTGGTCAACGGCAAGGGCGAGGTCAAGAACTCGCTGTCGCCGCACTTCCGCGCGACGCTGGAGGCCGACAAGAAGGCCTTCGTCGAGCTGATGCGCTTCATCAAGGCCAATGATCCCGACCACACCGTGATCATGGTCCAGCCCGAGAACGAGGTCGGGGCCTACAGCGCCATCCGCGACTTCTCGCCGACCGCCCAGAAGATCTTCGACGGCCCGGTTCCCAAGGACCTGGTCAAGGCCCTGAACAAGAAGACGGGGACCTGGAAGGAGGTGTTCGGCAAGGACGCCGACGAGTTCTTCTACGCCTGGTCGATCGGCCGCTATGTCGACGAGATCGCCGCCGCCGGCAAGCAGGTGCTGCCGCTGCCGATGTACGTCAACGCCGCCCTGCGCGACCCCTTCCACGACCAGGACCCGTTCACCTATTCGTCGGGCGGCCCGACCTGGAACGTGCTCGACGTCTGGAAGGCGGCCGCGCCGTCGATCGACGCCCTGGCCCCCGACATCTACATGCGCGAGAGCGAGAAGGTCCGGAAGACGCTGGAGCAGTACGGCCGGCTCGACAACGCCCTGTTCGTGCCCGAGATCGGCAGCGACAAGGCCTATGCCCGCTACATCTACGACGTTCTGGGCCACCAGGGCATCGGCTTCGCGCCGTTCGGCCTCGATTTCACCGGCTATTCCAACTACCCGCTGGGCGCCAAGACGGTCGACGCCAAGACGCTGGAGAACTTCGCCGTCCACTACCGCCTGCTGTCGCCGATGGCTCGCGAGTGGGCCCGCCTGTCCTACGAGGGCAAGGTCTGGGGCGTGGGCGAGCAGGAGGGCGGCAAGCCCGAGACCATCGACCTGGGCGGCCGCTGGAACGTGCGCGTCACCTATGGCGAGTGGCAGTTCGGCTCGATCGAGGCCCCGTGGATGGCCAAGGCCGAGAAGCAGCCCGACCGCGAGATCCCCGACGCCGGCGCCCTGATCGCCCAGCTGTCGCCCGACGAGTTCCTGATCACCGGCTATCGCGCCCGCCTGACCTTCGGCTCGGCCAAGAACGAGCGGTTCATGGTCTCGCGGGTCGAGGAAGGCCACTTCAATGAGGCGGGCCAGTGGGTGTTCGACCGCGTCTGGAACGGCGACCAGGTCGACTACGGCCTGAACCTGACCACCTTGCCCCAGATCCTGAAGGTGAAGCTGGCGACCTACTAGGTCGGTGCGTGATCCTCGTCCTTCGACGAGCTCAGGATGAGGATCATTGCCGGCCCCGAGCCTACCCAAACCCTCATCCTGAGCCTGTCGAAGGACGAGGGTTTCGCCCCAACAAAAGAACGAGAACAGGGAAGAACGAAGACATGCGCAGCCTCTATGCGGGCCTGGCCCTCTCCCTGCTGGCCTCGACCAGCGCCTTCGCCCTCGACGGCGGCTTCGAGAAGACCGCCGACGGCGTGGTCGTGACCCCTGCCTCGGGGCCGGCCAAGAAGGTGCGGCTGCAGGTGATGGGCGAGCGGATCATCCACGTCACCGCCTCGCCGACGCAGACCTTCGACAATCCGCCCAGCCTGATGGTCACGGCCAAGCCGGTGGCCAGCGGCTTCACGGTCGACGAGAAGGGCGGGGTGCTGACGCTGAAGACGGCCAAGGCCGCGGCCCAGGTCTCGCTGAAGGACGGTACGGTCGACTTCCTCGACGCCGCCGGCCGCAAGGTGCTGGCCGAGCGCGATCGCGGCGCCTTCACGCCGGTGAAGGTCGAGGGCCAGGACTTCTACAGCGTCCGCCAGCAGTTCAATCCGGGCACGGACGAGGCCTTCTACGGCCTGGGCCAGCACCAGAACGGCCAGATGAACTACAATGGCCGTGACGTGGAGCTGCTCCAGTACAACCGCGCCATCGCCGTGCCGATGCTGCTGTCGTCCAAGGGCTATGGCCTGCTGTGGGACAACAACTCGATCACCCGCTTCGGCAACCCGATCCCCTATGACGTCGCCTCGCGCGACCTGAAGATCTTCGACGCCGACGGCAAGGCCGGCGGCTTCACGGCCAAATACTACCAGAACGGCCAGCTGAAGGTGACGCGGGTCGAGAAGGACATCGACTACCGCTTCCTCAAGGACCTGCCCAACTGGCCGGCCGAACTTCAGGACGCAGCCAAGAAGAACCTGCCGGGCCAGACCGTGACCTGGGACGGCTTCGTCCAGACCGACAAGGCCGGCGAGCACAATTTCAAGCTCTATTCCAGCGGCTACGCCAAGGTGTGGCTGGACGGCCAGCTTGTCATCGACCGCTGGCGGCAGAACTGGAACCCCTGGTACCACAACTTCGACGCCAAGCTGACGCCGGGCAAGAAGCACAAGGTGCGCGTCGAGTGGACGCCCGACGACGGCTATATCGGCCTCCTGCACAACGACCCGATGCCGGCGCTCGACCGCCATTCGCTGCAACTGACCTCGGAAGTCGGCAAGGCCATCGACTACTACTACATCGGCGGCGACGACCTGGATCAGGTGGTCTCGGGCTATCGGGACCTGACGGGTTCGGCGGTGATGATGCCGCGCTGGGCCTATGGCTTCTGGCAGTCGCGCCAGCGCTACGAGACCCAGGACCAGATCGTCGGCGTGGTGAAGGAGTACCGCAAACGCGGCCTGCCGCTCGACAACATCGTCATGGACTGGCGCTACTGGAAGGACCCCGAGTGGGGCACGCACAAGTTCGACGAAACGCGCTTCCCGAGCCCGCAGAAGATGGTCGACGACATCCACGGGATGAACGCCCACTTCATGATCTCGATCTGGCCGAAATTCTATCCGACCACGGACAACTTCAAGGAGCTGGACGCCAAGGGCCACATGTACAAGCGCAACATCGAGCAGGGCGCGCTTGACTGGGTCGGCCCCGGCTACCTGAACTCGTTCTACGATCCCTATTCGCAGGAAGCCCGCGACATCTACTGGAAGCAGGTCAAGCGCGACCTGAAGGTCTATGGCGTCGACGCCTGGTGGATGGACGCCTCCGAGCCCGACCTGCACTCCAACGTCGACGTGCCAGAGCGCACTCTGCGCATGAGCCCGACGGCGCTGGGCCCGGGCGCGGAATACTTCAACAGCTACGCCCTGGAGCACACCCGCGGCGTCTACGAAGGCGAGATCAAGGACAGCCCGGACGTCCGCCCGTTCATCCTGACCCGCTCGGGCTTCGGCGGCTTGCAGCGCAACGCCTCGGCGGTGTGGAGCGGCGACGTCGTGGCCCGCTGGGACGACTTCCGCGACCAGATCTCGGCCGGCGTGAACCTGTCGATGTCGGGCATTCCCAACTGGACCACCGACATCGGCGGCTTCTCGGTCGAGAAGCGCTACGAGACCAAGGATCCCGCCCACTGGGCCGAGTGGCAGGAGCTGAACCTGCGCTGGTTCCAGTTCGGCGCCTTCAGCCCGCTGTTCCGCAGCCACGGCGAGCTGCCGCTGCGCGAGATCTACGAACTCGCCGACGAAGGGACCGAGGTCTACAAGTCGCTGGCCTGGTACGACGAGCTTCGCTACCGGCTGATGCCCTATGTCTACACCCTGGCCGCCGACACCTATCACCGCGACGGCAGCATGATGCGCGGCCTGGTGATGGACTATCCGAACGACGCCAAGGCCCGGAACGTCGATGACCAATACCTGTTCGGCCAGGACTTCCTGGTCGCGCCGGTCACCGCCTTCAAGGCCCGCTCGCGCGGCGTCTACCTGCCGGCCGGGACCTGGTACGACTTCGAGACCGGCAAGGCCTTCAAAGGCGGCCAGACGGTCAAGGCCGACGCGCCGCTCTCGCGCATGCCGCTGTTCGTGAAGGCCGGCGCCATCGTGCCGACCACGGTCGTCCAGCAGTATGTCGGCGAAAAGCCCGACGCGCCGATCACCCTGCTGGTCTTCACCGGCAAGGACGGCAAGTACGAGCTCTACGAAGACGACGGCCTGTCCAACGGCTACGCCCGCGGCGCCTGGGCCCGCACGCCGATCTCCTATGACGACGCGACCGGCCGCGTGACCATCGGCGCCCGCTCGGGCGGCTTCAAGGGCATGGTCGGCAAGCGCACCTTCCAGGTCCGCTTCATCGGCAAGGGCGCCAGGCCGACCGACTTCGACGCGGCCGCCGACCTGACCGTGGAGTACGACGGCCAGCCGGTGGTGCTGACCCGCAAGTAGGGGTGCAAGTTCCTCGCCCTCCGACAGGCTCAGGGTGAGGAACTTGAATGCACGATCTTTGCCTTGGTCCTCATCCTGAGCCTGTCGAAGGACGAGGACCACGCACAGTTGATGAGCCCCGGCGCCGCAAGCGCCGGGGCTTTGCTTTGCGGGGAAGGGCGGTCCACCTTGGCGGCGACGAATCCGAAGAGGGCCGCTCCATGTCCAAGTTCATCGCCGCCGCCGCGCTCGCCGCGTCCCTGGCCGCCGCTCCCGCCGCCTTCGCCGGCGACTGGTCGCTGGCCATCCACGGTGGGGCGGGCGTGATCAACCGCGGCAGCCTGACGCCCGAGAAGGACGCGGCCTATCGCGCCGGCCTCGACGCGGCGCTCAAGGCCGGCTCCGCGGTGCTGGAGAAGGGCGGGTCCAGCCTCGACGCCGTCGAGGCGGCGGTGAAGGTGCTGGAGGACAATCCGCTGTTCAACGCCGGCCGGGGCGCGGTCTTCACCGCTGACGGCAAGAACGAGCTGGACGCCTCGATCATGGATGGCGCGACCCTGAAGGCCGGCGCGGTGGCGGGCGTGACCCGTACGAAGCACCCGATCAGCCTGGCCCGGACGGTGATGGAGAAGTCGCCCCACGTGATGCTGGCCCGCGAGGGCGCCGACAAGTTCTCGGTCGAGCAGGGGCTGGAGCAGGTAGATCCCAGCTACTTCCGCACCGAGGAGCGCTGGAAGCAGCTTGAGGCCTGGCGCGCCAAGCAGAAGGCGGCGCTCGACCCGACCCACCTCTACGGCACGGTCGGCGCCGTGGCGATCGACGCCAAGGGCCACCTGGCGGCCGCCACCTCGACCGGCGGCATGGTCGGCAAGAAGTGGGGCCGCATCGGCGACAGCCCGATCATCGGCGCCGGGACCTACGCCCAGGACGGCGTCTGCGCGGTCTCGGCCACCGGCTCGGGCGAGTACTTCATCCGCACCAGCGCCGCCCACCAGGTCTGCGCGCGCATCGCCTGGAAGGGCGAGGACCTGAAGACCGCCGGCGACGCCACGATCAAGGCCATCGGCGACATCGGCGGCGACGGCGGCATGATCACCATGAACGCCAAGGGCGAGGTGGCCTTCCCGATGAACAGCTCGGGCATGTATCGCGGCTGGGCCAGCGCCAAGGGCAAGGGCACGGCGATCTACGCGGACGAGAAGTAGGGCGCGGATCAAAGGAACCTCCCCCTGTGGGGGAGGTGATCGCGAAGCGATCGGTGGGGGGAGTGGCCGCTAGGATGGCCATCGCCTCGAAAGCTGAGAACGCCCCCCACCGGCCTTCGGCCGCCTCCCCCACAGGGGGAGGTTTGTCACGCCGCAACCACCAGCTTCGGCTGGATCAGGGCCGCGGCGTTGATGCGCCGGCCGCCGGGCTTGATGACCTCCAGGTGCACGTGGTCGGTGATGCCGGGGTAGTGCTTCTGCAGGCTGGCCACCGTGCCGATGACCTGGCCCAGGCGGATGGTCTGGCCGACCTCGACGTCGGGATCGACATAGAAGGCGCGGGCGACGTAGCCCAGGGCCGGGTTGGTGATCTCGACGAAGCGCAGGTCCGGCGCGTCGGCGTAGGCATAGCCGATCTTGGTGACGTAGCCCGACATCGGGGCCTTGGCGGCCTGGCCGGCGACGGCGACGTAGTCGACGCCCTCGTGCCTGCGCGAGCCGCCGTCGCGGCGGGCGCCGAAGGCGCCGTTGCCGAAGTCGTCATGCTCGCGCGGGGCCGCGCCCGTGGGATTGGCGAAGTCGGGCGCGCCGTCGCCGTCGACGTCGGCGCCCTTCCAGACCGTCTCCATGCGAACGGGCTGGGGCGGCGCCTCGTCCAGCCTGTTCAGCAGCGTCTGCACCGCCGGCCGTGCCGACCGGTTCGCGTGCGGGTTCTCCATCGCCAGACCCGCCATCGGCGCGAAGAGCACCGTCAGACCCAGGGCGATCCGCGCCTGGGGAGGAAGCTTCTTCAGCGCCGGAAAATGCATTTCGCCATCCTATGGATCGTTTCGCTTCGTGGGGCGTTGAGCGCGCCACGAGCGTCGTTAACCATTCAGATAAGGCGATGAAAAGGCAGGATTGCTGCGTCAGTACGACGCGCGTGTGCTTGTCTGTGCTCAAGCTGGAAGCTCGAGATTCAATCGAACATTGTTCGAATGTCGACTTACGCGCCGGCGAGAACTGAGCGGATGCGGTCGGCCAGTTCCCTGTTCTCGAAGGGCTTGCGCACCATCGACAGGTCCGTGCGGTCCGGCGTCACGTCGGCATGGCCGGTGACCAGGATCACTCGGATTCCCGGCGACAGCTCCTCGGCCGCGCGGGCCAGTTCCAGGCCGGTCATGCCGGGCATGGCGAAGTCGGCGATCATCAGGTCGGGGCCAGCCTCGCGCACCTTGCGCAGGGCCTGTTCGCCGTCCTCGGCCTCGATCACCCGGTGGCCAAGGTCGCGGACCATGGCCACGGTCACGGCCCGCACGGTGGGATCGTCGTCGACCACCAGCACGGTGCGGGATGGCTGCCTGTCCAGGGCGGTATCGGCCGGCGCGCAGTCTTCGCCCGGTCCGCAGTCGCCCGAGCCGCGCGGCAGGTAGAGGTTCACCGCCGTGCCCTCGCCGGGCTGGCTTTCGATGTCGATCGCTCCCCCCGAGCGCTGGGCGAAACCATAGACCATCGACAGCCCCAGGCCCGTGCCCTTGCCGACCGGCTTGGTGGTGAAGAACGGCTCGAAGATCCGGGCCATCAGTTCGGGGCTGATGCCTTCGCCGGTGTCGCGCACCGTGACCAGAACATAGTCGCCGTCGGGCAGGTCGTGGCGCGCGGTCGGACCCGACATGGCGAAGTTGCGGGCGCTGATCGAGATCACCCCGCCGCCCGGCATGGCGTCGCGGGCGTTGACCGACAGGTTCAGCACCGCCAGTTCCAACTGGTCGGGCTCGACATGCGCCGGCCACAGGTCGCTCGGCAGGTCCCAGGCGATGCGCACCGCGCCGCCCAGGGTGCGCACAAGGATGGCGTCCATGCCCATCAGGGTGTCGGCCACGTCGACCACCTTGGGCTGGCTCTCCTGCTGGCGGCTGAAGCCCAGCAGGCGATGTGTCAGGGCCGCGCCCTTGCGCGCCGCCAGGCTGGCGTTGTCGAGATAGCGCCGCACCTTGTCGGCGTCGGGCAGGCGGCGGCCGGCCAGCTCCAGGCTGCCCAGGATCGCGGTCAGCAGGTTGTTGAAGTCGTGCGCCACGCCGCCGGCCAGGGTGCCCAAGGCCTGCAGCTTGTCGGCCTGGCGCAGGCGGATCTCGGCCATCTTCTGGTCGGTGACGTCGCGCTCGATGACCAGCAGGTGCCCGGCCTCGTCGCGCAGCGGCACGTACTGGCGCTCGGTCCAGACGGGGCCGGCCAGGGTGGCCTCTTCCTCGACCACCTGCACAGGCTGGCCCATGGCCAGGGCCTCGTCCGCCTGCGGGGCGTCGGCGAAGGGATGCTCGCCGGCGGCGTTGGTGCGCACGACCCGGCCTTGCGCGTCCTTGAAGGCGATGACGGCCGGGATGCTGTCCATCAGGCCGCGCAGCAGGGCCTGCTCGGTGCGCAGGGCGCGGCGCAGGCGCGTGCGCTCGACCCCCGCGGCGACGGCCGCGCGCAGGGCTTCGGGCTCCCACGGCTTGGCGACGTAGCCGCTGACGCCGCCCAGGTTCAGGGCCGAGACCACGGCCGACAGGTCGGCATAGCCGGTCAGCAGGATGGAGTCGGCGTCGCTGATCGAGCGGGCGGCGGCCAGGAACTGGTCGCCGGTAAGGCCCGGCATCCGCTGGTCCGACAGGATCAGGAATACCGACGGCTCCTGGGCCAGGATGTCCAGGGCCTTGCCCGGGGCGTTGCTGGTCAGGACGCGGTAGCGGTCCTCCAGCAGGTCTCCCAGGGCGACCAGGATGTCGGGCTCGTCGTCGACGACGAGGATCGTCGGGCGTTCGCTCCCGGAAGCGATCATCGGCCTTCTCCGTCGGTGACAGGTGGCGGGATGGTGATGGTGAAGCGCGCGCCGCCCAGGTGGCCCTGGTCGACGACGATCGCGCCGCCGTGGGCGCGCACCACGTTGTAGGCGATGGCCAAACCGAGGCCGGTGCCGGCCCCGACCGGCTTGGTCGTGAAGAACGGCTCGAAGATACGGTCGCGAAGCTCGGCCGGCACGCCGGGGCCGGAGTCCTCGATGACGATGACGAAATCGCCGCCTTCGTCGCGAGTCGTGATGGCGATCGCGCCCTGACCCCCGCCCGCGCCGCCCAGCGCGTCGGCGGCGTTGCCGACGATGTTCATCACCACCTGGTTAAGCAGGGCGGGCGAGCCCTCAAGGGTGTTGCGGGCGGCGTAGTCGCGGCGCACCTCGATGCCGTCGCCCAGCTTGTGGGTCAGCAGGGCCAGCACGGTCTCGATGGAGTCGGCGGCGTCCAGCACGTGGCGATCGCCCTCGTCCAGGCGCGAGAATTTGCGCAGGTTCAGGACCAGGTCCTGGATCCGCTTCATGCCCACCCGCATCGAGGCCAGGCGGGCCCTGGCCTTGTCGAGGCCGGGGGAGGGGCTTTCCTCGGCCGCCGCGGCGACCAGGCGCTCGACGGTGTCCTGGTGGCCCAGCAGGAAGGCCAGGGGGTTGTTGATCTCGTGGGCGATGCCGGCGACCAGCTCGCCCAGCGAAGCCATCTTGGCGGCCTGGACCAGTTGGCCTTGCGCGTCCTTCAGCTGGCGGTTGGCGCTGGCCAGGTCGTCGGCGACGGCCGCGCGGGCCTCGGCCCGGGCGAGCGCCAGTTCCTGGGCGCGGGCCTCGCCGGCGCTGCGACGGGCCTCGTCGGCCATCAGCTTGCGGCGCAGTTGGGCCCTGACCCGGGCGCGGACCACCTCGTCATTGGCCGAGGCGGGCACGACGTCGTCGGCCCCGGCCTCCAGGGCGTCCGTCAGCAGGTCGCGGTCGGCCTCCTCGCCGCCGAAGGCCAGCAGCTGGAACGGCGCGGGCAGGCGCGTGCGGCGGGCGTCCAGCGCGGCCAGCAGGGCCAGGTCGTCGCGGTCGCCGCCGCGCACGCCCACCACCACCCCGTCGAGCTCGCCATCGAGCAGGATCGCGTCGGGGTCCAGCTGTTCCAGCGTCGCCACCTCGTAGCCGTCCTGCTCCAGCAGGTGGCCAAGGCGCAGGCGCAGCGTGGCGCTGGGATGGGCGACCAGAACCCGGGCGCGGCGGAACGGCTCGGAGGCCTTGGGCGTGGCGGTCTCGGCGCGGGCCCGGCGCAGCAGCGCCTTCAGCCGCACGATCACCACCTTGGGGTCGGCCGATTTGGCGACATAGGCGTCGGCGCCGCTCTCCAGGCCCTGGCGCTCCAGATCGCTCTCGCGCGCGCCGGTCAGCATCAGCACCGGCAGGGCGCGTGTGCGGCCGTTGAGGCGGATCTGGCGCGACAGCTCGCGGCCGTCCATGCCGGGCAGGTGGAAGTCGGCGACGATCAGGTCGGGCAGGTGGGCGTTCAGGTGCTCCAGCGCCGCCTCGCCGCTGGCCGCGCACGACACCGAAAAGCCCTCGGCCTCCAGCAGGCCGCGCAGGCGCAGGGCCTGGGTTTCGGAATCCTCGACGACCAGGACGGAGGCGCTCATGCGTCCTCCCGGCGCTTGGCCAGCTGCGCGATGCGCGGACCGATCAGGTCGAGGCTCAGCACCGCGCGGGCCGCGCCCAGCTTCACGGCGGCGGCGGGCATGCCGTAGACGACGGCGCTGCTCTCGTGCTCGGCGATGGTGAAGCCGCCCGCCGCGCGCAGCTCGGAAAGACCCTTGGCGCCGTCCTCGCCCATGCCGGTCAGCAGGGCCGCCACCGTGCGCGAGCCCACCGACCGGGCCAGCGACTGAAACAGCACCGTCGCCGAAGGCCGCTGGCCGCTGACGGCCGCGGCGCCCGACAGTCGCAGCACGCCGCCGGGCGTCAGGGTCAGGTGGCGGTCGCCGGGGGCGACATAGGCGCGGCCGGGCAAGGCCAGCTCGCCGTCCCTGGCGACGGCGACGCGGATCGGCGACAGGCCGTCCAGCCAGCTTGCGAAACCCTCCATGAAGGCCGCGCCCATGTGCTGGACGATCAGGACCGGCGCGGGCAGGTCGCCGGGCAGGGCGTCGAGCACCCGGGCCAGGGCCGGCGGCCCGCCGGTCGAGGCGGCCAGGGCCAGATAGCCCAGGTCCTGGAAGTCGGCGGCGGTGGCGACGGGCGCGGCCTCGCGCGGGGCCCGGGCCCCGCCGCCGATGGCCCGCCGGCGGATCACCGGCACGCTGCTCATGATGAAGAGCTGGGTGCAGATCGTGTCGGCCAGCCGCTCGTAGCCGTCGGTGGCCAGGCCCACCGGCTTTTCCACCACCGTCAGGGCGCCGGCCCGCAGCGCGTTCATCGAGATCTTCAGTGATGCGTCCTCGACCGCGTCGGCGATGACCACGATCGGGGTCGGATGGTCCGACATGATCCTCGCGGTGGCCTCCAGCCCGTCCATGCCGGGCAGGCGGATGTCCATCGAGATCACGTCGGGCCTGACGCTGGCGATGCAGGCCAGGGCTTCCTCGGCCGAGGCGACGGCGGCGGCCACGGTCAGGCGCGGATCGCGCTCGACGATATGGGTCAGAAGGACCCGCACGACCATGGAGTCCTCGACGATCATCACCCGAACGGGCTTGCCCGAGGCCTTCACAGCAGTTGCCCGATGGCGGCCAGCAGTTCACGCTGGTCGAACTTCTGCTTGGTGATGTAGGCCTCGGCGCCCAGGTCCAGGCCTCGGCGCACGTCGGCGGCGTCGGCGCGCGAGGTCATCAGGATCACCGGCGTGGCGGCCAGGGCCGCGTCGGCCTTCACCGCCTGCAGCAGCGAGAAGCCGTCCATGCGCGGCATCTCGATGTCGGCCACGACGAGGTCGATCATCGCCTGGCCCGAACGCAGCAGGTTCAGGGCGTCCAGACCGTCGACGGCCAGCAGCACGCGATAGCCCTGGGCCTCCAGGATGCTCTTCTCCAGCGTCCGGGTGGTGATGGAGTCGTCGACGACCAGGATGGTGCGGGTCGTCTCGTCGGCGTCCTCGTCCGCTTCGGCGAAGCCCAGGCCGCCGGCGGCCAGATGGCGCTGGTCGCGCAGCCAGCGGCGCACCAGGGCGTCGGGATCCAGGGCCAGGGCCGGAGCCTGGTCGTCCAACTGCACGGCGCCGGCGATCAGGTCGGCGTCCAGGTCGTCGGCGTCCAGGTCCTCGACCAGGGCCGAACGAACGTCGCACAGGGCGTCGACGGCCAGGGCCACGTGTCGGCGACCATGGCTGAGCAGCACGGCGGATACGGCGCCGGCGTGCACGGGAACTTCGGCGGCGACGCCGGTCAGGAGAGCGGAAAGCGGAACCATTGGGACGATAACGTCGTCCCCGTCGATCGCGATCCGTGCCGCAGGGTGTCCTTCCACCGTTTCCAGCGCGGTGGCGTTCAGGCGCAACAGTCGGCGCACGCCCAGCGAGGGCAGGGCGGCCTGGCGGCCCTGGATGTCGACGAACAGCAGCGATTGCCTGGCCGCCGACAACGGCGTCGACAGCGCCACCCGCGCGCCCCAGGGGCGGCCGGCGGTCAGGCGCAGTTCGCCGCGCAGCTTGCGCACGGCCTCGGCGACGACGGACAGCCCCATGCCGCGGCCGGCCAGCTTGTCGACGCCCTGGGCCGTCGAGACCCCCGGCGCGAAGGCGTGGGCCAGAAGCTCCTCGGGCGTCGGCGCGGGCGCGCCCTCGGGCCGGGGCGGCATCAGGCCCTTGTCGACGGCGGCCGCTTCCAGCCGGGCGAGGTCCGGCCCCGGGCCGTCGTCGGCGATGTCGATGCGCAGCCGGCCCGAGGCGGCCGAAACGGCCATGACCACCGTCAGGCGTTCGGGCTTGCCGGCGGCGGCGCGGGCATTCGGCGCCTCGCGGCCGTGGCTGACGGCGTTGCGCAGCAGGTGCATCACCGGGTCCTTCAGGGCCTGAAGCACCCGGCGATCGGCGCGGGTGTCCAGGCCCGTGACCCGCACGTCGACCGGCACGCCGGCCTCGCGGGCGATGTCGCGGACCATGGTGGCGAAACCGCCGAACACGGTCTCGGCTGGGGCCTGGCTGATCTCCTCGACCCTGCCGCGCAGGTCCGAAAGCCCCTGGTCCAGCGCCCAGCCGGCCCGAACTCGCCGCACCGACAGTTCGTTGAGGGCGCGCGACAGGTCCTTCAGGCCCTGCTCGACCTCGCGCGTGCGGGCGGCCGCGCCGCGCGCGTCGCGCCAGCGGCGTTCCAGCTTGCGGGCGTCGGCGGCCAGGCGGCGCAGGTCCTCGTCGATGGCCCCGTGGTCGAGCACGTCGCCCGACAGGGTCTGCATGGCGCGCGACAGGCCGGAGACCGCCTCGACGTCGATGCGGACGTACTCCACCGCCTCCTCCGAAGCGGGAGCGGTGGTCGCGGCCGGCTTCGGCGAGGGCGGGGCGTAGGCGGCGCCGGCCGCGTCCTCCACCGCGTCGAGCAGGCGTTCCAGCGTCGTCACCGTGTCGGCGTCGAGCGCTCGCTGGCCGTCCATCAGTTCGGCGCACAGGCTTTCCAGCGCGTGGGCCTGCTCTTCGACGGCGGGCAGGTCGACGGCGCGGGCCGCCCCCTTCAGGCTGTGGGCGCGGCGGAAGATCTCGCGCGTGTCGGCCTCGCCGCCGGCCGCGATGGCCTGGCGGATCGCCTGGAGGTGCTCGCGGTGCTCGAGATCGAACGCCGCCAGAAGCTGTCGCCGGATGTCGGGCACGGCGCGATCAGGTCCGGTAGCGCTCGGACAGGGCCAGGAGCTGGCGCGACAGGTCCGACAGGTTGGCGGCGGCCTCGTCCAGCTGGCGGGTGCCGGCGGCGGTCTGCTGGCTGGCCTGGCGGATGTTCTGCAGCGCGCCCATCACCTGCTCGATGCCCAACTGCTGCTGGTTGGTCGAGGCGACGATCTGCTGGAAGGTCTGGACGCTCTCCTGCACCCGGCCGGTGATCTCGGTGATCGTGCGCTGGGTGGTGTCGGTGCGCTCCTTGCCGGCGGCCACGCGCTTGACGGCCTCCTCGGTCAGCATCACCGAGGCGTTGATGCCGCGCTGGATGTCGCCGAGGATCGAGCGCACCTGGGTGGTGGCTTCCTTGGCCTGGTCGGCCAGCATCTTCATCTCCGACGCCACGACCGCGAAGCTGCGGCCGTTCTCGCCGGCCGAGGCGGCCTCGATGGCGGCGTTCAGCGCCAGGAGGTGCGAGCGTTCGGAGATGTCGTTGACGGTGGCGATGATGTCGCCGATCGCCTGGGTCTTCTCCGACAGGGCGACGATGTTCTCGGCGACGGCCTCGGCCTGCTCGCGGATCGCGTCCATGGCCTTGGCGGTCTCGTCGACGGCGCGCAGGCCCTCGTTGCTGGTGTGGGCGGTCGCTTGAGCCGAAGCGATCACCTCCTGGGCGCGCTTGCCGATCTGGGCGCCGGAGTGGGTGATCTCGTCGACGGTGGCTGCGGTCTCCTGCACGGCGGCCAGCTGTTCCTCCACGCTGGCGGCCTGCTCCTGGGTCGAGGCGCGGATCTCGGCGGTGGCGGCGTTGAGGTTCTCGGTGGCTTCGCGGCTCTGGCGGGCCAGCACGACCAGGCCGTCTACCATGGTGTTGAGCGTGCCGCCCAGCTTGCCGATCTCGTCGGTGCTGGTCGCGGCGGCGCGGCCGGTCAGGTCGCCTTCGCCGACCTTCCCGACGAAGCCCATGAAGGCGCCCAGCGGCCCGACGATCGAGCCGCGGATCGCCCAGGTGATCACCCCGGCGATGATCGAGGCCACGATCAGGGCGATGATGATCGACACCTGGCTGACCTTGTAGACGTCGTTGATGCGGCGCTGGCCCGACAGGATGGCGTCGTCCAGCACGTCCTCGGCGCCCTGGATGCCGCGCCCGAACTCGCCGCGGCGCTGCACCAGGGCGGTCTGGGCGGCGGCCACGCCGGCGCTGTCGTTGCGGCGGATGGCGCTGAACAGGTTCTCGGTGTCGGTGCGCCCCTGGCGCGACGAGGCGGCGGTCTGGTTCAGGTAGTCCTCGATGCGGCGCCAGGCGTCGGCGCGCTCGGCCGACAGGGCGGTCTGGCGATAGTCGCGGGCGGCCGAGGCGGCCTTTTCCAGCGCCGAGTCCATGTCGACGCCGCGCTGGCGCCAGCGGGTGACGGGATCTTCTTCGTTGCCGCCCGCGCCGCCGGCCGAACGCGACAGGTAGCTGGTGATGACCGCGTCGCTGGCCGCGCGCATCTCGTTGGCGGTGGTGCGGATCTGGGCGATCTGGCGGACCACGGCCATGTCCCGGGTGACGATGGTCTCGGTGGTGTCCTTGACCACGCCGATCTGGACGAGGCCGAACAGGCCCACCCCCAGCAGCAGGACGGTGACGGCCGCGAAGCCGAGGATGATGCGGTTGGCGATGGTCACTTGGCTCTTGCCCCCAAGGCGGCGGAAAGGTGGTCGGCGACGAGGTCGTCGAGATGAAGAAGGGTGACGGTGCGGCCCGCCAGATCGCCGGGCCCTTCGGCCACGACGCCCCGCGCGCCGCCCTCGAAGGCGTCGGCGCCCGGCGCCTCGCGGGAGGCCTTGGCGGCGCCGGGGGCTGCGTCCACGCGCAGGGCCAGGTTCCCCGCCCCGCGCACGGCGATGAGGAAGCCGGGCGCGTCGGGCGCGGCAGGCGCGCCGCCGGTCAGGCGGGAAAGATCGAGCACGCGACGCAGGCGGCCCTCGACGCTCGCCAGGCCCAGAAGGCCGGGGCGTCCGCCGGCCGGCGTCAGGCGGCGCGGCTCGAACGGGGTCACGCGTTCCACGGCGTTCAGCGGCAGGGCGAAGAGGCCCGCGCCGGCCTGGCACAGCAGCACGTCTTCCAGCGGCGTTTCGGGTTGGGGCGCGGTCCGGCGCTGCGCCAGCCGACGGGTGCGCGCCGCCAGGATCGCCCGGGCGCGCGCATCGTCCAAAAGTCCCCCCAATCCGTCGCCGTAGTCGGCGTCGGCCCTAGTCATGTCGTTACTAAACCCCCACGAGCGACTGCAGCAGCAGACGGACGCTCTTGCGCAGCTGGCCGGCGTCCAGACCTGCGCCGTGGGCCAAACGCGTCTCCGCCGGAACGGTTCCCGCGATCTGGGCGGCGGTCTTCAGCGAGCGCGCGGCGGCCCTGGTGCGTCCATGGTCGAGCAGCAGCAGGCCCAGGTGATAATGCGCCAGGGCGAAGCCGCGATCGAGATAGAGCGCCCGCTTGAAGGCGGCCTCGGCCGGCGCCGGGCGACCCAGCGCCCGCAGCACCAACCCATCGTGCAGGTGCAGGGCCGGATCCTCGGGCGCGACCGCCAGGGCCTGCCGGCAGGCGGCTTCAGCGGCGGCGTAGTCGCCGGCGTCGGCCAGCCGTCGCACCGTCTCCACCAGGTCGGCGGCCGGCGGGGCGCCAAGGGGCGCGGAGGTGGGAACGGGCGTCGGGATCGGCGCCGGCCGCCAGAGCGGCGAGGGCGCTTCGGCCAGGTGCTGGGGTTCGGGCTCCGGCGCGGCGAAGGCCTCGAAGCTCGGGCCTGGCTGGGCCGGCCGCTCGGGATCCGGCGGGCGATAGGCCACGGTGCCCGGCAGCTGGGTGACGTCCAGCAGCTTGCCGAAGGCCGGGTTCGGCTCGGCATGGCCCAGCAGCAGCCAGCCGTCGGGCGCCAGCCGGCCGCCCAGGGCGCCGACCAGTTGCTCGACCACCTCGTGGTGGAAGTAGATCAGTACGTTGCGGCACAGGATCAGGTCGAACTCTGTCAGCTCCAGCGGCGGGGCCGGACCCAGAAGGTCGAGCAGGTTCTGGCGCTCGAACCGCACCAGGCCGCGATAGGCGCTCTTCAGCGTCCAGGTGTTGCGGGCGGTCTCGGTGAACCACTGGTCGCGGTTGGCGTCGCTGACGGCCCGCAGCGCCCAGCGGCCGAACTGGCCCTTGCGCGCGGTCTCGAGAAAAGCGGCGTTGATGTCGCCGCCGAGGATCGAGATCCGCCAGTCGGCAAGCGCCTCGCCCAGCATCTGCGACAGCAGGATGGCGATCGAATAGGGCTCGGCCCCGGTGGCGCAGCCGGCGCTCCAGATGCGTATCCGCTTGTCCTGCGCCCGGCGCTCGAGGATGTCGGGCAGGATCGTCGAGCGCAGGGCCGTGAACTGCTCGGCGTAGCGGAAGAAGAACGTCTCGCCGATGGTGATCTCGGTCTCGAGCGCGGCCCATTCCTGTTCGCCGTCGTCGCCGGCCAGCCGCTTGAGATAGGCGCCGACGTCGCGGTCGCGAGTGGCCAGCAGGCGCCGCTGCACGCGGTCCCACAGCACCTCGTCCTTGTCGGCGTAGTAGTGGTGGCCGGTGCGGGCGATCACCGCGCGCTTGAGGCGCTGGAACGGCTCGTCGGCGGCCAGGGCCAATGGGCGCGGGATCAGGGGCCGCGGGACGGCCCGGAGGGGTTTCACGCCGGCTCGCTTTCCCAGGCGGCCAGGCGTTCCTGGGCCCGGCGGGCGAACTCGTCCAGCCGCGCCTTCTCCTCGGCCAGGAGCAGGTGTTCGGGCGACAGCACGGGCGTCAGCCGACCGTCGATCAGGGCGGTCTCGGCGACGCAGCCGCCCAGGCTGTCGGCTTCCTCGACCGCTTGCGTGTCGGGCGCGTGGGCGGCGGCGTCGGTGACGCGGTCGACCAGCAGGGTCACCGACGGGGCGCCGGCCAGCGGGCGCAGGCGGATCAGGTGGCGATAGAGGGCGGGGGCGGGCTCGCCGCCTTCGGCGTCCAGCAGGCGATCGAGCGCCAGGGCCGCGACGGCCTCGCCGCCCAGATTGACGAAGCCGGCCAGCACGCGCGGCGCGCCGGGCGCGGCCGCCAGTTCCGGCACGGGCAGGATCTCGGCGACGGCCGCCTGCGGCAGGGCCGCTTCCAGCGCGCCGGCGCGGAAGGTCACATAGAGGCTGCTTGTCATTCCGGGCTCCGCAACCGGATCGAAAAGGCGACGCGAAGTCAGGCCGGATCGATGCCGATCAGCAGCAAACGCCCGTCTACGGTCAAGGTTGCATGGGGATCGAGGATTAGCGCGTCCTCGGCGGCCATGACCTGATCGCCGGCCCTTGCGGGGGCGAGCGCCACCAGCACGCTGACCCGCGCTTCGGCTGTGATCGTCGCCGCGCCGTCGATGCGCCGAACCGAACCGCGCCAGGCGCCGCGCCGGACCATCAGGTTGAGGTCGCGGATCGGACCGCCGTCCAGCGTCGCGGAAGCCGCCGCGTCGCCGGGAAAGGGCAGGGGCTTTGAGGCCTCGTCCAGCACGACCTCGCCCTGGCCTTCGCCAAGCCCCTCGATCGTCAGCCGCAGGCCGGCCCCGGCGATCACCGTCAGCACCCGGTCGACGCCGGGAAAGACGGAGAACGGACCGTCCGTCGCCACCTGCGCGATGCTCAGCCGCCAGTCGAAGGCGTCCAGACCCGCGCCAGGCGGCTGGGCGGCGATCTCCCAGGTCGTCCCGCCGCCGTTCTTCCACGGGGCGGGCATCCGGTCGGCGGCGGGGAGGAGGCGCATGGGCGACTTTCATGGGCCGCCCTCGTCCTCGACAAGCTCAGGATGAGGGCTATTGCTGGCGTTGCATTGGAAATCCTCACCCTGAGCTTGTCGAAGGGCGGGGGTTTCGGTCCCGCTACAAGATCCCCGGCAGGTCCAGCCCGTGCTCGCGCGCGCAGTCCCTGGCGATCTCGTAGCCCGCGTCGGCGTGGCGCATGACGCCGGTGGCCGGGTCGTTCCACAGTACGCGCTCGATCCGCTTGGCGGCCGCGTCGGTGCCGTCGCAGACGATGACCATCCCCGAATGCTGCGAGAAGCCCATGCCGACGCCGCCGCCGTGGTGCAGCGACACCCAGGTGGCGCCCGAGGCGGTGTTCAGCAGGGCGTTCAGCAGCGGCCAGTCGGAGACCGCGTCCGAGCCGTCCATCATCGCCTCGGTCTCGCGGTTGGGCGAGGCGACCGAGCCGCTGTCGAGGTGGTCGCGGCCGATGACGACGGGAGCCTTCAGCTCGCCCTTGTCGACCATCTCGTTGAAGGCCAGGCCCAGTCGATGGCGGTCGCCGAGGCCCACCCAGCAGATGCGGGCGGGAAGACCCTGGAACTTGATCCGCTGGCCGGCCATGTCGAGCCAGTTGTGCAGGTGGGGATTGTCGGGGATCAGTTCCTTGACCTTGGCGTCGGTCCTGGCGATGTCTTCCGGATCGCCCGACAGCGCGGCCCAGCGGAACGGGCCGATCCCCCGGCAGAACAGCGGGCGGATATAGGCCGGCACGAAGCCTGGGAAGTCGAAGGCGTTGGCGACGCCTTCCTCCAGCGCCATCTGGCGGATGTTGTTGCCGTAGTCGACGGTCGGCACCCCGGCGGCCTGGAAGTCGAGCATGGCCTGGACGTGCACCGCCATCGAGGCGCGGGCGGCCTTGTTCACCGAGGCCGGGTCGCGCTCGCGGGCGTCCATCCACTGTTCCAGCGTCCAGCCCGCCGGCAGATAGCCGTTGATCGGATCGTGGGCGCTGGTCTGGTCGGTCAGGAGGTCGGGACGGATGCCGCGCGCGTACATCTGCGGCAGCAGCTCGGCCGCGTTGCCCAGCAGGCCGACCGAGATCGGGGTCTTGGCGGCGCAGGACTCCTCGATCCAGGCCAGGGCCTCGTCGAGGCTGTCGGTCGACCTGTCGAGATAGCCGGTGCGCAGGCGCATCTCGATGCGCGAGGGCTGGCACTCGATGGCCAGGCACGAGGCGCCGGCGAACACCGAGGCCAGCGGCTGGGCGCCGCCCATGCCGCCCAGGCCCGCCGTCAGCAGCCACTTGCCCGACAGGTCGCCGGCATAGTGCTGGCGGCCCATCTCGACGAAGGTCTCGTAGGTGCCCTGAACGATGCCCTGGGCGCCGATATAGATCCACGAGCCGGCGGTCATCTGGCCGTACATGGCCAGGCCCTTCCTATCGAGCTCGTTGAAGTGCTCCCAGGTCGCCCAGCGCGGCACCAGGTTGGAGTTGGCGATCAGCACCCGGGGCGCGTCGGCATGGGTGCGGAACACGCCGACCGGCTTGCCCGACTGCACCAGCAGGGTCTGGTCGTCCTCCAGGCGGCGGAGGGTCTCGACGATCTTGTCGTAGCTCTCCCAGTCGCGAGCGGCGCGGCCGATGCCGCCATAGACCACCAGCTCCTCGGGCCGCTCGGCGACGTCGGGGTGCAGGTTGTTCATCAGCATCCTGAGCGGGGCTTCGGTGAGCCAGGACTTGGCGGTGAGCTCGGTTCCGGTGGCGGGGCGGATGACGCGGGTGTTGTCGAGGCGGGTCATGGATGACGGGTCTCTGGCGGGGAATGGGGACGAACTCCTCCCTCGCGACGCGGGGGAGGGGGACCGCGAAGCGGTGGAGGGGGCGTGACTGGGCGCCGAGCTTGAACTCGCCCCCTCCGTCACGCTGCGTATCCGCAGCGCGCCACCTCCCCCGTTTCACGGGGGAGGAGCTGGGCTGGCGAACTCGACGCAGGCCTTCAGCACGTCGCCCAGCACGCTGCGCATCGGCGCGGCTTTCTGCGGGCGATAGGGCGAGGGCCAGGACTGCGGGGTGATGCGGGGCGAGGGGTCGTCGATGTAGCCGCGGCAGGCCAGCTCCATCTGCACGGCGTGGATGCCGCGCTCGGGCTTGCCGTAGTGGCGGGTGATCCAGCCGCCCTTGAACCGGCCGTTGGTCACCATCGGCAGGCCCGAGCTCTCGCAGGCGGCCTCGACGGCGGCGGCCAGGGCCTGGTCGCAGCTCTTGCCCGAGTTCGTGCCGATGTTGAACACCGGCAGCTCGCCCGGAAACAGACGCGGCGCCCGCGAGCGGATCGAGTGGGCGTCGTACAGCACGACCTTGCCGTGGATGGCCAGCAGTCGGTCGATCTCGGCCCGCAGGGCCGCGTGGTAGGGGATGAACCAGCGCTCGCGGCGGGCGGCGATCTCGGCCTCGTCCGGCTCGAAGCCCTCGGCATAGAGCCGCTCGCCGTCGAAGGTGTCGGTGGGGCAGAGCGCGGTGGTCGCCATCCCCGGATAGAGCGAGGCGCCCGATGGGTCGCGATTGACGTCGATCACGGTGCGCGACACGGCCGTCCGCACCGTCGTCGCCCCCAGGTCGTCGGCGAAGTTGTAGAGCCGCTCGATCCACCAGTCGGCGTCCTTGCGGGCCAGCCAGGGCGAGACCAGGTGCTTTTCGATGTCCTCGGGGATGAAGGATCCCGAGTGGGGGATGCTGACGATCAGGGGCGCGTCGCCCCGCCAGACTTCCAGCCAGTCGCTGCTCATGTGGTCGCTCCGGGCAAGGGAACGCCGGCCGCCGCGTCGATGATCGCGCCGGTCCGCACCAGGATGTTGGCCGCTTCCATGTCGGGATGGAAGTGACGGTCGTCCGACAGGTGCGGCACCTTGCTCCGCACCGTGCTCCGCACCGCCTCGAGGACGGCGCTGGAGGTCAGCGGCGCGTGGAAGTCGCAGCCCTGCGCGGCGGCCAGCAGTTCAATGCCGATCACCGCCGTCGCGTTCTCCACCATCGACAGCAGGCGGCGCGCCCCGTGGGCGGCCATCGACACGTGGTCTTCCTGGTTGGCCGAGGTGGGGATGGAGTCGACGCTGGCGGGATAGGCCTTCTGCTTGTTCTCCGAGACCAGGGCCGCGGCCGTGACCTGCGGGATCATGAAGCCTGAGTTGAGGCCGGGCTTGGGCGTCAGGAAGGCCGGCAGGCCCGACAGCGCCGGGTCGACCAGCATGGCGATGCGGCGCTCGGCGATCGAGCCGATCTCGCAGACCGCCAGGGCGATCATGTCGGCGGCGAAGGCCACGGGCTCGGCGTGGAAGTTGCCGCCCGACAGGGCCTCGTCGGCTTCCGGGAAGATCAGCGGATTGTCGGAGACGCCATTGGCTTCGGTGGCCAGGGTGGTCGCCGCCTGGCGCAGCACATCCAGCGCCGCCCCCATCACCTGCGGCTGGCAGCGCAGGCAGTAGGGGTCCTGCACCCGCTCGTCTTCCTTGAGGTGCGAGGCGCGGATGCCGGAGGCGGCCATGAGCGAGCGCAGGGCGGCGGCGGTCTCGATCTGGCCGGCGTGGCGGCGCAGCACGTGGATGCGGGGGTCGAACGGCGTGTCCGAACCTTTGGCCGCCTCGGTCGACAGCGCGCCGGTGACCAGGGCCGACTGGAACAGCACCTCGGCCTCGAACAGGCCGGCGAGAGCATTGGCGGTCGAGAACTGGGTGCCGTTCAGCAAAGCCAGGCCCTCCTTGGGGCCCAGCTCGACGGGGGCGAGACCGGCCCGGCTCAGGGCTTCGAGGGCGGGCTTGCGCACGCCGCCGACATCGATCTCGCCGACGCCGATCATGGTAGCGGCCATGTGGGAGAGGGGCGCCAGGTCGCCCGAGGCCCCGACCGAGCCCTGGCTCGGCACCACCGGCGTCAGGCCCAGCTCCAGCATGGCTTCCAGCAGCTTGACCGTCTCGACCCGCACGCCCGAGGCGCCTTGCGCCAGGCTGGCCAGCTTCAGCGCCATCATCAGGCGGATCACCGAAACCGGCGAGGGCTCGCCCGTGCCGGCGGCGTGGGACAGCACGATATTGCGTTGGAGCGTGGCCAGGTCCTCGTCGCCGATGCGCACGCTGGCCAGTTTCCCGAAGCCCGTATTGATGCCGTAGACCGGCTCGCCCTTGGCCAGGATGCGGGTCACCGCCGCCGCGCTGGCCTCGATCACCGGCCAGGCGCCGTCGGCCAGGCGCGCGGCCGCGCCGCGATAGACGGACTTCCACTGGGCGAGGCTGACCTCGCCGGGATGCAGGACTTCAGTGTTCACGAAACGGCGCTCCAGACGCGCGCATGGAGCGGATTGAAGCCCATGCGGTAGACAAGTTCGGCGGGACGCTCGACGTCCCAGATGGCGAGGTCGCAGGCCTTGCCGGCCTCCAGCGTCCCGCGATCGGCCAGTACGCCCAGGGCCCGCGCGGCCTCGCGCGTCACGCCGGCCAGGCACTCGTCCACCGTCATGCGGAAGAGGGTGGCGGCCATGTTCATGGTCAGCAGCAGGCTGGTCAGCGGCGAGGTGCCGGGGTTGCAGTCGGTCGCCAGGGCCAGCGGGACGCCGGCCGCGCGCAGGGCCTCGATCGGCGGCAGCCTGGTCTCGCGCACGAAGTAGTAGGCGCCGGGCAGCAGCACCGCCGTCGTGCCCGCCTTTGCCATGGCGGAGATCCCGGCTTCGTCGAGATACTCGAGATGGTCGGCCGACAGCGCCCCGAACTCGGCGGCCAGCGCCGCGCCATGCAGGTTCGACAACTGCTCGGCGTGCAGCTTCACCGGCAGGCCGTGGGCGCGGGCGGTCTCGAACACCCGGCGGATCTGGGCGGGAGAAAAGCCGATGCCCTCGCAGAAGCCGTCCACCGCGTCGGCCAATCCTTCCCCCCCGAATTCAGGGGCGGCGACGGCGGGGATCATTTCGCGGCAGACGAGGTCGACATAGCCGTCGGCGTCGCCCTTGAACTCCGGCGGCAGGGCGTGGGCGCCCAGGAAGGTGGTCTTGACCGAGACGGGGCGCGCCCTGGCCAGGGCGCGGGCGGCGCGCAGGCTCTTCAGCTCGTGTTCCAGCGACAGGCCGTAGCCGGACTTGACCTCGATGGTCGTCAGGCCCTCGGCGATCAGGGCGTCCAGGCGGGGCAGGGCGGCGGCGACCAGCTGGTCTTCGGTCGCCTCGCGAGTGGCCTTCATGGTCGAGACGATGCCGCCGCCAGCTCGGGCGATCTCCTCGTAGCTGGCGCCGGCCAGTCGCAGCTCGAACTCGTGCGCGCGGTCGCCGCCGAAGATCAGGTGGGTGTGCGGGTCGATCAGGCCGGGCGTGATCCAGCGGCCGTCGCAGTCGACGGTCTCGGCCGCGTCGAAGGCAGGGGCGTCGCTGGCGGGGCCGGCGTAGAGGATCCTGCCGTCCCGGGCGGCGATAACGCCGTCCTCGACGACGCCCAGTCCAGGCGCGCCTTGCGCGAGGGTCGCAAGCCGGGCCTTGATCCAAACCCGATCGCACCGCATCGCCAGCGCCTCCCGTGACGTCTTGAGTCGTGCTCCGCGACCCTTGCGGCGCGGTTCAATATGTATAGACATATTCGCGAGCGACGAGGATTGTCCAGTGAGCGACGCCGAGAATCTTGAAGGCCCGGAAGAGGCGTCCCCCGAGCGGGCCCAAGAGGAGGTCATCGAGACTTCGAGCGAGCCCGCTCCGCAGGTCGCTCCCGAGACCCCCAAGGACGTCGTCGTCTGGTGCGAGAGCGCGCTGCTGGCCGACGGCTGGGCGCGCGGCGTGCGACTGACCCTTTCCGAAGGCCGCATCGCCCGCATCGACACCGACGTCGTCGCCGGTAACGAGCCCCGCCTGGGCGCGGCCCTGCCGGGCATGCCCAACCTGCACAGCCACGCCTTCCAGCGGGCCATGGCCGGCCTGACCGAGGCGCGCGGCGAGGGCGGCGACAGCTTCTGGACCTGGCGCGAACTGATGTACCGCTTCGTCGAGCGGCTGGACCCGGACGCCCTGCAGGCCATCGCCGCCATGGGCCAGGTCGAGATGCTGGAAAGCGGCTTCACCCGTGTCGGCGAGTTCCACTATCTGCATCACGACACCGACGGCGCAGCCTTCGACAATCCGGCCGAGATGGGCGCGCGGATCGCCGCCGCGGTGCGGGAGACGGGCATCGGCCTGACCCTGCTGCCGGTGTTCTACGCCCACTCCGGCTTCGGCGGCGCCACGCCGGGCGAAGGGCAGAAACGCTTCGTCACCGATGTCGACGGTTATGCCCGCCTGCTGGAGGCCAGCCGCGCCGCTGTCGCCGGCCTGCCCGACGCGGTGGTCGGGATCGCGCCGCACAGCCTGCGGGCCGTCACGGCCGAGGAACTGACCGCCATCACGCCGCTGGCGGCCGGCGGCCCGATCCACATCCACATCGCCGAGCAGACGAAAGAGGTCGACGACTGCCTGGCGGCCACCGGCCAGCGTCCGGTGCGCTGGCTGATGAACCACGCCGACGTCGGTAAGCAATGGTGCCTGGTCCACGCCACCCACATGAACGCCATGGAGACCGAGCGCCTGGCCAAGAGCGGCGCGGTGGCGGGTCTCTGTCCCATCACCGAGGCCAATCTCGGCGACGGCGTCTTCCCCGCTCACGACTACCAGGCCGCCGGCGGCGCCTTCGGGATCGGCTCGGACAGCAACGTGCTGATCGACGCGGCCGAGGAGCTGCGGGTGCTGGAATACTCCCAGCGCCTGACGCGCCGGGCCCGCAACGTGCTGGCCGGCGGTCCCAGGCGCTCGACCGGCGGCGAGCTTTGGCGCGCGGCGGTGGCGGGCGGCAGCCAGGCCCTGGGCGCGGGCCGTCCGGGCCTGCGCCGCGGCGCGCCGGCCGACTTCGTGACCCTGGATCGCGAGCATCCGGCCATCGTCGGCCGCGGCGGCGACGCCCTGGTCGACAGCCTGGTTTTCGCCGGCCGCTTTGGGGCGATCGACAGCGTCTGGCGCGCGGGTCGTCCCGTGGTCTCCGGCGGTCGCCACCGGCATCGCGAGGCCATCGCCGAGCGCTATCGCCAGGTGCTCAAGAGCCTGCTGTCGTGACCGCCGTCCCGCTGCACCAGCGCATCCGCGACGAGATCGAGGGGCTGATCCGTTCGGGCGCCTGGGCCCCGGGCCATCGCGCGCCCTCCGAGAGCGAGCTGATGGCCCAGTACGGCTGCTCGCGGATGACCGTGAACAAGGCGATGTCGGCCCTGGCCGAGGCAGGGCTGATCGTGCGCCGCCGTCGGGCCGGCTCGTTCGTGGCCCGGCCCAAGGTGCATTCCACCGTCCTCGACATCCCCGACATCCAGGCCGAGATCACCGCGCGGGGCGAGACCTACGCCTTCCGGCTGCTGGCCGCAGAGCGCCGTCCCGCCGATCCCGACGACGGCGACGAGGTCGAGCTGGCCGGGGAGGGGGAGCTCGTGGCCCTGCGCGGCCTGCACGTGGCCGGCGGCCGGCCCTTCGCCCTGGAAGACCGGCTGATCAGCCTGTCGGCCGTGCCCGAAGCCGCCGCCGCCGACTTCGCCGCCGAGCCGCCCGGGGCCTGGCTGCTGCACCACGTGCCGTGGACGGAAGCGGAAAGCCGCATCAGCGCCGTGGGCGCGGAGCCCGTCGTCGCCGAACTGCTGGCCCTCGATCCCGGCGCGGCCCTGCTGGCCGTCGAGCGCCGCACCTGGCGGGCCGGCGAGCCCGTCACCCGCGTGCGCCAGCTGTTCCCCGGCGAGGCCTACGACCTGGTGGCCCGCTTTGGCCCGGCGCGCTGACCTGCCGTCTCGCCCCTGGCGTTAACGGTCGGCGCGCTACACCTTCGGGCGAGCCGCTGGGCAAGCGGACTTCGAGGGGGACTATCACCGTGACCGAGCCGACCCTGAAACTGCTGCCGGCCGCCGAGATGCGCCCGCCGGGCCTCGACCTTTGGGACGGCTCGCCGGACCCGCCGCGGCGCGAGGTGAGAATCCTCGACGTCATCCACCGCATGTTCGATTTCACGGTCGACAGGACCAACACCGTCGAACGAAGGGTGCTGCACCTGCGGGCCCTGCATCTGCTGGACGGCAAGCCGGTGCTGGTCGAGAAGCGCGTCATCCAGGACAGCCTGGTCTTCGCGGCGCTAGGGTCGTCCGAGCGGACCTTCGCCGATCCGCTGCGCGCCTGGAACGCCATGCCAGGCATCGCCGCCGATCACGCCAAGCTGGCCTTCTCCGATACGCGCGCCCTGCCTTGCCAGGCCGAGGAGGCCGGACTTCTGGAAGCGAGCGTCGGCGTTCCCGCGCTGGTCTACCGGCACGAGGCTGCCGATCGCGAGCACCAGATCTTCTTCAATCTCGAACAATGCGCCGTTGGCCTGAAACTGCGCACCCTGGAAGGCAAGGCCTACTGGGGCTACCTCGACTGACGCCCGTTGGTTGGGCGACGGCGACCGGATCGCCGGTCGCGACCGTTCCCCTCGTGCATGCACGCCCAAGCTGTCGTACATCAGCACGCGAGCGCGGGCTGAATCGCGCTTGGGGCGTGCGTGGGGACGTGGCGTGAAGGAACTCGAGGCGATCACCGGCGGGGCGCTGGGCGGTTGGATGGCGCGGTTCAAGTCGGATGGGCGTTCCAGCCACCCCGCGCCGCCGGCCGGGACCAAGTGCGACAACTGCGAGACCGAACTGGTCGGGCACTACTGCCACGCCTGCGGCCAGGAAGCCGCGGATCACCACAAGTCGATCCTGCACGTCACCTGGGAAGCCATCGAGGGGATGTTCCACTTCGACGGCCGCCTGTGGCGCACCCTGCCGTGGCTGTTCGTCCGCCCCGGCACGCTGAACCGCGAGTATCTCGACGGCAAGCGCGCCCGGCACGTGCCGCCGTTCCGCCTGTTCCTGGTCTCGCTGCTGCTGTTCATCCTCTCGGCCGAGACGGTGATCCACAAGGCGGTGCACGATGCGCAGCACCCCGCCGGGCATGCGGCTCCGGCCGGGGCGGCTCACGGCGAGGCGGGCAAGGCGGGCAAGGCGGCTCATGGCGAGGCTGGCGGCGCGGCGAGCCAGGCGTCGGCCGAAGCCGCCAAGGAGCTTCAGGAGGACGGCGTCCTCACGGTCGGCAAGGACGGTACGAAGCTTCGGTTCGTGGGCCCCAGCAAGGACGCGCTGACCAAGGACAAGGCCAAGGCCGAATGGCTGACCACCCAGCTGAACAAGGCCGTCGCCACGCCCGGCTACTTCATGGCCGTGGTCTTCGGCTGGGGGCACAGGCTGGCGGTGTTCCTGCTGCCGATCCTCGCCCTGGCCCTGGCCGGCTGCTATTTCTACCGGCGGAAGTTCTTCATGTACGATCACCTGATCGTCTCGATGAACTACCTGTCGTTCATCTTCCTGCTGTGGGCGGTGGTGCTGATCCTGCCGCGCCAGGTGAGCGAGATCGGCGTCCTCGTGGCGCTGCTCTGGGCCCCGGTCAACCTGTTCCAGACCCTGCGCGGCGTCTACGGCTCCAACATCTTCGGCGCGGTGCTGAAGACAGGCGTCGTCTGGGTGACCACCCAGATGGCGTTCGTCTTCCTGCTGCTGGGCCTGCTGTGGCTGGGGCTGTCGCAGATCTGACGGCGGTCTGCCGATTTATTGTTCGCGGACGGACTTTATCCCCGGCCGTCCGCGAGGGGTGTCATGACAGCTTTGCAAGCTCCTGATATCCGAACGGCGTGTTGCGGAAATAATCAACAACCGCAGCCGCTTATACGTAAAAAGGGGATTACTTCTTGTCCAAGACCACCTTCGGCCGGTCGGCGCTGATGCTGACCAGCGCGCTCGGCGCGCTCGCGTTCGGCGTCGCCGCCAACGCCCAGGAAGCCGCTGACTCCACCAGCCTCGAAGAGATCATCGTCACCGCCGAGCGCCGCTCGGTGAACCTGCAGGATACGCCGGTGTCGGTCGGCGTGGTCGCGGGCGACCAGCTGCGCGCCATCCAGGGCGGCGGCGACGACATCATCTCGCTGTCGGGCAAGGTGCCGAGCTTCTACGCCGAGACCACGACGGGCCGCATCTTCCCGCGCTTCTACATCCGCGGCCTGGGCAACATCGACTTCTACCTCGGCGCCTCCCAGCCGGTGTCGATCATCCAGGACGACGTCGTCCTCGAGCACGTGGTGCTGAAGTCGAACCCGGTGTTCGACGTCCAGCAGGTTGAAGTGCTGCGCGGCCCGCAGGGCTCGCTGTTCGGCCGCAACACCACCGCCGGCATCGTCAAGTTCGACACCATCCGCCCGTCGGAAACCTTCCAGGGCCGCGCCAGCGCCTCGTACGGCACCTACGGCACGACCACCTTCGACGGCGGGATCGGCGGCCCGATCGCCGGCGACAAGCTGATGTTCCGCGTCTCGGCCCTGTACCAGCATCGCGACGACTGGGTGGACAACACCTTCGCCGGCACGAGCCTCGACGGCACCGTCACCCCGCGCAAGAACGCCATGGGCGGCTTCGACGAGAAGGACGCGCGCCTGCAGATCCTGGCCAAGCCGACCGAGCAGCTGACGGTCCTGGCCTCGGCCCACGTGCGCAACTACGAGGGCACCTCGACCCTCTTCCTGCGCAACGCCATCAAGAAGGGCTCGAACGTCGTCAGCGCCCCGCGCGACAGCGTCGCCTACGACGAGGCGCACGACAATCCGCAGGCCTATGACACCAAGGGCGCCTCGCTGAACGTCGCCTACGACTTCGGCGGCATGACCCTGACCTCGATCAGCGCCTACGAGACCACCAGCGGCTACAGCCGCGGCGACACCGACGGCGGCGCCGGCGCTAACTTCCCGGTCGGCGGCGTGGCCAACGGCTTCGGCCAGTCGATGGGCCAGGTCCGCGACCTCGACCAGCTGACCCAGGAAATCCGCCTGGCCAGCAACGGCGAGGACCGCCTGAAGTGGCAGGTCGGCGCGCTGTACTTCGACTCGCGCGACACCACCGACTTCTACCAGCGCGGCTACTTCCTCAACACCGGCGTGGCCGCCCGCAATCCCAACAACTGGGTGCGCCTGAACAACCTCAACACCTCGTGGGCCCTGTTCGGCCAGGTCAGCTACAAGGTGACCGACGCCCTGACCATCACGGCCGGCGCGCGCGATACCTACGACGCCAAGAAGACCCGCCTGGCCAAGACCTCGCTGACCGCCGCCGGCGCCGACACCTATGCGGGCCGTCGCTTCGTGCGCCTGTCGGACGAGCAGCCCAGCTGGGACCTGAGCGCCCTCTACGAAGTGAACCCCGACCTCAGCGTCTATGCGCGCGTGGCCAAGGGCTTCCGCGGTCCGACCATCCAGGGCCGTTCGGCGGTGTTCAACTCCGACTTCACCACCGCCGACTCCGAGACGATCCTGTCGTGGGAAGCGGGCTTCAAGAGCGTCCTGCTCGACAACAGCCTGCGCCTGAACGCCTCGGCCTTCACCTACAAGGTCAGCGACATCCAGCTGAACGGCAACGACGCCAACGGCAACGGCGTGCTGTTCAACGCCGATGAAGCCAAGGCCTACGGCATGGAAGCCGACGCCGAGTGGCGGCCGATCGCCAACCTGACCCTGACGGCGGGCCTCAGCCTGCTACACAGCGAGATCAACGACAAGCGGGTCTACGCCCAGGTCTGCGCGCTCAACAGCGTGGTGGTCTGCACGGTCAAGACGCCGACGATCGCGATCCCGGGCGCCTTCGGCACGAACTACTTCACCCAGATCGACGGCCAGCCGCTGCCCAACGCGCCCGAGTACAACCTCAGCTTCACGGCGCGCTACGAGCTTCCGGTGGGCGCCGACGGCAAGCTGTTCGCCGCTACCGATTGGAACAAGCAGGGCTATACGAACTTCGTGCTGTACGACACGGCCGAGTTCTACTCGAAGGGCAACTTCGAAGGCGGGCTGAAGCTCGGCTACGAAGGCGGCAACGGCGCCTACGAGGTCGCCCTGTTCGGCCGCAACATCACCAACGAGAAGAACCTCAAGGGCGTGATCGAGAACTACATGGCGGCCGTCTACAACGAGCCGCGTATCGTCGGCATTTCGCTCAGCGCCAAGCTGCGTTGATCCCGAACTGACGCACTAGAAGAGCGCCCTCCGAGCTTCGGTTCGGGGGGCGTTTTCGTTTCTGGGAGGGGAGTGTTCTCTTTCCCCGTAAAATCCCCGCTTTCGCGGGGATTTTACGGATGGTTGGGGCGGCCCTACAGCGACTGCCCGTCATCCACCGTGAACACTGACCCCGTCACCGCCCGCGAGGCGTCGGAGGCGAGGTACAGCGCGGTGGCCTCCAGGTCGCCGGTGTCCATCAGCCGCTTGCGCGGGAAGCCGGCCACCAGCTTCTGCCCGCCTTCGCTGTCGAACCAGGCGTCGTTAAGTTCGGTGCGGATGTAGCCGGGGCAGAGAACGTTGACGTTGATGCCCTTGCTGGCCCATTCGCGGGCCAGGCTCTTGCCCATGTGGGCCGTGGCGGCCTTGGACGCGCAGTAGGCGGTGATGCCCGGCAGCACCTTGTGGGCGCCGATCGAGGCCACCAGCACGACCCGGCCGCGCGCCTCGACCCCGGCCTTGATCATCCGCCGCGCGCCTTCGCGGGCGGTCAGGAACACGCCTCGGGTGTTGACGCCCAGGATCTTGTCGAAGTCCTCGATGGCGATATCCAGCGCCGAGGCGCGGACATTGATCCCGGCGTTGGCGATCACCGAGTTCGGCGCGCCCCAGGCGGCCTCGACCGCGTCATAGGCGGCGATCACCGAGGCCTCGTCCTCGACGTCCATGGAGACGGCCAGGGCCGTCCCGCCGATCGCTTCGATCTCGCCGACCAGGGTCGCCAGCCTGTCGGCCCGTCGCGCCGCCACCGCCACCCGCGCGCCGGCCTTGGCGGCGGCCAGCGCCAGGTTCGCGCCGATGCCCGACGAGGCGCCGGTGATCAGGACGGTGCGGCCGGAAAGATCGGTCATGGCGTATGCTCCCTCGGTTTCGAAAGGAAGCATACGGGCGTTTGAAAGGCTTAGGCCAGCCCCGGACCTTCGATCTTCACCACCGGGGTGAAGGCCGGGCGGCGTTCGGGCAGGGTGATCTTCAGGCCCTTGTCGTCGCGCTTGAACTCCAGCGGATCGCCGCCCAGCAGCGACACCCTGCGCACTTCGCCGCCAGCATGCGGCGCGCCGAGGGCCAGGCTCTCGATCACCATCTCGCGGCCCGCCTCGACCAGCGGCAGGGCGTAGAGGGCGCCGGCCTTGGTGGTGAAGCGGATGTCGCGGGCCTCGAATGGCTTGGCGTCGCCCTCGTTCTGCATGCCTTCGACCAGGCGCGTCGGGCCCTCGCCGTAGATCTTCCACGGGCGGGTCGAGTAGATCGCCTCGCCGTTGACGGCGATCCAGCCGGCCATGTCGGCCAGCACCCTGGCTTCCTTGTCGTCGATCGAGCCGTCGCCGCGCTGGGGGATCGACAGCATCAGCGTGCCGTTCTTGCTGACCACGTCGGTCAGGCGCTGGATCACGTCCCTGGCGGTCTTGTAGCCGTCGCGCTCATAGAGCCCCCGGTCGTAGTGCCAGTTGCCGATGCAGGTGTCGGTCTGCCAGGGCTCGTCGCGCAGGCGGTCGGAGAAGCCGCGCTCCACGTCTTCCACGATCGCCTTGCGCTGGAAGGGCGTCAGCTTCTTGCCGGTAACCACCACGTCGGTGCGGCCGAACTGGCGCATGGCGTTGTTGTAGAAGTGCGCCGTCGCTTCCAGCCCCGCCTGGCCCAGCGGCAGGGCGTAGTTGTCGAAATAGACCATGTCGGGCTTGTAGCGGTCGACGAGGTCGTTCTGGCGCAACAGCCAATTGCGCACGAAGGCGGGATTGTTGGGCGGCGGGGTCTCCAGCCATTCGCCGTCGTGCTTGTCGTGCCAGGCGTTGGCCTGCGCGATCGAGTTCATCCCGTCGGGGATCACCATGTTGGGGCCGGTATAGAGGTCCTGCGGGTCCAGGCCCTCCCACCACTTGCCCTTGCCGTCGGCCTTCCTCAGGCGGAAGGCGTCGTAGCGCTGGCCCTTCAGCGGGCCTTCGGCGTCGTAGCCGTAGGCGGTCTGCCACCAGTGCCAGGCGTGGGCGGCATGGTTGGAGACGGCGAACTTCAGGCCGTGACGGCGCGCGACCTTCTCCCAGGTCCCGACGATGTCGCGCCTGGGGCCCACGCGCGTCGAGTTCCAGGCGTGGTGGCGGCTGTCGAACAGGTCGAGATTGTCGTGGTGGTTGGCCATCGACATGAAGAACTTCGCCCCGGCGGCGACATAGGACTTCATCAGGCCTTCGGGATCCCAGGCGTCGGCCTTCCAGCGCGGGATGAACTCCATGAAGCCGAACTGGGTCGGGTGCCCGTAGGTCTTCACGTGGTGTTCGTAGAACGGGTTGCCCTGCTGGTACATCTGCCGGCCGTACCAGTCGCCGTACTCGGGCACGCATTGCGGGCCCCAGTGCGACCAGATGCCGAGCTTGGCATCGCGGAACCAGTCGGGCGTCCTGTAGCCGGCCGCCAGCGACTCCCAGGACGCCTTGAAGGGACCGCGACCCATTTTGCCTCGGGATGCGGCCAGGGCGGGCGAGGCGGCAAGGCCGGCGGTCGCGCCGAGGAGGGCGCGGCGGGTGAAGGGCATGGACGAGCTCATCTCTACTGGACCGGCGTCAGGCGCGCGGCCGCGCCGCCGCTGCCGGCGAGTTTAAGGGTCAGGGTCGAGGTGGCGGAGACGGATGGATTCGAACCCTCGATACTGGTCGGCGTCGCGCCGTCCTGGCGGACATCGGCCTTCCACGCGCCCTTGCCGAGGAAATCGAGCGGAACCTTCACCGTCCGGGCGGTCTCGTTGTTCAGCGCGCCGATCCACCATTCGTCGCCCTTGCGACGGGCGATCACGATCGACTGGCCGATCTCGCCGGTCACGAACCGCACCTCGTCCCAGGTGGTCGGCACGGCGGCGGCGAAGTCCAGGCCCTGCGGGCTTTCGGCATAGGTGTCGGGGCTGTCGGCGACGATGGTGAACGGGCTGTCGTAGACCACGAACATCGCCAGCGCCTGGCCGCGCGTGGTCTGCACGAAGGGCAGCTTGTCGCGCGGCTCGAACTTGGCGGGCTCCACGTTGCGGAAGCCGCCGGGGGTGTAGTCCATCGGCCCCAGCAGCATGCGGGTGTAGGCGAGGTTGACGTTGTGGGTCGCGGTGATCCGCGCGCTCCACTTGTTGTATTCCGCCCCCAGCACGCCTTCCTGGGTCAGGTAGTGCGGGTAGGTCCGGATCAGGCCCGTCGGGTGATAGGCGCCGTGCAGGTCGACCATCAGGTGGTGCTGGGCGGCCTTCTTCAGCAGGCGGTGGTAGAAATCCACCATCTGCTGGTCGTCACGGTCCATGAAGTCGACCTTGATGCCCTTGATCCCCCACTGCTCGTAGAGGGTCAGGGCCTCGTCCATCTGGGCGTCCAGCGCCTTCCAGTTCAGCCACAGCCAGACGCCGACCTTCTTGTCGGCGCCGTAGGCGATCAGGCCCGGCAGGTCCAGTTCGGGCTTGGGGCGGGTGACGTCGACGCCCGGACGCACCACCGAGGCGCCGCCGGCTCCGACGTTCCAGCCCTCGTCGATCAGCATGTATTCAAGGCCGTTGGCCGCGGCGAAGTCGATATAGGCCTTGATGGTCTGCGGGTTCATGCCCGCATTGGGCACGGCCTTCAGCGCCGGACCGTTCCACCAGTCCCAGGCGGCCTTGCCCGGCTTGATCCAGCTGGCGTCGGCGACGACCGATGGCGCGCTCAGCGTGGTCAGCAGGGTGTTCTCGACCAGCTGGCCGGCCTTGGGCGCGATCATGATCACCCGCCAGGGCGAGACGACGTCGGCGCCCAGGCGGGTCTTCACCGCCGCGCCCGATCCGTCCAGACGCGGCGACAGCTTGACCGACAGGCCCAGGCGCCCGTCGCCCCGACCGGTCAGGTACATGCCCGCCCAGTCCTTCAGGTCGGCTTCGGCGAGGGCGAAGGCGGCGTTGTCGCCCTGGCAGACCAGGGGCGCGTCGAACAGGTTGTGCTCACGGAACTTCGAGGCCTGGACGGCGTCGAACTCGCCCTCGTGGCTGGTGCCGAACTTGCCGAGGTTGAGGCCCCAGCAGCCGTAGTCCTTGGGAAACGAGAACCCGGTCACCTCGTCGTTGACGTTGGTGGCCGCCGTCGCTTCCTGCTGGGGCAGCACATAGCGGAAGGCCACACCCTGGTCGTAGGCGCGGAAGATTACCCGCAAGCGTCGGCCGTCTTCCTCCTGGAGGTCGACGGCCAGTTCGTTGCGCTTCTGGGAGACGCGGCTGACCTTGGCGGCGGGCAGGTCGTAGGCGTCCTGGCCGCTCGACGTCTCGGCGCCGACGATCTTCACGCCATAGGAAAAGCGGCCGCCTTTCGAGAGTTCGAGCCCCAGGCCCGAGGGGGCGATCAGGGTCTTGTCCTTGTAGCTGACGGCGTAGCGCGCCTGTCCCGACTCGTCGGAGACTTGGATCGAGATCGCGCCGTCAGGGGAGGAGAGAGTGCGGGTTTCTGCGGAGGCTTTCGCGCCATACAGCGCTGTCAATGCGGCTCCAGCCAGCAAGGCGCTCCGAACGACCCCCATGCAACGTCTCCCTAAAATTCGTTGTCTCAGTGTTTGTCGTATTAATTAGACCGTGTATGCATCGGCGTCGAGCTTTCGATACCGGTAACATCCAGGCGGCTTCCAGACCGCCCAAAGCAAGGAAGAGCGGGGGAGCATGAACACCAGGACCCTGACCATCGCGCTGATGGCGACCACCCTTCTGTCGGCCCCGGCCTTCGCCGCCGACGGACCCAAGAGCACCGCCCATCCGGCTTTGTGGCCCGCGGCCAAGAGCCAGGGCCTGGTCGATCCTGCCACCGAAGCCTTTGTCGACGGCCTGCTGGCCAAGATGACGCTGGAGGAGAAGATCGGCCAGATGATCCAGGCCGACACCGCCTCGATCAAGGCCGAGGACCTCAAGACCTATCCGCTGGGTTCGATCCTGGCCGGCGGCAGCTCGCCGCCCCTTGGCGCGCCCGACCGCTCGCCGGTCGGCCCCTGGGTCGACACCGTCAAGGCGTTCCGCGACGCCGCCGCCCAGCGCGGCGGGACCAACATCCCGCTGATGTTCGGCATCGACGCCGTGCACGGCAACAACAACCTCGTCGGCGCCACGCTCTTCCCGCACAACATCGCCCTGGGCGCCGCCCGGGATCCTGAACTGATCCGCAAGATCGGCGCCGCCACGGGCCAGGAGACAGCGGTGTCAGGCTTCGACTGGGCCTTCGGTCCGACCCTGGCCGTGCCGCGCGACGACCGCTGGGGCCGCAGCTACGAGGGCTATTCGGAAGACCCCGAGATCGTCCGCCAGTACGCCCGCGAGATGATCCTGGGCCTGCAGGGCGCCGTCAGCGAGGGCCAGGCCCTGCAGAAGGGCCACGTGGCGGCCAGCGCCAAGCACTTCCTGGGCGACGGCGGCACCACCAACGGCAAGGACCAGGGCGACACCCAGGTCTCGGAAGGCGAACTGATCCGCCTGCACGCCCAGGGCTACGTCCCGGCCATCAACGCCGGGACCATGACCATCATGGCCTCGTTCAACAGCTGGAACGGCCAGAAGATGCACGGCAACAAGTCGCTGCTGACCGACGTGCTGAAGGGCCGCATGGGCTTTGACGGCTTCATCGTCGGCGACTGGAACGGCCACGGCCAGGTCGAGGGCTGCACTCCGACCAACTGCGCCCAGGCCGCCAATGCGGGCCTGGACATGTACATGGCCCCCGACAGCTGGAAGGGCCTCTACGACAACCTGCTGGCCCAGGCCAGGTCGGGCGAGGTGCCGATGGCCCGCATCGACGACGCCGTGCGCCGCATCCTGCGCGTGAAGGCCAAGCTGGGCCTGTTCCGCGCCGACCGGCCGTGGGAAGGCCGCGAGGGCGTGCTCGGAAACGCCGACCACCGCGCCATCGCCCGCGAGGCCGTGGCCAAGTCGCTGGTGCTCCTGAAGAACAACGGCGGCATGCTGCCGATCAAGGCCAGCGCGAAGGTGCTGGTCGCTGGCTCGGGCGCGGACGACATCGGCCAGCAGTCGGGCGGCTGGACCCTGTCGTGGCAGGGGACCGACAACAAGAACAGCGACTTCCCCAACGCCCAGTCGATCTATTCGGGCTTCAAAGACGCCGTGGAAGCATCGGGCGGCTCGGCGACGCTCAGCGTCGACGGCAGCTTCTCCGACAAGCCTGACGTCGCCGTCGTGGTGTTCGGCGAGCAGCCCTATGCCGAGGGCGTTGGCGACCTGAAGACCCTGGAATACCAGCCGGGCGACAAGACCGATCTGGCGCTCCTGAAGAAGCTGAAGGCCGCCGGCGTACCGGTGGTGGCCGTGTTCCTGTCGGGCCGTCCGCTGTGGGTGAACCCCGAACTGAACGCCTCGGACGCCTTCGTGGCCGCCTGGCTGCCGGGCTCGGAAGGCGGCGGGATCGCCGACGTGCTGGTGGGCGACGCGGCCGGCAAGCCGCGCCGCGACTTTGGCGGCAAGCTGTCGTTCAGCTGGCCCAAGACCGCGGCGCAGTTCTCGCTGAACAAGGGCGACAAGACCTACTCGCCCCTGTTCGCCTACGGCTATGGCCTGACCTACAAGGCCGGCCGGACCCTGCCCAAGCTGTCGGAAGTCTCGGGCGTCACCGCCATCGCGGCCAACGACAGCAACTACTTCGTCGGCGGCAAGACCCCCGCGCCGTTCGAGTTCCGCCTGCTGCCGACCACCTCGGTGCACATCAAGCCGGTCGACGCCGGCAACGTGCAGGAGGCCGGCCGCCAGCTGACCTTCGCGGGCGGCGTGCCCGCCGCCGCCGAGATCGCCGCCGACAAGGCCTTCGACCTGGCCTTCCAGACCAACGCCGAGATCGCCCTGCAGGTGAACTGGCGCGTCGACGCCGCCCCGTCGGCCAAGACGACCCTCTCCATCGGCGCCGGCAAGCTCGACGTCACCTCGGTGCTCTCGGGCGCCAAGGCCGGCGAGTGGACCAGCCTGAAGGTGCCGCTGAAGTGCTTCCAGGCCGCCGGCACGGACGTCACCAAGGTCGAGGCCCCGTTCTCGCTGGCCACGGCGGGGACCCTGACGGTCTCGATCAGCGGCGTGAAGCTGACCACTGACCCGACCGGCACGACCTGCCCGGCCAAGGCGGACTAGGTCCCCGTCAGATGCGTTGCGTGACCCTCGTCCTTCGACAAGCTCAGGATGAGGGTCATGTCCGGCGTCGCAGTAGATATCCTCATCCTGAGCTTGTCGAAGGACGAGGATATCGGCTCCCCAGAATTGCTTACCAGGAGACATAGCGTGGTCCGTCACCTGCTCGCCGGGGCCGCCGCCCTGGCCTTCGCCGGCCCCGCCGCCGCCGCGCCGCTGCTGGCCTCGGTGTTCACCGACCACGCCGTGCTCCAGCGCGACCAGCCGATCCGGGTCTGGGGCATGGCCGCGCCCAATGCCGTCGTCGCCCTCGACCTGTCAGGCGAGCAGGGCCTGGCCACGGCCGACGCCAAGGGTCGCTGGGTCGCCTTGCTCGACGCCCGTCCGGCGACCGGCCAGCCCCTGACCCTGACCGTCAAGGCGGGCGAGGCTACCCAGACCGTCTCCGACCTCTTGATGGGCGACGTCTGGCTGTGCTCGGGCCAGTCGAACATGGAGTACCCGCTGCGCCGCGCGCTCAACGGCGAGGCCGAGGCGGCCGGCGCGACCGACCCGCACGTGCGCCTGCTGCAGACCGGCCGCACCAGCCTGCCCAATCCGACCGATACGCTGCCCGCCCAGGCCGCCTGGAGGGTCTCCAGCTACGAGAGCGCCAACAACTTCTCGGCCGCCTGCTTCTTCATGGGCCGCGACATCCGCAAGAGCACCCATGCGCCGGTCGGCCTGATCGACGCCACCTGGGGCGGGTCGATCATCCAGGACTGGATCAGCGGCCAGGGGCTGAAGGCGCTGGGCGGCTATGACGAGGGCCTGTCGGTGCTGGCCGACTACGCCAAGGATCCCGCCAAGGGCATGGCCCGCTGGGGCGCGATGCTCGACCGCTGGGCCGCCAGGGTCGAGCCGTATGCGGCGGGCTGGGCCAGGCCCGACTTCGACGATCGCGCCTGGACCACAATGCCGGCCGAGCAGTTCTGGGAAACCAATCCGGGCCTGGAAACCTTCGACGGCACGATCTGGCTGCGCGCCGAGATCGCCCTGACCAAGGCCCAGGCGGCGCAAGGGGCGACCCTGGTGCTGGGGCCGGTCGACGACATCGACACCAGCTTCGTCAACGGCCGCCAGGTCGGCTCGCAGGAGGGCTGGGACTTCAAGCGCGCCTACGCCGTGCCGGCCGGAACCCTGAAGGCCGGCCGCAACGTGATCGCCGTGCGCGCCATCGACGTGGGCGGCGGCGGCGGCGCCTGGGGCCCCGCCAAGGACAAGGGCCTGAAGCTGGCCGACGGCTCGTTCGTCCCGCTGGGCGGAAGCTGGCGCTACAAGGTCTCGACGAAGCTGTCGGACACCGGCCTGCCGCCGCACGCGCCGTGGCTGGGAACCTCGGGCCTGTCGACCCTCCACAACGGCATGATCGCCCCGCTGGCGCCCTACGCCGTCAAGGGCTTCGCCTGGTACCAGGGCGAGGCCAACGTCACCGAGGCCAAGGAATACGCCCGGCTGATGCCGGCCCTGATCGCCGACTGGCGCCGAGCCTTCGACGCCCCCGGCGCGCCGTTCCTGATGGTGCAGCTGGCCGCCTTCGGCCCGCAGGTCGACAAGCCCGGCGTCTCGCGGTGGGCCGAACTGCGCGACGTCCAGCGCCGCACCGTCGCCGCCGATCCGAACACGGGCCTGGCCTCGGCCGTCGACCTCGGCTCGCCCTACGACATCCATCCGGCCGACAAGCTGCAGGTCGGCCTGCGCCTTTCCGGCCTCGCCCGCAAGCTGGCCTATGGCGAGGCCCTGAACGCTTCCGGGCCCGCGCCGGTCTCGGCGGTGCGCGACGGCGCCGACATCGTCGTCACGCTCGACCAGCCGGCGGTGGTCTACGGCTCGGGACGTCCGGCCGGGTTCGAGCTCTGCGAGGCCGCCGAGTCGTGCCGTTTCGTCGACGCGGCGGTGGAGGGCGACAAGGTCCGCCTGGCGGTCCCGACCGGCTATGCCGCAGTAAAGGTCCGCTTCGCCTGGGCCGACAGTCCGGTGCTGAACCTCCATGGCCACAACCGCCTGCCGGCGACGCCGTTCGAAATCCCAGTGCGCTGACCCCACCTCCCGTCATTCCCGCCCTTGTGGCGGGAACCTCTGGTTCCGTTTGCAGGTGAGGAGCAAGCGACGTGCTAAGCACGTCGCCCCTCTGCTCGTGCGGCTGACAGAGGGGTTCCCGCCACAAGGGCGGGAATGACGGGAGAAGGGGGAGGGGGCGAAAATGGGCTCCAGCCCCGCTTATTAACCAGCAACCCCTTGCGCCATAAGGCTTTCCTTCTCCGGAAGGAGGCCCGCTGCTTGACCGACCGCACCTGCGAAGAACTAGCCGAACTTTGGCGATCGGTGTTCGGTGAGTCGCCGCCGATCATCACCGACCGCGAGCTCACCGTGGAGGTGCTGGTGCGCTGCCTGCCCGTTGTCGAACCCTATGCGCCACAAGCCCCCGCCAAAGCTCAGCTTGATCGAAAGGCGTCCTGAAACCGAGATAGGAAAGATCTATCTTCGGAACTGATTTTATCGATTGGACCTATTTGCTGCATCGCGATACCTACGACGCATCCTTTTCCAACGGAGCGTCCCATGTCGCTGATCAACACCGAGATCAAACCCTTCACCGCCCAGGCCTACAAGGACGGCAAGTTCGTCACGGTCAGCGACGCCGACACCAAGGGCAAGTGGTCGGTCTTCTTCTTCTACCCGGCCGACTTCACCTTCGTCTGCCCGACCGAGCTGGAAGACCTGGCCGACAACTACGACGTCTTCACCCGCCTGGGCGTCGAGATCTACGCCGTGTCGACCGACACCCACTTCTCGCACAAGGCCTGGCACGACAGCTCGCCGGCCATCGGCAAGATCAAGTACACCATGGTCGGCGACCCGTCGGGCGCGATCACCAACAACTTCGAGATCATGCGTCCGGGCATCGGCCTGGCCGACCGCGGCACCTTCCTGGTCGACCCGCAAGGCGTGATCCAGTTCATGGAAGTCACCGCCGAGGGCATCGGCCGCAACGCCATCGAACTGCTCCGCAAGATCAAGGCCGCCCAGTACGTGGCTTCGCACCCGGGCGAAGTCTGCCCGGCCAAGTGGGAAGAGGGTGAAAAGACCCTGGCCCCCTCGCTCGACCTCGTCGGCAAGATCTAAGACGACCTGAACTGCCCGCGCTGCCGCTCCGCTCCTTCTGGGGCGGCGGCGCAACCCTCCGATCGTTCGCCGCGTTCGATCCTCCCCCGACATTCGAACGCACTTCCTCCTCCCCCTAGTTTTCTGGGAGCCCGTCATGCTGGACGCTGGTCTGAAGACCCAACTGAGCACCTACCTGCAGAACCTGCGCCAGCCGATCGAACTGGTCGCCTCGCTGGGTGAGGACAAGGGCTCCAAGGATATGCTGGCCCTGCTGGAAGACGTCGCCGCGACGTCCGACAAGGTCAGCCTCGATCTCTCGGGCGACGACGCCCGCAAGCCCTCGTTCGCCATCACCCGCGCTTCTGGCGATGCTGATGTCCGCTTCGCCGGCCTGCCGCTGGGCCACGAGTTCACCTCGCTGGTGCTGGCCCTGCTGCACGTCGGCGGCCACCCGCCGCGCCTCGACGCCGAGGTGATCGAGCGCATCAAGGGCCTGGACGGCGACTACAGCTTCGAGACCTACTTCTCGCAGTCCTGCCAGAACTGCCCCGACGTGGTGCAGGCGCTGAACACCATGAGCGCCCTCAACCCGCGCATCCGTCACGTCGCCATCGACGGCGCGCTGTTCCAGGCGGAAGTCGAACAGCGCCAGGTCATGGCCGTTCCGACCATCCTGCTGAACGGCCAGCCGTTCGGCCAGGGCCGCATGGATGTCGAGCAGATCCTGGCCAAGCTCGACACCGGCGCCGAAGCCCGCGCCGCCGAGAAGATCAAGGCCAAGGACGCCTTCGAGGTGCTGGTCATCGGCGGTGGTCCCGCCGGCGCGGCCGCGGCCGTCTACGCCGCCCGCAAGGGGATCCGCACCGGCGTCGCCGCCGAGCGCTTCGGCGGCCAGGTGCTCGACACCATGGCCATCGAGAACTTCATCTCGGTGCAGCACACCGAAGGCCCCAAGCTGGCCACGGCGCTGGAACAGCACGTCAAGCAGTACGACGTCGACGTGATGAACCTGCAGAAGGCCGTCGGCCTGGTGGCTCCCAAGGCCCCGGGCGGCCTGATCGAGGTCAAGCTCGAGAACGGCGCCAGCCTGAAGTCGCGCACCGTGATCCTGTCCACCGGCGCCCGCTGGCGGAACGTCAACGTGCCCGGCGAAGCGCAGTACAAGAACAAGGGCGTGGCCTATTGCCCCCACTGCGACGGCCCGCTGTTCAAGGGCAAGCGCGTGGCGGTGATCGGCGGCGGCAACAGCGGCGTCGAGGCGGCCATCGACCTGGCCGGCATCGTCGCCCACGTCACCCTGATCGAGTACGACAGCCAGCTGCGCGCCGACGCGGTGCTGCAACGCAAGCTGGCCAGCCTGCCCAACGTCACCATCGTCACCTCGGCCATGACCACCGAGATCCACGGCGACGGCGCCAAGGTGAACGGCCTGTCCTACAAGGACCGCAACCACGACACGGCTCACCGCGTCGACCTGGAAGGCGTGTTCGTGCAGATCGGCCTGGTGCCCAACACCGAGTGGCTGAAGGACTCGAACGTCGCCCTGAGCAATCGCGGCGAGATCGAGGTCGACTACCGCGGCGAGACCTCGATGCCGGGCGTCTTCGCGGCCGGTGATGCGACCACCACGCCGTACAAGCAGATCATCATCGCCATGGGCGAGGGCGCCAAGGCCTCGCTGTCGGCCTTCGACTACCTGATCCGCCTTCCCGCGGAGCAGGCCGAAGCGGCCTGATCGGCCGTTCCCTTTCCCTCTCTCTTTGAGAGAGGGAGGGGCCCGCGCCGCAAGGCGTGGGAGGGTGAGAGGTAACAATCTCGCCGGATGGGGCGCGGCCTCAGAGATCAAAGCCAAAACGCTCGTCATCCCGGAGAGCCTGCGGGCTTATCCGGGATGACTATAAAGGGGTCGTTCGGGAGGCTTGCTGGCCGGCGGTGAAACCTCTCACCCTCCCACCGCTGCGCGGCGGGCCCCGCCCTCTCTCTCAGAGAGAGGGATCCCGAAAACTCACCCCACCGCCGCCTGGATTCCCGCCAGCAGGTTTGCCGCCGTGATCGGCTTGGCCACGTGCAGGTCGGCGCCGGCGGTCAGGGCCTCGTTGCGGTGCTTCATCAGGGCGTTGGCGCTGAGCATGATGATCGGCGTCCGCGTCGCGCCGCGCTCGACCTCCAGGGCGCGGATGGCCCGCGTGGCGGTCAGGCCGTCCATGCGCGGCATCTGCATGTCCATCAGCACGATGTCGAAGCGGCCGTCCCCGAAGGCGGCGACCGCCTCGAAGCCGTCGCCGACGGTGACGACGTCGGCGCCCTGGGTGGCCAGGATCAGTTGGGCCACCCGCTGGTTGGTCGGATGGTCCTCGACCAGCAGCACGCGCAGCGGATGATCGGGCAGGGCGATCGGCTCGGGCGGCGGGGGCTCGGCGCTGACCTCCACGGCCTCCTGCAGGCGCGGCAGGCTGAGCGAGAAGGTGAAGCGGCTGCCGACGCCGGGCTGCGATGTCGCCGAGATTTCGCCGCCCATCATCTCGACCAGCGAGCGGCAGATCGCGAGCCCCAGGCCGGTGCCGCCGAAGCGGCGGCTGATCGACTCGTCGGCCTGGCCAAAGCGGGTGAAGAGGTTCGTGGCCTGCTCGGCGTCGAAGCCGATGCCGGTGTCCTCGACCTCGAAGGTCAGGTGGGTCTCGCCGTTGGCCTCGGCGGCCGCGACGCGCAGGGTGACCCCGCCCGCTTCGGTGAACTTGATGGCGTTCGACAGCAGGTTGCCGATCACCTGGCTCAGGCGCGTGCCATCGCCCAGGTGCCGGCCGCCGGTGATCGGCGGGCGCTCGATGGTGAAGGAGAGGCCTTTCTCCTGGGCTCGGCGACGCATCACCTCGACGCCGGGGCGCAGGGCCTGGTCGAGGTTGAACGAGCGCTTTTCCAGCTGAAGCTGGCCCGCCTCGATCTTCGAGACGTCCAGGAAGTCCGACACCAGTCGTTCCAGCGTCGCACCGGAGTCGCGGACCAGGGCGATCATCTCGGCCTGCTCGGGGCTGAGCGCGGTGCGTGACAGGGCGTCGACGATGCCGATGACGCCGTTCAGCGGCGTGCGGATCTCGTGGCTGATATTGGCCAGGAAGTCGCTCTTGGCGCGGTTGGCGGCCTCGGCCGCCGCCTTGGCCTCGATCAGCTGCCGTTCGGCCGCCACCCGGTCGGTGACGTCGCGCGCCACGCCGTAGATCCGGTCGCCCGCCCGCTGGGCCCGCCATTCCAGCGTCCGGTAGTGGCCGTCGGCGTGACGATAGCGGTTGATGAAGCCCCGGACCGGATCGCCGTCCTTGCGGTTCTCGACCTCGACGACGCTGTCGCGCGTGCCGGGCATGTCGTCGGGATGGACGAGGCGCAGCAGGGGCTGGCCCTCCATGTCCTCGGGGCGATGGCCCAGCTTGGTCTGCCACGACCGGCTGGCCTTCAGCACCGTCCCCTCCAGATCCCGAATGATCAGCAGGTCTAGCGAGACCTCGAAGAAGGTGCTGGCGTCCACCAGCAGAGCGTCGCGAGCCGATGCCTCAGCCATTTGATCGAAGTCCCCGAAACGCCGACTAGATTTCAGCCTAGCGCATCAAGGTTAAATTCCAATATCCGCAATCCATTGCATGTGTGATCGCGCAAATGGGGCTGATGTTTGAAATGCTATTTTGGCGATAGCTGAATTGAGTTTCGGTATTCGAAGAACTGTTCGGACGTGATGCCGCCGCAAGGGCAGGAATGGAGAGATGGGAGAGGGGGTTAAACCCCCGTCGCCCAGCCCTTGGCCACATAGGCCGCGGCCACGGCCGCGGCCACGGCCTCGGCCGCCTTGATGCCGTCCACGCCCGCCGACAGGATGCCGCCGGCATAGCCCGCGCCTTCGCCGGCCGGGAACAGGCCGGCGGTGTTGAGGCTTTGGCCGTCCTTGCCGCGGGTGATGCGGATCGGCGAGGAGGTGCGGGTCTCGACCCCGGTCATCAGCACGTCGGGATGGTCGTAGCCGGCGATCTGGCGGCCGAACACCGGCAGGGCCTCGCGCATGGCCTCCAGCACGAACGGCGGCAGGCATTCGGCCAGATCCGTCATCCTGATCCCCGGCTTGTAGGACGGCGAGACCTCGCCCAGCGCCTCGGACGGACGGCCGGCCAGGAAGTCGCCGACCTTCTGGGCCGGGGCCTTGTAGTCGCCGCCGCCGGCGGTGAAGGCCAGGCTCTCCCACTTGCGCTGGAACTCGACGCCGGCCAGCGGGTGGCCCGGATAGTCGCGCTCGGGATCGATGGCCACGACGAAGCCGGAGTTGGCGTTGCGCTCGTTGCGCGAATACTGGCTCATGCCGTTGGTCACGACCCGGTTCGGCTCCGAGGTCGCCGCCACCACCGTGCCGCCGGGGCACATGCAGAAGCTGTAGACCGTGCGGCCGTTGGCGCAGTGGTGCGACAGGCTGTAGTCGGCCGCGCCCAGGTCCGGATGGCCGGCGCAGGCCCCGAACCGGGCCTTGTCCATCCACGACTGCGGATGCTCGATACGCACGCCGATCGAGAACGGCTTGGCCTCGATGTGGACGCCGCGATCGTGCAGCACCTCGAAGGTGTCGCGGGCGCTGTGGCCGACGGCCAGCACCACGTGCTCGGTCTCCAGATACTCGCCGGTCGAAAGATGCAGGCCCTTGAGCTTGCGGGCGCCGTCCTCACCGGTCTCGATCTCGAAGTCGGTCACCCGGTGCTGCCAGCGATACTCGCCGCCCAGGCCCTCGATCAGGGCGCGGATGTTCTCGACCATGTGCACCAGGCGGAAGGTGCCGATGTGGGGGTGCGCCTCGGTCAGGATCTCTTCGGGCGCGCCGGCGGCGACGAACTCCTCCAGCACCTTGCGGCCCAGGAAGCGCGGATCCTTGATCTGGCTGTAGAGCTTGCCGTCCGAGAAGGTGCCCGCGCCGCCCTCGCCGAACTGGACGTTCGACTCCGGGTTCAGCTCGCTCTTGCGCCACAGGGCCCAGGTGTCCTTGGTGCGCTCGCGCACCACCTTGCCGCGGTCGAGGATGATCGGCTTGAAGCCCATCTGGGCCAGCACGAGGCCGGCGAACAGGCCGCAGGGGCCGGCGCCGATGACCACCGGGCGCGGGCCGTCGAAGCCTTCCGGCGCGCGGGCCGTGAAGCGGTAGTCGGTGTCGGGCGTCGGGCGCACCTGGCTGTCGCCCTTGAAGCGTTCCAGAACGGCGGCCTCGTCGCGCAGGGCGATGTCGACCGTATAGACCATCAGGATCGCGCTCTTCCTGCGGGCGTCGTGGGCCCGCCGCCAGAGCTTGATCTCCAGCAGGTCGGCCGGGTCGACGCCCAGGCGCGCGCAAATGGCCGGAGCCATGGCCTCCGGCGGATGGTCCAGGGGCAGCTTCAGTTCGGAAAGGCGCAGCATGGCGCGGGTTTAGCCGGTCGCGGGCGCGTGCGCCATGGGGCAGGGGCCTCGCCTGCGCTTCAGCATAAAGCGCTCCCCTCCCCCTTGATGGGGGAGGGGCAGGGG